>JRYD01001060.1_pt1 | contig 77021 bp, 63 predicted proteins | sample 235311 | NCBI WGS metagenome assembly JRYD01 (sample SAMN03074213, study PRJNA261472) | activated sludge metagenome | biome: Common Effluent Treatment Plant; feature: Wastewater; material: Activated sludge; isolation source: activated biomass in a lab-scale reactor treating industrial wastewater at... | reverse complement strand
CACGCTCGATCTCACCCACATCCGCCCCGGCCTTCCCCAGGATCGAACGCACCGGACCGCTCCGGTCCTCCAGCATCCCCCACAACACATGCAGGCCCCCCACCTCCGCGTGCGACTTCCCCATCGCCTCACGCTGAGCATCCGCAAGAACCTGCTGGGCAACCGTCGTCAATCGATCCTGGCGCATGGAAATACCTCCGCACCTCCCCATGCAACCCGCGCACCAACCGACAACCACGCCTCACAAGGCCAGAAGCCCATGTGAAGACCAAACACAAACCGAAAAAATGATCCTCGACAGCCACGGCCAGAGCATCACGCCGCGCCGCTGCCTCACTGGCAGTCCACCCCACAGGTCCAACAAGGCATTCTTTCGGTCACAACCCGTGAATCCGGCCGAACCGATCGGCCTCCCCGCCGAATCGAACCCCACGCCGGCGCACGACACCATCCGCAATGCCTCGTCGCACAGGCAGCCAAATAGCGCCACGGGCTCCTACTCACTTACTACGAAACTACTTAGGCGTGAACATCCAGGCCGCCAGCCCTGAACGCAGAGCCGCCCGAAGGCCGCTCGCCAGAGCGCAGAGACGAGCCTCGCCCCGTCTCCGCCGCCGCTTGGATCAACTGGATCGCCGCCTCGCCTTGCGACCGGGCCGTATCCAGAGCCTTCTTCGCCAACGCGACCGAAATCTTGGATCCCAGATCCAACGATCGGAGAGCACCCGAAGACACACCAGATGACACGCCCTGAACGTCCATACCCTCACCATCGGCCAAAGCCCAAGCAGGCTTCAGCCCCACCCGCGTTGACAGCCACCCCGCTCCCGCGGTATAACCCGACCTCCCATACCACTGCTCTCGTCGAAAGGCCAGATATGAACCACAAAACCCTTCGCTCCGCCATCCTCCTCGCCCTCACCGCCGCCACCCTCACCGGTTGCGCCGGCGGCCCCGACCGAGCCTCCTACGAGAAAGTCCGCTACGACATGACCCCCGAACTCCTCACCATCGATCAACGCCCCGTCGACTACAACAACATGATGGGCATCACCATCAATACCAACAAACGACTCTTCTGGGACGACCTCGCACGAGCCATGCTCCTCGATCGACCCAGCCGACTCAGCAACCGCCTCATCCCATATTGATCTCGCTCCCACATCCAGCACACTCCCGTCGGCCCCGGCACTCTCGCCGGGGCCGATCTGCTTTCTGCCCCACCGGTCAAACTCAAACCAGCACGCAACAGCCCCGAACACCATCTTCTCGATCGCTCCCGACGCCTCCAACAAAACCCTCGATCAACGCTCCAGAGACATCCTGCCCGACCGACAGGTGGTGGTCAAATGAAGATGCACGGCGGCTTCGCCTCCATGGTCTCAGGCAAAGAGCCGACGCCCCCCCGGAATCCGCCTCTTCGGGCGCGTCGGTGAAGCATCGGACACAAGACATGTCGGCACGCCCCACGTGAGGCCCGCGCACTCCACAAGACCCGTGAGGAACGCCTTCGCATCCAAAGAATCAGAAGGCCTCCGATCCTCGGCACAGTTGAAACGAAGGGGCATGATGCCCCCAGAGTCCGACCCGTCGACAACCACGCCAAGACGGCCTCAAAAACACGATCGACGAGAACGGTCCAGGACTTCGTGATCAGACGCCACCGCGCCCCGCCAGCCCTCTCCGGATGCAGAGGCCGCGCGAAAAAAACGCCGGGAACGCCCGGCGTTTTCCCATTACGAAAGTTCCATAGGCCTCACGAAGCCGTGTACTTCCCACGACCCGCACGCTTGAATACCTTCGGATACTTGACCAGCGTCTGGTTCACGATCGTCCGGAAGTTCGGCGAGTTCGTCTTATACCCCGCCTTCTGAACCTCAACCACGATGTCCTTCACACGCAACGTCCGCCCCGAAAGCAACTTCTTCAAGGCCGGCACCAGCGGCATGTCGTTCACCGGACGCGTCCGTCCCCCACCGCCGCGACGACCCGTGGGCCGACCGGCCTTCGCGCGAGCACGCACAGGACCCGTGGCCAACGCACCGCCACCCGCCGAAGGAGGAGTTCCCGGTGCCAGGTCCGCGATCTGCTGCTCGATCTCTCGAAGTTTCGCCGACAACCGCTGACGCTCACGCTCCAGACGACCCACGGAACTCTGCCGACGAACCAACTCCGCCTGCAGCGCCCGGCTCGAAATCTTCGACAACGAATGCCCGCTACCACGCTTTGCCATGAAATGTCCTTCTCATCCAAGATGAACCGCGCGGGCGAACGCCTTGGATCGCGTCAACGCAGCCCTCGCGCCACCAGCACCCAGATCGCCGATACGCACGCGCGCCTCCCAATAGTCGCCGAACGCGCCCACATGCACGCCGGAGAGTCGCGGTGGGATGGCCGCAACAACACGAATACTAGCGGAACCCACGACTCCACGAGAGATTCTTGACAAAAACCAATTGCAACGTCAAACGCAGTCTCGCCCGTTCGGTGTCCGTCAAGAGTTCTCTCCCGAAAAACCAAGTTTCGAAAGCACCCCGTCAAACTGATCGAGTGAAAAGAACGAGACAATCACCTGACCTTTGGTTCCCCGACGATCCGTTCGAATCGTCACGCGTGTCCCAAGATGTTGCGACAACCGCTTCTCAATGTCACGCACAACCGCCTCACGAGGGGAATAGGTCACAGGGTCCGGGGTCGCCCCGGCAACCCGTGCCGCCTCGCTCACGCCCTCTCCCGCCCGTCGAGACTCCTCCTCCACTCGACGAACACTCCAGCCGTTCGACGCCGCCTGCTTCGCCAGCGACACACGCCGAACGCCGGCGGGCGCCATCAACAGCGCTCGCGCATGCCCCCCAGAGAGACGCCCGTCCGAGACCATCATCGCCACCTCGTCCTCCAACTCCGTCAGCCGAACCAGGTTCGCGATCGTCGAGCGATCCATCCCAAGTCGCTCCGCCATCTGGGCCTGGGTCAATCCAAACTCGTCCGCCAACCGCCGAAGCGCGTGCGCACGATCCATCGGATTCAGGTCCTCACGCTGAACGTTCTCCACCAGCCCCCACTCCGCCGAGTCCTCGTCCGTCAACGCCCGAACCATCGCCGGAATATGCGTAAGCCCCGCCAACTTCGCGGCACGCCACCGACGCTCCCCCGCCACCAACTCCAACTTCCCGCCCGGAATCGGCCGCACGATGATCGGCTGCATCAACCCCGAACGCCGGATCGACGCCGCCAACCCCTCCACCGCCGCCGAATCCATCACACGACGAGGCTGGTACTCACTCGGCACCACGCGATCCACCGCAATACTCTGATACCCCTCACTCCGAATCTTCTCATCGACCGCAAGAGCATCCATACCAGTCTGTACAGAAGGTGTTTGTTCGGTATATGATGAAACCTCGACCGGCTTGCTGATGTTGATCAGGCTGCTCAGTCCGCGTCCAAGCCGCCGACCTTTCGCTGCTTCCGCACCCTTGTTTGACTCGGCCATGAATGTCCTCCTGTAAGTACCCGAATTGTACCGCAATCGCGCGCGCAGCAGGGAGTGTTTCACGTGGAACAAACCGAACTCATCGCACGCGGCATCGCCCGCTATCGCGGCAAAGTCCTGCTCTGTGGCCACGCCACCAAAAACTACTGGTACCTCCCAGGCGGCCACGTCGAACCCCACGAATCGGCCGCCGCCGCGCTCGCCCGTGAGTTTCTCGAAGAAGCGGGCCTCCAGGTCACTGTCGGTCCCTGCGTCGCCGTTGCCGAGCACATCTTCCGCCAGAACAAAAAACTCCGCCACGAGGTGAACCTGGTGTTTCACGTGAAACATCGGGTGAAGGACGTCCAGTCTCTCGAGCCGGAGATCGTGTTCGGTTGGTTCCCAGTCGACGGTCTCGAATCGATCGATCTACGCCCTGCCGGGATCGTGGATGTCATCAACATCCCACCGGGCGAGTTGCGGCACTTCCTGTGGAACTCGGACCAAAGTTGACTCCCTGACCACCCGATCCCAGATCGGTGGATCCGTATCAGCCCGAAAATGATCGTGACATCGTCGGCCTGATTGACCGCCTGCGCGCGCGTGTGGCCGAGTTGGAGCGTTCGGCGCTGCTCGGCACCGTTCTGGCGGGTGTGGCCCACGAGATGAATAACATTTTGACCCCCGTGCTGGCGTACGCGGAGTTGGCGGCGGCGGCCTCTGCGGACGATGAGATTCGATCGAAATCGATTGAGCGGACTCTGGCGGGGGTGGGGCGGGCGACGACGATTTCGCGGGCGGTATTGGGGCTTGCGAGGCCGTCTAGACCGGAGACTGGGGAGTTGGACGTCGGGGCGGTTGTAGACGCGGCGGTTTCGGCTGTACGGACGCACCACCCCACCACGATGTTCCACGTGAAACATTCGCCGCTCACGGCGTGCGTGCCGGAGGCACAGGTCTCGACGATTCTGGAGAACTTGCTGATGAACGCCGCGCGTGAGAGTTCGCGGGTTGAGGTTGTTGCGCGCGCGACAGATGTGGATGGGTGTCGGGAGTTGTGGAAGGGGATGGATTGTGCAACGGCGATTCCGGATGGCGAGGTCGTGCTGGTTGAGGTGTATTCGCCTGGGAGTCGGATGATGGTGGAGACTTTGGCCGCGATCGGGCGTATGTTCCGAGGGGAGGCGGCTGGTGCCGGTCCCAAGGCACGTGGAACGGGGTATGGACTAACAATATCCAAACTGCTGGCGGATCAGATAGGTGCTGGGCTTGGATTGTCCGTTGAATCTGGTGGAGTTCGTGCAATTCTTGCGCTTCCTGTGTCCAAGGTGAAACAGGATGCGGCCGGTGTGCGATAGATAGAGAGAACCCGGGTTGTACGAGGAGAGAAGTTATGGGACGTAGCGTGGCATCCGCGTTGGCGGCGTTTTGTGTATTCGGCGCGGCCTCGGTTGGTCAGCCGGATTTGGGGAACTTGCAGGAGGTGGCGACGGGTTTGTCGTCGCCGTTGTATGTCGCGCATCCGCCGGGCGATTCGTCTCGGTTGTTCATTGTGGAGCAGTCGGGCAAGATCCGCGTGATGGTGAATGGGGTGATGCAGGGTCAGGCGTTCATCGACGTGGGGGCGTTGCTGACGCCGAGCACGGGGACGATCGTGCTTTCGGGGACGACGTATTCGTTTGTGCGTGGTGGTGAGCAGGGGCTGTTGGGTCTGGCGTTTCCGTCGGACTATTCGACGAGCGGCGTGTGCTACGCGTACTTCGTCGGGCCTCGGCAGTCGTATGCCGTGAACAACCAGAACCTGACGGCGACGGATGTTGGTCGTTCGTACCTGATCAAGATCACGAGGAGCGACGCGAACGAGAATCTCTCGGTGAATCCGTCGCCGGGGACGATTGGNNGGACGTTTGGTGACGTGGACGTGATTTTCCAGACGGACCAGCCGTTCACGAATCACAATGGCGGGTGCCTTCAGTTTGGTCCCGACGGGATGTTGTATCTGAGCCTGGGTGACGGTGGTTCTGGGAACGATCCGTTCAATGCGGCGCTCAATCCGAGCAACATTCTCGGGAAGTTGCTGCGGCTGGATGTGTCGCGTGATGACTACCCGGCCGACCCCGTGAAGGACTATGGGATTCCGTCGGACAATCCGTACGCGAGTGGTGGGGGACTTCCCGAGATCTGGGCGCGGGGTCTGCGGAACTCGTGGCGTTACTCGTTCGATCGGGTGACTGGTGATTTGTGGATCGGGGACGTGGGTCAGAACGCGATCGAGGAGGTGAACTGGGTGCCTGGGAATGGCGGTCCAGGTCGGAACTATGGATGGCGGTATCGGGAGGGCGACTCGCTCACGGGGCTCTCTGCTGGGGGCTTTGATGTCTCGAACCTGACCGAGCCGGTGTACACGTACACGCACGGATCGGGGCCCACTCAGGGGTACTCGCTGACGGGCGGGTATGTGTATCGCGGGACGGCGATCCCGAAGTGGCGCGGGCGGTACTTCTTCACGGACTATGTGAATCGCCGGATGTGGTCGGGGAAACTGGTGAACGGGGAGTTCACGGATTTCCAGGATCATTACGACGGGTTCTCGAATCTCGGGACGACGGCGGCGGTCCGGCTGCAGAATGTCGCGTCGTTCGGGGAGGATCCCGATGGCGAGTTGTACATCGTGCAGTTGAACGNNGCGGTGACGATCGATGACCTGCTCTACTACATTGGCGTGTTCCAGTCGGGGGCGCTGGAGGCGGACATGGACGACGGGTCCGGGACGGGTTCGTTTGATTCTGCCGTGACGATTGATGATTTGCTGTACTTCATCGGGCACTTCCAGGCGGGGTGCTGACGGCGCACGCGGAGGAGTGGGGAGGAGACATGGGAGTTGGTCTCCTGCGCGCAGACGAGTGCATGATGATGCCTCGTGTATGATCCCTACGGGATCGTGATGTTGGTGGGTGTTTCAAGGCCGGGGGTTTGCCCTCGGCTATTTTTTTGCACCCCAATAGGGTGAGGTGATTGTGAACTGGACGCCTGGTCGTAGAGAGCGTCATGAGAGCGGACGGCATCATGGACCTGTCGAGTCACCCGGTTTTGGTTGTGGCTCTTCCTGATGGATAGGAGTTGCGCGTGTTCTGGGAGGGGTGTTCTGATCGATGATTCGGGCGCCACGTTGCAGTCGCTGGTGACAGTACCAGCGGTCGTTGCCCTCTCGTTCAGCAAAGCCACAAATCTATCGTCGAAGCAGCGGCACGACATGGCCATCCCGCTGTTCACGACCGGGGTGCCGATCGCGTTCATGTCGTAGAAAGCGTTCGTGACGCCGAGCGGAGCGCGGCGTGTTGCGGATGCTATGAACCGGATACCCGTCGCCAGGGATCGACTGCTGCAGGCTGGGGATGCGAGGCGGCCGATTCGCAAGCGCTCCGATAGGGCATTCGACGCGAGGCGAAGGCCCAGAGTTGCGATTGTTGTGGAGCGCCATGCTGAGTTGTGTTATTGAAGCGATAGATTTTCGGAGAGTTGGCAGGCACAGGCGGGGCGCCTGTGGCACGAGAGAGAGTAGAAGTTGCATGCTTCTTAGATTGCGTCATGGGGGAGGAGGACGACGTCGTCGGGGTTGATGTTGAGAGTGGCCTTGTGGCCTGGTTGGAGGTTGGCGGTGGCGAGCGGGTGGAGGGTGGCGAGGCGGAGGCGTGTGCCATCGGCGAGAGTGGCGGTATGCTGGGCGGTTTCGCCAAGGAATGTGGTGTCTTCGATGGTGGCGTTGAGGTTGTTGGTTGTTGATGGCGTGTGATTGTCGCGTGCGAGTTGGATGGTTTCGGGGCGGATGGAGAGGGTGACCTTGGCGCCTGGTGCTGTGACGTGCTCGGTGTGCGAGGAGAGGAGTTCACCGGCGGGTGTGGTGAGGCGGACGTGTCCCTTGTTTGTGGCGTTGGCGGGCTTGATCTCGGCGATGGTGGCGTTCACGAGATTGGTTTCGCCCAGGAACTCGGCGACGAATCTGGACGCGGGCTTGCGGTACATGTCGGTGGGTGAGCCGATCTGGACGACGGAGCCGTTGCGCATGACGGCGATGCGGTCGGCCATGCTGAGTGCTTCTTTCTGATCGTGGGTGACGTAGACGGTGGTGATGCCCGAGGCCTTGCAGATTTTTCGGATCTCGGCTCGGAGGTCGTTGCGGAGTTTGGCATCGAGGTTGGAGAGGGGCTCGTCGAGGAGAAGCACGGAGGGTCGGATGACGAGGGCGCGGGCGAGGGCGACGCGTTGTTGTTGGCCGCCGGAGAGTTGGTTGGGTTTGCGGGTGGCGTACTGGTCTATCTGGACGGCGTGGAGGGCGTCGGCGACGCGTTGTTTCTTCTCGTCGGCCGGGGTCTTTCGGATGTTGAGGCCGAAGGCGACGTTGGCCTCGACGGTCATGTGTGGCCAGAGGGCGTAGGACTGGAAGACCATGCCGGTGTTTCGGAGGTTTGGGGCGAGGTGGGTGACGTCGCGTGTGCCCTTGTCGTCTTCGAAGGTGATGGTGCCGGCGGTTGGGTCGATGAATCCGGCGATCATTCGGAGGAGTGTGGTTTTGCCGCAGCCGCTGGGTCCGAGGAGGAAGAAGAGTTCGCCGGGGTTGATGGTGAGCGTGGCGTGATCGACGGCGGTGGTTGTGCCGCCGGAGGGTGCGGGGAAGGATTTGGTGAGGTCGTGGATGCGGATGGTGGTGGACATGTCGTGCGAAATGTACGCGTGTGGGGTGGAGATGGGGTTGAGTGAGGGGAGGAAGAAGCGTGAAGAAGGACGCCGCGGTGGAGAGCGGAGCCACCAGGATCGGTGTCATTGGGTGCGGTCGGGTAGGATGGTGTCATGGATCGAGGCGTCGCGAAGCGTGGGGGGGTGAAGACGGGATTGACGCCCGGGTTGGCGGCCGTGGAACGGGTGCGTGGGTATCGGGTTCGTGCGGAGACGGATGTTGGGGTTGGTGGCGAGATAGAGCGTGTGGTGGGTGGTGTGAAGCGAGTGGCGCGGGCGGTAGGGGGAGTGGAGCGTGCGTGGGAGGAGAGCGTGCCTCGGGCGATTGTGGAGCGGGCACGGCCCGAGGGGTTGCGTGCTGGGGTGCTGACGATTCGTGCGGAGGATTCGTCGACCCGGAGCGCGGTGAGCGTGTGGTTACGGAGTGGTGGGGAGACGGTGCTAAAGCGGGCGTGCGGGGCGACGGTGAAGCGGATCCGGGTGGTGTGAGTGGGGATCGGGTTGGGCGGGTCGAGAATTCGGGAGTGTTGTGTGGTTCGGGTCGAACCGATGGGGTTGTGCGGCCGATAAGTGTGGTATGACGGGGCTTCCGAACACGGATCTGTCGCCCGAGTTGCTCGAGCACATGAAGGCCATCAAGGCCAAGGCTCTCGAGTATGGTCTGGATTTTTTCGAGGTCGTCTTCGAGGTTCTGGACTTCGAGACGATGAACCAGATCGCGGCGTATGGGGGGTTCCCGGTGCGGTATCCGCACTGGCGTTGGGGGATGGAGTATGAGCGTCTGAGCAAGCGGGACGCGTATGGGCTTGGTCGCATCTATGAGATGGTGATCAACAACGACCCGTGCTACGCGTATCTGCAGGAGAGCAACAGCGTCACGGACCAGAAACTGGTGATGGCGCACGTGTACGGGCACGCGGACTTCTTTAAGAACAACCTGTGGTTCTCGAAGACGGACCGGAAGATGATGGACCAGATGGCGAACCACGCGACGCGGGTTCGTCGGCACATCGAGCGGCAGGGGCAGGAGCGGGTGGAGCGGTTTATTGATTCGTGTTTGTCACTGGAGCACCTGATCGATCCGCACTCGATGTTCGTGGCGCGGGAGGGGGGCGAGGCGTCGGAGGAGTTCTCGCCTCGGCGGCTGCCGGCGAAGGACTACATGGATCGGTACATCAACCCGCGTGAGGAGATGGCGCGTCAGCGTGAGGAGCACGAGGAGGCGCGGCGGAGCGAGCGGGGGCGATTCCCGAGGCGGGCGACGCGGGACGTGCTGCTATTTCTGCTGCGTCATGCGCCGCTGGAGGAGTGGCAGCAGGACGTGCTGTCGATCATCCGGGACGAGGCGTACTACTACGCGCCGCAGGGGATGACGAAGGTCATGAACGAGGGATGGGCGACGTACTGGCACAGCAGGCTGATGACGCGGCATTTTCTCGAGTCGAAGGAGATCGTGCACTATGCGGACCAGCACTCGGGTGTGGTGCACATGCCGCCTGGCGGGTTCAACCCGTACAAGATCGGTCTGGAGATCTTCAAGGACATCGAGCGTCGGTGGGACAAGGGGCAGCACGGCCCCCAGTGGGAGAGCCTGGAGAGCATGGGGGCGCGGGAGAGGCACGACGACCGGAGCATGATGGGTCGGGAGAAGATCTTTGAGGTTCGTCGGATCTACAACGACGTGTCGTTCATCGACGAGTTTCTGACGGAGGAGTTTGTCGAGCGGCACAAGATGTACCAGCACCGGATGGACCCGAGCACGGGCGAGGTGAAGGTGGTGTCTCGAGATTTCAAGCGTGTGAAGATGACGCTCCTGCACCACCTGACGAACATGGGGCAGCCGATGGTGTATGTGGTGGACGCGAACTATCTGAATCGCGGGGAGTTGTACCTGGCGAACAAGTTCAGCGGGCTGGAGGTGGAGGGGCAGAAGGCGGGCGAGGTGCTTCGGCATCTTCGGCGGCTGTGGGGAAGGCCGGTGCATCTGCAGGTGCGGATCAACGAGGAGATGTGCCTGTTGTCGCTGGAGTCGGAGGAGGACAAAGTGAAACGCGAGCGGATCGGGGATGAGACCCCGCCGCCCGCGCTGATGGTGGAGTGAGAGGTGTTGGTGCTCGTCGTTCAGTACATGATGTGGAAATCGAAGGTGATGCGGTCGCCGAAGATGTCGGCGTTGCGGTTGGTGAGGGGGAGCTCGTAGTCGAGGCCGATCTGCGTGTTGGGATTGAGTTTGTAGCGGGCTCCGAGGCCGGCCCAGATGACGGTGGATCCGGCGACGTCGTTGGAGCCGAGGTTGGTGTAGTCGAGGCCGCCGACGGAGAGGGGGGTGCGGGCGGCGTCGTCGAGGTAGTGGAGGCCATGGAGTTCAAAGACGGGGGCGAAGCCGGGCATGGACTCGGGGCTGAGTTCGTAGTCGGCGTGGAGACTCCACTGGAAGATGGTGTTGCCATCGTCGCTGTCCATGGGGATTCGGAGTGAGGCGGAGGCGAGGAGGTGGAGTTCGTCGAAGCCCATGGCGGCGGAGACGAAGGGGCTGAACTCGCCGACGCCGCCCTGGAGGACTTCCTCGTCGCCGGAGTCGATCATGTAGCGGAAGCCGACGGTGGCGACGGTGTCGTTCTCGCGATCGACGTAGAAGACGTACTTGAGACCTGCGGCGAGGTCGTTCCATCCCTTGTCGTTGGGTAGGGCGTCGGCCTTGAGATCGCTGTAGCCGTCTTTGGTGGCGATGAATCCCAGGCGTTCGGTGATGGCGAGTCGAAGTTGGAGTGCGTAGACGCTGAGGTCGCCGCCGGCGAGTTGGCTGTCATCGGCAAAGGAGTGGTGGAGGTAGATGAAGCGGGCGCCGGTGTAGTTGAATGGGGATTCGAAGTAGATGGGATTGCCGATGGGCTCGTAGAAGTGGTTGAAACCGCGGAGTCCGGTGAGGAACCCTTCGGAGTTGGGGTCGTCCTCGCCGAACCAGGATTGATCGGAGAGGGCGAAGTGGGCCTTGGAGGGGGATGCGGCGACTTCCTGGGCGAAGGTGATGGGGGCAAGGGCGAGTGCCGCGACGGCGGCGAGCAGGGTTGAGCGAATCATCGGGACCTCCTTGAAAAGGGATAAGGCGATCATTTTATCTCTAATCAAGCCCCCAAGGCGAGTCCTGTTGGAGCAAGAACCCGTAAGTCTATTTTTTATAAGTGCTTGCGTGATTATCTAGATCGAACGACGGCGTCGAAGCCAACGAGGAGGGTGTGCGTTTTGGGGTGGTCTCGCTCTTTGAAGAGGCCTTGGGAGGGATTGGTCACAAAGTGTTGGTACTCGGCACGGAGGATCGGAACGGCGGCGGTTGGGTCTCGCGGGAGGGCGTCGCCGACGGCATAGAGGTAGGAGGTTTCGTTCTTGGCCGGATCGAGGTGGTCGGAGGGGCAGGTCCAGAGTCTGGGGCTGGCGGAGATCTCGTTGATGGGCGTGCCGACGGTCGCAAAGGGGAGTTGTCGTTGCTGGTCGGCGAGGGCGACGGTGGCGAGGGCGATGGAACGGAGGTTGGTGGCGCAGATGGTGCGTTTGCAGGCGCGCCAGGCGCCGGCGAGGGTCGGCGCGGAGATACCGGCGAGGATGGCCATGGTGGCGACGGCGACGAGGAGTTCGAGGAGGGTGAGTGCTTTTCGGTGGTGATGTGGGCGTGGCGACGTCATGCGTGCCTCCTTGGCGCGTGGGGTGGATCGTGGTGGTGGAGGTTGTGGCAAGGCTCGCGTGCACGCGGGCGTTGCGGGGGCGCCACGGACTCCGTCGTGGCGTGTTCGATCCCGTCTCGGGGATGGACCCACGTTGCATGCGTGACGGCACGTGGGCGCGCGTCAGGGCGTTGGAATGAACTCTGGGGTTGTGTTAGACGGCCTTGAAGAGGTCGCGGAGCGAGGCGACGTCACTCTCGGACATCGGCGGGTCGTTAGCGGCGGCGACGTTGCAGGCGGCCTGTCGAGCGTTTCGGAAGCCGGGGATGACGGAGCAGACTTGGTCGTGGGCGAGGAGCCATCGCTGGGCGATGGAGGCGAGGGCGCGGACGCGGTCATCGCCGGAGAGCTTGTCGAGATTGAAATGGGCGAGGGCGTTGGCGAGTTTCTCTCGGACGGCCCAGAGGGTGTTGGGGTTGAAGTCCTTTCGATTGGCGCGATAGTCACCCTCGTCGAACTTGGGTGGGTTGGCGGGATCGAACTTGTCGAGGAGGATGCCCTGGTCGAGGGGGCCGAAGGCGACGAAGGCGCAGTCGTGCGTCTTCATGAGGGATTGGAGTCGGGAGTTCGGGCGGATGAAGTCGTCGTAGCGGAGATTGGCCTTGTTCTGGAGGATGTGGGGCTTGAGGACGGGGACGACGCGTTCGAAATCGTCGTCGGTGTAGGCGGATTGTCCGATGGCGAGGACCTTTCCCTCCTTCACGAGGTCGTGCATGGTTTGGGCGGCCTCGTGGAGGAAGTCGTGGGTCTGGTTGTTGTAGTCGGGTCCAGTGAAGGTGCCGTGGTGGAAGTAGTAGAGGTCGATGTGGTCGGTCTGGAGGTTTTTGAGAGACTGCTCGCACTGGTGGCGGATGTGGTGTGGTTCGTAGGCACAGGGGGCGGTGCCTTTGAAGTGGCCGACCTTGGTGGCGAGGATGTGGGCGTCGCGTTTGACGCCGAGTTTCTTCAAGGACTGGGCGAGGAGTCGTTCGGCCTTGCCGTTGCCATAGATGTCGGCGTTGTCCCAGTGGTTGACCCCGGCGTCGATGCCGGTCTTGATGCCCTGGAGGATGTCGTCTTCGTTGACGTCGGCCCATCCGATGGGCTGGCCGTTGGCGACGGACCAGTTTGGGCCTCCCATGGTCCAGCAGCCGAAGCCGATCTCGGAGAGTTTGAGGGCGGTTCGAGGGATGGGGCGGAGTTTCATGGGGGAACCTGGTGGATTGTGAATGCCGGGTGTGAAATGCGTTGTGGAAGCAGGGACGGGGGTCGCCTTCCTCCGTGTGCATTGAGACTGGGCGGTTCAGGCGACGGTTCTGCCGAGTTTCATGCCGAGGGCGACGGCGGCGAGTCCGAGGACGACGTTGAGTACGACGTTGAGGGCGGCGAGGGCGTGGTGATGTTTCTCGAAGAGGGCGAAGGTTTCGAGGCCGAAGGCGGAGAAGGTGGTGAATCCGCCGAGGATTCCGGTGACGAGGAGGAGTCTGGTGTGCTCGTGGGGCGAGCGGGCCTCGCCCGTGCCGCCGGTCCAGGCGGAGATGAGGGCTCCGATGAGGAGGCATCCGAGGAGGTTGACGATAAGGGTGGCGAAGGGGAATCGGTCGCCGAGGAGTTTGAGGGAGGCGAGTCCGACGAGGTATCGCGCGATAGCGCCGGTGCCGCCGCCGAGGCCGACGAAGATGGCGGAGAGCACGTGTGACACTGATTGAGAATAGGATGGCGCGTGGCGAAACGGCGCGGACAGGTTGAGATTGATGAGGGGCCGACCGAGGCGGATCTGGAGCGGTTCGGAGACGTGACTCGGTCGTGTCCGAGTTGCAAGGCGGAGATCTATGACGACGTGGCGGTGTGCTGGAAGTGCGGGCACGCGCTGATGGCGCGGGATCGCGGCGGCGGGCCGAAGGGGTGGCACGTGGCGGTGATCGTGGTGCTGGTGGTGGTTTTTGTGATCCTGGTTCTGGCGAACGTGTGGCGGTGAGGCGTGATCGCGGACGGTGGAAGGAGTGGAGCATGAATCGGACTCTGGGCGCGGGCGCGTTGGTGTTTGCGATGCTGTCGGGCGTGGCGACGCCGAGGGTCGTGTGGGGAGAGTCGGGGGTGCCGACGGCTGTGGATGTTGAGGTCGCGGCTGGTGGGCCTGATCTGGAGTTGCTGTCGCGGTATCTTCGGATTCGGACGCCCGGGTCGGCGACGGTGGGGGCGGACGGGTCGCTGTATGTGCGGGATTGGCCGACCGGGGTGTTCCAGGTGTATCGCGTGGCGGGGGAGACGGGCAAGGCGACGGCGGGTCCTGGATCGACGTTGGTCGCGCTGACGGACTTTGCGGATGGTGCGAGCAGTTACACGCTGTCGCCCGACGGGAAGGTGATGCTGGCGTCGGCGGCGGTGGGCGGGAACGAGAACACACAGGTGTACGTGGTGGATCGTGATGGGGATGTGCCGAGGGCGATGGCGATTCTGGAGCAGGACAAGGTGGTGTTCACGCCGACGCACTGGCTGAAAGACTCGAGCGGGTTTTTGTACTCGGCGAACGACGAGAGCGCGAACGACTTCTACCTGTATCGATATGACTTTGTGGATGGCGACGCGACGAGGGCGGGGAAGAAGACGAAGTTGCTCGGCAGGGCGGGGTACTGGATCACGGCGGACATGAGCGACGATGGGTCGCGGGCGTTGGTGATGCGGTATGTCTCGTCGTCGCACAGCGTGGTGCTGGAGTTGGACGTCGCGAGTGGTGAGTTGCGTGATCTGTCGATCCTGCCGGTGAAGGTGGGCGAGGAGACGCCGACGGCGGCGCAGGAGCCGATCGGGTACATGCCGGGGGAGCGGCAGGTGCTGATGACGTCGGACGCGGAGGGCGGGATCAAGCAGGTGTACGTGCGTGATCTCGAGTCGGTGGAGTCGCGGGTGGCGATCCCGGCGCTCTCGGGGCGTCAGGTGGACGAGGCGACGATGAACGACGATCGGTCGCTGCTGGCGGTGGTGGCGAACGTGGACGGGTATGGGGAGTTGTCGGTGTATCGGTTGCCAGGGTTTGAGGCGGTGCGACTGCCTGAGATGGAGAAGGGTGTTGTCTCCGGGGTGAAGTTCCGGGGGCGTGATCTGTACTGGTCGCTGTCGAACGCGCGGACGCCCGGGACGACGTCGATGGCGACGGTGGGGGAGGACGGCGTGCTCGGCGTGCCGCGTGAGTTGACGCGATCGGACGATCAGGGGATCGACTTCTCGAAGTTTCCGCTGGCGGAGTTGGTGCGGTACTCGAGTTTCGATGGGCTGGAGGTTCCGGCGTTTGTGTTCCTGCCGGCGGGGGCGAAGAAGGGCTCACCGATTCCGTTCGTGGTGAACTATCACGGCGGTCCCGAGGGGCAGTCTCGGCCCGGGTTCTCGTCGACGATTCAGTATCTGCTGTCGCAGGGGATCGGGGTGATGCAGCCGAACGTGCGCGGGAGCGACGGGTACGGTCGCGCGTTCCTGATGATGGATGATTACAAGGGGCGTTGGGACAGCGTTCGTGACGGGGTGGCGGCGGCGTCGTGGCTTGTGGATCAGGGGTATGCCCAGGCCGGTCGGATCGCGACGTATGGCGGGTCGTATGGCGGGTTCATGAGCGTGGCGTGCCTTGTTGAGGACCAGTTGGCGGTGGATCGGGGGGAGCGGAAGGAGCGTTTGTTCGGGGCGGGGATCGACGTGGTGGGGATCGTGAACCTGAGGACGTTTCTGGAGCAGACGAGCGGGTATCGGCGGAAGTTGCGGGAGGTGGAGTATGGGCCGCTCAGTGATCCGGAGTTTCTGGACTCGGTGTCGTCGATCCACAAGATCGACAAGATCAACGTGCCGATGATGATCGCGCACGGGCTGAACGATCCACGGGTGCCTGTGGGTGAGGCGATGCAGTTGGCGGTGGGGCTGCGGCGTCGTGGCCTTGAGCCTGTGGAGTTGTACTTCCCGGACGAGGGCCACGGGTTCGCGAAACTGGACAATCGCGAGTTGTACATGCGAGAGGTGGCGAAGTTTTTATTCAGGACGATCGTGGACGGGCGCGAAGGGCACGGAAGAAATCGCTGAGGACCTTGGCGCACTCGTCCTGCATGACGCCCTCGATGATGTCGGCGCGGTGATTGAGTCGCGGGTCGTCGCAGAGGTTGGCGAGGGACCGGACCATGCCGGCCTTGGGGTCGCGTGTGCCGAAGACCAGTCGGGGGATTCGGGCGTTGACGATGAGGCCGGCGCACATGGCGCAGGGCTCGAGGGTGACGACGAGGGTGGTGTCCTCGAGTCGCCAGTCGTGCTGGGCTTTAGCGGCGGCGACGATGGCGAGATGCTCGGCGTGGGCGGAGGGGTCGTGGTCGTGCTCGCGGCGGTTGGCGCCTTGGGCGAGGATCTGGCGTGTGGTGGTGTGGTAGAGGACGGCTCCGACGGGGACCTCGCCGAGTGTCGCGGCGTGGTGTGCGAGTTCGAGCGCGCGGGCCATCATGTCGCGATCGGTGTCGGTGGGCGGGCGCGATGGTCGCGGCGGGGGTGATGGAGTGGCGTGGCGCGAGAAGATTTTGGAGAGGAGGGACATGGGAGTGGTTCTGTGCGGCGATGAACAAGGAAGATGTAGTAGAGGATGGAGGACGCAGGCGAGTCGCCTGTGCCATGAGGGTGGATAGGGACGGAACGGCTATTCGTCGGCGGCGTCGGGTTTTTCGCGGATGTCCTTGGGTTCGGCGGTGAGCATGCGGTCGATGGGTGCGGGGCGGCCTGCGACCTTGTGGGCGGGGAAGAAGCGGAGGAGGGCGATGCCGAGTTCGTAAAGGAGGTAAAGGGGGATCCACATGGCGATCATGGAGGTTGGGTCGCCTGGCGTGATGAAGGCGGCGACGACGGCGCAGGCGAAGAGGGCGTACTTGCGATACTTCTTGAGGGCTTTGATGTCGATGAGTCGTGCCCAGCCCAGGAGGAGAATGACGACGGGGAGTTGGAATCCCAGGGCGAAGGCGAGGGAGAGCATGAGGAGGAGGCGGATGTACTCGGCGACGCGGTATTGCTGGACGACGCCGACCTCGTGGGTAAGGGGGACGGAGTAGATCTCGGGTTTGCCATCCGAGGTGGTGGAGGCAACTCGGAGGGCGGTGAGGGGGCGATTGATCCACTGTTGGCCGGGCTGTGGGTCGGGGGGGTCGGCGTCGAGGATGGGGATGGAGGGGAGGACGATGCTTGGCGGGAGCGGGGCGGTTGTGGCGTGGCGTGCGCCCATGTCGGAGCCGAAGGTCACGAAGAAGGTCATGGCGAAGGGGAGGATGACCTTGAAGAGGAAGAGGATGCCCAGGGCGGTGAGCGCGGTGGAGAGGGGGATGAGGAAGTAGACGTATCGGCGTTCGTGATGGTGGAGTCCCGGGGAGACGAAGAGCCAGAGTTGGAAGAGGAGCCAAGGGCTGCCGACGACGACGGCGGCGATGAGGCTGACGTTGAAGTAGGTGAAGAAGAGTTCGAGTGGGCTGGTGGTCTGGAGGGCGCCTGGGAAGTTGTGTTGACGAAGGGCTTCCTGGGCCGGGGCGAGGAGGAGGGCGAGGAGTTTCTGGCCGAAGACCATCGCGAGGATGAGGATGGGGATGAGGCCGAGGATGGAGACCATGAGACGACGGCGGAGTTCGTTGAGGTGCTCGCCGAGGGTCATGGAGTTGGTGCGTTTTGGGGGGGGCATGTGCGGGAGGTGGGAGTGAGGTGAGGCTTGGGACGCCGATAAGGAATGGGTTCTGGGTGTAGGCGCGAACGGTTGATGGGCGTGAATCGTATTCGTGTTTTGGTTGGAACTGTTGAGTTATTTTGCGGTGATGGGGTCAGGAAGGGGCTGGGGTGACGGAGGTTGGTAGGCTGGGCATCCTGATGTGGAACGGAACAGGCCTGTGAAACGACGAAGTGAGTCGGACATGTCGTCTGGGGTCGAGGCGCGTGTGCCAGAGGGCGACGAGCCGATCGAGATCCATGCCGCGGCCGCGGTGGCGGGAGATGCGCGCGCGTTGGAGGCGGTGTGGGGGCAGCACCGTCGGTGGGTGGCGGCGATTCTGCTGGCGCACAAGCCTCGTTGGGCGGATGTGGACGATCTGTTGCAAGAGGTCGCGATGTCGCTGGTGCGGAAGGTTGGGGAGATCCGCGATCCGTCGGCGATCCGGCCCTGGCTTCGGACGGTGGCGGTGAACGCGGCGCGTGCGGCGGCGCGGCCCGGGAAGCATCGTGGTCAGAGCGCGGGGACGGCGAACGACGAGACGGTGCGGCCTGGGGTGACGACGGGTCTCACGGCGGAGCAGACGGCGCCGCCGGAGCGGTTGGCGGATGAGCAGGTTGGGCGTCGGTTGATGGAGTTGTCGCAGCAGTTGGCGGAGGGGTATCGCGAGCCGCTGCTGTTGAAGGCGGTGCAGGGCCTGTCGTACCGGGAGATCGGGAGGATTCTTGGATTGCCCGAGACGACGGTGGAGACGCGGATCGCGCGGGCGCGGCGGCAGTTGCGCGAGTTGGCGGCGTCCGAGAAACTGGGTGCGGCGGAGGATTGAGTGGTGACGGAGTTTGGTTTCAGGCGCATCGGGATGAGAGTGGAGTAGGAGTGGTAGACACAGGCGAGATGCCTGTGCCACGAGATTGGGTAGGTCGGTTGGAGTGAATGGTGAGGTGGTTGGGGTGGAACGGGAAGCGAAGCGAACCATGAGCGAGTCTGTGGACATTCTGATCAGTCGAGTGGTGGATGGGGCGGCGTCGGCGTCGGACTGGGCGGCGCTGGAGGCAGCGGCGGCGGCCGAGCCGACGACGTGGCGCGACGTGGCGATGGCGCAGCGGGATCACGCGCTGCTGAGCGAGCGTGTGGGACTCGAGATCGCGGCGGCGGATGGGATCGAGTTGCCGTTGGACGCGGTGCGGTCGGGTGGTGGTTCTGTCGCGGGTCGGCGCTGGGCTTCGTGGACGGGTTGGGTTGCGGCGGCGGGGTTGGCGCTGTATGCGGCGAACGGGGTGATGAACCGGGCGCCGGAGGTGTCTCCTGGTGGTGGTGTGGTGACCGCGGGTCTTTCGCCGACGGAGATGATCCATCGGTTGTCGACGGACACGAGTGTTTCGGCGGATCAGGCTCGGGACTTGTATCTGTCGAAGGGGCAGCACGAGGGGACGGTGCTCGGGGAGATGCCGACGAAGGTGTTGGTGTATGGCACGCCGACGGACGAGGGGTATCGGGTGGTTTTTGTGCGGCAGATTGTGGAGTCGGCTCGGGTGAATGACTTGTACCGGTTCTCTCGGGACGAGGCGGGGCATCGGCTGCCGGTGCCAATCGCGCCGGGGATGTTCGAGGCGGCGGGATACGCGGCTCCGTCGCCTTCGAAGCGACTGGAGACGTTGAAGCAGCCTTTGTAGGGGTTGTGGGTGGGAATGTGTGTGTGGTTTGGATGTGAAGCACCATGGCGGGGTTGGGGTGAGGCGTGAAAGACGCCGGGGCGAACGCCGAAGGACAACGAAGGAGTTTCTCGATGAGCGCGATGGTGGACACGAGCATGAAGTCGAAGGCGTTGGCGGCGATGCTGGCGGTGGGGATTGCCGCGGGATTGGCGATTGCCGCGGGCGATCCTGAGGGGGGCACGGGTGGTGGGGCGAAGTTTTCGGGCGGTTTCGATCAGCCATTGCATGGCGGTCGCGACTCGTCGCGAGACTCGATGTCGCACTCGAGCATGATGTTCGTGCAGGACATCAATGGAAAGAAGGTCACGCTGAAGATCGAGGATGGCGAGACCTCGGCGACGGTGGATGGGAAGGCTGTGCCCGCGGATCGGATCAAGCGTGAGGGCGACAAGGTTCGGATTCTGGATGAGTCCGGGTCGGAGATCGCGTCGTTTGCGATGGTGGGCGGCATGGGAGGTCTTGGCGAGTCGATGCCGTTCATGTCCGGCGGGACGTTCGGCGGCGACGGGAACTGGAAATCTCTTGATCAACTGGCGCAGGTGAAGCCTCCGAAGGCGATGTTGGGGATCACAATGAGTGATCCGGCCGAGGGCGAGGGCGTGCTTGTGGACAGTGTTCTCGAGGGGCTGCCGGCGTCGAAGGCCGGTTTGAAGGTTGGCGACGTGGTGGTGGCCGTTGACGGGAAGGGTGTGGCGAGCCAGGGTGAGATGCGGGAGATCCTTTCGGGGAAGGACGCGGGGGATGAGGTGTCGCTGAAGATCCTTCGGGGGGGTGAGTCGAAGGTTCTGACGGTTCGGCTCGAGGCGTACTCGCGTGACAAGTTGTGGACGCGGGAGTTCAACCCGGCGAGGCCTCGGCTGTCGGCGAAGACGGAGGGGAAGGATCGCGCGTGGTTTGATGAGCAACTCAAGGCGCTGGATCGGGCGATGGAGGACATCAAGAAGAGCCAGAGCCTGGACACGCTGAAGAACAAGTCTGGCGAGACGATCGAGGCGGCGAAGAAGGCCCTGGAGGAGGCTCGCCAGAAACTCGTGGAGAGCCTGGAGAGGGGGCCGGACTGGTCGGAGTTTGGCGACGAGGTGAGCGAGTCGATGCGTCGCCTTCTCGGTCCGAACGGTGACGTGTTCGTGATGCGTGCTCCGGCGCCGGAAGCCGAGGCCGCGGGGGCGGTCGCGGACGACTCGAACCGGCTCGCGGGGTCGTTGGATCGGCTGGCCGACCAGATGGATCGTCTGGAGAAGCGGATGGCGTCGATCGAGAAACGGCTTGCGGAGCAGGAGAAGAATGGCGACAGGGAATAGGTCTGGGCGCGACGCGATCGAGACAATGGATGTTCCGAAGGAGCGGGCCGCATGCCACCCCCATGCGGCCCGTTCCGTTTTTGTAACGACTGGGGTGATCGTGGCCGTGACGCGACGGGAATCAGAGCCAGGGCGCATCTGGATGGAGGCGTCCCGCGAGGTCGGGTGCGTTGTGGTGTTGACTCCATGCGGCGCGTGGCCGACGGGCTGATGCCACGAGACGACAAGGAGAACGCGATGAAGATGAAGAGGATGACGAGCGGGATCGTGGCCTTGGCGGCGATGGGGTTGGGGTCGGCGATGGCGTGCCCTCCGGAGGGGACGTGGACGGACGATTCGGGGAATGTGCTGAAGTTGGGGGGCGTTGGCGAGCCACAGGTTCGAGTGTTCCGGCATCGTGGCGGCGTGAGGGGCGAGGAGTTGCCGATGGACCGGACCGGGTGCGTGCATATCGAGCGATCGGAGTCGTATCTCAAGGGCCGTGATGGCGACTCCATGGATCTTGATGTGCTTGTGGACCGGGGAGGGAGGGGAGGACCCGAGAGGTTTGAGTTGCGTGATGGGGGCGCGGAGGGCGCTCGCGTGTTCACCGGGAGGCCGCGGGTTCGGACTTTTGTGAGGCAGATCGAGATCGGGCCGGATGGAGGGCGCGTGGAGAAGGATCATCGGTGGGGAGAGGCCACCAGGCCCGGCGTCGAGCGGAGGGCGTGGGCAGAGTCGCGTGAGATGGGAGCGGCACGTGCAGAGATCATGGCGAAGATCGAGTCGCTCCACGCCGAGATCGCGAGGCTGGAGAAGTCGCTGGACGCGATCTCCAGGAAGGATCGCGTGATGCGGGCCGGCCCGGAACGACAGGGTCCCGGGCTGGGCGTTCCTGGTCGTCGTGGCGTGGCGCCGGAGATTCGGATCGAGCGTCGCGGGTTCATCGTCGGTCCCGACAGCGAGAGGCTCGAGTTGACGCCCCGGGTGATGGAAGGGCTGCGGATCGAGGAGCGTCGAGGTTCTCCTGCTGCCAAGGTTCCGGCACGTCGGGCGCTCGAGGCGCCTCGCGTTGAGGGCGATCGGGGCGAGCGTCTGGAGATTGAGTTGGAGGAGATTCCCGACGAGATTCTGGAGATGATGGGCGTGGGGGGGCACGAGATTGTGCACCGCACGAGCGACCCTGTCTGACGATCTCCACGGCGAACGATGACCCCGAGCACGGCCCCGGCGCTTCTGGAGCGTCGGGGCGTGTTTTTTCGGTTGTGAATGCGGTTGGCCGGGCTTGATGCGCGGCGTCGGAATGCCGACGTTAGAATCCGGTGTGCGGCCTGGGCGTGCTCGTGGAATCGGGCGTGGCGGGCGGCATCAGAAGGCATTGGAGGCCCGTCGTGAGCGATTCCCAGATTCCACCCGTTCCCGGCGCGGCGACGACGCGGGAGGTTCGCGAGGCGTATGCGCGTCTGAAGACGGAGATCCACAAGGCGATCGTGGGTCAGGACGAGGTGATCGACCAGATGCTGATGGCGGTCTTCTGCCGGGGTCACGCGGTGGTGGTGGGCGTGCCGGGGTTGGCGAAGACGCTGCTCATCTCGACGATCGCGAGGACGCTGTCGTTGAAGTTCTCGCGGATCCAGTTCACGCCCGACCTGATGCCGAGCGACATCACGGGAACGGAGGTGATCCAGGAGGACAAGTCGACGGGGCATCGGGAGTTGCGGTTTGTGCACGGTCCGGTGTTCGCGAACGTGATCCTGGCGGACGAGATCAACCGGACGCCTCCCAAGACGCAGGCGGCGCTCCTTGAGGCGATGCAGGAGCGTCAGGTGACGGTGGGGGGAGTTCGGCACGAGTTGCCCTCGCCGTTCTTCGTGCTGGCGACGCAGAACCCGATCGAGCAGGAAGGGACGTATCCGCTGCCCGAGGCGCAGTTGGACCGGTTCATGTTCGAGATCGACATCCGGTATCCGTCGGCGGAGGAGGAGTTGGAGATCGTGCGTCGGTCGTCGGCTCGGTCGTCGTCGTCGGTGGAGGCGGTGCTGGATGAGTTGGGGATTCGTCGGATCCAGCAGTGCGTGCGGGAGATTCCGGTGCCGGACCATGTGATCGAGTACTCGCTGCGCCTGGTTCGCGCGACTCGTGTGAAGGAGCCGATGGATGGCGGTCGTGTGAGGCCGAAGCTGGTGCACGATTATGTGGCGTGGGGCGCGGGGCCGCGGGCGAGCGAGTTTTTGGTGCGTGCCGGGCAGGCGCTTGCGGCGATCCGCGGCGACGAGCACGTGACGGTGGACCACATCCGCGAGATCGTTCGTCCCGTGCTGCGGCATCGGCTGATGACGAACTTCAATGCGGAGGCGGACCAGGTGTCGGTGGACACGATCATCGACGGCCTGGTGAAGGACGCGCCGGTGGAGGGTTCGTCGGCGTCGGAGCGTCGCCTCATGGACACGGCGATGCGATGAGTGGTGCCACGTCGCGAGAGCCGAGTGATTCAGTCGGACAGCCCGAGGTGGATATCACCAACGAGAGGCGCGGGGCGGAGCGTGTGGCGTCGGGGGTGTTCACGCCGAGGGGCGAGTTGCGTGCGTCGATTTCGGCGGGGGCTCTGCTGGGCGCGGGGTACGTGCTGACGCGTGTGGGCGAGATGGCTCGTGTCGGCGAGGTGTTGTACTGGATCAGTCTGGTGATCGGGATGGTCTTTGGCGGTCGGGCGGCGTGGCACGCGATCCGTTCGAGGAAGGTGGACATCGACGTCCTGATGGTGGTGGCGGCGGGTCTGGCGGCATACATCGGGCATCCGGAGGAAGGGGCGCTCCTGCTCTTTCTGTTTGTGCTGTCGGGGGCGCTCGAGGATCTGGCGATGGCGCGGACGCAGCGCGAGATCGAGTCGTTGCACACGCTGATGCCCAAGGGGGCGATGGTGCTGCGTGGTGGCGAGTGGGTGGAGGTGGACGCGCAGACGCTCGTGGCGGGGGAGCGGGTGAAGGTCCGTCCTGGGGAGCGTGTGCCGGCGGATTGCGTGGTGGTGCAGGGCGAGTCGTCGATGGACCAGAGCGCGATGACGGGCGAGGCGATGCCGCGGCATGTGGCGGAGGGGGACGAGTTGTACGCGGGGACGATCAACACGGATGATCCCCTGGAGGCGAGGGTGCTTCGGGGCGTGTCGGAGTCGAGCCTGCAGAAGATTTTGGATCTGGTGACGACGGCTCGGGAGCAGCGTGAGCCGGTGCAGCGGGTGATCGATCGGGTGAACGAGCCGTATGCGGTGGGCGTGCTGGTGGTGTCGGCGGTGGTGGCGCTGGTGTGGCGGTATGGGGTGGGTCAGAGTTGGACGGAGGCGGCGACGACGGCGATCACGCTGTTGATTGTGGCGTCGCCGTGTGCGTTGGTGATCGCGACGCCGACGGCGACGCTGGCGGGGATCGCGCGTGGGGCGCGTGGGGGTGTGTTGTTCAAGGGTGGGCAATCGATCGAGCGATTGAGCGGGATGCGGGCGGTGTGCTTCGATAAGACGGGGACGCTGACGGTGGGTCGTCCCCGGGTGTATGAGGTGCATCCGGTGGGATGGTCGGACGGGAAGGAGTTGCTGGCGTTGGCGGCCGGATTGGAAGCGGACTCGACGCACCCGATCGCGGTGGCGGTGCGTGAGTGCGCGGCGATGCGCGGGATCGAGCCTGTGGCGTTTGAGCGCGTGGATCACACGACGGCGAAGGGGCTGCGTGGCGTGCATGGGAGCGTTGAGGTGCGCCTGGGGAGCGTCGCGTTTGTGCGGGAATCGATCCCCGAGTGCTTCCGGGCGCGGGTGGACGAGGTGTTGTCGCGGGTGCGGGCGAGGGGGCACATCGCGGTGGTGGTGACGCGGGCCGGCGTGGAAGGTCGTGAGGGGGTGAGTGGGGGGGTGAACGGGGAGGCGGCGGTGATCATCATGGCGGATGCCGTGCGCGAGGGGGCACGGGAGATGATCGAGGAGCTGCACGTGCTGGGCGTTCGGCCTCTGCGGATGCTGACGGGAGATCACCGGGAGACGGCGTCGCGCGTGGCGTCTCGGCTGGGGATCGACCTTGTGGACGCTGAGTTGCTGCCCGAGGACAAGCTGCGGATCGTGGAGGCGATGCTGCGCGAGCACGGGTCGGTCGGGGTGTTCGGGGATGGGGTGAACGACGCGCCGGCGCTGGCTGCGGCGAGCGTGTCGATCGGGATCGGGGCGATCGGGACGGCGGCGGCGCTCGAGTCGGCGGACATCGTGCTGCTCTCGGAGAACCTGCGATCGGTGTCGTGGGCGGTGCGGCTGGCGCGGTCGGTGCGAAGGCGCGTGGCGTTCAACCTGTCGCTGGCGCTGGGGGTGATCGTGGTGATGTCGATCTCAACGCTGGTGCTGTCGGCGCTAGGGCGGCCGATCGACGTGGGCTGGGGCGTGGTGGCGCACGAGGGCGGGACGCTGGCGGTGGTGCTGAACTCGTTGTGGTTGCTGCGATTTCCCGGATTGGGGCGGCGGGCGGAGCGCGTGACCAATCGAGAGATGTACCGGGGATCGGGGTCGGCGGTCCTCGCGGGTGCCCGCTAGGATTCCACAAGGGATAGACCGTTGGTCTACGGACGATGGAGTCGGAGGCGTGATGTTCACACAGACGGCGGAGTACGCATTGCGTGCGATGGCATGCTTGGCGTTGTATGACTCGCTGGTGGCGACGTCGACGCTGGCGGATCAGACCAAGGTGCCTGTGAACTACCTGGCGAAGGTCTTGCAGCAGTTGTCGAGCGCGGGGCTTGTGGACGGCAGGCGGGGGGTGGGCGGGGGGTATCGGCTGTCGAGGCCGGCGACGGAGATCAACCTTCTGGACGTGATCAATGCGGTGGTGACACTCAAGCGGATCGAGACGTGTCCGCTAGGTCTCAAGAGCCACGGCTCGTCGTTGTGCCCTTTGCATCGACGGGCGGATAAAGCGATCGCGGCGATCATCGAGATCTATCAGGGGTCGACGCTGGCGGATCTGGTGAATGAACCTGGTTCGAAGACGCCGTTGTGTGAGGATGGCGCGGCGGTAGGCGTTTCGGTGGGTGGGAAACCGATCCTCTAGGCTCATAAGGGCATTTGCGACAAGACCCAGTGTCTGAATGGGTAAACATCGAGAGGTCTGGTGAACCCGCGTCAACATTCTCTGTAGATTTCTCTAGAGAAAAACGCAGTAAGGTATGACGAAATCGTTTGCATGAGTGTGGCTCCGTGTGTGCGTGGCGTAACTGCGGGCGGGGAAAGTTTCGGATTGGCACGAGTTGGGCTCTTTCAACAGACGAACCCGTGGCCGATGCCATCGAGCGATGGACGGAACCGATGGCCTTGGCGGGCGAGTGGCTCGTGGTCGGGGTTCGGTGGATTCAACCAGACGGAGTAAGGAGTTCCCGCCGGGGTTTGTGACCTTGTCCGATGTGACGCGGAGTGACTACCCGATCAATGACGTGTGGGACTTCTCGGGCGATGGTTGCAGTGAGGTCGGTGCGTGGTGGAGAGACGTGGTGATTCCGACGTTGTTGGGCGGTCCTGTTGCGGCGCATTGGACTCCGGACGACATGCCGCGAGCACGGCGGTGGGGATTGCGGGGAATTCGGGAGGTGGGTCGTGTGCCGGTGGTGTGCGGTCGCCAAGAATGACGGCGATGTCGAGCGAAACACCCAAGCCGTCGTCTGAACCATTGAATGAGTTGCACCATCTGGAGGCGCAGCGCCGCGAGAACCGCGAGCGGGTGCGTGGGTTGGGTTTGGAGCCGTATGGGCAGTCGATCGTGGGTCGGGAAAGCACGGCGTCGGCGAAGGGTCGTCACGACGCGATGGCGGATGAGGCGGTGGCGGCGGCCGGGAAGGTGCCGCCGGAGGGTTTTGTGGATCCGCGTCCGATCGTGACGATCGCGGGACGTGTGGTGCTGCATCGCGACCAGGGGAAGTTGGTGTGGATGCAGGTTCGGGACGACGCGGGTGACATCCAGGTGGCGGTGAGCCAGCGGGACGTGTCGTCGCCGGGGTTTGATCTGGCGAAGTACACGGACCTTGGAGATGTGGTGGTGGCGCGGGGTCGGGTGATGAAGACACGGGCGGGGGAGATCACGGTGTGGGCGCAGGAGTTATGGCCCGCGGCGAAGTGCTTGCAGCCGCCGCCGGCGAAGCATGAGGGTCTTTCGGACGTTGAGCTTCGATATCGGCAGCGGTACGTGGATCTGTGGGCGAATCCGGAGTCGTCGTCGGTGCTGGTGATGCGGTCTCGGCTGGTGTCTCGGATCCGTGGGTTCATGGAGGCCCGCGGGTATCTTGAGGTCGAGACGCCGATGCTACAGACGCTGGCGGGCGGGGCGGCGGCGAGGCCGTTTGTGACGCACATGAACGCGTTGCAGATCAACTTGTACATGCGGATCGCACCGGAGTTGTATTTGAAGCGGCTGCTTGTGGGAGGGCTGCCGAAGGTCTTTGAGGTGAACCGGAACTTCCGCAACGAGGGATTGGACAAGCAGCACAACCCCGAGTTCACGATGCTGGAGGCGTACGAGGCGTTCGGTGACGTCGAGACGGTGATGGAGTTGACGGAGTCGATCATCCGCGACGCGGCGACGTTTGTGGCGGAGCTGGCGCATGGGCCCGGCGCGCCCCCGGTGCTCCCGTTCGGTGATCTGACGATCGATTACGGCAAGCCGTTCGCGCGGCGGTCGTACGCCGAGTTGTTCGAGTGTGCGTACGGGTTCCCGATGTCGGACGGCGTTCGGGCTCGGGGGCTGCTCAAGATGCTGGAGCCGAAGTTGGGGTCGGCGATCGACGCGATGGATGAGATCCTGGTGGTGAACGAGTTGTTCGAGCACAAGCAGAAGGGTGGCGAGGCGCAGCTGGATCTGAGCGTGCCGACGTTTATCACGGACTATCCGAGCGCGATCAGCCCGCTGACGAGGCCGAAGCGGGAGGATCCGCGTCTGGCGGATCGGGCGGACTTGTTCGTGGCGGGGATGGAGCTGGCGCCGCACTACACGGAACTGAATGATCCGGACGTGCAGGAGTCGAAGTTCAGGGAGCAACTGAAGGGATTGGACACGGACAAGTCGGCGGAGGAGAGCACGTATCGGACGATGGACCATGATTTCCTGCGGGCGCTGCGCGTGGGCATGCCGCCGGCGGGGGGAATGGGGCTGGGGATCGACCGGTTGGCGATGCTGTTGACGAATCAGCGAACGATCCGGGACGTGATCGCGTTTCCGATGATGCGGCCTGAGGTGTAGGAGAAGGAAGGGGCAGGTGGGGCGCTTGCTGCACGAGGTTGTGTAGAAAAAAAGGCACAGGCGGGACGCCTGTGCCACGAGGGGTACGAGTTGGTCTCGCTGTGTGCGATCAGTTCTTGGCCGCACTCGTCATGTCGGCGATGGCGCTCATGATGGCCTTGCGCTGATCGAGGGAGAGGGAGGCGAGGGCGTCGCCGGCGGCCTTGGCCCTGGCGGCGAGGGGCGCGTTGGCATCGATGCCCTTGAGGGTCTTGATGATCGCGGTGTCGGAGAGCACACCCTTGGCGGCGAGGTCGTCGGCGTGGGCGGCGGCGGCGGCGAGCATCTCCTGGTGGATGGTTCGTGTCTCTTCGAGGCCCTGGTTGAAGATGGAGCGGAGGGTGTTGACGAGGGTCTGGCTCTTGTCGGCGGCGTTGGCGTCCTTCAGGAGGGCGTCGGCGTATTCCTTGGTGATCTTCTTGTGGAGCGCGCCCTGGACGGGGGTGAAGAGGCCCTTGTCGGTGAGGTCCCTGGCGAGGTCTGGCGCGGACTTGGGGGGCATGAGGGGTCGTGCGATGTTGGTGACGCGCTGCATCTCGCCGTTCTTGCGGTCGGCGAGGTTTTCGGCGTTGAGTTTGTTGAGGGCGCCGTTCTCGATCTCTTCGACGAGGTCGAGGTTCTGGGCGACGATGGTGCGGAGGTGGGACTTGCGTTCTTCGAGGTACTTCTCGATCGCGGGGCGTTGGGAGTCCTCGAGGAGCGTGTTGTTCTTGAGGGCGGCCCAGTCGGCGGGGACGGCGAGGGGGATGAGTTTGCCGGCGGCGTCACGCTCGACGAGGGAGNNGGGGGGGGGGGGGGCGACGGGCGGGAGGACGAGTTGGGCGAGGGTGAGGCTCGAGAGGGCCATGGAGGCCGTCGCGGTGAGGGCCATCAGGCGGGTTCGACTGATCATGGGGGCGATCCTTCCTTCAATCGGGCGCTGGTGAGGTTCGTTCCCGCTTGGATGCGGCGGGCCGGGAGATCCGGCGGCGCGCGGGCGGGGATCGGCGAAAAGTGTAGGTCGAGGCGTGGTGGGGGCTTGTGGATCGACCCTGGTGAGGGGGTTTTCGGGCGTGGAGCGGATCTGTGGGCGTGTGTTCCCGTGGCGTCTCACTTCGGCTTCGTTTCTGATTTCTTGTTTGGCTTTGTGTCTGGCTTTGTGTCTGGTTTTGTGTCTGGCTTGGGGTCTGGTTTGGGGTCAGCCTTCTTGTTGTCGTTGGCGGGTTTGGCGTCCATGGAGCCGCTGTCCATGGAGCCGTCCATGGAGCCGGTCATTGACCCATCCATGGAGCCGCCCATTTCGCCTGGCGTGTTGGCGGCGGGGATGGCGGGGTCGAGGTATTCCTTCATGGCCATGGCGCGCTGTGGAGGGGTGAGTTCGGCGAAGACTTTTTTGATGAAGGCCTCGCGCTGGGCGATGGTGGGCCTAAGGAGGGTCTTCTGGGTGAACTCGAGGGCCTGGGCACGGATGGTGTTCTCCTGCTCGGGGGTGGCGTCGACGACGTCGAGGAAGTGGTCGAGGTCCTCGGCTCGGTATTGCACCTGGCGTTCGTAGGAGCGTTTGATTTCTTTGCCGATGGCCTTGGCGATCTCGGCACCGATGGCCTCGGTGGGTTTGGTGCCGTTCTCCTTGGCGTCGGCGAGAGCCTCCTCGGCGATGGCCTTCCAGTACGAGTCGATGAGGGCGAGGAACTGAGAGGCGTGCTCGGGTGAGAGGACTTGGGCGATCTGGTCCTTGGCTTTTTCATGGCCGACTTCGGCCTCGAAGAGTCGGATGAACTCTTGGAAGGCGGACTTGAGTTCGGGCCTGTCGCCGGCCTCGGCGGCGTTGTGGAGTCGGATGATGAGGGGGACGTTGGCGATGACGACTCGATCGAGTCCGAGTCGCCTTCGATCGACGATCTCGTTGGCCCGGCGTCGCTCCTTGGCGGTGAGTCTGAGTTTGTCGAGGGCGACCTCTTCGGGCGTGATCTCGAGGCGTTTGACTTTACCTTCGGCATCGCGCTCGATGAGGGTGGGGGCCTTTCGGTCGGCGTCTGGGTCGGGGACGCGGGGGCCGGCGAGAGGGTCGGTGGCGGGCGATGGCGGGTCGGCGAGCGTGAGGGGCGCGAGGGTCCCGGCGAAGAGGAGGAGCGAGAACGCCCGAACGGGTAAGGCTCCGGTCCAACGGCGATGAGTGGGCGTGCGCATGGTGGTCTCCTTTGGGCCCCGGTCGTGTGGGCCAAAGGAATGATTGGAGGCAGCGGGGTCCAGTTTCGGAACGACGGGCGAATTCTCTCTGGAATCTGGGGCGGAGTGTGTCGGGGTTGCCTAGATTCACGGACGAGGACCGAAGCGCGTGTGCTGAGAGGGAGTCGGAGAGGAAATGCCGCGCAGAGTGTGGGGGGCACACAGGAATACGGGAGCGACGATGAGCGATCGAGAGAGTCTGGCACGGGCGATCGCGGAGGTGGCGCTGTTGCGCGGGACGTTCACGTTGCGGTCGGGGCGGACGAGTTCGTTTTATCTGGACAAGTACCTGTTCTCGACGCGGCCCGAGTTGCTGCGGCGGCTGGGGCCGATGTTTGGCGAGCGTGTTCGGGCGATGGGTGAGCGTGCGGGCGTAAAGGTCGCCCGTCTCGCGGGGGCGGAACTTGGTGGGATCCCGCTGGTGACGGTGGCGAGCCTGGAGACGGGTCTGCCCTGCGTGTTCGTGCGGAACCAGAAGAAGGACTATGGCACGTCGAAGCAGTTGGAGGGCGTGGTGAACGCGGGGGACGTGATGGTGCTGGTGGAGGACGTGGCGACGACGGGCGGGCAGGCGATCGAGGCCGTGGGCGTGCTGCGCGAGGCGGGGGCGCGGGTGCTGGGGGTGATCGCGACGATCGACCGACTGGAGGCTCAGGGCGGGGCGAGGGAGAACATCGAGGGCGCGGGGCTGATGTTCGAGTCGTTGTTCACGATTCGGGATCTGGGGATCGAGTAGGCCGGGCACCTTGCCCACTCGCGATTCTGATGAGATGTGAAGGGTCGTGTGGAAGACCCGCGTTTGGAGAGGCGGGCCGCCATCGAGGACGACGCGAGAAAGCGGAGAGAGATTCCAGACTCGTCAAGTGGTCTCTCGGAGGGGTTTGGGCGCGCCTTTGGCGGTCCGAGACGGCGTTGATGTTGTCCGATGTGTCACCCTTTTGCGGTTCGGCGCCGCCAAGTCGCCCCCCGAAACCCCCGTTCCTGGCCCGCCAGGGCCGGTCCGATCAGATATCACGCTTATCAGCGCCCTCGGACCCTGACACGCCGATCGACGCCAAGAACAGCTCCGCAAAGAACGGACGATCGCCCCGGCCGGCCCGGCTGCAGGTCCGCCAAAGAACGGAGAATCGTCGCCACACTCCCGGCCACCAGCCGAACGACTGGCGCCGCCAGCGCCGTCGTTGAGAACGAACGATGGCTCCGCAAAGAACGTTCGATGGTCATTCCTTGCCGGCTCTTGAACCCACTCGGTGATCTGGCCGGCGTCGACGAGAACGAACGATCGCGGCGCGAGCCACGTACCCGTGCGGCGGCGACAAAGAACGTTGGATCGAACGTCCGCGAACATCATCAACATAGCCATCGCACACATAAGTTGGTCTAGACCCAATTGAGTCTCGACGAGGATCACCGCTCGGCGCCGAAATCGTCAAGTGCAAAAAGGGCCTGTTTTACCGAGCGAAAACACCATCTACTGGCGAAGCATCGCCGAGTTGTATATAATCGGGCACGGTTCTTCATGGGCGTGCGGCGTGATGCCAAGCGAACGGAAGACACCCAGTCGTCGTGGTGAACCGGAGTGATTCTGGGGCACCATGACCCGGCGTCTGCCGGGTCGGGACTCGACTCCGACGAGCGTGATGCTCGGCGGAAGAACCCCGGGGCATGGTCCTCGGGCTGAGGCTTAGGACGCAAAGGAACCTTCAGGGGTGTGAGCCGATCTCGCTCGGCGAGGGCGGTGGCTACGTCGCGACGTTGCCATCGGACTCATCGGGTTTGCTCGGCGGTCTGTTTGTCCGCACACAAGGCTCGGCCCGTGCCGTAGCCCACGGAGATTCTTTTGCCATGAGTCCAATGAATATTCAAACCATCTCGATCGATCGCATCAACCCCGCACCGTACAACCCACGCCTCGACCTCCAGCCCGGTGATCCTCTGTACAAGAAGATCGAGCGGAGCGTCGACGAGTTCGGCCTTGTCGAACCGCTCGTCTGGAATCAGCGGACCGGGAACCTCGTCGGTGGGCACCAGCGTTTGAAGGTGCTCAAGTCCCGCGGTGTCACCGAGGTCCAGGTCGTTATCGTCGACCTGCCGCTCGAGAAGGAGAAGGGTCTCAATCTCGCCTTGAACAAGGCTCAGGGCGACTGGGACGAGCAGAAGCTGGCGGAGTTGCTCAGCGAGCTCGTGAAGACGCCCGATTTTGATCTCGGCATCACCGGGTTTGACCTGGACGAGACCAACGACCTGCTCACCGAGGTCCTCGGCGACGATGCCACCAAAAAGGAAGAGGGCTTCGATCTCGAGAAAGCCGTCGCCGCCGCGGTGACGCCCGTAACCCAGCCGGGTGACCTGATCATCCTCGGCACCGACCCCGCTCGCCAGCACCGCCTGCTCTGCGGCGACTCCACCAACCCCGAGCATGTCCGTCGCCTGATGGACGGCATGCGTGCCCAGTTATTCGCCACAGATCCGCCATATCTGGTCGACTACGACGGGACCAACCATCCCGGCGACAAGAATGGGAAGCGGAAGGACTGGTCGGGCACCTACGGCGTCACCTGGGACGACGCCGACGCCAACCCCGAGCTCTACGACAAGTTCATTGCCGCCGCCGTCGCGGAAGGCATCGCCCCGAACGCCGCGTGGTATTGCTGGCACGCCTCTCGCCGGCAGGCGATGCTCGAAGCCGCCTGGAACAAGCACGGTGCGTTTGTGCACTGCCAGATCATCTGGGCCAAGAACAAGGGCGTGCCGACCCGCACCTGGTACCTCTGGCAGCACGAGCCGTGTCTGATGGGCTAGATCAAGGGGAACATGCCGTCGCGTGCCGACGAGCACCGGCTCCCCACGGTCTGGAACATCGACACCCTCCCCAACGGTGCCGACCGACCGGACCACCCGACACCCAAGCCGCTCGAGGTCTTCGAGATCCCGATGCGGCAGCACACGCAGCCCGGCGAGATCTGCTACGAACCGTTCCTCGGTAGCGGCACGCAGATCATCGCCGCGGAGCGGCTGCAGCGGCGGTGCTTCGGTATCGAGATCAGCCCGGTCTACTGCGACGTCATCGTCCGCCGGTACATCGCCTTCGCTGGGGAGGGTGCCGTCGCCCCCGAGATCGCCGAGAAGTACCGACTCGCCGCGAAGGAGGATTCGCGGTGATCGACAACAACCCTGACTCCACGCCGCCGGACCTCGTGCCGGAGAGCGCGCAGAACTCCGGCGATGAAGTACCGTTGCCGGGACGCCGTTTCCGAGACGAACTCGGCGACGGACGGCATCGCAACGTCTTCGATGTCCTCCGCGACATCAAGAACGGCGTCCTCAACACGTCCAATCTCTCCGCCGATGACAGGCGGCTCTGCGTTGCCCAGCTCGTGGGCGAGGGGCTCTCGGTCGGCGAGATCGCCCAGGTGCTGCGGGTGAGCACCCGCACCATCACCCGCGACCGCCAGGCGATCCACGAGCAGAACGCCATCGAGCCCGATCCGCGGCTCGGGTATCTGTTCGCGGGTCGTCTCGCCGCGGAGTATGAGGCGACTTCCGCCCGCATCCGCCGCGTGACCCGTGACAAGGACACGCCGCCCGCCGTGAAGATCGACGGTGAGTACAAGTGCTACGACATGTTCGACCGGCTGGTGCAGCGGCTGCAGAGCATCGGGCTCATCCCAACTGCCGCTCAGCGGGTGCAGAGCGATCTGACCCACAACCTCGGTGATCTCTCCAGCATGGCGGACCTCCGCAACGAGGTGCAGCGGCTGGAGCAGATCGAGCGGGAAGCCCAGGGGCTGTCGCCGCCGGCGGCGGCACCTGCTTCGGCACCGCCAACGCCGACCAGCACGACACCGGTGTCGTCGCCGGTGGCGCCAAAACCCACAACCCCAGAATCAGCTCCCGCAGCCGCGGCACCGTCGCCAGCTCCAACGCCGGCACCACAACCTCCGAGGCCGGCACCCGCTGCAGTTCCGTCCCCTCCCGCGTCACAACCACCATCGCCACCGAAGACCGCCATCCAGATCCACCTTGAAGCGGAGCAGAAGCGTCGGGAGGAACGATGCAAACAGTAACTCAATCCCAGCTCGCTATCACGGGAGCACTCTCGAGTCACCGTCGTCGGATCGCCGCGATCTCGCCGAAGGCGTTTGCTCAGGTCTACCTGGCCAAGCACATGCGGCTCAAGCCGTCACGCATGCACGAGGACCTCTACGGCATGCTCGCCGGCATCAGCGGGCAGCGTGGTCAGCGGATTGCCGTCGCTGCCCCACGCGGTCATGCCAAGAGCACGGTCGTGAGCCTGGCATACATCCTTTGGTCCATCCTCTATAAGCACGAGCAGCTCGTGCTGATCATCTCTGGCACGAAGGAGCAGGCGGCGTTGCTCCTGAAGAACCTCAAGGATGAGATCCAGGGCAATGAGCTGCTGCTGGAGGACTTTCCCGACGTGTGCTCGAAGCCGGGTGAGATCGGGGGGGCGGGAATGGGCGGCGGGCGGATGCCCAAGCCGTGGCGGGACAACTGCATCCTCCTCCGCAACGGCGTGATGATTCGGGTGCTCGGCAGCGGGCAGGCGTTGCGTGGTGTCCGGCACGGACCCTACCGCCCCAGCCTGATCATCTGCGATGACCTGGAGAACCAGGAGCACTGCGAGTCCGCCGAGCAGCGGATCAAGCTGCGGGACTGGTTCGAGAAGACGCTGCTCAAAGCCGGCGATGCACGTACCAACGTGGTTGTCGTCGGCACCGTCTTACACTACGACTCACTCCTCGCGAATCTCACGCACGAGAAACTCGAGCGGGGCAAGTCCGTCGGCTGGGACCGGCGTCTGTACCGGGCCGTCGAGGTGTACAGCGAGCGTGCGGATCTGTGGGACCAGTGGGAGGCGATCCGTGTCGGCGAGAAGGAGTTCAATGGCGAGACCGGTCCCATCGCCGCTGCGGCGTTCTACGAAGCCAATATGGTGCTGATGCTCAAGGGTTCGCAGGTGCTCTGGCCCGAGCAGGAGGACTACCTGCGGTTGATGCAGATCCGGTCCGACGAGGGGCGGCTGAGCTTCCAGTCGGAGAAGCAGAACGAGCCGCTCGATCCCGAGCGATGCCTCTTCCGCGAGGACTCGTTCCACTACTGGGATAACGGGTTCACCGAGCCGATGGAGATGGTGCGGCGGATCGGTCAGCATTGTCGCATTTACGGTGCGTGCGATCCCAGCCTCGGCAAGAACCCCAACCGCGGCGATTACTCGGCGATCGTCACGGTCGCCAAGAACCTCAACGATGACTCCTTGTACGTCCTTCATGCCGACATCGCCCGCCGCAAGCCGGAGGAGACGATCAACCGCATTGTGCAGCTTGCCAAGGTGTTCAACTACCGCGACTTCGTGGTCGAGGGCAACCAGTTCCAGACCGTGATGGTCGAGTCGCTCCGCCAGCGGGCGATGGCGGCGGGCGTGTCGCTGCACCCTCGATCCATGAACAGCACCGCCAACAAGCAGGCACGCATCGAAGGCCTCGAGGCGTACATCTCCAGCGGACGACTGAAGTTCAGCCGCTGCCAGACCATGCTGCTCGAGCAGCTGCGTCAGTTCCCGCTCGGGGCCCACGACGACGGTCCCGACGCCCTGGAGATGTGCATCAGCTGGTGTGCCGAGCGACGGGTCGTCACCGGCGGACGAGTGTATGGGATGCTGTGAGACTGAGTGCCGGGTTGAGCTCGCTGACAACAAAGGGTGAGTCGGCGAGCACGTCGGCCATATCTCTCTGCTTTTCGCTCTGGGCCTCAGTAATCTACGTGTGCCGAGCCAGTCGCTATCGGATCTATGCCTCAACACTCGCCGCGTAGTCCCTCAGCCATTCGTATTTCTGTCGAACGCGTTCACATGCGCCGTTCTGCTGGATTCCAGTTGTCGCAACTTGTCGCGCGCGGGATATCACTGTGTGGTGGGTAGTGTTCGCGCCGATTTCCCATGTGATCGTGAAGCCACTGGAGGCAGTATGCATGGCTTCATTCCCTGCACGGACAATCTGTGCGTTCAGAAGATCCAGATGAACCTTGCCATCTGCGCGATCGGTGCGAAAGGTCTGATTCAGCAGCGCCCCGCGCTCCGCAAACGGCCACGCGTCAACATCCTGACCTCGCAGCGCATGAAGAATAGAAGCGTCAATCAGTACGCGTGGGTACACAGCGAGTTTGCTTTCCAGGTCGTACGCGGCGTTCATTCCCGGGCCGAAAGTGATGGATTGGGCGCCGCGCGAGCCGCGACTCGAATGCGACCCGGGGTCGCTCCAGCTCGGGTGCCAGTACATCTTTCCAATGGTGAGCCCGCCGCGAATGCAGGCGTCGAGCTCAAGAATGCGGTCGTGCAGGTACCGCACGACGAAGCAGAGCTGTCCGAGAGGATTGCAGGCGTTGCCATTTGCGTGTGCGGTAGGCGTGAACACGACCATGCTGTCCGAGAAAGCCCGGACCTGCATCGGACACGGACCAAGCGACGTCTGTTTCATGCCAGACTGTGGTGTCGCGGCGAGCGACGTGATCCCACTGAGCTGTTGGAGCAACTCGACGTCATAGACACTGCGCTCGACCAGTTGCCGGAAGCCGAGGATGTCCAGGAACGCGACGTAGCAGTCTTGGTAATCACCAGCTTCGGGCATCTCACAGCCTCCTACGGTGCTTCCTTGAACTCGCAAGCGAGTGCGCTCGTTGAGAATAAGCCGATCGACTGGTGTCTCTGGAGTTGGCTCACACTACACACCCGTCGGCCGTATGTAATGCGCACGCCACCCCGCATCGACCCAATCACTGCGACTTGTCTGAAGTGCAACCAGGCGCTGCTGTCGCTCGACCTTATAGTCGTAGGTCGAGTCCAGCGCGGCAACGAATCGACCAGCGTGGAAGACCCAGGGCATGTCTTCAAACGCCACCATCAGATCGCCGGCCAGCGACGGTCCGATGGCGTGTAGGCATGCCACCAGTGACATCTCGCATGTGTCGAACAGGTCAGAGGCTGCATCGACGATAGTCTCCGTCGTGTCGAAGCCAATGCGGAGGCCGGCTGCTTGCTCGGCGATGTGTTTGCGGATCTGGTTATGGCTGGCATGAACGAAGCCCGAGAGGTGCCCATAGTGTCGCAGGACTCGCTGAACGAAGTCGGCGGCCCATGTTCCGGGCAGGAGGTCAAACTTAGTCCCCTTCAGCTCGTCCGTCAGTCCTGAGGCGGATATCTTCCGCTCAAAAAACACCAGACGGTAATCGAGGGGGGATGTTGGCATGCTCTGATCTGTGAAGAGCAGCTTGACCGAGGCCTCAAGAAGGAACCGCAGTTCCCTGCGTGCCGGGTTCCGCATTCCCTCGACGATCAGGAAGCTAGCGGCGAGGCCCGACTGGATCAGCAGGTCAGAGACCCTGAAGAACAGGTGGGTGTCAACCAGTCCGGGGCAGCGCTGGGCGTACATGTGGACGAGGCCGAGGGTCTTGGCGAAGTCGATGCCGAGCGACCGAACATAGCCAACCGCCGCCTCAACGTCCGGCGGCATTGAGTCGTGCTCAGGGGTGGGAGTGCCAGTGTCCTCGGGCTGTATTTTCATCATGGTACCGCGACTTGGAGAGTTATTGCTTGGTATCGGCGACCCGTGGTCACGCCGGCGGCGGTCGGTGTCGGCGGGTCAGATGACCTGCTCTAGAATTTCGGTAATCTTGGCTGAGTCGATACTCCCGTTAGCCTCATCGCGCGTGACAATCAGTGTGCCCTTCTTCCCGCCGCCTTCCTCGCGTGGGAGAATCCCATTGGTCCGGTACCAGACCAGTTTCTCCTCCCAGCGCCGGCGGTAGGAGGGCACATGCAGCATCCCGCAGTGCTCCCAGTAGATCGTGATGCCGGATTCCATGTCGTCGACCGTAAAATCTGGATACTTGGTGACACCGTCGATGGTCAGGGGGCGCTCGTAGGCGTAATCGACACCGCGGCGGGGGGGGTGGGGGGTCCGCGATGATCACCTCGGATTTGGAGCGGACCATCTCGCCCCGCGAGGTGCGATGTATCAGCCCCTCCTCGAAGAGCCGTCCGTCGATCTCGATAGGCCGCGGGGCTCCGAAGATGTTCGTGAGACGCCGGGCGGTCTCGGAGTTGTTGTCGGTGGAGTACTTCCGCAGAGCGGCGCGATCTCCCTGATGAAGGATCACCACCCGATTCCGCTGGCGGGTGAGCGCCGTGTAAAGCATCTCGCGAGAGAGCAAGCGGCAGGGGCTCGGCAGCACGAGGATGACCGTGCCGAACTCGCTCCCCTGCGACTTGTGGACCGTGAGGGCGTAGGCCAGCTCGAGGACCGGATTGCCCTCTTCCCCAAAGTCTCGCCCGGTGAAGGTGTACTTGAACCCCGGCTGCGACGAGAACTCAACCTCTAGGTTCTCGCGGAAGAACTTTGTCTTGGGGTCACGACCGCGCCAGTAGAACCCCATCGTCATGCCGATCTCGCCATTCGCGATGTAGGGCTTGTCCTTCGAAGGATAGATCTTGCGGTGGCGGTATCGCGGGTGAGCAGGATCGGTATTGATGAGGTTGATGACTTTGTCGCCGTAGACGATCTTCTCGGGCCCCTTGGGGCTGGGGGTTTGATGGCCCCGCTCCGAGGACGACACGACCATCTCGCGTCTGAACGTCTCGTGGATGAGGCGGTTGAGGTCGGGCACGCCGTGGGCGCCGGTGCGCACGGGCGACAGGATCTGCCACCCCTCGGCAATCTCGGCCGCGCCGGGTTTGTCGTCGCGCCGCTGGTTGAAGAAGCGGATGTCGTTCCAGGGAACACCTCCGAGTGTGGCGTCGAAGCGGATGATGTCGTCGGGCCCAGTCAGCCCAAGCTCGCCGGCGAGCGTGGAGATCAGCGCCGTCCTGAGATCTTCCGCAGTGACCCACGGCACAAAGCGAACGTGCTTGCTCTGGCCCGCGGCGACGACCTTGTCGAATACCTCGTCCTCGCCCGGGGCGATCGGCGAGCCACTGAACCACTCGGCCAGCTGTAGGTCCTCACGCTCCTCACCCGCCTGACGCCTGCGGATCGTCAACTCCGCGTAGCACGGACCGACGCGCGGGAACATCTCCGTGACGCCGGCTGGCGCGACATGGTTGATGATGTCCACAAACGGGCGGCCCGTACCGATCGGAGGTAGCTGGCGGGGGTCGCCGATGAATATCAGTCGGTGCACCCCCTTGAGCGCCTGGAGGAGTGCCGCCAGCATCTCCTCCGTGAGCATGGATGCCTCGTCGATGATGACCGTGCGCGGGCAATCGTCGGGCGGCTGGCTCGAGAGGCGGTAGCGGCCCGTGGGACCGTCGTAGCGATCTGGGCTCAGGAACTGGGCGATGGTGAAGCCCTTGAGCCGCAGGTTCCGGGTCGACTGCTCCATGCGCACGCGGGCCTTGCCGGTCGGCGCGAGCAGCAGGATGTCGCCGGCGGCGATATCCGGGTGCCCGCAGAGCACAGAGAGGAGAGTGGTCTTGCCAGTGCCGGCCGGGCCGATAAGCACGGAAAGGCGCGACTCGGCCAGTTCCTTGAGCGCCGCGGTCTTTTCGACCCTCGCGTGCTCTTCAAGCTCGTCGGGCGTGCCGACGCCCTTCGCCTTCAGGTGCGCGTCGAGCAACGCACGCCAATCTGCCTTCACCTCCAGACGCTTGCCTCCAGATCGCTTTGTGATAGAGCTGCGAATCACCGCCCCCATCTCCGCAAGCCTCCCGAGTTGCAGAGCGGGCGCGCCCGTGGCAAGCGGGACCTCCGCGACGGCGTTGCCGAAAGCGTCCTTGGCGACATTCAGTAGGTCAGCATCCAGCTGGCAGGGTGGATGGATCGTCAACTTGCGGGTGCGAAGCACGACCTCGCTTTGCGGAAGGAGCGAGTTACCCCCTGCAGCTGCCTCCTCAAGCACCGAGACGGTGAGTGCGCGAACGCGCCGGGCATCGGTGCCAGCGTCCAGTGCGGAGGGCTCCGGCAACGGGTGTGCTCTGCGCACAACGTCGTCGGGGAACACACCACGGTCGACCGTCCAGATGCTCATGGGGTCGTCGGTCAGACGGGTGAGCTCGTAGAGCAAGTAGGGGTTCGCCAGGATGTCCGTCGTGCTCGCCGTGATTCCTGCAGCGCCCCGCTCGTCGTCGTCGTACAGCAGTTTCGCTTGGTCGCCGGTGATCTCGAACCGGCTCAGCAGCAGGAGCAGCGCCCGCCGATCCACGGGCAGTTTGGCCCATTTCTGACCGAGAGTCTTTCCGATCTTCTCGGCAAGCGGTGCCGGAAGGTGTTTCTTGGGGTCGGCGAACGTTTGACCAACCAAGGGCCAGGGGTCGGTGTTCTCGCCGGCCTTGTCGGCGATGGCGCGTGCGACAAAGTTGCCCTGTTCGACGCCAAATGCGGAGAGCGCCGCGCCAAGGCCGGGGCATGGGCCCCTCGCCTTCCAGAGTTCACCGAGTCGATCGTCGATCCACTGGAGACATTCGTCCCAGTTTCCCGACAAGTCCTTCTTCGCTGTTCGCAGCGCTTCTGCGCAGGTTAGAAGCCCCGCAATGGCGGCATCGTGGGTGACCAGCTGCGAGGCGTGAGAGAACTCGAGCATGCGGTCCTCGGGAGAAAACGCCGCGATGCTGGCCGGATCAAAGTCCGGGTTCGATGCTGCCCTCTCGATGGCGGCGTGATAGGGAAGAATGAAGCCATCCCTAAAGTCCGGCCGAATCGAGTGTTGCACAAGTCGCTCCCAGAGCACCGAGCGCAGCTTGCCTTTCAGGTCCTTTGTTGTGTATTCGTACTCAACGCACGGACCGATGTGGCGCACCTTTCCGACGCCGACGATGACTCGACGTCCCCCCGTGTCCTCAACGAAGGGAACGTGCTTGGCGTAAAAGAACACCAGGGACTGCTCGGGCTTGATGTGGGAACAGAAGCAGTCCAACAGTGCCTTCTGGTTGTCGTGGTCCTGCAGCCATTGCGTCTTGAATCCAAGATCGGGTTCTCGGTCGGGGTGCGCGTCGAGGGCGTGCTCAGCTGCGAGCTGCTCCACTGATTCCGCCAGCATCCATGAAAACGGAACTGCGGGCGCGGAGTACGGGGGGTGCCGGAGCAATGTGGGCGCAAAGTGGGCATGCCCTCCCTCCTTGTTCCAGCTGTATGGGTGCTCTTTATGCTGCACCAGCTCGAATGGCGCCATGAACGCCATCCGCTCGCCAACGCAGCACGGCCACCTCTCCGGGGACAGGACGTTCAGGGCCATCCCGGCCACGGCCTGCTCGGCTGTGTCATCGCGCTCCAACCCGATGCCCTTGAGGCGAAGGCACGACCCGTTGAGTGCCGGTTTGGCACACACACGACCGTCCCACCCTGTGTCGTGCCACGGCACGCGAATAGAGATGTGGCGGAGCGGATATGTCATCAGGAACTCCCCTCTACGAAGGCGCCGGCGCCACCCTGGAGCGTCGCGTCTCCATGTGGTGCCATCGTGACACCGGTTCTCGCCGTCGCGGCGCCGATCCCCTCGATGAGAAGCGCCTCTTGCTCCATCCCCTTGCGATGTTCGTCGAAGAGTCGCAGGAGGGTCGCGACTGTCTTGTCAGCATTGTGGCGCCGCAGCGTGGCGAGCGCACCGACTTGATTCCTGATGAGGTCCGCCTTGCCATAAAGAGGCAGCAGCGCAGACACACAGTTGGGCAGATGCATCCGCACACGCTGACCACAGCGCTCGCGGAGACGAAGATACTCAAGACATCCGACGGGGTCGTAGTCGCCCCAATGAAGGATCTCGCAGTGCCCCATATCGTTCGAGGCCACCCAAGCGAGAACACGCTCTGAAAGCCGTCCGTAGGAGAAAACCGCCAGGTCAACGTCCGTCAGTAGCTGATCGTGCTGCCAAAACGCTTCCGCGTTCTCGATGATCGCGACCACGCCCCGGCACGACCAGCGGCGCGCACCTCCCAGGGCGATTGCCGTGCCGCCGCCTAGCGCGGTGAGCTCTGCCACAGGCAATCGCTGGCCTTCGTTGCTGACCAACTCGGTACCTGGCTTTGTAGAGCGGATGAACACGCCCTCCCACCGTCCGCGGCGGGCGACCTTCGCGTCACCAAACAGACGCACGCCGGCAACGCGGTCGACCGCATCCTCGGCTGCCGCGTCCAGTCCCAGCGGAAAGTGACACCCCACGAAGAGCTCGAAGGCATCGACGTTGGTGATGCACACCACGTCCCCTCGTCCCGCCGCGCGATGCCCCACTGCGCCGCAAGTCTCTAGATCGGCCAGGATGCCGGCACAGCCGGATGGAACGTCAGACGCTGGAACCCCGCGGTCACCGGCGTTGCGTAGGAGGCGCAAGAATCTACGCTGGCTCTGCGACACTGTGTGTTGACTCCGATTGTCCCACGCGCCTGGCGGCACGCAGCGTCCGCCGTTGATCGATATAGAACAGGCCGTCAGCACTCTGACCGAGGCCGTACACGGTTACGGTCGGATGAGTGAGCGGTTCAACACGGACTCGAGGTTCTGCAGTGATGGGGATGATGCCACGTTCCACGGCCATGCCGGTCGTGGCCTGCAAGTTCTGGTCATCCAATTGGCCCGTTTCGTCAAGGTAGAAGTGGAGCCGGTATCGCTCGTCGGCTACGACGGCGCGGACCAACTGGATAAAGATCATGGCCTTTGCGGTCATCCCGGTGCCGGTGCTCCCGATGTCGTCGAGGGAGCGAGCCTCGATCCACTGACCATCCATGCCTTGGACGCCGATTCGGACAGCGAACAGATCGTCGAGCTGAATGACTTTGCCGTCCTTGATCCACCGCCGAAGCTGGTCCTTCGCGCGACCGAGCGCCTCTCGGTCCGTGAAGAGTCCGTCAGGACGGGTGAGGCTCTCTAGAAGGTCGCACGCCTCGTGTTGCCGCGTGACGTCGAGCTTGACCTCGCGCAGGTTGCTTACGCGGTGACGCCGCATCGCTGTATTGATCCGGACAGCGGCGTTGCCGATCGCACGAGCGCCCCGAACGAGCGCGTCGAGCTTGGCGGAAATTGTCGTAAACAGAGTCTCCCAGCTCTGGGCGGTTGTCTGCTCGAGCTCGGTCAGCGCCCGCCTCGCATCGACAAGCTCAACCCAATCGGCATCTTCGTCGCTGAAGTACACCTGTTGTCCCGCGAACTCCTGCGACGTGCGGGCGATCTGGCGCTGCAGACCCTTGAGTTGCTCTCGGGCGTTGCGAATCGCGGTCGCACTTGCCCCCAGATCATTCAGAGTCTTGCAGCAGCGTTCCGCCCGCAGTTGCAACTGCGCCAGGGGTTGGTTCGTGGGCGCCGACTGTTCCGTAGCAGCGTCGGACTCCGAGAATACAACCTGGGCAACCTCAAGGGCCGATTGGCAGTTCTGGTGGGCCAGGCCCGTTTGCCGGAGGAGTTCCCCGATGGCCCTGCTTTTCTCGGCGAGCTCGCGACGATTCTGGGCTAGCGCCGCATCGTCTTTCGCCACGTCGCGTAACGTCTTCTCAGCGCCGGCGATGGTCGCCCGAATCGCCTCAGCCTGGTCCTGCAGCGCCGGTCGGTCATTCCAACGGGAGTGATAGCGGTCGTGCTCTGCTAGTCGCGCCCGCGCCTGCCCGTGCTGCGTGACCAGTTCGGCCAGCTCGGCCGTCGCACGATCGGTATTCTCCGCAACCGCGAGCCGGCGAAGCTCCTCCTCCAGTCGCTGCTGCAACAGCTTGAGGCCCTGCCGAGCGGTCTCGGGATCGCGCAGGTCTCCCGCGGTCGGACCGGCTATCGAACCCAGCCGGACACGAACATCGCTGTCGGCAAAGATGTCCTTCTTAATACTCGCGGACAGCTCCCGCAGTCGAGAGAGCAGCTTGGGCTGATCGGTGACAGCCACATCCTCTCCGACGAGCAGATGCAGCAGCGCGGGGTTCAGCACTCGGAAGGAATCGGCGAGGTGCTTGGGTGTGAGACCCTGTGCCAGCAGCCATGCCGACAAGCGATGCTCCCAGTTCGAGAGTGACCGTCCCTGGCTGTCCACTTCACCGCGTAGGCCCCCGGCGGAGCGGCGCATTGCCTCAAGGTCAAATGTTCCGGCTTGCCGCAGGTGCTCCCGCCGCTCCGCGATCCTGTCTTGCAGCGTGTCGGCGTTGTCTCGCATCGCCTGAAGCACGTCTGAGCTGCAGGTCGACCACTCGGCGTGCAAGCGGTCAAGCTCGGCGATCTCCTTACTGACGCGATCAAGCTCCGACTGCGCGCCACCGATCTGGCGGTTGGCTTGAGACCCGCGCTCAGAGGCAACCTGGTGCGCCGCGTCGAGCTTGCTCTCCTCGTGTGAGATCTGCTCGCCGGCGCCAAGAAGGGCCGCTCGGAGTGCCGCGGCCTCCGCGAGCCCCTCGGGCGCTAGGGCGTGCAGCGCTTGTGCGTTGGATTCGATCTGGGCCCGGACCGTCTCGCCCTGGTCGACAAACGTGCCAGCTGCCCGTAGGAACGCCAAGCGATTGTCGGTTCGCTCGGCGCGCTCGAACTCGTCGCGATAGTCGGCCGCCACATCAAGTCTGACCTCGCCGACTTCGGCCGCATGACAGGCGATCAGCAGACGCCGCAGCTCCGCCGCATTGGCGTCGCTGAGCGACAGGAGCCGCACGTAGGTTTCGCGGAAGGAGCGATAGTCCTCCTTCGTCCTGATCGGCAGTAGACCCAGATGCGGCTGCAAGTGGCCGTTGTGCTCGGGTCGAGCCCGGCGCGCCGGGTTGCTCAGTACTTCCCAGAGCTCGGCGGGTCGAACCTCGGCCAGCGACCGGTCCGCCAGGCGTCCCCGCAAGACCTCGAAGGAGACCACGCGGCCCTGCGAATCCTGGAAGTCCTCAGTCCGGTATTCACCCGAGAAGACGTACCGTGCGAACGCCGAGCCGTTGACCCGACCCCGCCCAACGACCAGGAGGGACTGTGGGCCCGTGGCCGTGACGCACTCGAACACCAAGTATGACACGGCGTTGCCGAAGTAGTGTTCCCTTGTCTCCTCTGGAGACTTCGGGAACCGCATGGAACGGACGTCGTCGACGTAGAGGAACTGGAGGGCGTTGACGAGCGTCGACTTGCCGCGGTTGTTTGGCGCGACCAGGTGGATGGGCCCGTCGAGCGCGAGGTCGGCGAAGCGGTATGAGCCGCTGTTGATGATCACCAGTCGTCTGACGCCGTAGCCTTTCACGGTTCCGGCTCCTCTGCGTCTGCAATCTCCGCGTCTGGCGGTCCGAGATCGGCATCGGCCGGCTCGGTGGGAGTCGATGCGGACCAGCTCTGGTCCTCGGCGTATCGCATGCAGAGATCGATGAAGCGGTAGACCGGCGCAAGGAAACCAAACTGACCCTCGGGCAGAAGCCGGACGACGCCAAGGCGTTCAAGGAACTGCATCTCTTTCAAGAGAGTCGCCTCCTCGAGCCCAACGGCCGCCATGAGTGTGCGCCGCTGGGCGGTCTGGAAGTGAGGTAGTTCCGAGAGTTTGAATGTGCTTCTCAGGAGGGATCGCTCCCACGCTCGGTCTTGGCGCTGGAACTTCTTCTCCTCCAGATCTTGAAAGAGGATGAGCAGGAAGAGCAGTGCGCCTCGCATGCGTTCCGCACGGATGGTGCCGGCACCCTCGAGGTAGAAGAAGCCTTGGTTGTGCCGTTGGAGGGTGTACCCAAGCCCTCGCAGCAGGTGCTGATAGATAGGCGCGTGCCTGTCAAGATCAAGAAAATCCGATCCATCGGATCGACTGATGTGGCGCCCGTTGCGGAGAGCGCGGAACACGCTGCTCAAGCGAGGCGGCAGCTCCGGTAGGCCAGTCACTGTGTCGGACATATCAAGCATTGGCCATCTCCTGCCACGACCAAACCCGAGCCTCCACGTCGACCCGCGAGAAGCGGTACCGCTGATCCGATGCACCGGCGGTGAGGCATTCCGGAGCTGCCTCGACGAGGTCATGCAGTAGGCCCGCCGGTGTGTCGGGCGCTTCGCGGCCCACCCGGTCGCAGATCCACTCGAGCACATCCGCCACGGTGGGCTGCTGTTCCAGCTCTTCGCGCAGCCGGGCAGCACTCCACGGAACCTCCATCGATGTGGGCTCGTTGGGCTGCAGCAATGGCGGGGGAACCTCGCGGTACGAGCGCACCGCGATGAGGTAGCTGCCGGCAGCTCGGTCGTTGAGGAGTGGACCGTCCGGTGCCGATACCACTTGCAGAGCGCGGTCGAGATCAAGGCGAGGCCATGCATCGTCACTGATAGCCTCCAAGGCGCGATTCAAGCCACGCGCGATGGCCGACTCACGCGTCGCCGCCTCACAGAGCGGTCCTAGCTCCCGATTGGCCTCATGGGCGCGCCGCAGGGTTCCGCGTCGGAGCCAGACGACGTCCCGAGCGACCGTGGCGGCCGCGATGGAGAGGTGCTCCCCGGGGAAGGGATCGACCCGCGTGGTCAGGCGGCCGCAACTGGAAAGCACCTGTTCGGAAACGCTATAGAAGTCGCCGCCAATATCGATCAACCGGAGGACCGGCTCGAGGTAGTTCGAGTGCAGGTCGATAAGGCGCGCCAGCCGGAATCGCATCTGCCGCGCGTCCTCTTCCGCCCGATAGTGGGCAACCTCGGTGCCGATGCGATCACAATTGCCGCCGACGGTCGCCGCGATCGTTGACAATGTGTCGGTGATCTCATCGAGAACACTGGTAAGCTCCAACTGACCATCGGCGCCGGCAGGAATACCCCCTGCCGAGAGCGCCTCCAATCGCTGAGCAAGGCCACCGAGCTTCTCGACCCAGCCACGCACGACGCCAGGGCTCGCAAGGGCGTGTCGCTGGTGAAGTTCCGCCAGGAACCTGCCAAGGAATGGCGGCGGTGCCCAGTCACCCGTGGTCTGCGCGACGACACCCAGATCCTTCATGCGGCCGACCACCATCGCTATGTTGGTTCCGGTGTCCACGAATGGACGAACAAAGGACTCCATCTCCGCATCGGAGGCGAATCGGTGATTGTCCCGGCACATCGCGGTCAAAAGCCGGTAGTGCTTGGCGACAAAGCGGACGAAATCATGAGGGTTGCGGGGCATGATGATCTACGCGGCGTCTCTCCCAAGTGCTGTGTGGTTCCAAGCGTTTAGGCTGGTGTGATCAGGGCGATTGCCCGGTCACCGTGTCGACGGGCTTCTACGGTCACATCCGCGTCGCCGATCGCGCCGCCACCGGAAGTGGTCCAGGCCTGCAGCGACTCGACGCTCCGCAGGGTGAGCCCCGCATTCGCGGCGACCGGATCGGTGAACAGGCGAGCGATTACCGAGGACTCGGGTACGCGCATGTTCTGATGGATGCGCAGCCCGCTGTTTCGGGCGAGTTCATTCCCTCCCGCGGCGAGTACGCGCAGCATCGCCTGGGGCTTGAGTTCGGGGAACAGACCCGGCGTGCGGGTCATCTCCTGCTCGCCCTTCTTCAACCCCCAACCCGCTTCGATAGTGACGGCGGGTATCGGTGCCCGCGTGGCAACCGCGATCAGGGTGGCGTGGAAGCTCGCTCGTCGGCACTCCGTCCCGCGAAGGTGCTCGACCACCGCGAACGTCAGACCGCCGGCCGACTCGATGGCCGACCGCACGACAGGCGCGAACAGGGCGTCAAAGAACCCCACCTCGGCAGCGATCTTGTCCATCAGCTGCTCGATCGGATCCCGGTTGGCCGTGGACCGATGGAACGGCAGAGTCATCTGGCCGCGGACGAGCGTGAGGACGTGAGCGATCTCGTGCCAGCGGGTGAAGAAACGGCGAACGGCCTTGTCCCCGCGGCAGTCCACAATCGCGACGAACTGATCCGGGCACGTTGGGGTCGCGTTCTCTCGTCGAATCAAGGTGGCGAACGTCTCCGGCCCGAGTTCGTCGCGCTGGGATGCAAATACGTACTCGCCCATCGCCACGTACTTGGCGATGACCGCATCAAGCTCGTCATCCGAGCTGAACTCCTCGATCACCAGTCGCAGTCTCTTGCACACGAGCGCCTCGAGGTCGTCGAGCGTCCGCACGTTGGGCGCGCCCGAGAGCCATTCCGCGATCCGCTGCTTGCAGAACTCGATAATGGCCTCGGTGGGCGCTTCGCGCCAATCGAGCCCGAGGTCGGCTGCCATCTGGATCACTTTTTGATCGCGGTCGATGACGCTCATAGGAACCCCTTCACCGACTCGTAGAACTTTCGCCAGTCGAAGTTGTCCCCCGGGCTGCGGTCGTTGGCGCTTCGATGCGCGAGTATCTGCTGCCGCATCTTCAGGAGCATCAAGACCTTGCGGAAGCCCAATCCTTCCTGGCTGGCGAACTCCGCGAGAGACGAGGGGATCTCAATGTCCTTGGGCGTTGGCTGCTCCGCCTCGTCCCCAGTCATCAGATAGTCGAGCGTGACCCCAAGCACCCGCGCGAGGTCGAGGAGCTTCTCGGCGCTGATCCCGCGCTTGCCGTTCTCAAGATCCGACAGGAATCCCTTGCTAATGCCGGCCTTCTGGCCCAGGACGTCCTGCGTCCATTGGAGCTCTTCACGCCGCGTCTTGATCCGTGCACCGAGTTCCATGCCCTGCTCCTTGACCCTGGCCACCGCCTGTGGGAAGGGGGACGACGGTACGAGATTGTACCACATCCGTCAAGACCGGTCATTTGACATCACTGTCGGCGAACATATCCTGTGTAGCGAACATGCCCGCCGCGGTTGTATCCGCGAGTGCGGCGTCCGGAGGATCCTGTCCATGTCGACGATCACCGCGTCTGCGAATCCCACGGTTGATGGCCTCGTTGAGGCAGTCACGGTCAAGCTCCAGCTCCCGCCCTCGCTCGAGCAACAGGCCCGGGAGCGCGCGGCCGGCGTCGCCGAATGGCTCAACTCCCCGGGCACCCTCCTCGCGCGATACGCCCCGGAGATCCATGATCAGGGCTCGATGCGGCACGGGACCACCGTCCACCCCAAGCACTACACCGAGTACGACCTCGACCTGGTCTGCCTCCTGCGCCTGCTCGGCGCGGACCACTTGATGACGCCCGACGAGCTTTACGAGCTGGTCTATCGGCGCCTCCACGACAGCCCGGTGTATCGCCCCCTGCTCGAGCGGATGAACCGCTGCATCAGGCTTGTCTACGCGAACGATTTCCATCTCGACATTCTCCCCGCTCGGCCCGACTGGACGCGCGGCGGCTCCTGTGTGCTGGTGCCCGACCGTGAGCGCCGCTGCTGGAAACCCAGCAATCCGAAGGGCTTTGCCGAGTGGTTCGACCGTCAGGCCACCAGCGGTGGCCGGGTGCTGGAGCGCTACCTCGGTAGGGTCGTCACCGCGTCCGATCGGCTTCAGATGAAGGCGACTCTACGGCGCGTCGTGCAGCTGATGAAGCGCCGGCGCGACATCCGTTTCGACGGTGATCAGGCGTGTGCGCGCTCGGTCGTCTTGACGACGCTTGCGGGCGCCGACTACGACGGGCAGCTCCTCTGCACCGACGCCCTGGTCTCCGTACTCGACGCCATCATCGATGCCTTTGGTGGTCTTATCGATCCGCCGCCCGTGCCCAACCCGACCAACCCCGACGAGAACTTTGCCGAGAAATGGACACGCAAGACGTTTGCCCAGTTCATGGAGTTTGTGCGTGTGTTTCGGCATGAGATGGAGGAGCTCCTCGACCTGCACGACCTGGAGGAGATCCACGCCAAGCTCAGGGCGATGTTCGGCGAGGGCGTCGCGACCGAAGTGGTCAAGGAACTCGGCGGGCGGATGCGCGCCGCCAAGGACCAGGGCGTGTTGCGGTGGGCGGGTCCCGCTGTCGCGCTCACCGCTGCTCCGATCGCAGCGGCCAGGACGATCCCAGCGAACACCTTCCATGGCGACTACGTTTGAACGAATCCGCACGATCGGTGTCCATGAGCAGCTCGCGCTGATGCGGCTCCTGCACCCACAGTTCCGTGCCACCGTGCAGGAAGGTGTCCTCGTTTGCCGCGGAGCGATCAGGCCGACTTCCTTGAACCGGACCTACCGGGTCCGCGTCGAATACCGGGCCCCCGAGGCGCCGCTCTCCTTCGTCGAGGATCCGCCGCTCCGCCGCCGAAACCCGGACGAGCACATCCCTCACACCTACGCGGGGGACCGGCCTTGTCTCTACCTGCCCGGAGTAAACGAATGGCGATCAGACAAGCGCATCGCCCAGACCATCATCCCGTGGCTCTCCGAATGGCTCTTCTACTACGAGGTGTGGCGCGCAACGGGTGAATGGATGGGAGGGGGAGTCCATCCGACCGGGCCGCGGGAACCACGCGGACGCACCAGGGAGGCGGCATGAGCGAGCATGACTACTTGGCGTCTCTGTTGGCTGCCCAGAACCTCGACGACCGGGAGTTGCAGCCGCTCCGCAACGCCCGCGACGCGATCGAGCAGTGGCTCCGCGGCGATATCGGTTCCGTACCACGGATCTACTACGGGGGATCCTTCGCCAAGGGCACGATGCTCCGTGCCTCCTATGACCTGGACATCGTGGTCTACTTCCCATCCACGGACGCCAGGACGCTCCAGCAGCTGTTCACACGCGTGCATCAACGGCTGCTGGCCGGGAACCTGATCGTGCACCCGCGAACCGTCGCGCTCCGCCTTCCCTACGAGGGCGGCTTTCACATTGATGTCGTCCCGGGGCGTGCTCAGGATTCGTCGTTTCGCTACGCCACGCTCTACAAGAACACGATGCCACCGAGCACGCTCCAGACCAGCCTCAAGGTCCACATCGACGCGGTGAAGGACGCCGGGTTGAGCGAGGTGGTGCGCATCGCCAAGCTCTGGCGCCTGCGTCACGGCCTCGACGTATCTACGTTCGCGCTCGAGCTCGCGGTCGGCCGCGCAATGCAGAGCGTGCGACGCGACGACCTGGGCACGGCGTTCTGGACCGTGCTGGGCTACCTCGCCGGAGAGTTCACGACGGCTCGCCTCGTCGACCCCGCCAACACGAACAACGTCAACGAAGTGTCTCAGGGCACTCGGAATGCAGTCGCGGCGCGTGCGCAGCATTCCCGCGAGCAGAAGAGCTGGTCAACGATCGTTTGGTAGCCGGGAGACCCCATGCCCACGAACATCCTCATCGTCCGCCACGCCGGCCCGTGGCCCGTCCCGGCCACCGCGGTCGCGCCGGCGATCCCTGCACCGTTGAACGCGCTGCACCGCGAGGATTTCGAGGTGAACACGGAGCCTTTCAACGCCCAGATCGAGCAGGGTGATTGGAGTGGACAAAGTCGGTTCCTCGCGGAAAGGGCCAGCGAGATCCACGCCAAGATGGCTCTGCTCACCGGTGCCGAACTGCATTACTTCGGTCTGGCCGAAGTACCCCATGTGATCGCTATGGGCGCGTACCTCGGTGATGAGATTCCCATCGAGCTCCACGATTTCGACCGCGACGCCAAGTCGTGGGCCTGGCCAGAGTCAAAACGGACACTCGAAGCACGGGTGCTTGGGCTTCCGTCTGGCGACCCTATCCCCGCTGAGGGTTCTGTCGTCCTGCGCGTCGAGATCTCGTTCGCAATCTCCGACGAGGACGTGCATGACGCGGCCGGGGCCAAGCATCTCGCCGAGGTTCGCGTCACCCTGCGCGAAGGGCTCAACCCGGCGATCTGCAAGGTGCGGTCCCCGGCCGATGTCCAGGAGGTGCGCCTGCGCATTCGCGAAGCGCTGGCGGCAATCCGTACGAAGTTCCCCAATCTGGAGACGCTGCACGTCTTCGCTGCGGCGCCGGTCTCGGTCTGCTTCGCTCTTGGTCAGGAACTCAAGCCCCGCAACTCCCCTCCGGTTCAAACGTACCGCTACCGAAAGATCGATGGCCAGCCTGCGTATATGCCGGCCCTCATCCTCTCCGCCGAGCTTGAGGGCCAGGCCGAAACGCCGCTGACCGATGAGGATCGCGCTACCGCCCAGCGGGTCCGCGGAGTGTGGCGCGAGGCCCTGAAAGAAGTCGAGACATACGCGGCGGCCAAGCGGGCTCTGCAGAACCGCCAGCCGAGCCGGTGGTACGAGCTCCTCGAGCCGGTGGACAAGCTGCGCGCCGTTCGGCCATTCCCGCCTCTACCCCCCGTGTGCGACATCGTCCCGGACGGCGCTCGCGTCGACGACAATCCCGTCGCTACCGAATACGGCTTCACGAAACCGACGAAGACCTGGCATCTCAGCGATCGGCTGTTGGTCGCGCTGCACACGTCTACCCAGGGAAAGGCGGACGACCTCAAACGCCTCATTCGCCTGTTTCTGTTCCACGAGTATCTCCATGACTACCACAGTCTCACCAAGTATCGAGCGGCGGAGGTGGGGAGGTTCCAGAACTGCCTCGAACACATCGACTACACCGCTGACAGCTACGCCATCCTGCATCAGCTCGATCTCCAGGCCAGTCGAGATCACACCGAGGTAGACACAGACGACAAGCGCCGCCGGTTCATTCAGCGGCAGGTGGAGTTGGTGGTTGGCTCCTTCTGGGCTTTTCAACCACCGCCACCGATCCGCGAATGGCAGGTCCGGCGTATTCGGCGGTACCTGAACTGGTATTGGCGATTGGTCCAGATCGGGTACGCGGAGGATCTTGAGACCGTCCTCCGCTTGCTAGCCCGGCCGCCTCACGTAGAAATCGTTGGGCTTCATCAGGTCGCGGTTGGCCAGCGGCTCTTCTGCTATCTGGATCGGCTCGACCGGCGCACCAAGCCCGAGCTCGGCGTTGTACTTGAGAACCACAAGCTGCTTCGGGTAGCTGACTCCGTCACCTCGCCCCTGCCGCAGTTCTTTGCCGCGTTCCAGAATCGGGATCATGACGCGATCGTCAAGTTCTTCCTCGGGGTGTACGAGCTGGCGGATGAACTGGGCGGCGCCCTACCCACCGATTGACACCGCCCCAAGGCGCTCGCGTCCACGCCTCCACTCCATGGGTCATGGGTCGCTCAACGGATGCTGTCGCCGAGCAGCCGCGCCCATAGGTCGACGGTCTCGGATGTTGTGCCGGCGTTGACCGCACGCCTCGCGATCGGAGCGGCCGCTGACGCCTCGCGAACGAACTGGGCAAACTCGCGAGGCTCGACCCGCCGGAGGACGTTGACCCCCGGGACCCCTCGTGCCGGGAGCGTGGGGGTGCGCCCACCCGCGACATCGGCCTGGAATCGGCTCGCGATTGCTTCAAGGGTGACCGCGATGCCGTCAGCGGGACTGGTAATGGAGTTTGGACAACATTCTCCGACGATGTGTTCGAGCGGGTATCCCTTGAGGTACTGCGGCTGTGGTTGGATTCGCCGCCACCACCATTTGATCGCACGGACGACGGCCGTGAAGTGTCCGTTGCAGCGGTCATTCTTCTGACTTGTCCAATCCAAGAGGAGAATTGGGTGTGTTTCTTCCCATTGGTCGAGTTTCCGATCTGGGATCCACAGCGGTTCGGCGCGGTTCCAATCGACTCCTGTAACGCCGGCGATTGATACCCCGGGCGGCTCGACTTGGGGACTCCAATTGCGAAGTGCCCCTGACGACAGCATGGCCTCGACAACGCTGTTTCCGGGCTTGGCCATCGGGACGACATCCAGCCGAACATCCGGAGCGGTATTGATGCACCAGGATCGCATTCGCTGCGAGGCACCGGCCGAGTAGTTTCGAGCTAGGAATGGTTGCAGTATCTCACTCGCCTGCTTGGCTGAAGTTCGTCGTTTATCAAGAGACGTCAGAACGATGACGTCGACATCACAGGGGTGTGTTGGGGTGCCACGAAGCGATGTTCCTCGGCGATGGCTGCCTTGGATCAACGTGGTCACGACAACGCCACGGAGCGTCGAATCTCCTTGCAGCTCTTCGCGAAGGCCCCGATGTGCGGTTGCCATGCAGGCGAACTGCTGCTCACTCGGTTGACAGGCGATCCGAAACCGCTCGAAGTTGGCTGGCACGTGCATGGCGACCTCCAATCGGAACTGTACGTCGAGTCTGAGATCTGACGGGCAGCTACACCGCGTGTTGCGGACTCACGCTCTCGGTATGCACACACCAGAAGAGTTCGCGAAGACAATCCGAGTTCTCAGAGCATCGCTTGCGCAAGTCATCCGGTGCGTTGACAGTTTGACCGATGTTGCCGAACAGATGCGGTCTGAGACAGAGCAACCATCGGCTCGGGGCCTGCTCCGGCTCAATCGGCACTCCTTCACCGTGGATTGGCGCGATCGACAATGCCACCTTGGCTACACGCTCGCATTCCGACTGCTGGAAGTACTCGCCCGCCGTCCCGACCAATACCTCTCGATCGACTACCTGCTGAGCGAGATCTGGTCGGGGCAGCGATCCCGCTCGGCCGTGCGAAGTGCCGTGAGCGATCTGCGGCGCAGGCTCGTTGACGCGGGCATGAATGATCTCGCCGCGATGATCGACGGCAGCAACCGCGGGCACTACGGGCTGATGCTCTCCCGCCGCTGAAAGCAAATCCGACAGCTTTCCGACAGCAACCCGACAGATTCCCGCGCGTAGGTCGTCATACTGGCCTCCGCACAACCGTGCCGCCTGGACGTTTCTGCGCTCTCGGTACGCAGCCGTTTCGATCGTGAGGATGTCATGCCCGATCCATCTCTTACCGCTCCGGCCCAACCCCTCATCCCCGCCGCCCAGTACGTGCGGATGTCCACCGAGCACCAGCAGTACTCGACGGAGAACCAGCGCGACGCCATCGCCGAGTACGCCAAGGCACGCGGCTACCAGATCGTCAAGACCTACGCAGACGACGGGAAGAGCGGGCTGCGGGTCGAGGGTCGCGCGTCGCTCCGTCAGATGCTCGCCGATGTGCAGAGCGGGAAGGCGGAGTTCAAAGCGATCCTGGTCTACGACATCAGTCGGTGGGGGCGATTTCAAGACTCGGATGAGAGCGCCTATTACGAGTACACATGCCGCCGCGCCGGTATTCATGTCGAGTACTGCATGGAGCAGTTTGCCAACGACGGCAGCCCAGTCTCGACCATCATCAAGAGCGTGAAAAGAGCGATGGCCGGAGAGTACAGCCGTGAGCTGTCAAACAAGGTCTTCAAGGGTCAGTGCCGACTCATTCAGCTCGGCTACCGCCAAGGCGGTCCTGCCGGGTACGGGCTGCGCCGAATGCTCATCGATCAGGCTGGCTCACCTAAAGGCATCCTCAAACGCGGCGAGCACAAGAGCCTGCAGACGGATCGTGTCATCCTGGTGCCGGGGCCGGAAGCGGAAGTCCAGACTGTCCGGGACATCTACCGGATGTTCGTGCATGAGGGCAAGACCGAACGGGCCATCGCTGAGTTCCTGAACAGCGCTGGGATTGTGTCGGGCAATGACTCTCAGCCCGAGTCTTGGTCACGCGGCATGGTGCACCAGGTGCTCGTGAACGAGAAGTACATCGGGCACAATGTCTACAACCGGATCTCGTTCAAGCTCAAGAAGAAGCGGGTGGTGAATCCCCCGGACATGTGGGTCCGGGCCGAGGACGCCTTTGAGGCGGTTGTTGATCCCGAATCCTTCTATATGGCGCGTGGGATCATTCAGGAGCGCAACCGGCAATTCACGGATGAGGAGATGCTGGCCCGGCTCCGGCATCTGCTGACGACGCACCCCGAACTGACCGGCGGCCTGATTGATAACACCGAAGGGATGCCGTCCAGTTCGGCGTACCGGCACCGCTTCGGGAGCCTGATCAAGGCGTACCGACTGGCCGGGTTCACCCCCGAGCGCAGCTATGAGTATCTGGAGATCAATCGCCATCTCCGGCAGGCCCACCCGCAGTTGCTGGGCGACATGATCCAGGACTTGGAGACGATGGGCGCCACGGTCCAGCGCGACGAGCAGTCCAACGTGCTGCTTATCAATGGCATGTACAGCGCCTCGCTCTACCTGGCCCGTTGCCGGCCCACCGGCGCCGGGTCGCCCCGATGGCGCTTCCGGGTACCCGAGGATCGCGCCGCCGACATTCACATCGTGGTCCGTATGGACCCGTCTAACCAGCAGCCCTCGGACTACTACCTGCTCCCGACCATCGATATGGAACTCCCCGAGTTCCGGCTCGCCGAGTTCAACGGCGCGTCGATCGACACGTTCCGGTTCGAGTCGCTGGAGTACTTCCTCGCCATGGCGCGTGTCGCGCGGGTGGAGGTGGCAGCATGATCGACCAGCGCGATACCAACGTCGTTCGGATCCCTATCGACCGGATCAACGTGGTGAACCCGCGCGCCCGCGGCTCCCACAAGTTCAAGCAGATCGTCTCCAACATCTCGAACATTGGTCTCAAGAAGCCGGTGACCGTGGTGCAGCGCGGCGCCCGAGATGGCCAACCGGCCTACGACCTTGTCTGCGGTCAGGGGCGACTGGAGGCCTGTCGTCAACTCGGGGAAACGACCGTCCCGGCGCTGATCATTGATGCCTCGCGCGAGGAACTGCTGCTCATGAGCCTCGCGGAGAACCTGGCCCGGCGGCGCCAGACCTGTGTCCAAATGATGAAGGAGATCGCCACCCTCAAGGAGCGTGGGTACAGCTACGCCGAGATTGCCCAGAAGACCGACGTCCACCAGTCGTATGTGAAGGGAATAGTGCGGCTTCTCAAGCAGGGGGAGGACCGCCTCCTCATCGCGGTCGAGAAAGGGCAGATCCCGATCAGCATCGCGGTGACGATCGCGACCGCAAGCGATGAGGAAGTCCAACGAGCGCTCACCGAGGCATACGAGTCCAACAACCTCAGGGGTAAAGAGCTGCTCCGCGCCCGCAAACTGATCGAGTCGAGGCGAGCGCTGGGTAAGTCCCCAAACCACCATGGGCGCCGGCCTGCAGCCAAAGAGGTCACGGGCGATGCGCTGATGCAGGCGTACAAGCGCGAGACCACCAAGCAGCGGATGCTCGTCCAGAAGGCCAAGGTCTGCGAGACACGGCTGCTTTTCGTGGTGTCGGCGCTGAAGCAGCTCTTCGCCGATCCCGGACTGGTCGCCATCCTGCGGTCCGCAGGGTTGGATGCGCTTCCTCAACATCTTGCCGAACAGGTCGGCCGGAAGGAGGCATGACGTGACGACTCCCGTTCAGATGGCATTCGATCCCAAAGGAGTCATGCTGCAGGTCACCCAGATCCTGCCGGTCCGTGTCATCCGGCCCGAAACGCGTAAAGCGCCGCAATACCTGCGGCTGGTGGCGTCCATCCGCGAGATCGGAATCATCGAGCCGCTGATCGTGCATCCGCAGAACGGAGGCGGAACGGCCGCAAACGGGCAACCGCTGTACACGCTTCTCGACGGGCATACTCGCCTCGACGTCCTCAAAGAGCTCGGCAGGACGGAGGTCTTCTGCCTGATCGCCAAGGACGACGAGGCCTTCACATACAACCACAAGGTCAATCAGGTGTCGCCGATCCAGGAGCACTTCATGATCATGAAGGCGCTGCAGAGCGGCGTCTCAGAAGAGCGGATCGCCAAGACCCTCAACGTGGACGTCGGCTCCATCCGTCAGAAACGCGATCTGCTCAACGGGATCTGCCCCGAAGCGGTAGCGCTCCTCAAGGAACGGCGCGCCACAGCGGCAGCGCTCCGTGAGCTCAAACGCGCCGTCCCCATGCGCCAGATCGAGATGGCCGAGCTCATGGTCGCAGCCAACAACTTTTCGACGGGGTACGCCAAGTGTCTGGTCGCCGGCACGGCTGAGAAAGATCTGATCGAAGCTGAAAGGGCGAAAGTTGCGACGGGTATCCAGCCTGAGGACATCGCCCGGATGGAGCGAGAGATGGAGGTTCTCAGCCGTGACTTCCGGCTGATCGAGGAATCGCACGGTCGGAACACGCTCAACCTGGTCCTCGCGGTGGGGTATCTCCGCAAGCTTCTCGAACACCCACCCGCGGCCAAGTACCTGGCACAGCGGCACCCGGACATCCTGGGAGAGTTTCTGAAGCTCGTGGATGCACCAGATCTCAGGCCAGTCGGGTAGCACATGCCTTCATTGAATGGTTGCATTGATCGTGGCACTCCCGAACAAGTACACAACACCCACTGCGAGCATTCGAAAATGATTGACAGCAACTGCTAGATCGACTGTACTATGAGTCTTGTCCCCACCTCGTTCAAACCCGCGCCACCCGTCGCAGAAGCCCCCTCTCGTCGGCGAGATCTTCACGATCGACGACCTTGTCGGTTATCTGAAGCTTCCAAAATCGACGGTCTACAAGTTGGCGCAGGAGCGCAAGATTCCGGGCCAGAAAGTCGGCCGTCACTGGAGATTCCGGAAGGAAACGATTGATCGGTGGCTCGACCGGCAGGAAGTGGCCGGGAGATGAGCACACTAAACGAGGCCGACACCTGCCGCAAATACGTCGTCCCCAAGCTTCAAATGGCTGGGTGGGACACGGAACCACACAGACTGAACGAGCAGTTCACGTTCACGGATGGGCGCATTGTCGTCGCTGGCCGTCGTGGGCGTCGGCGACCCGGCAAGAGAGCCGACTACCTGCTCCGATATCGCACCGACGTGTCGATCGGCGTGGTCGAAGCAAAGGCGAGCTATGCGACGCCTGGGCAGGGCTTGCAGCAAGCTAAGGAATATGCCGAGATTCTCGGATTGAAGTTTGCCTTCGCTACCAACGGGTGTGGCATCGTTGAGTTCGATTTCATCACGGGACTGGAACGCGAAATCGATGTATTCCCCACGCCGGATGAACTCTGGAATCGGCTCGCGCTTGGAGAGCGTCTCTCGCCACAGGCTGCCGAGCACATTTTCGCACCGGCCAATCGCGTCAGTGGCCGCGTGCCACGATACTACCAAGAGATCGCCATCAATCGGGCAATTCAGGGCGCGGTGCAGGGACGGGACCGGATGCTGCTGACAATGGCAACCGGCACCGGAAAGACGGTCGTCGCATTTCAGATCTGCTGGAAGCTGTGGTCGTCTCGATGGAACCGGACTGGCGACTATCGCCGTCCGAGGATGCTGTTCCTGGCGGATCGCAGCGTGCTGGTCGACGATCCTATGGGCAAGGACTTTGCACCCTTTGGTGATGCACGCTGGAAGATTGAGAATGGCGAGGCGAGTCAGGGTCGCGAGATGTACTTTGCTCTCTATCAAGCGATCGCGGAAGACGAACGACGCATCGGGCTCTATAAGTCCTATCCAGCCGACTTCTTCGACCTCATCGTGGTCGACGAGTGCCATCGAGGTAGCGCCGACGCCAACGGCAGTTGGCGTCGGATCCTGGAGCACTTCACCGGCGCCTGCCAGATCGGAATGACCGCAACTCCCCGCCGCGATGACAACGCGGACACCTACAACTACTTCGGCGATCCGATCTATACATATAGCCTTCGTCAAGGTATCGAGGACGGGTTTCTCGCACCCTATCGCGTCCATCGTGTCGTAACGACGTGGGACGCTGCTGGCTGGCGTCCGTCGCAGGGAGAGCTTGATCGGTTCGGACGCGAGATCCCTGATGAGGAGTACCACACCAACGACTTTGAGCGACGGGTTGCGCTCCGTGCCCGCACAGAAGCTGTCGCCAAGCACCTGACCCAATATCTCAAAAAGACCAACCGCTACGCCAAGACACTCGTGTTCTGCGTGGATCAGAACCATGCCGACGAGATGCGGCGGGCACTGAACAACGCCAATGCCGACCTCGTGCAGCAACATCCCGACTATGTATGCCGGGTCACATCGGACGAGGGCGATACGGGCCGCACGCACCTGAGCAAGTTTCAGGACGTTGAGCGGGCAACGCCGGTGATCCTGACGACCTCTCAGATGCTGACGACGGGGGTTGATGCGCCGACGGTTCAGAACGTCGTGCTCGTGCGCGTGATCAACTCGATGACCGAGTTCAAGCAGATCATCGGTCGCGGCACGCGCGTACGGGACGACCACGACAAGCTCTTCTTCAGCATCTTGGACTACACCGGCTCTGCGACCCGGCTGTTTGCGGACCCGGAGTTCGATGGCGGCCCCGTGGTCGAAACCGAACAAGCCATCAACCGAGAAGGCGAGCCGACTGAGGACGAGGTGGTCGTCATCCCCGAGGAGCCATCGCCAGACGACACGATCGTTGACGTGTTCCCACCCGACGTTGACATCAACGATGGTGATGACGACGGCCCGAAACGTGAGCGGTACTTTGTCGATGGCGGGCACGTCGAGATTGCGGCTCATCTCGTCTACGAGCTCGACCCAGACGGCAACCAGCTTCGGGTCGTCCAGTTCACGGACTACACCGCCGACAAAGTTCGAACCTTGTTCCGCTCTGCTGGTGAGCTACGGGCCGAGTGGGCCGACCCCGACAAGCGTCGCGAGGTGATCGACAAGCTCGAAGACCGTGGCATCAGATTCGAGGACCTGGCGGAGTTCGCCAGCCAGCCCGAGGCGGACCCGCTGGATCTGCTGTGCTATCTTGCGTTCAACGCGCCCTTGCGCACACGCCGCGAGCGAGCACGGCGTCTGCGGTCGGAGAAGAAGGACTTCTTCGAGCAGTACGCCCCAGAGGCAAGGGCGATCCTCGACGAACTGCTGGACAAGTACACCGACCATGGGCTCGCTGAGTTCTCGCTTCCCGAGGTGCTCAAGCTCCCGCCGATCAATGCGCACGGAAACACTCTTCAGATCGCCCGCCTATTCGGAGGCGAAGATCGGCTCATGGACGCCGTCCGTGAATTGCAGACCCTTCTCTACGCCGCGTAGCTGTCCTACAACCCGACCCTGTTCCTCGTCTTCACCTCCGTTTCCCTGAACTCACAGATGAACTGAACCCCCGCGATGGCGAAGAAGACTCGAAAATCCGGATCAACGACAGGAGCCGCCGCAAGCGACCCATCCGCCCCCAAGCGTGATCGCAAGCCAAGGACCCCGAAGACGCCGCCGACCACCGCCGAACGATTGGGTAGCGTCGTGAAGTCCTGCCGGAAGATCATGCGGAAGGACAAGGGGCTCAACGGCGACCTGGATCGGTTGCCGATGCTCACCTGGATCATGTTCCTGAAGTTCCTCGACGACATGGAGCAAATCGAGGAAGCCGACGCCAAAATGAAGAAGGTTCGGTATCGCTCGGCGATCGAGTCACCGTACCGCTGGCGGGATTGGGCGGCGAAGGAGAACGGGATCACCGGCCCCGAACTGCTGTTGTTCATTACGCAGGAGAAGGCCAGGCGGCCCGACGGCACAGAGGGACCCGGCCTACTCAAGTATTTGGGCACGCTCCAGAACGGCAAGGGCAGTCGTCGCCAGGTCATTGGCACGGTGTTCGGCGGTGCCGACGGCACCGGCGGCGGCATCACCAGCCGGATGCAGTCTGGCTACCTGCTCCGTGACGTGATCAACACCGTCAACACGATCAACTTCCTCCAGCAAGACGAACTGTTCACGCTTGGCTTCCTCTACGAGTCCATGTTGCGCGAGATGCGGGACGCCGCCGGTGACTCCGGCGAGTTCTATACACCGCGCCCTGTTGTTCGCTTCATGGTCGAGGCCATTGATCCGCGACTGGGCGAGGTCGTGCTTGACCCCGCGTGCGGCACGGGCGGCTTCTTGGTCGAGGCGTTCAGCCATCTTCAGAAGCAGGCGAAGAGCGTTCAGCAGCGTGAAACCCTTCAGGTCACATCCATTCGCGGCGGCGAGCCCAAGTCCCTGCCCTACCTGCTCTGTCAGATGAACCTGCTGCTGCACGGCGTCGAGCGCCCGCAGATCGACCCCGCCAACTCCCTCGATGTGAAAGTGACGGAACTCGGCGAGAGGGACCGCGTGGACGTCATCCTCACCAACCCGCCCTTCGGCGGCGAGGAGGAGCGCGGCATTCTCTCGAACTTCCCGGCGGACATGCAGACGACCGAGACGGCGATGCTGTTCCTGCAGCTCATCATGCGGAAGCTACGGCGCGCGCCCAAGCCCGGTCGTGCTGCGGTCATCGTCCCCAACGGCACGCTCTTCGGCGATGGCGTGTGCGCGAAGATCAAGGAAGACCTGATCCTCAACTACAACCTGCACACCATCGTCCGGCTGCCGCAGGGGGTCTTCGAGCCATACACGCCCATCCCGACCAACGTCCTCTTCTTCGAGGCCGGCGAGCCGACGCGGACCATCTGGTACTACGAGCTGGCGATGCCCGAGGGCCGCAAGAAGTACACCAAGACGCAGCCGATGCAGTTCGAGGAGTTCGCGGCGTGCCTGAAGTGGTTCAAGCAGGCCAGACGGACGGAGTCAACCACAGCGGAGAACGGCAAGGGTTGGGCGTGGAAGGTGGACATGGCGGCGAAGGTCGCCGAGGCCAAGAGGAAGGCCGCACCGCGCTGGAAGGAGGCCGAGGCCGCGCGCGAGCGGGCGAGCCAGTGCGAGAAGCAGGCCCGCGAGGCGGCGGCCGAAGCGGTGGCGCTCCGGAAGACGGGCGGGGCATCGTCGGCGATCGATGCGCTGTGGGATCGGGAGAAGATGCTGAAGGACAAGGCCCGGACCGAGCTGGTGACGGCGAAGGCGGAGCAGGAGGCGGGCGACGCGATCTACTGGCCGGTCTTTAACCTTGACATCAAGAACCCGTTCAGCGCGGAGGCGCTCGAACACCTGCCGCCGGAGACGCTTGCGGACAGCATCGCGCAGAAGTCGATGCGCATCTCGGCGATCATGGATGAGGTGAAGGCGATTCTCGGCAGCGACAATGCTCGTAGCGTCACGCCAGCCCTCGTGGGCAGCGCTCCCGAGGACTCGCAATGAGCGTGTCGGGATGGTCAACCCTCCGGCTTGGCGATGCACTCACGCCCAACACCGACGTGATCGCTATCGATCCTTTCGGTCGCTATCAGCAAGTCACGATCAAGCTTTGGGGACGAGGTGTTCTGCCGCGCGGCGAGATCAACGGCGCAGACATCAAGGGGACCGCACGAACCCGTGTACGGTCGGGCCAGTTCATCGTCTCAAAGATCGATGCACGCAACGGTGCGATGGGTATTGTGCCACCCGAACTTGACGGAGCACTTGCGAGCAACGACTTCCCCGCGTTCGATGTGGACTCAACAACGCTGCGGCCTTCCTTCCTGTCGTGGTTCAGTCGAACGGCGGCGTTCGTTGATCTATGTAAACGAGCCAGCGAAGGCACGACGAACCGTGTCCGGCTGAGCCAGGAACGGATGCTCGATCTGCGCATCCAGGCGCCGTCTCCGGATGAGCAGGACCGGATCGTGGCGACGCTGGACGCCGCCGCGGCTCGTGTGGCCGAGGCGCAGCGGCTATGCCGCGAGATCGACGAGGAGGCAGATGCACTCTGCCGGTCAATCCTCTCAGATCCTCGACACCCTACCACGCCCGCCCCGATGCGCGAACTTGTCACTCTGCGTCCGCCTGACGTCGATGTCAAAGCTCAAGAGTCATACCACTTCGCGGGCATCTACTGCTTCGGCAAGGGCATGTTCCGAGGACAGACGCGACTCGGTGCGGAATTCTCCTATGACACACTCTCACGCGTTCGCGCCGGCGATTTCACCTATCCAAAGTTGATGGCGTGGGAGGGTGCCCTGTGCGTGGTCCCGCCAGAGTGCGATGGCCTCTATGTCTCCACCGAGTACCCGGTGTTCGCAATCAACTCAGACCAGGTATTGCCTGACGTGCTGGATGTGTACTTCCGGTCGCCGGAAGTCTGGCCGAAGTTGTCGGGCACGAGCAAGGGCACCAACGTCCGTCGCCGTCGCCTGAATCCTCAGCAGTTTCTGAACTACGTCATGCCGCTCCCCAAGCCGGAGATTCAGAAGCGAGTCGCAGAGGTGCGAACAAAGGTCACCGCAATCAAGGCGCAGCATATCGGTCTCGTTACCGAGATTGAAGCGTTGATGCCCGCCATCCTCGATCGCGCCTTCAAGGGTGAGTTGAGCACCGCCGCCGTGCTCGTCAGCCCCACGTCGGAGTCCGCCGACGCGACACCCGTGATCGCCGGTCGGATCGCCGCGCGCGCGGACACGGTACCGATGTTCGCTGGCACGGCTTCCGTGCTCTTCAGCGCGGGAGGGGCGCTCGCCGACACGGCTCCCATGTCAGCGATCACGGCTCCTGCGCACACGAGCACGATTGCCGGGAAGCCGGGAATGTCGGCACATCCTGCGCGTTCGATGGGCGCGGACGCCGTCCACACCTGGAACATCGCCGATTTCGCCGCGATCCAAGCGGCCATCGTTTACCGAGAGCGCGACAACCCAACGCTCGGGACTAAGAAGCTCTACAAACTGGGATATCTGACAGCGGCTGCAGTGGGTGCCAAACTCGTCCCCGCGCCGCTCAAAATGCCCGCAGGGCCGTTCAATACTGAAGGCCAGAGTTCTGTCGAAGTGCTCGCTGTTCAGCGTGGATGGTTCACGCATCCAGGACGACAAGTTGGCAGCGATCCGGTGGCACATTATCGTCCGGGTGCGTCAAATGCAGAAGCGTGCGCTATGGCAAAGCGCCTGCTCGCCGAGAACACCACGGCGTTCGAGCGGATCATGACCAAGGCAAAGGACTGGAACTCAAAGCAAGCTGAGCTCTATGCGACCACGCACGCGGCATGGAATGACCTGGTAGCTGCGGGCGAGACGATCACTGATGTGGTTGTCATCAACCGCTTCTATGAATGGAGTGAGGAGAAGACTAAGTTCTCCGAGTCCGACATTCGCGGTGCTATGGCGACGCTTCGTTCTATCGGTCTACAACCAACCGGCGGCGGACCATTGTGCGTCGGTGCCGGAGAGCCCAGACTATTCAGCAATCCACCTGCACAGTCATAGTAGAGGACGCTGTATTGGTTATAGAATCCGTGGTCATACTTGTAGGTGTTGATTCTCGTGCGACAGGACGTCGCGGAGTTCGGCCGTGATCCGTCGCATCGAGCTGGTCAACTTCATGTCTCACGCCCGGACCGTGATCGAACCGGCCGATGGCCTCACGGCGCTGGTCGGGCCCAACAACTGCGGCAAGAGCGCGGTCGTGGCGGCGCTGCAGATCCTCTGCCACAACGAGACTTCCACCTATGTGATGCGGCACGGCGAACGCGAATGCTCGGTGACCGTGGAAACGACTGAGGGCAAGATTGTCCAGTGGCGGCGCCGCAAGTCACCAGCCTACTTCGTGGATGGAACCGAGCTGAGCCGGCTCGAACGGAGCGAAGTGCCTGAGGAGGTTGTCCGGGCGCTTCGGTTGGGGAAGGTCTCGAGCGATGGCGCCCGCGAGTTCGATGTCCATTTCGGAGAGCAGAAATCCCCAGTGTTCCTGCTGGATCAATCCGGTTCGCACGCCGCGCAGTTCTTCGCGTCGTCGTCCGATGCCGCCAGCCTGGTGGAGATGCAGAAGCGGCACCAGCAGAGGATGAGCGACGCGAGGAAAGAGCGCATCCGGCTGGATGCTGAGGCCGAAAGGCTTGCTCGTGACCTTGCCGTTCTGGCGGATGCCGATCCGATTGGTGTTTCCATTCAGGGGGCTGAAGTTCAGCACGCGGTTCTTGAACAGATCTCAGCGGGTATTGTGCAACTGACGGACGATCTCCGTTTTCTCCACAATGCGAGCAGCAGACTGGAACAGTGCGATGCCGACGCGGCAGCGCTCACGCTGGTGCAACCCCCGCCGAGTCTCGAACCGACAGAGCCGCTCTCGCGGCTGGTTGGCCAGTTGACGCAGACAGGCGCCGAACAGGCGCGTCAATCAGCGCTGGCCGATGCGCTTGTGCAGATCCGCCCGGCACCCGTGCTGGTCGATGAACTCCCGCTCTCCCGTCTTACTGGTGATCTTTCTGTCGCTGCGCGTACCCACGATCGGCTTGGCGCCGAGTGTGACATGGTTCAGCCGCTTGTGTTGCCGCCGCACATGACGGACGCTGATTCACTCAAAGCCCTCGTGCGGGAGATGGCCGCCGTCAATCACCGGATGGCGGGCACGCAGCAGCGAACGACAGTCCTCGGATCGCTGGCTACATCGCCAAGCATGGCGAACGAAGCGGCGATCACGCACGATCTTGATCTGCTGCGGCGCGGCTTCGCGTCGCTCGGTCGCGCCGATGCCGCGTTTCGCCAGCTCGAACACTTGACTCCGCCGGTAGAACTGACGGACTCGACCGAGATATCGCGGTTGTTGACGGAGCTGACACAGAGTCACGCGGTCGTCGGCGTTCAAGATCAACAGGTCAGCCAAGTCGCTGACGAACTCCAGCAGGCTGAGGCGGCGCTTCGCCGATGGGCCGAAGACCACCGCGTGTGTCCGACCTGCGGCGGCACGCTCGATCCCGCGCGAGTCGCCGAGCACGCCCGAATGCATGGAGGATCGCCCCATGCCTGACGACCCTGCCAATCTTCCTCTCGCTTCCGACCAGCACACGGATCCGCAGGTTGGCCGGTACGTCGGTCTGTTGGTCATCGGCGATCCTCATCTCGAAGGACGCACTCCGGGGTTTCGCAGGGACAACTACCCGGAGGTCATCCTTGAGAAGTTCGAGTGGTGCCTGCGGTACGCGCAGGCCAACCGGCTCCTGCCGACACTGCTCGGCGACCTGTTCGACAAGCCGCGGGACAACCCGACTTGGATGCTCGGCAGCCTCATTGACATGCTCACCGGCGTCGAGTGCATCGGGATTTACGGCAACCACGACTGCGCCGAGCCGCAGCTCACCCACCACGACTCGCTCTCGCTGCTCGTCAAGGCGGGGCGTCTCCGCCTACTCGACAACAAGCCCTGGCGCGGGTGCATGAACGGCCGCGCGGTCATCATCGGCGGCTCGTCGTATCGACAGGCGATCCCCGAGTTGTTTGTGGCTGAGGAATCCGCGGCGTCCGAAGAATCAAATGTCACCGCGGCCCCGCCACTGGTCTTCTGGCTCACGCACCATGATGTCATCGTGCCCGGCTACGAGGAACAAGGCCGCCTCGAAACTCGTTCGATCGACCGCATCGATCTCGTCATCAACGGCCATATTCACCGCCGGCTCGGCGACGTGCAACGCGATCAAACGCTGTGGATCACACCCGGCAACATCAGCCGGCGGACCCGGAGCGACGCCAGCCGCGATCATGTTCCGTCCGTCCTGCGCATCGACATCAACAACCACGGAAGTCGACCCGGCTACGAACGCCGGATCATCGAAGTGCCCCACCAGCCCTTCGACGACGTGTTCCACCCGGAGCTTCTGGATGCCGCGGCGGACGCGGATGCCGGATCATCGGCCTTCGTCGCGGGCCTGCGCGAACTGCAAGCCCGCCGCACAGAGGGCGGCGCGGGGCTTATGTCGTTCCTTGAAAAGAACCTGCGGCAGTTCGACGACGACGTCGCGGCGGAGATCAGACAACTGGCGAAGGAGGTTACGAACAATGGCGACGAATGAACCGGCATCATCGCAGCACGGCGGATCGAGCGATCCGTCGATCGAAGAACTCCAGCGGCGGTACCAGGGGCTTCACACGAAGAAGACCCAGGCTGAAACGCTGCGCGACGAAGCAAAGAAACGGCTCGACGAATTGAAGGCCCAGGCCCGCGAGAAGTATGGGACCGACGACACCGCCGAACTACAGAAGAAGCTCGACGAGATGGTTGCCGAGAACGCCCGCAAGGTCGCGGACTACAAGGCCCACCTGGACTCGATCGATCAGGGCCTGGCCGAGGTCGAACGGAAGTTCGCGGCAACAACATCATCGCCGGCGCCATCGAGCACCGGACAGCCCCGGCGATGAACGATTCTCGATCACAACCCGAATCCGCGCGCGACATCGGAGCGCATGAAGCGTTGGCAGCACCTGTGGCCGTGCGTCGTCGGTTTGACCAGCTTATGGGCCGGCGCCATGAGCGGGAACGCGATGCCGCTAAAGTGAGGGAGCGTCTCGATGAGATCGCCTCGTATTTGACTGTCGCCGACAAAGTCACGGGCGCTCTCGAAGCCTTGAGCGACCGGCTCTTCAGGGACCTGCTCAAGGTGGTCGAGGAGAACGCGACCATCGCCCTGCAGGAGGTGCTCGAACAGCCCATCCGGCTTCGGGCCGACGCCCAGTTCAAGCGCAACATGGCCTCGGTCGAGTTCTGGATCGAGCGCGAGGGCCAGAAGGAGGACGTGTACAAGGGCCAGGGCGGCTCGGTCGCGAACATCCTCAGCGTCGCGCTGCGCATGTTCGCGCTGACGACGCTTGATCCAGCGCGGCATCGCCGCTTCCTCGTGCTCGACGAGCAGGACTGCTGGCTGCGCCCCGACCTGGTCCCCAAGCTCGTCAAGATCGTGCAGGAAGCGGGCAAGGCCCTGGGGTTCCAGGTGCTCATGATCAGCCACCACGACCTTGCCACGTTCGAGCGCTACGCCGACAAGATTTACCAGTTCGTGCCGCTCATGGGCGGCGCGACCGAGGTGCGCGAGGTGGCGAAAGCGGCGACAGAGCGGGATGGAGGCGGATGAATGTCCACCAAATCTACTATGTCAAGCTTCACCGAGTTCTTCAGCCTCGCAACAGGAATGGCTCCGTTCCCGTTTCAGTGTGTTTTTTCGGGCGATGGTCACAACGACTGGAACGCTGACAAGGGGCCACCCGCTCTGGTCGATATCCCCACCGGGCTGGGTAAGACGGCGATGGCGGTGCTCGGGTGGCTGTGGCGTCGGCGGTTCGCATCGGACACCGTGCGGCGAGCGACGCCGCGGCGTCTGGTCTACTGCCTGCCGATGCGCGTGCTTGTCGAGCAGACGCGGGACAACGCGAACCGCTGGATCGCGGCACTGAAGGACGCGGGGCTGCTCACCGACGAGGTGCCGGTCAGCGTCCTCATGGGCGGTGAAGACCCGGGCGAGTCTGAATGGGACATCCACCCCGAGCGCGACGCGATCATCATCGGCACGCAGGACATGCTGCTGTCGCGGGCGCTCAACCGCGGGTACGCTGCGAGCCGGGCTCGGTGGCCGATGCACTTCGGCCTGCTCAACACCGATTGCCTGTGGATCTTCGACGAGGTCCAGCTTATGGGCAGCGGCCTGGCGACGACGGCGCAGTTGGAAGCCTTCCGCCGGCAACTCACCCCCGCCAACGGGAACGGGGACAACGGGCCTGAAGACAACGGATGCAGAAGCGTGTGGATGTCGGCGACGCTGCGGCCGGACTGGCTCAGGACGGTGGACTTCAAGGGCCGGATCGACGGTCAGGGACGCATCGACGGGAAGACGACGCTGTCGTTGTCTGATGCGGAGAAGAACAACAACGACGAGATCAAGCGTCGCTGGAACGCGAAGAAGCCGCTGTCGAGAGCAGAGAGCGAGATCGATGATCCAGCTGTCCTCGCGACGGAAGTGCGCAGCGCCCACAAGCCCGGGACGCGAACGATCGTCGTCGTCAACACCGTGAAGCGGGCTTGCGCGCTCTTCGATGCGCTGAGCAAGGCCGGTCCCGCAGCAAAGGCGAAAGGGGAAGGGGGTAAGAAGAAGGATAAAGGCGCTGCGGCATCCACCGCGAGTGCAGCAACTCCGGCGATGCCGTCCGCAGCGCCGAACCTCGTCCTGCTCCACTCCCGATTCCGGCCGCCAGATCGCGCGAAGCGTGTCGCCGAGGCGCTGACGGATGTCGAGCCGAATGGGCCTGGCACGATCATCGTCAGCACGCAGGTGATCGAGGCGGGCGTGGACGTGAGCGCGGCGACGCTTTTTACCGAGCTGGCGCCGTGGGCGTCGCTGGTCCAGCGCTTCGGGCGGTGCAACCGGCGTGGCGAGTTGAATAGCGTGGCTTCTGTTCGATGGATCGACGTGCCCGCGAAGGACGCCGATGCCGAAAAAGTGCGGCATCCATACGAACTGGCGGACCTGCGAGCCGCGGCGGAGGAGCTCGGGAAACTCAAGGATGTCGGCCCCGGATCGCTGGCCGCTCACAGGCAGGGTCTGAGCGAGAAGAAGCAGGAAGCCCTGTTCCCGCACCGGCACACCCATGTCATCCGCCGCAAGGACCTGCTCGACCTCTTCGATACCACCCCCGACTTGGCCGGGAACGACATCGACATCGACCGCTACGTGCGCGAGGTCGAGGAGACGGATGTGCGGGTGTTCTGGCGAGATTGGGGCGATGCCAAGATTCCACCCTTCGATACGCCCCAACCCGTGCGGCGCGAAATGTGCCCGACGCCCGCTTGGGGCGAACTCGGCTTCCGAGAGTTCGCCGCTGGCCGCGGAAAGGGCAAGGTCTTTCGATATGACTTTCTCAATGAAGAGTGGGTGCCCGCGGGCAACGACGCGGCGCCCATCACGCCGGGACAGGTCTACATGGCCCATGCCAAAAGCGGTGGATACCAATCCTCGACAGGCTGGGATCCCAAGTCGATCGAGCCGGTCCTTCCTCCAGTCGATGAAGCACCTGGAACTACACCCGACTGGGCAACATTCGACGCCGATCTACGCGAGAAGAAGCCGCCATCCGATCTCGCGTACGACGACGACGGCCTCTCAATGACCGGTCAGTTTGAATCGATCACGGAGCACACGGACAAGGTGTGCAAGGAGACTAGAGAGATCGTCACGATCCTCGATGATTCCGAGGCGCGGATGGTGGCCGTGGCCGCTCGTTGGCACGACTGGGGCAAGGCGCACGAGAAGTTCCAGATCAAGATCGACGACGGGGAGGAGTTGACAGATAAGGACGCCGATGGGAAGTCGCAGTTCCGACGCAATCGCGACGGCAACTGGGCGTCATGGGCCGGACGGCGTGATATCGCTAAGGCACCGGGCAAGAGGTGGAACAAGCAAGGCATTTGTGGGGATGAAGGTTACTGGCGCGATCGTGGAAAGGCCAAAGATGGCTTCCGCAAGCACTTCCGCCACGAGCTCGCCTCGGCTCTTGCGGTGCTCCAGCGCCCGCACGACAGCCTGAAACCACTCAGCGACGACGACCTGAACCTGATCGCGTACCTGATCGCCGCGCACCACGGCAAGGTGCGGCTGTCGATCCGGTCGATGCCTAACGAGACTAGGCCGCGAACGGATGCCGGCGTGCCGCAGAAGCGCTTCGCCCGCGGCGTGTGGGAGGGCGATGTGCTTGGTGTCAAACGAGATGGCAGCAGCGAGTACGAGCCGGTCGATCTCGGCGCTGACGTCCTCGCGCCGGTCATCACGCTCTCGCTGGAGCCGATGGAGCTTGGCTTGTGCGAAGGCAAACCGCTGGAGTGCTTTAGGGATCAGCCGTCGTGGATCGAGCGAGTTTTGCGATTACGCGACCGTTTCGGGCCGTTCCGCCTCGCATACCTTGAAGCCCTCCTGCGCGCAGCGGACGAGCGGGCGAGTGCAACGGCGGTCAAACCGGTGGAGGTGAACCGTGCCTGAAGCGATGCACGAAGTTGTCCTGTCGGGCTGCACGCCCGAGCCGCTGATGAACTACCTCAAGGCGCTGGGCATCCTCCGCCTGATCGCCGAGGACCGCGAGCACGGCGACCCCGCCGCCCGCGGCTTCTGGCGCGACGATGTGTTCGTGCTGCGCAGCCGGCTGGATGAGAAGACGCTCGAAGCGTTCTTTCTGGATCACTACCGGCCGACGCCGATCGTGGTGCCGTGGAGCGGCGGCGACTTCTTCGCCGTTGATTGGGACGCCAAACCGCTGAAGCACAAAAAGACTCCAACATCCGCGAAGGTCATCGAGGCGTTCCTGGCGTCGTCAACTGATCGATTGGCAGCATACCGGGAAGTTCTCTCAAGATGCAAAGAGGCAATGGACGCATGTGAGGTGCGGAAAAAGGAAGACATCGAGCCAAATAAGGGCGCAGCAGCCAAGCGACGCAAGGTAGATCTTCTTGTACACCTTCGCGCCTGTCTGAACACAGAAGCGATCTTCTGGCTGGATGCCGCAGCGGTTGCCTCGGACTCGTTGCTGTTTAGCGGTATGCTCGGAAGCGGCGGCGGGAGTGACGGCAACACCCACTTCTCCGACAACTTCATGCAGAACATCTGGGATGTGCTGCCGGACTTTGACGTTCAACGCGATCCGAAGGCGCCACGCGATGAAATCGCCTGCCGCGACGGCCTGCGTACCGCACTTTTCCGAGACGTCAGCACATTCCGGGTTGAGAAGCGAACATCATCTTTGTTTGATTCAGGGGCAGTCGGCGGCCCCAATGCGACGCAGGGCATGGAACGCGAGTCCATGTCCAACCCGTGGGACGTGATCCTCGGGCTTGAAGGCACTCTCTGCTTCGCCGCCGCGGCGGTCAAAAGACTGGGCAGCGGCTTGAGTGTCGCTGCTGCCTTTCCATTCCAGTTCTCCGCATCACCGACAATCCGCGATGGATTGGCTGAGAAGGAAGGGTCAGGTCGAGAGGTCTGGCTTCCGATGTGGCATCGAGCTGCGACGATTGGCGAGATCCGCAGCCTGCTTTCGGAAGGTCGAGCGGAGGCCGGGAGCCGACCCGCGCGCAACGGTGTTGACATGGCGCGATCAATCGCAACGCTCGGTGTGGATCGTGGCATCGGTGCGTTTTCCCGCTACGCGATTGTCAAAGGGCGTGTTGGTGGCGACAACTACAACACGGCGGCTTCGTTGGGCCGATTCATGGTGACCGAGCATCCAGCCGCACACTTGCTGCTCGAACCCGCATTCGTTGATTGGCTCGATTCGTTCCGGTGGGCATGCCGCGGCGACGGCGTGCCATCTCGATTCCCAGTCGCACTTCGCGCGATCGATGCCGCAGTCGTCGATTTCTGTCGGTACGGCGAGTCAATACACTTCCGGTCCATGTTGATGGCTCTCGGCAAGGCGGAACGTGAACTCGCCAACGCCGAACGATTCCGCGAGGAGAAGAGGCTCGGACCGCTTGCGGGGTTGTCCTCGGAGTGGATCACAGCTGCACGCCCCGACGATCATCAAACAGCGATGGAGTTCGAGATTGCTCTCGCCCTCGCGGGTGTCCGGCACGAACCGGAAAAGACCGGCGAACGGCCCAAGATTGGCCCGCTTCGCTCCAACCTCGAACCCATCACAACCTGGTATGACACAGATGAACAGCGAACCAAGGCCAAATGGGCTGAGAAGGACCGTGCCGTCGTCTGGAACGCCGCTGATCTTTCGACCAACCTCGCCGCCGTGCTCGCCCGGCGTGTGATGGATGGCGAACGAACCGGCTGCAAGGACCTGCCGCTGGCGAGCCGGCACGGGGCAACGCCGGCGGCCGTCACGGCCTTCCTCCACGGCGAACTCGACGAACGCCGCATCGAAGAACTGCTCTGGGGGTTGATGCTCGTTGAATCTGGAAGGAGTCCGGTTCATAACTCCGGTGCCAACGACATCTCTTCGTTGCCACTGACCTATTGCTTGTTCAAGCTGCTGTTCCTGCCGCGTGGTTTGGTGAACATGGCCGGGGAGCAGGACAAGCCGCGCTGGCGATTGGCCGGGCAGGATGATGAACACCCGGTTCGCACCCGTCCTGAGCCCCGCATCCTCACGCTTCTCCGCGCGGAACGTGTCCGCGAGGCCGCAATGATCGCCATGCGCCGGCTATGGGTCTCCGGGCTTTCGCTCTGGTGTTCCCATGCCTCGCACAACCGCCAGTGCCAGGTGGTGCGATCCCTCTGGGCGTCCGGAAAGCTGGCTGAGCATCTTGCATTCAATCGCGGCGATGGGCGTCGCCTCGCCGCCGCGCTGCTCATTCCCATCTCACACCAATCCGTCGGCTTGATCGCACAGCGAGCGCCCAGTCTGGAACTTTGGACTGACGCCATCTCATAAGCACACACAAGGAGACCTCACCCATGCCCATCGCCACCATCAACTACGACGCGCTCGCGCAGGCCCCCCGCCTGCTCATGGAGTGTGAACTCAAGCCCCTCCAGGGCGACCGCTTCCAGCCCACTGGCTTCGCCGACCTCGGCCCGGCGCGGTATACACGACCCGACGGCACGGAAATGCTGCTGGTCGAGTCGGCCCAGTCGGTCGCCAATCGACTCGAAACCGCCATCTGGGACGATGCGGCGGATGATCTGGTTCCTGAGTTGAGGGGCCTGCCGTACATCCTGGTGAAGCAGGGCGAGCGCCGGCTGACCAACTCGATCCTCGAAGCCCACCGGATCAACTCACCCTACATCCTCGAAGGCGGCGACAAGAGCGTCTTTGAGAAGATCAAGAGCGACGCTGCGGGCTTGGAAACCGGGCCTGTTCGTCTCCGCGACCTCGCCAAGATCGTTTTCAGATACGACGCTAACGCCGTGCTCCATGGCGTCTTTCTGGCGAAGAAGGACCTACAAGGCGGCAGACTTCGCATGACCCGCCTCATCAGTGGATTCATCGAAGCCCAAGGCGTGAACGAAGCCACCAGCGGTGGAGTCAAAAACGATCGCGTTGACCCATCCGGCGAAAAGATGGGTCTGCCAAAAGAGAAAGGTACCGGCAATGTCCCCTTCCACCGGTCCGAGTTCGTGGCCGCCTCCGTCAAAGCGTACTTCAACCTCGACCTGGCTCTCCTACGTGGCTACGGTCTGCCCGATGAAGCCAACCGTCTGCTCATCGCTCTTGCTCTCTTCAAGATCCAGAAGTTCCTCCGCACCGGCCTTCGCCTTCGCACGGCCTGCGATTTTGAGCCTGCTAGCGGCGGCCTGAAGGCCAAACGCCCCGACGCGTTCACTCTGCCTGATGAAGTCGCGCTGCTCGGCGAGTGTAAAGCGCTCATCGCGAAGTGCAGCGCACATTTCGCTAATCCTGCTGTCACGCCCGTGGAGTGGAAGGAGCCGCCTAAGAAGAAGGACGGTAAGAAGGACGGAGACTCCGACAGCGAAGACGCGGACGAGGCCAAGGAATGATCGCCATCTCCCTCACATTCCCCGCCGGTCGCTACCACGCCACGCCGTGGGGGCGGCACGTCAACGAGGGTGCCGTCGAGTGGCCTCCTTCGCCGTGGCGGCTGCTGCGTTCGCTCGTCGCCGTCTGGAAACGCACGCTTCCAGACGTGACCGAGGCGGAGATCAAGCCGATCTTCGAGGCACTCGCGGCCACGCCGCCCCTGTTCATGCTTCCCCCCGCCTCCACCGGGCACACGCGCCACTACATGCCGATTCTGGATGGCAAGAAACCAACAAGGACGAAGGTGTTCGACGCGTTCGTCGCGCTCGACCCGAATGAGGCCGCCGTGCATGCGATTTGGCCCGACGCCCAGCTCGACAATGCCCAACGCGATCTGCTTACGAGGCTCCTCGCCAACCTCAACTTCCTCGGCCGGGCGGAGTCCTGGTGCGAGGCGCGTTTACTTGACGGCAACGAAGAGCAGGATGTTTGCCTCGCAGCCAGCAACGAAGGCTCGCGGCGTGCGATTCCAATCGGTCGTGACGAACCGAAGGATCACCCCGCCACACCCCAAGAGCGGAATCGCGGCGAACTCGTCCGCACGCTCTGCGCCGATCCAGCCACCGCGTTCGATAACACGCAGGTTGTAGAGATCACGCTTACTACGCAAGGGCGCGGCAAGTCGAAGACAACAGCTGAAACTCGCCACCCGGTTTACGAGCCCAACTGGCACCTGTGCATGGAGACGCTGCGGCTCCACGATCAGAAATGGTCCGATCCGCCCGGCAGTCGCTGGGTGAGGTACACCCGCCCGCGTAACTGTTTCGAGATTGCCAACACAACTCTCGCACCACGCCGCCGACAACCTCGTCGCCTCGCGGATATGCCGTCGGATCTCCAATCCGGTGGCCTTTCCTTCTCCGCCTTCAAGCTCCTTCGTCCCGACGGCGACACCGAACGATTCACCACATTCCCTCAGTATGGCGCCGTCCACGTCGCCGCCATGCTCCGCAGCGCGGTATGCCGGCTGGCGAAAGAAGACCTCGAATGCTCGCGGCCACATCTCGCCGAAAGTGAATGGCGGTCCCGGGAGGAATGGGGCCGCCGCGTCGTCGCCGGGCACGGCGAGAACGAAGCCGACAAGCGCCGGTCCAAAGACGACGACTCGCCGCGGCTGTCGTATCTGCCGCTCCCATCATTCGTGACGCGAGGCCGTGGCAAGACCGATGTCGTTGGCGCCATCCGCCGCGTCGTTGTCGCCGAGTTCACCGGCCAAGACACGGCCGACTCGATCGCCTGGGTGCGTCAACGCCTCAACGGCGAGTTGCTGATCGATGAGCGCACCGGCGGGACGGTTGCGATGCTTGCACCGCTCTCTGAGGACGATTACGTGCTTCAGCATTACACCGGCGGCCGCGAGGGAAGCCGCGTCTGGGCCAGCGTGACGCCCGTCATCCTGCCCGGGTATGACGATGGCAAGCCAGCGAAGCGGGAGCGGCTTCTGCACGCATGTCTGCAGCAGGCCGGTTTGCTCGCGGCGGTCGAGTCGATTGAATCACGGCCCCCGTCATGGTTTCTCGGCGTGGCGTCGAATTCCCAGTTCAACGATCTCAACATCAAAGGATTGTTCAAGCGGCGGCCCGACTACCTCCGTCATCTGCCCGCCGTGCATGTTCGTCTCCGATTTCGTGAACCGGTTCGGGGGCCGCTCTCGCTTGGTGCAGGCCGGCACTGTGGGTTGGGCATTCTGGCCGCCGCGGCGCAGTAGGCAAGCGAGTCGATGGCCACTCGAATCACCATGGGCTAATTTCGGAACTTCACGTTGGCTACGCAGGCGTCGGTGCTCTTTGACATGTGAATACGGGCCACAGAGAGTGTCGTCGCATGCGGCGTGCCTGCCCCTACAGAATGCCATCGTCTGCGGTCTATGTCGAGACACGAGGGCGACACGTCAGTTCTTGCTACGAACCCAATGCCAATGTGGTACACTGATAGCCATGGGAGCGGTCAAGTTCTCGAATGTCGAAGGCACTGAAGATCTGTCGCGAGTGCGACGGTGGTGCAAGGGAGGGCCGGGTACGCTCGCAACACACGTTTTTTCCGCGAAAATGGCCATCCCATACCCCAACACCCACAGTTCGTACGACATTCCCATACTCGTTTTTTGCCCACGCTCGCAGAGAATGCTGCAAGCCATTGAAAATACAGCACTTGCGAGTGCGGCAGCCTCCGCGGCTGATCAGC
>JRYD01000033.1_pt1 | contig 82206 bp, 59 predicted proteins | sample 235311 | NCBI WGS metagenome assembly JRYD01 (sample SAMN03074213, study PRJNA261472) | activated sludge metagenome | biome: Common Effluent Treatment Plant; feature: Wastewater; material: Activated sludge; isolation source: activated biomass in a lab-scale reactor treating industrial wastewater at... | reverse complement strand
GATCGCCAGCCACGCCGCCCAGGGCACCACCGGCGCATACCACGCCAACGTCGGCCAGTACTCATGCCGCCACACGCGGCCCACCCACGCCTTGACTCGCGCCCGACCGCGCCACGACACCACAGACACCAACAAACCCACGATCCCCGCCGCCACAATCGCCTGGATCAATAGCCCCCACACGCCCCACTCGATCGTCAGGCGCTTGCACACGCCCACCGCGATCACCGCCCCGACCATCGCCAGACCGCCGGCAATCACGATCCCAACCAGTCGCCACACCAGCAAACACAGCGTGACAATCCCGCCATGCCGGAATCCAACCCCTCCCGTCGCACGACCCACGCCCACCGCCGAAGCCCGGCGTGATCGCGTCTCAAAGGTGCTCTGCACCATCTCGAGTGCCACACCGCGAGCGATCCGCCGTCGCCAGTCCGCGCCCGACACCCGCGGCCCAACGCCCCCAAGCCACGAGACGTCCATCGCGTCCGAAGAACGCCGCCCCACCATCCACAACCCCACACTCTCCACCACCAGACCCACCATCACGCCAACGGCCGCCACCGCGGGATCCAGCGACGCCCGACCAATGAGCAGAGACACCACGACGCCCGCCGGCACAGGTCCCCGCAGACACACCGCCGCGATCACCAGAACCTCCACCCACCACGGCACCGCGTCCACCACCCGCCGGGCCACCGACACCACCCACTCCCCCCCNNCACCGACACCACCCACTCCCCCACGCCACGCCGCTCCACGCTCAGATCCGTAACACCCGCCCACCCAGAACTCGTCCCACGATCCTCCGCCCCGCGCGCCACACGGTCGATCCAGGCCGCCGACTCCGCCACTTGCATGATCGGCAGAAAGTGATCCGCCTCCAGGATCACCAGACGGCTCGACGAGATCAACGCGTGCGCCGACTCCGCCGAGCGTTCTGGCGCGAGCGAGTCGTACTTCCCGTGCAGGATCAGCGTCCGCACGCCGTGCTCCCCCACGCGCCGCATCGACTCGCCCAGATCCCGCTGGTCCGACTCCTCGAATGAGTCCAGCCACGCCGTCCGACCCGATGCCGATCCCAGCGCCCCAAAGTGTGGCAGCAACTCCACGCCGAACCCCAACCCCAACTCGCCGACCGCATACTTGAAGTGCTCGAAGCGATAACTCCCCGAGCCCTCGAACTTCTGCTCCCCGATGCTCGCCATCAGCGTCAGGCTCGCCGTCCGAGCGGCCCGCGCGTCGGCCATGTGCACGACCCCCCCACCGCCATTCGACCATCCCACAAGGCTCGCCCGATCCACGCCCANNGCCCTCCACACGAGTCCCCGCATACCCAAAGAGATCGATCGCCGCCACGCGATAGCCCAGAGCCGCCAGCCCCTCTCCGAGTCGCCCAAAGTCCCTCGAACTCCCCGGCGAACCGTGCACCAGAAACACCACCGGCGCACCACCCGTCCACTCGCCCCACCGCGACACCACGAACCGCGCCGAGACTCCCACCGCCATTCCATCCGCGTGATACAGCGGGGCCTCCACCACAACCTCGTTCGTCTCGAGCGAGGTCTCCCGCGCCGGCGAACGCCCCTGCACCACCCACGACGCCGCCAACGCGATCGCCCACACCGCCAACGCGATCGCCGCGTTCCGCCGACGGCGCGCGCGACGCCTCGCCCACCCCGCGCACACGCCGCACTCATTCGCCGACGGATCGTTCATGCCCCGGGCACGGTGACCTGCACCAGTCTCCGCCGCCGGATCTCCTCGCTCCCCAACTGCCCGCACGCCCCCATCATCCGCCGCCCCTTCGTCCGCCGACGCTTGGCAAAGACGCCGTGCTCATACAACTCTTCCATGAACCGTGTCACCGACTCCTCGCTCGGTGCCGGCCAGGGAGACTCACGACGCGGGTTGTACGGAATCACATTCACAATCGCCCGACGCTTGCCCTTGCGATCCACCAGAGGCCGCACAAACTCCGCCACCTCCGCCGCCGCCTCCATCGAGTCGTTCACGCCCGGAATCAGCACATACTCCACGCAGATCTTGTTCCCCGCGAACTCAGGCCATTCGCGCAGCGCCTGCTGCACCGCCGCCAGGTTCCACTTCCGATTCACCGGCATCAGATCCGACCGCACCGCGTCATTCGGCGCATTCAGCGACAACGCCAGCCCCAATCGATGCCACCCCGGCTCGCGCACCTTCTCCGCCAGCCGCCGGATTCCGTCGACACGCCCCACCGTCGAGACCGTGATCTGACTCATCGCGATCCCCGCCCCCTGCTGATCCGTCAGCACCTCGATCGCCCCAACCACCGCCTCAATGTTGTCGAGCGGCTCGCCCATCCCCATGAAAACGATGTTCTGTGGGCGGATCCCCACCTCGTGCGCCGCCGCGTGCCACTGCCCCACGATCTCCGACACCGATAGCGACCGGATCAGCCCCATCTGCGCCGTCTCGCAGAACCCGCATCCCATCGCACACCCCACCTGGCTCGACACGCACAGCGTGTACGTCCGCTCGCCGCGGCTCCCGACCATCGGGATCAGCACCGACTCGATATCCAGATGCGGAAACCGCTCGCGGCCCGCCCCCCCCTCCTCCCCCAGAGGCAACCGCTGCACGAACTTCACGACCTCTCCCTCATCCGACTCCTCGCGCAGCAATCGCACAATCGGCGCCCGGTCAACCTTGATCTCCACCCCATCGGCCGTCACGACGCCCTTCACCCCATCGCGCACCACCGACCGATACGCCGCGATCGCACCGCCACGCCCGCCACGCCGAACCCCGTCCTCACCAACATGCACGATCCGACCCACACCCCCACACAACCACCGCGCCGTGAACGCCGCGCTGGTCATCGACAACGGTGATTCCTCGCCCACATCGCTCGGCATCTCCCAAGAGTACGCCAGCCATGGTTCAAACTAACCACACAAGCGCGAATGCAGATTTCGCGGTGAGTGGCCCAGCGACTGTCGCCCTCCTCGCTCATGCCCAATCACCAATGCCAATCGCCGACCTCAAGGCCATCTGGCGACCGCCACCACCACGACTACTTCCCCCCCTCCTCCTTCACCAGCGCGTCCAGCATCGTCCCCACCAGCGCGGCCCCCTCCCCACCCCCGCCTCCCCCATTCACCATCACCCGAGGCGTGATCTGGATGTTCCGCTCCCCCACCACCTTTAGGATCTCGATCAACGCCGCGTTGTGCGCCCCGATCGACTCGGCGATCTTCGCGTACGCCGCCGCCTGCGACTTCGCGCGGATCTCGATCGACTCCGCCTCCGTCGCCGCCTCGATCAGTTTCTTCGACTTCTCCTGCTCGGCGATCTGCACCGCATACGACGCCGTCGCCAACTTCCGCTCCTCCTCCGCCTCCTGCTCGGCGCGCGTCAACGACTTCTTCTGCTCCGCCGCCTTCTCCTGCTCCTTGTACGTCTCGAGTTGCTGCTTGGCGATCTCACGGTCGCGCTGGGTCTTCAGCAGCGTCCCCAAGGTCTCCTCGTCCCCCACCGCGCCGATGCGCACCGCCGTGATGCTCACGCCGAACCGCGACATCTCGTCGGCCAGCTTGTCCAGGCTCTGCTCCTCTTGGTGCGAACGCTGCTGCACATAGTCGAGCGCCGCGACCTTCTCCGCGTTGTTGCGGAAAATCGCCCGCACCGCCGAGTTCAACGCGTTGTGGAAACGATCCTTCTCATCATCCCCAAGTTTTGCCACCACGATCGGCGCATTGTGCGGCTCGATGAAATACTCGATCCGCACATCAACCGGGAACTGGAACCCATCCCGCGTGATCACCGTGATCGCCCGCTCGTCCGTCGCGGCGTCACGCGAGACCCGCGTGGGATCGTTCTTGTTCGGCACCGGGTTCGATGACCCGCTCGCCGTGTAGAGCGCGATCATCTGCGTTGTCCAGATCTCCGTCACCGTGAACGCGTCCGTGTTCAACGGGTACTTCCCCGGCGGCAACGTCTCGGCGCGGATCCCCATCTCCCCCTCGCCCGCCAGACGCAACCGCCGAGCATTCGACGTCGACGTCGCTATCGCGCCGGACGAATCCGCACCCGACTCGAGCGGGTTGGCCGGCCCCTCCACCTCCTTCGTCGGCGGGTCGCCGAAGTTCGCCGTCAGCACCGCCACCTCCCCGGGAATTACCACGGTCTGGGGCGTGAACTTCACCTTGTACAGCCGCGTGTTGAGGCGGTACGTCCCCGGCTTCAGCACCGTCGTCTGCTTGCCCTTGTACCCCTTGCCCGTGGTGAGGAATGTCTGCGCGTCGAGCATCGTGGAGACCTCGCCCGCCGACCACTCGGGTGCGAACAGCATCCCCGGCGTCATCGCCACGCCGTCCGTCGTCTCGATGATCCCCACCTGGTCCGCCGGCACAACGACCAGATCCTCGTTCGACACGCTGTACAGCACCGGCCACAACCCCCAATGCCACCCCGGCGCCAGCACCTCCGCCTGCACGCCCATCTCGCCATCCACAGCGATGATCCGTCCATCCTTCAGCGACGCGCCCAGCGCGTTCTTTGTCACAATCCCGACCTCGTTAGCCCCGACATACGCGACCGAACTCATCACCAGCCCGCCCACAAAGACGACAATCGCCCCGATCAGCGCCACGATCCGCAGGCCCTTCATCGGGATCTTCGAAATCGTGGACAAAATGCCCACCGCCAGAACCATCGCGATGACAAGCACGATCAACTGCATGATGACCCCCATCTCGAGCATCCGGCCAGGTGCACGCCGCTCCGCCCGATGCTGGTGATTGCGAATATCTCACACACGATTTCGTCGAGAGTGTACCCGATTCCGCGATTGAGCGTGATGCGCGCGCAACAACGCCACGCCAGCGTTTCACGTGAAACACCGATTCGATCGCACTACTCAGGGCCTGGGATTGTCGGCCCAGCCGAACGGCCTCACCGTCGCCGGCCAACTCGGACCGATCGTGAACCAGCCCGTCTTCCCGCGAACATAGATGTCGTTCGCCACGCAATCGCCCAGATCCGCCTGCGAATCGCCGCGCGGCCCGCGCGGCAAGCCGACGAGTTGCACATCGCCGTTGATGTACAGAATGTGCCCCTTCCCGCCGTGACGATTCGTCAACTGATCCCAGTTGCTGAACATGCCGTCAGGACTGCGGCTGTTCCACCACTCGATGTCCTCCTCGAGATACGCCGGCAGTCCGGCGAGTTTCTCGAGATTGATCGCCGGCGGCTGCCCGGCGCGCGTCGCCTGGGCCGTGCGCGTGCGGCATCGATTGTCCCACGCGACCTCGTAGAACCCGTCCACGCGCGCGCCCGAGGCGCCGGTGATCATGGTGTAATCGAAGTTGATCGCGCGCGGCGTGAGGAACTCGTTGAACAGCACCAACTGCAAACGCCGCGCCGGGTCCTGCCATTCCGGCGCCGCCGGATTCGCGACAAACTGCGTCGGCGTGTGGCGCTTGTTGGTGGGGCAGGCGAAGATGTTGTCCACGTTGGTGAGATAGATGAACCCCGGACCGACAACCGCGGGGTTGGCCGCCGAGAGCGCCTGGAGCGGATTACGCGGCTGGGCGTACCAGAACCGATACGGGTTGTTGACCCCGGTCTCCCAGACGCGCCCCTTGAAGTCGTTCGCATAGGCCTGGAGCCCGACGCCGATCTGTTTGTTGTTCGACATGCACGCGACCGTCCGCCCGGCTTCACGCGCTTTACTCAGCGCGGGAAGGAGGAGCGAGATCAGCAGCGCGATGATGGCGATGACGACCAGCAACTCGATGAGGGTGAACGCCTTCCGAATCATGAGTGTAATTTATCACACTCTCCGAAAAACACAAGTTCGGGAATCGTTTGTGCCTAGGATCGGCTCGACTTTTTTGGAGAACTGGCATGTCGTGGCTCCGCGTTTCTGAGGCGTTCAAGGCTCCGGTGGGCACCACGGTCACGGTGAAGGGGTGGGTACGGACGAACCGGGAGTCGAAGGCCGACGGCGGGCTGTGCTTCCTGGGCGTCAGCGACGGGAGCGCGTTCGACCCGATCCAGTGCGTGGTTCGTGGCACGGTCGCGAACTTCGGGGAGGTCCAGAAACTCACGACGGGGTGCTCGGTCGAGGTTGACGGCGTGCTGGTCGCCAGCCAGGGGAAGGGGCAGGCGGTCGAGATCGCCGTGGACGCGGGGCAGGGCGGTGCGGTGCGGGTGATCGGGCTGGTCGAGAACCCCGACACGTATCCGGTGTCAAACAAGCGTCACACGTTCGAGTACCTGCGCGAGGTGGCGCACCTTCGCGTGCGGACGAACACGTTCGGGGCGATCGCGCGCGTGCGCCACACGCTGGCGATGGCGATCCACCGGTTCTTTCACGAGCAGGGGTTCCAATGGGTGCACACGCCGATCATCACGGCGAGCGACTGCGAGGGGGCGGGACAGATGTTCCGCGTGAGCACGCTGGATGCGTTGAACCCCACGCGGACCCCCGAGGGCGGGATTGATTACAGCGAGGACTTCTTCGGGAAGGAGTCGCACCTGACGGTGTCGGGGCAGTTGAACGTCGAGACGTACTGCATGGCGTTGTCGCGGGTGTACACGTTCGGGCCGACGTTCCGGGCCGAGAACAGCAACACGAGCCGGCATCTCGCGGAGTTCTGGATGATCGAGCCTGAGATCGCCTTTGCGGATCTCGCGGCGGACGCGGCGCTCGCGGAGGCGATGCTGAAGTCGATCTTCAAGACCGTGCTGAGCGAGCGGGCGGATGACATGTCGTTCTTTGCCGAGCGTATCGACAAGGAGGCGGTGTCTCGGCTGCAGCACATCATCGAGAAGCCGTTCCTTCGCGTGACGTACACGGAGGGGATCCGGATTCTCGAGGAGGCCGTGAAGAAGGGGACGAAGTTCGAGTTTCCGATCTCGTGGGGGAAGGACCTGCAGTCGGAGCACGAGCGGTTTTTGACGGAGCAGCACTTCAAGCAGCCGGTGATCCTGACGAACTATCCGAAGGGGATCAAGGCGTTCTACATGCGGATGGACGACGGGTGCGAGAAGGGCCGCGAGACAGTGAGCGCGATGGACGTGCTCGTGCCGGGGATCGGCGAGATCATCGGTGGGAGCCAGCGCGAGGAGCGGCTGGACGTACTCGATCGCCGTATCGACGAGATGGGCTTGCCCAAGGCGGAGTATTGGTGGTACAGGGACCTTCGGCGATATGGGACGGTGCCGCACGCCGGGTTCGGGCTGGGGTTCGAGCGCCTGATCCAGTTCGTGACGGGGATGCAGAACATCCGCGACGTGATCCCGTTCCCGCGGGCACCGAAGCAGGCGGAGTTCTGAGTCTTTGAGTCGCGTGGTTCGGGGAATTGTGGATTTGGTGGACGGTGTTGAAGAAGGTTGATCGGGGACCACCTCGCAGAACGAGGTGGTCGCCGGGATTCCGTGTCGTTGTGACAGAGAATTGGATGGCACTTTCCCTCGATCTCGGGTATAGTGCTCGGTGTCATTTTTTACACTGACCGTTCCGTGGGATCACGGAACTTGCGTTGGTTTCACGCAGGAATCTCACGGGGCTAGGAGGTCGCAAGATGTTTTCCAGCAAGGCTTTGAATGTTCGTTTTGTGGTTGGGTCGGCTGTGGGTTTGCTTCTTTCGGGCACCTGCTTTGGGCAGTGGTCGACGGACCCAGCGAACCACCTTTTGGTGGGGAATGCCGCGGGCGACCAAAACCAGCCCAAGATTGTGCTTCGTGCCGATGGCGGGTTCTCGATCTCGTATCTGAGCACGCAGGGGACGGGATGGGACACGTTCGTGCAGCGTCTGGACGCGGGTGGCGTCGAGCAGTGGGCGCACGACGGCGTGAACTGCGCCGACACTAACTTCAGTTCGACGGAGGAGTATGGGCTGGCCGTCGATGGCGACGGGAACACGCTGGTGGCCTTCCGCGATGACCATGGGACGTTCACGCAGATCGGGCTTCAGAAGATCGCGCCGGACGGATCGCTGCCTTGGGGGCCGTTCGGTGTGACGGTGTCGGCGGCGACGTCGGCGGGCGAGGTTCACTCTCCTGGCGTGGTCGTGACGAGCGACGGGAACTATGTCGTGTCGTACTCGCGCGGGACGACGACGTCGAACGGTCGTGCGTGGTATCACAAGATCACGCCGAGCGGTTCGGCGTTGTGGGGCTCTGGCGTGTCGATCGCCCCCACGTCGAACAGCTACTCGGCGGGCACGATGGTCGCGGGCGATGGCGGGTCGGTGATTGCCGTGCTTCAGACCACGGGGAGTTTCACGGCGAATCGTCGGGTGCACGTGCAGCAACTCGACAGCGCGACGGGGGCGCAGGCGTGGAACGGCGGGGTGCCGATCGTGGTGCAGACGGCGAACCAGTTGCAGATCGGGAACTTCGCGTCGGCGGTCTCGGATGGGTCGGGCGGTGCGGTGATCGCGTGGTATGAGGTCCCCAACGGCGCGTTCATGTGCCGGGCGCAGCGGGTGGATTCGAGCGGGTCGTTGCTGTTCCCCTCGGGCGGGGCGGCGGTGGCGTCGACGGCCGGCTCGTTGCGGGTGTCGCCCGACGTGATGTTCGACGCGGGCACGGGCTCGACGTATGTGTTCTACGGCGAGTCCGATGCGGTGCAGGCGAACTTTGCCGTGTATGGGCAGAAGTTCGACGCGACGGGGTCGCGGCAATGGGGCGAGGGAGGCGCGGCGCTCACGGCGTTGTCGCCGAATCAGACATCGTTTGTCCGCGTGACGGGAACGAGCGGCGGGGCGATGGTGGCGTGGTTCGAGGCGGTTGGGCCCACGTCGGCGAACGTGCGTGCGGCGAAGGTCGATGAGGACGGTGCCGTCGTTGGCTCGATCGTGACGGTGGACACGAACTTTGCGTCGAAGACGCGCTTGAGCGCGGCGGCGACGGCGGACGGATCGATGGCACTCGCGTACGGCGAGGCGTCGGCGGGCGATCTGGACATCCGGGCGCTGCGAGTGAACCCCGACGGGTCGCTGGGCGTGAGCGTGCCGACGTGCGTCGCGGATGTGGATGATGGCACGGGCACGGGCACACCCGATGGCGGCGTGACGATCGATGACTTGCTCTACTACCTGTCGATTTTTAATCTCGGGCAAGTGAGCGCGGACGTGGATGACGGGACGGGCACGGGCACACCCGATGGCGGCGTGACCATCGACGACCTCTTGTACTACCTTGCCCGCTTCAACGCCGGGTGCTAACACGATGCGAACAGATGGATTCTCGGAATCCGTGGATTGAGTTTGGATGAACCCGGACAAGAAATTGGGGTCTTTGGGTACTGGCGTTCTGCTTGCGATGCGATCAGATTTCGGTACACTGTCTTTGTCTAGGACCCGTTCGGGTCGTGTGAACTCGTGGGATTCAAACCCGTGTTGGAAACGATGCGGTGTGTATGTGGGTGTCTTTGGGTGTGCCCGGTTCTCACTGTGCCGGCTTATATGGAGTAGGTTTCCGATGAAACAGAAATGTCTTATTGGTATCGGGGCGTTTGCGATGAGCGCCGGGCTGGCGTGCACGTGTCTGGCGGCGGATGGGCCGGACGTCATCGTGGGCGACTTGCCTGACATCACGAACTGGACCGCGGGGAGCCCGGTGAACGGGATCCGGGCGTATTCGGTCGGCACAACGTCGTGCAACGTCGGCACGGTGGTCCTGCAGTGGATCGCGAGCAACAACCGTCACCCGGTCATCGGTCAGAACTTGTACAAGCTGAGCAACGGGCGATTCACGCAGATCGGTCAGAGTTGGCTGAAGCACGGATTTACCGCGCTCCAGGGAACGGTTTGCAGCACGAGCTGCACGCCGAATCCGGGCGGTGGCTCAGGCCTGGGCATCCTGTGCTCGGATCCGTACGGCTCGTCGCTGAACGGCGGGCAGTCTCGCCTTGGGCCGAAGTCTGAGGTGAACGCGGCGACGGGGTTCTATCCGTATCCGTTCATCAACCAGGGAACAACGGGCACGATCGGGAAGCGGCTCCAGGTGAAGGACGTGGACCTGACTCCCGAGGATGGCTCGCAGTATTTCGTCTCTGGTCAGTATGTGACGTGGGACGACACCCAAGCGGGGAACAAGGCGAACAACGAGTCCTACCGCCGGGTGACGATCGGTCCGGCACCGAATCGCAACATCACGGTGACGGGATCAACGCAGCGCGGGATCCCGGCAATCCAGGCGTGGCAGGACCACGGTCTGGGCGCGAATATTCCCGATCCCGGCGTGATCATCACCCAGGTCCAGGTGCCCGATGACGGCGACTTCTTCATTGGTTCGAAGGCGACCTCGGTTGGGACGAACGTGTGGCGGTATGAGTACGCCGTCGAGAACCTGACGTCGGACCGTTCTGGCGGCTCGTTCAGCATCCCGCTCCCGGAGGGCGCGGTGGTGACCAACGTCGGGTTCCATGACGTGGACTACCACTCGGGCGATCCGTACGACAACGTGGACTGGACGCACACGATCACGGCCGATTCCATCACGTGGAACGTCGTGGGGACGTATGTGCCGAACCCGGCTCCTCCGGCGCCGCAGACGTCGGACACGGCGAACGCGCTCCGCTGGGGGACGACGTACTCGTTCTGGATGGACGTGAACTTCCCGCCGGAGAACGGCACGGGCACGCTGGGGCTGTTCAAGCCCGGTACGCCCGCGAGCGCGAGCGTGGGCATCCGCGTGCCGAGCGTGACGGGTCAGACGGGCCCGACGAATGACGACTTTGTCTTCGCGCCGCCGGTGGGCGCAGGGACGACGCAGTTCACGACGACGGGCGCCACAACGGACGGGAACAACCTGACCGACGGGTCGACCATCGCGAACGACGTGTGGTTCCGGTACACGGCGTCGTGCGCGGGCGCGACGACGATCGGACTTTGCGGGAGCTCGTTCGACACGAAGATGGCGGTCTATGCCCTGAGCGCCGGCGTGCCGGCGGCGGGGTCGGAGATCGCGTCGAACAATGACGATCCGCTCTGCCCCACGGGGAACGGGACGCAGTCGCGCGTGACCTTCAATGCGACGGCGAACGCGACGTACTTCATCCGGATCGGCGGGAACGGGACCGCGTCGGGCGATGCCGAGATGAGCATCGTCGGGCCGTCCTGCACGCCTCAGCCCCCGGCGAACAACGCGGTGGCGGGCGCCCAGTGGCTGGCCGACGCGGTCGAGGTCACGGGGACGACCAGCCTCGCGACCAACGACGGGACGGCGTCGTGCGGCAACTCGGCGACATCTCCCGACGTGTGGTTCCTCTACCGCCCACAGACCAGCGGCGTGATCTTCTTCACGACGTGCGGCAGCCAACTCAACACCGTGCTCAGCATCTATGACCACGCGAGCGGCGCTCAGATCGCCTGCAACGACAACGCCCAGTCGGGCGATTGCGCCGGGACCAACCAGTCCCTGGCCGCGATCGTCGGGACGGCGGGGACGACGTACCGCGTTCGTCTCGCGGGCGCGAACAACTCGCGAGGCTCGTACGCCATGAAGGCGACGGGTGGCGGCGGGGTGCTCCCGGCGCCGAACGACGCCTGCCTCAACCGCCAGGTCCTGCCCTTCGGGACGACCAACTTCAATAACCTCGGTTCGGCGACCGATGGCCCGTCGCACGTGGGCTGCCCGGTTCCCAATGACGTGTGGTACAACCTGCACACGGACACGGCCGGCGACGTGACGATCGCCACGAACGCGACGTTCGACTCGGCGATCTCGGTGTACTCGGGCGCCGGCTGCACCGATCTGGCCTCGCGCCTGGTCATGTGCAGCGACACGGGCGGCTCGGGGACCAATGCCGCGGTGACCTTCGCGGCGAACGCCAACAGCAACTACACGATCCGCGTCGGTGGCGCGACTACCGGCACGGGCACCATCTCGGTGACCGCGGGGGTGACCTGCGTCGCCGACATGGACGACGGGAGCGGGACGGGCACGCCCGATGGCGGCGTCACCGTGGACGATCTGCTGTACTACGTCGGTAGCTTCGGCAACGGCAGCATCGGGGCCGACGTCGACGACGGCAGCGGGACGGGCGCCACCGATGGCGCGGTGACCATCGACGACCTGCTCTACTACATCGTTCGCTTCCAGGCCGGCTGCTAAGCCCGCCACAGTCGGCAGCAATAACCGACACCCACGCCCGCCCGCGAGAGAATCGCGGGCGGGTTATTTTTTGGCGAGCGGTGCATCGTCAGGAACATGGATCGGCGACTCGGCGATATGCTCAGGCCATCGTGCAGGCTCAGCGAGTGTTTCTGGGTTGGGATGGGGCGCTGCTTCCGCGGGCGGCGGCGTGGCTGCGTGAGCGATTCGTCGGCGAGACGACTCTGGGGGACGTGATCGTTGTGGTCCCCGGTGCCCGTGCCGGGCGGCGCCTGGTGGCGTTGCTGGCCGAGGGGGCGGGAGCGGGCGTGTGCGTGCCGCCACGGGTGGTGCAGCCGCGGGCGCTCGTGTCGCTCCTGCGATTTCGGGATTCCGTGAGACGGGTGGCGAGCGAGGCCGAACGCTTGCTCGCGTGGGCTCGAGCGATCGAGGAGGAGCGGGACGGGTTCGACGCGTTGCCGGCGATGGAGTCGGGGCGATCGACGCTGACAGGGCGTTTGGGGCTGGCCAGGTCGCTCGAGTCGCTGCGAGGCACGATCGCTCGATCGGGGATTGTGGAGGGATCGTGCTTCGAGCACGCGGGCGCGGCGGCGAGCGAGATCCATCCGGGCGACGAGGATCGATGGGGCGTGCTCGAGCGGCTTGAGTCGAAGACGCGGAAGATCCTGTCGAGACGATCGCTGGGATTCGAGGAGGACGTTCAGGCTCGCCTGCGTGAGCCGGAGCGACGACCCTTGGCGATCGTGCTGGTCGGCGTCCCCGAACTCGACGGGATCTCGCGTGCGGCGATTCGCGTGTTGCTCGAGGCGAGGGTGCCCGTCGTGTCGCTCGTGGGCGGGACGGAGAGCGACCGTTCGCACTTCGATGAGTATGGATGCGTTGACGCGGCTCACACCCACGGTTGGTCGGATCGCGTGATCGATCTGACTCGCGATGGCGAAGATCCTGTGCGAGTCGTGAAGGACCAGGGCGAGCAGGCCGAGGATGTGCTCGAGGTGATCGATTCGCTCGCGGCGGAGGCGGCGTCGCGCGGAGTCGATCTGGCCTCGGATGATGTGGTCGTGTGTGCGCCGTCGCCCGAGGGATCGCGGCATCTGGAGATCGCGGGGCTCTCGCGGGGTGTGTCGTTCCACGATGCCGCGGGCGTTCGTCTTGCGCACACGCTTCCGGTGCGGCTGCTCGAGGGGCTTTCGGCGTACGCACAGTCGCCGACGCTGGAGCATTTCTCGTCGCTCGTGCGGCATCCCGACGTGGAGCGGTGGCTCTCGAATCGGTTGGGATCGCCGGGGGTTGATGCGCGAGGCGGGACGGAGATGTGGCTGGAGGCGCTGGACAAGACCGTGAGCCGGCGGGCATCGGTGCGGATCGAAGCGCGCGAGTTGGCGGGCGAGGCGGCGGGCGCCACACAGCACGAGTCCGAGGTGCTGCGCGCCGTGTATCAGTGTGTGCAGGAACTCGTGGATGTGGCGATGGGGTTGGGAGAGGGTGGTGTTGCCGAATGGAGGAACAACTCGTCGCCACACATGCTTGTCGAGGAAGTAGGCACAGGCGAGACACCTGCGCCACGAGGAGGTGTAGAACGATTGCGAAGCGCCTCCGTGCACACTTCGGTTGTGTCATCGTTCACGGTTCGGGAATGGTCGCGACGGGCGTGGCGTGTGCTTGGCGTGGTGTATGCGTCGGGGCATTGGAGAGAGTCCGTCGAGGACAACCATCGAGGAGCCGGCACGGATTTTGCCGAAGCGACGCGGGCGGCGCTGGATGCGATTCGCGGGGCGTGCGAGGAACTTGTGGGCGTCGAGGAGGAGGCCGACTCGAGGATCGCGGCACGCGTGGGCGTGGTCGAGGGATTTGGTGTGGTGCTATCGCTGGTTCGTGATCGGGTGGTGGCCGAGGAGTCCACGCGTGAGAGCGTGGACATGATCGGGTGGTTGGAGTTGGCGCTCGACGATGCGCCGATGGCGATCGTGCTGGACCTGAGCGAGGGCGTGGTGCCCTCGAGGGTTGCGGGGCATCCGCTGCTCCCGGGGCGGGTGCGCGGGCGACTGGGTCTGGAGACCGACGAGAGCCGGGCGGCGCGAGACGCGTATCTCCTGCAGTGGGTCGCGCGTTCGAGGCGACTGGTTCGCGTCTTTGTGCCCCGGCGGTCGGCGCGGTCGGACGCGGTCACGCCGAGCCGGTTGTTCTTTCGCGGCGACGACGCGACGCTGCTGCAGCGGGTGGGTGTGTGGGCGGGGGACGAGAGCGAGCGATCGCGTCCGGTGGTTGTGGGGAGTGGATCTCGGGGAGTCGAGGCCCGATTCGAGCCGGATGACGTCGGCGTGATTCGTGTGCCGGTGACGGCGTTCAAGGATTACATTCACTCACCGAGGTACTTTTATTACAAGCACGTCCTGGGGCTCCGCGAACGGGAGGAGGAGGGGTGGGAGATCGGCGCGCTCGGGTTTGGCACGATGATCCACGAGGCGATCGAGGCGATCTCGACGATGGCGGAGGGGGATCGCCTCGTTGAGGACCGCGTCGGTGAAGCCTTGAACGCGGGACTGGAGCGGTGGGTTCGCAAGCACATTGGAGGCAGCGTGCCCCGGCCTGTGGAGTTGCAACTTCAGGCGGCGCGTCGTCGGCTTGGGGCGGTTGCGGCGTGGCAGGCGCGCGAGGCCCGGGCGGGGTGGCGTGTGTTGCACAGCGAGTGGAAGGGCGTCGGCGACGTGCTCACTCGGTTTGACGTTGAGTATCGCTACAAGCAGCGCGAGACGACGCGTCAGACGTTGCTCGTGACGGGACGGATCGATCGTGTGGACGTCCATGCCGAGACGGGGGACCTTCGCGTCATTGATTTCAAAGCAGGAGACAACACGGCGAGAGTGGACCTGGCCCATTACTCCAGTGCGCGGGGGTGGATTGACCTGCAACTGCCTCTATACGTGCGTGGCGTGGCGGCGTTGCATCCCAAGGGCGCGGTCCATGCGGGGTATGTGTGCATCCCGGCGAGCGTGGGTGGCGACGTCGGAGGCGAGGTGAAGTTCGAGGCCGCCACGTGGGAGAAGTCGTCGCTCGCCGACGCGGACACCCGGGCCCAGGAGATCGCGCAGGCGATGGCGAATCGGGAGTTTGAGGCTGAGGGTGATGTGCCGTCGCACGCGGGGGCGTCGCTGGTGCGGCTCATGGGGATGTTCGATCGTGACAACGCGGATGCGGCCGACGAGGTGGATGAATGAGCGCGGCTTCTGGAACGAAAAACGGGGGTGCGACCGGCGAGACGGGCGACGCTCACGGACGAGCACCGCTCGAGCGTCCGCCCCGGCTCCGAACGATTCTGGCGTCGGCGGGGTCGGGCAAGACGCACGAGTTGACGAGCGTGTACCTGCGGTTGCTCGTGCATGGGGTGCCGCCGACGCGGATGCTGGCGGCGACGTTTGCCCGGCGTGCCGCGGGTGAGATCTTTGATCGGATTCTGACGCGATTGGGTGACGGTGCGTCGAACGACACGCGGGCGCGGGCTCTTGGAGAGGCGCTGGGCGTGACCGGGCTGACGGCGTCGGATTGCCTGTCGACGCTGCGCGAGTTCACGCGGTCGATCCACTCGGCGTTTGTCGGGACGCTGGACTCGTTCTTTCATCGGTTTGCGTCCACGTGTGCGCTCGATCTGGACTTGCCGTTAACGTGGTCGATCGTGGACGAGGAGACGGATCGGGAGTTGCGGCGGGAGGCGCTTCTCGATTCGCTCGAGGCCGCGGACGTGATCGAGCAGGCGCAGGTGATCCGTGCGTTGCATGGTCAGTATGCCAAGCGGGCGATCGTGTCGTCGCTGGAGCGATCGGTCGAGTCGTCGTATGACGCGGCACGTGACGTGGCGGATGTGGCGTGGGAGACGATTGTGGCGCCGGGCGAGGCGGATTGGGGAGTCGCGGAACGGAGCCTTGGGACGATTCGTGAGGAGATGCTGGCAAGAAACAAGGACGGATCACCGAGCAAGCACTTTGTCGCCGCTCTTGGCACACTTCGCACACTCATTCAGACCAGAGACTCGGAGAAGATTCTTTCGGGCGGATTCGGGAGGCCGATACTCGCGAGCATCCGGGGCTCGAAGGAGACGATCTCGTATCAGGGCAAGGAACTTGGCGAGGACCTGCTCTCGGCACTCTGGCCGATCGTGGAGCAGGCGAAGAATGACGTGCTGACGCGTCACGTGCGTGGCGGGATGGCGCTGCGTGACATACTCAAGGACTTCGGGGCGCACTACACGCGGCTCAAGCACGCGCGGGGGTTGGTGCGGTTCGATGACGTGCCCCGGGCGTTGTCGCGGGCGCTCTCGCGGCTGGATATCGACGACGCGTACTACCGGCTCGACGGGCGGATCGACCATGTCTTGCTCGATGAGTTCCAGGACACGTCGATTGATCAGTACCGGTTGTTCGCGCCGATTCTCGATGAGATTTGGGGCGGGGGCGAGGGGGCGAGCGAGTCGGCGATGGGGCGGAGCGTGCTGCTTGTGGGCGACCCGAAGCAGAGTTTGTATCAGTGGCGAGGGGCCGAGCCGCGGCTGCTTCCGATGCTGGCGGAGCGTGGCGTTGCGGAGCCTCGGGACACGAGTTTCCGGAGCGACCCGGCGGTGCTCGACGCGGTGAACGCGGTGTTCTTGAACTTGCACGACGGGTTGGGAGACGAGTTTGCCGATGTGGCGGCGGCGTGGTCGTCGATGTTTCGGGAGCATCGCAAGGATCCGAAGGCGAGGCGGCAGGAGGCGGTGGGCTTTGCCGCGTTGCATGAGGCCGTTGGCCCGTTGGCCGAGGATGACGCGGCGGAGGGGAGCGCGAATAAGAAACATCGACTGGCGGCGTGCGCGGCGAGCGCGGCGTCTCTGGTCGAACGGCTCATGGGCGAGCAGGCGGGGTGGACGATCGGCGTGCTCGTGCGCGATCACGTGGGGCTGTTCGCGGTGATGCGGGCGCTTCGGAAACGGGGCATCCCCGCGAGCCAGGAGGGGGGCAATCCTCTGACCGATGCGCCGATCGTGCGGGCGGCGATGAGCGCGTTGACTTTTGCCGACTCGCCGAGCGATGGCGTCGCGTGGTACCACGCGTTGCACTCGTCGGCCCGGTCGCTGCTTGGGATCGTGGATGAGAGTGCCAGCCCGGCGCGTGTGCGTCGGGCGGCGTCGCGGCTTCGGTACCGGCTGGCGACCGAGGGGTATGACCGTGTGCTCGCCGAGTGGTCGCGATCGATCACCGGGGATCTCGACGTGTGGAGCCGTCGGCGATTGTCGCAGTTGGTGGAGGTCGCCGAGCGATTCGGGCCAGAGGCCGGGGCGAGGCCGCGGCGCTTTGTCGATCGTGTGGAGCGGCATGGGGTGGAGTCGCCGCAACCCGAGCGGGTGCGGGTGATGACGGTGCACGCGAGCAAGGGGCTGGAGTTCGATGCCGTGGTGCTGCCGACGCTGATGGAGAGTCTGGTGGGGATGCACCCACAGGTTTTGGTGCACGCACCGGACCCGTTGAAGCGGGCGGCGTGGGCGGGGTGGTACCCGAATGAGGTGGTAAAGTCGTGCGATTTGATGCTGGGTGAGGCTTGGCGGGCGTGGCGATCACGGAGCGTGCACGAGAAGTTGTGCGTGCTGTATGTGGCGATGACGCGAGCGAGGCAGCGGCTGGACATGATCGTGCCGGGCGAGGGCACTCGCTCAACGAAGTCGAAGCCGGGATCGAGTTCGCCGCCGACCTTTGAGCGGGTGCTTCGGAGCACGCTGCTTCGGGATGGGGCGTCGGGGAGGGTGGATGACGTGTCGCCTGTCGAGTTGCAGCTTCGGACGGTGTGGTCGATCGGCACGGCACAACCCGCGAGCGTGAGCGCGTTCGAGCGTGGGGTGGAGGTCAAGACACCCGGGCGAATCTCGCTCGCGCCCGCGTCGCGGCGAGTGGTTCGCGTGAGCGCGACGCGCGACGCGGCGATCGGCGCGGGCGTGGATGTGCCGCGGTCGGAAGTGGACGACGGCGTGGCGCGGGCCCGCGGGCTTGTCACCCATGCGTGGTTCGAATGTATTGAGTGGCTGGAGGGCGACGGACCGACGGACGCGGCTCTCCGCGCCCGGTGGGAGGAACTCACCTCGGAGGTGCCCGCTCTCGCGGCGCTGGATTTTTCGCGGGAGGCCGGGCTCTTCCGTGCGGCGATCGGTGCGGAAGAGGTTCGGGCGCTGCTCGCGCGGCCCGCGACGCCGACCCGGGTCTTGCACGAGCAGTCGTTCGCGTTCACCGAGGCGGGCGAGGCTGGCTCGCGTGTGCTGCGGACGGGGCGCATCGATCGGCTTGTGATCCATCTTGACTCCTCTGGCAGTCCCACACGGGCGGAGGTCATCGACTTCAAGACCGAGGCGTTGGCGACGGACCGGGCGGGCGTTCACGCGGCGGCCGAGGCCCATAGATCCCAGGTCGAGGTCTATCGAGAGGCGGCGGCTCGACTCGCAAGTCTTGCGCGTTCGAGGGTGGAGGCCCGGGTGGTCTTCACGAGCCGGGGGTGGGTCGAGACGCTTTCGTGATGGATGGAGCGGGTTGTGGTGCTTGCCATTGGCCTGGAGAATCCCAACCATGTCGGCATGAACACGCACCACGCGACGCGGACGACGGGCAGGGCATTGGGTCTCTTTGGACTGGGCTTGGGGCTGCTGGCGGTCGCGCTCCTTGGGGGTTGCGGGTCGGGCCGCCCGGGCGGGGGTGCGGAAGGGACGGTGACCTCCCGCGTTTCGTCGAACGTGCCGCTGCTCGATGGCGACATCACGGATTGGCCGAGCGACAAGGTGCTGGCCGCGGACGCGAACTATCTGTATTTCCGCTTCACGGTTCAGGATCGTGAGTTCACGCTGCAGCGTGCACCGCAATCGGTGGTGATGTTTATCGACGCGGACGGGAGCGCCTCGACGGGCCTGCGGATGGGCGAGCCCGAGTTGTCGAGTCTGGGCATCGATCTGGAGATCGAGTTCTCGCCTCGGACGCAGGAAGGCGTGGGCGTGCAGGTCTTCGAGGTCCGGTCGGACGGCTCGCGTTCACCCATCGGCGCCAATGACGCTGGGGTTGAGTTCTCGCCGACGTACGCGTCGGTGTGGTACGAGGGTCGGATTCGTCGGAACACGCGCGTTCTGGCGGAACTGCCCGAGGGTGGGATGCGTTCGATCGGTCGCGCAGGGGCCTTCTTCGCGACGCTGACTCCGGAGGCGACGCTCGATCAGTACTCGGATCCCTCGTTCGTGGATCTCCCGCGGGCGAGCGCGACGTTCGAGTCGGTCCGTCGCGACGTGCGGATCCCTCGCCAGGCGGCCAACAGCGTGCGGGTTGTCTCGTGGAACGTGCTGCGGTCGTCGCCCATGTCCAAGCCTGACGTATTCAAGCGGATGTTCGACGCGCTGAATCCCGACATCATCCTGGTGCAGGAATGGGAGGTCACCGACGCCCAGACGCTGCTCGATTATTTCCAGCGGAACACGCCGCTCGCGAGTGGGTGGCACGTTTTCTCGACGGAGACGGACATGGGGCATGGTGGCGGCGTGGCGGTGATCAGCCGGTATCCGCTGTCGGGCGGTCCGGCGCTCCTGACGACGGCTCCCAACAGCCAGGCCGGTCGCTCCGCGGACGTGCGGTTCATCAGTGCCGTCGTCTCGGGGACGCCATGCGGTGAGATCCTTGTGGGGAGCACACACCTCAAGAGCGGGGGGAGTAAGGGCAGCCCCGAGGACCTTCGGCGCATGGCGGAGGCTGAGGCGATCAACACGGCGTGGAAGGAGTTTGCCGCCGCCGGTAAGGCTCCCAAGGGACGCGTGATCGCGGGCGACATGAATCTAGTCGGCTCTCGTCCGCCGCTGGAGGTCCTGGCCACGGGGCTTGATGCCGACGGGAGCGAGTTGTCGATGGCGAACGCGAAGGTGCTGGGCGACAACACGCTCTCCACGTGGTACAACAAGGCCGAGTCGTTCACACCCGGGCGTCTGGATTATGTGCTGTTCTCGGACTCGAGCCTGATGGTGGCCGATTCGTTCGTGTTGGACACGCGGCGTCTCTCGGACGCGGCCCTGATGGGCATCGGGTTGGACGTGTCGGACTCGGACGCGAGCGATCACATGCCGGTCGTCGTGGACTTTGTGACCCGCCGGTAGGGCTTAGGCAAAGGACGGCGGGATCGGGGTGGCCCGGCCATACTGCCCGTAGGGGGAGTTGGGCGTGGGGCGTGCCTCGGGAGCCGGCGTGGGCTGGGTCTGCGGGGCCTGGGCCTGCTCGGGCTGACGTGGGGCAGAGCGTGGCCCGTCGGCGCCGGGCTTGTGCGACCGGCGGGCGCGCAACTGGTCGATGTTCTGATCCAGTTTGTTCAGGATCGCCTTGACTTGATTGAATGACTTCTCGGACGGTCCCATGCGGCTGCTCCCCGGTTGATTGGCAGACGTATCGGCGTGTTTTGTGAGGGGGCTTTCGGACCGGCGGAGTTTCGGACTCGGCGTGGCGTGAACGCGTGCGGAGTGTGCGGGCTGTGAGGATGGGGCACCCATCCGATCGTCGGCCCTGCGGTCGGGTACGATGCCCATCATGGCGAGTGTGGCCCTTTCTTCTGTCCGCAAGACCTATCCGGGTGGTTTCGAGGCCGTCAAGGGCGTGTCGCTCGACATCCCCGATGGCGAGTTCGTCGTGCTGGTCGGCCCATCGGGGTGCGGGAAGAGCACGACGCTCCGCATGGTCGCGGGGCTGGAGGACATCACCGACGGGACGGTCTCCATCGGGGATCGCGTCGTGAACCAGGTCCACCCCAAGGACCGCGACATCGCGATGGTCTTCCAGAACTATGCCCTGTATCCGCACATGTCGGTGCGGGCGAACATGGCGTTCGCGCTCAAACTTCGCGGGACGCCCAAGGCGGAGATCGAGACCCGGGTGCGGGACGCCGCGAGGTTGCTGGGGATCGAGGAGCTCCTGGACCGCAAGCCCAAGGCGCTGTCGGGCGGGCAGCGCCAGCGTGTAGCCCTTGGCCGGGCGATCGTGCGTTGCCCGCGGGCGTTCCTGTTCGACGAGCCGCTCTCGAACCTCGACGCGAAACTCCGCGTGACGACTCGGGCGGAACTCAAGAGCCTGCACCAGCGGCTGAAGACGACGACGATCTATGTCACGCACGACCAGGAAGAGGCGATGACGCTGGGGGACCGGATCGTGGTGATGTCGGCGGGGGTGATCCAGCAGGCCGCCCCGCCGCTGGAGGTGTATCGGCACCCGGCGAACCGGTTCGTCGCGGGGTTTGTGGGGACGCCGCCGATGAACTTTCTGGAGGGCGTGCTGGATGCGGCGGGCGACGTCGTGGCGTTCCGCGAGGACGGCACGGGCGGGCTGGTCGTCACGTTCACGCGCGAGCAGAGCGTCGCGGTTCGAGGCCGGGTGGGGCAGAAGGTCGTCCTTGGTGTTCGGCCCCAGCACCTGGTCGACCGGCCACCGGCGGCGATGTCGAGCGGGGAGTTCAGGGTCCGCGTGGTCGAGCCTTTGGGCGACACGATGGACCTGACGTGCGTCTCGCCCGGCGGGAAAGCGGTCGTGGCGCGGGTGGCGGCGAGCGTGACGCACCGGGCGGGCGAGACCGCGATTCTGGGCGTCGATGCCGCGTTGGTCCATGTCTTTGAGCCGGGTGAGTATGGCGCGAATCTCACGCTGGGTGTGCAGACGCGGGCCTAGGAGACCTTGCACGCATCATGGCGAAGAAACCGACCAAACCTGTCAAGTCCGGGAGCAAGGCCACATCGAAATCGGCCCGTGCGAAGGCCTCAGTGGGCGGCAAGGCGTCCTCGGGCGCGAAACCATCGGCGGATGCGCGTGGCGTTCGGTCAGGAGCGGGCTCGGCCCCGACGTCGCCCGCAGGGATGCCGCTCGGTGGTCGGCTCGATATGGAGAATGTGGCCGCCGCACGCGAGCTGTTTTGGAACAACATCATCCGCGAGATTCTGACCTCGCTCTCGGTGCTGTCGGCACGGATCGGGGCCCGCCGCCCGACGCCGAGCACGCCCGCGGCTCCGCCGCCGAAACTCGCAGCGGAATCGGGCGGCGTGGGGAGCGTGTTCGACGACGAGGGTGATGACGACGATCTCGAGAACTCCGGCGGGCCGGTGCTGACGTCGATCACGAGCATGGCCGAGTCATCAAGCCCTGCGCCCACCGACAAAGAGTCCGAGCCGGGCGCCCTCGCGACCAGACCGAGCGGGCCCGAGGCACTCTTCGACGGGCGACTGGCCGTGATCACTACGCTCGGACAGCGCATCCCGATCGCCGAGGTCAGCCCTGTCTTTGCGTGCGGTGTGCCGGGCCCTGGCGGGAAGCACTGGCTCTCGACGGCGATCGAGTGCACCGTCTTTGAGATACGGACGCCCGCGGGGGAGGTCTTCACGCTCCCCGTGCACGAGATCCGGGCTTTCCACTCGCTGACGGACGAGCTCATGCAGAAGCTCGTCGAGTCGTCGCGTGAGGAGGCGGGTGAGACGGCCCAGGAGGCGCCCTTCGGGTTCGCGGCGTTCACGTCGCTGGCGCGAGGATCCGAGGGATCCGGGGATCCCGAGCACGTGTATGAGCCGGGCTTCTTTGGCGAGTAGCGGTCGATCGTCCGTCGTGAGCCGCCAGGAGGGCCTTCACTTGGCCCATCCGTGAGTCCTGTTCATGGTGTTGGCGTGGCGTTCGGCATTGGATTCTGGGACCGCCTGGAGAGCCGGGCACTCGGCTCGAACGCCGAAACCGGTCGGGGTTGTCGGCATCGGAATCTCGCCGAGAACAGAGTTGGCAGAGGGGTGGGCGGCCTGGGTGGTGTGGAACTTTCGTGGAGTCGTCGCATGTCACGAACGCTGGTCGCAATTCCGGTCTACAACGAGGCGAAGTATGTCCGGCGCGTGCTCGACCGCGTGCTCTCCTTTGCCCAGCATGTCCTGGTGATCGATGACGGCTCGACCGACGACACCCCCCACTACCTCGCCGATGCTCCGGTGGACATGATCCGGCACGTGCGGAATCGCGGGTATGGTCGGGCGATGCGCGACTCGTTCCGATGGGCGATCCATGAAGGATACGACTGGCTCATCACGATGGACTGCGACGAGCAGCACGAGCCCGAATCGATCCCGCATTTCATCAAGGCCGCGGCACGGCTTGAGGTGGATGTCATCAGCGGCTCGCGGTACATGGACCATGACTCCCATGGACACGATGTCTCGGCCGCACCCGCGGACCGGCGGGCGATCAACCGGACCATCACGCGAGAGATCAACGACCGATTCGCGGGGCTCCTGGGCGCGACGATCACCGACGCGTTCTGCGGGTTCAAGGCGTACCGCGTCGAGGCGTTGCGGTCGCTCCGCCCGAGCGTGAGCGGGTATGCCTTTCCGATGCAGTTCTGGGTGCAGGCGGCGGCCCGGGGTCTTCGCGTCGCGGAACTTCCTGTGAGTCTCATCTACAACGACCCGAACCGGACGTTCGGCGAGGTTCTGGACAATCCGGAGATCCGGCTCGCGCACTATCGCCAGGTGATGCACCGTGAGATCTGTCGCCAGGCCGATCACCTACCGCGGGAGGCCCTCGCGGGGCTTGATATCTGCGGGACGCGGGCGATGCGTCGGCAGGGCGAGTCGGTGATGGTGGACGAGAAGGCCTGAGCACGCCGGTGCCGATCGCGTCCAATACTCCTGACGTGCCCCTTCGTTCAGAGATCGAGATGGTCCGCGTGGCCCCCGAGGGGGTTGCGTGGTCTCGTGCGCTCCGCGCTGATGGAGGCGTGCGCGACGAGGGGATCGGCGAGGGGGCGAGGACGTTCCGCGAGGCCCTGGGGCTTCCCGTGGATCGCGCGATCGTGATGAGCGGGCACCAGCCGACGCTGTGGCACGCGGGGATCGCGGCGAAGTGGCTCGCGATCGGGGCGGCAGCTGAGGCGTGGGGCGCGGCTCCGGCGTGGGTGGTGGTCGATCACGATGGTGTCTCGCCGATCTCGCTGGACGTGCCCACGGTCGATGGCGATGGAATCGTTCGGCGTGTGCGCGTTATCGCCGAGCGGGTCGAGGAACGAGGACGGGCGGCGTGCGATCGCCCGACGGTGTCCACGCGGGGCGTGCGCGTGCCGAGCGATGTGCCTGTGGAGATTCAGGATCGGGTGGCCGACGCGCTGGAGTTGATCGAGGCCCATGCGGATGCGCCGGACGCGGGCTCGCAGGCGACGCGGGTAATGGTGGAGTTTCTTCGGAGATATTCCGCATCGCCAACGATCGTTCGGGCGACGGCGTTGCTGGACGCGCCCGTGGCGAGGGACCTCGTGGAGCGGATGACGAGCGAGGCCCGCGTGTGCGTGGAGGCGTACAACGCCGCGGCGTCGAGGCATCGCGCGACGCGCGTGCGTCCGCTGCGGATCGCCGGTGATGAGATCGAACTCCCGCTGTGGAGCCTGGACCGCGGCTCGACAAGACGGCCCGTGTTCGCGAGCCGGGTTCGTTCGCTGCTGGCCGACCGAGACACCCGGCTTGTCCCACGGGCGCTCCTGCTCACGTACCTCCTCCGGCGATACGCGTGCGACCTGTTCGTGCACGGGACCGGCGGCGGCGGTGATGATGGGCACGAGGGGTACGACGCCGTGATGCAGGATTGGATCGCCGGGTGGCTTGGTGGCGACGCAGGGCTGGCCCCGATGGGTGTGGCGACAGGGACCGTGCGCCTCGATCTTCCCGCGAGTGACGACGCTGATCGGCTCGCGTGGGTGGCGCACGCGGCGCGGCACAACCCGGTGCTCGCGGATACGGCGGAGAGCGCGGCGGCACAGGAGGCGAAGTTTGAGCGAGTGGGCCTGATCGCGCGGAGCACGGATCGTGCCGAGCGGGCGCGGCTGTATCGCGAGATGCACGCGGGGCTTGATGTGTTCCGATCGCGGCACGCCGGCCATCTTGCGGAGCTGGACGCCCGCGCCAATGCGAGGAGGGATTCCGGCGCGTCGATCGCGCGGAGTCGGACGTGGAGCGTGCTGCTCCATGATTCGGGCACGCTGGGAGAACTCCGTGATCGTGTCCGGGTGACGCTGCTCAAGGGCACGCACGCGGGGAGCGTTGGATGACGGATGCACGCGTCATCGATCGGCTTGTGAACGGGCCCTCGCGGTGGGTGGCCCGTGTTTTCCTTGTGCTTGCCGCCGTCGCGGTTGTGTGTGTCGCGGGGTGTGAGCGGCGATCGCCGGGAACGCGGGCGACGAGCGCGAGCCACGGAGGCACTTCTGAAACGGACGGGCACGAGGCGTCGCGTGAACCGCGGATCGTCTCGCTCAGCCCGGCGGTGTCGGCGATCCTTCGCGATCTCGAGTTGCAAGACCGGGTTGTCGGGCGATCCTCGTATGAGATCGTCCTGCCACGAACGCTGGAGATCTGTGGCGATCAGGCGGGGATCGACTTTGAGGCGCTGATCCGAGTCCAACCGACGGACATCATCACGCAATGGGGCTCGCGCGAGTTGCCGCCTCGGCTGAATGAACTGGCGCGGACCAAGCACTGGGTGGTGCGCGATGTGTCGCTCGTTCGGCTCGACGACATCCCGCGCGTCACGCTCGAACTCGCGGCGTGGTTCTCGCCCGAGGACGCGTCGCGCGGGGCGGCGCTTGCCGAACGGATGACCACCGCGTGGCGGCGACGCGACGGGCTTGAGGACGCGGGGAAGATCCTTCTGCTCGCATCGGTCGATCCGCCGGCCGCGCTCGGGCCGGGTTCGTTCCATCATGATCTGCTCGTGCGGCTTGGTGGCGTGCCCGCGCTGGCGGAGGGAATGGCGTACACACGACTGGATCACGAGGATCTGGTGCGACTCGCGCCCGACGGGATCGTGCTCTTCTCGCCGCGGGGGCCGGATGAGCCTGTTGGTGATTCCGCCACCAGTCATGGATTGATGGGATTGCTCACGCGCCTGGATCTCCCGGCCATTCGGTCCGGGCACGTCGCGGTCGAGCGTGATCCGCTCTGCCAGACGCCGAGCACGGCGTTGATCGGCGTGGGCGAGCGGCTGGCCTCGATACTGGAGTCGTGGCGCGACGCCCGACGGAGTGCGGCGGATCCCTCGAACGCCGCGAATACCATCCGCCCATGACGCACGGCACACCACACGGCGGGCACGATCCCGTCGCGATTCTTGGCGATCGATTCATCCGCGCGATCCACGCCGCCTTCCCGGAACTCACGGACGACGTCGATCCCTTGATCGTCGCGAGCAAGGCCGGCGCGAAGAACGCCGCGACCGGGGATTTCCAGTGCAACGCGGCGATGGGCCTCTCCAAGCGCGTGGGCAAGCCGCCACGCGAGGTGGCGAGGGCGATCGTGTCGAAAGCTGATGTGCGAGGGGTGGCGTTGCCTCTCAGCGAGGCCTCGATCGGCGGGCCGGGGTTCATCAATATCACGCTCGATCCCGACGCGCTCTCGGCGATGCTCGTGGCACTCGACACGCCCTCGCTCGGTGTTGCCCCGGCGGAGCACCCCGAGCGGATCGTCGTCGATCTCTTCGGCGTGAACCTCGCCAAGCAGATGCACGTGGGTCACCTTCGATCGCCCTTCATCGGCGACGCGATCGCGCGCACGCTCGAACGGCTTGGGCACCACGTGATCCGCCAGAACCACGTCGGGGACTGGGGCTTGCCCATCGCGATGGTGACGGCACGCCTCATGCGCCAGCAGGAACGCGGCGAGATCGACCTCAACGCGCTCACGCTCGACGACCTCGATCGCAACTACAAACTGGCCCAGGCCGAGTGCCAGCGCGACATGGCGGGGCTTGAGGCGGCCGAGCGATATGGGATGGGGCCGAAGGCGATCGCCGAGCTCGAGGCCCAGGTGGAGGGCGCGACGGAGGCCTTCACGAACGCACGCCAGACGCTCGTCGCGCTGCAGCGCAAAGAGCCCGGGACCTTTGCCGTCTGGCAACGTATCGCGGACGTCACGATGTCGGTGTGCCTGAGCGTGGCGAAACGCCTGCACGTGAACGTGACGGCGGAGCACTCGGCCGGGGAGTCGAGTTATGCCGAGGAACTCCCCGGACTGGTCGCGGATCTCGAGGCTCGTGGCGTGGCCCAGGTCGATCAGGGGGCTCTGGTGGTGCGGCTCGAGGATCCGGCGTACGGCGGGATCAAGGAGCCATGCCTCATCCGCAAGACCGACGGCGGATATCTCTACGCGACGACGGATCTTGCCGCGATCCGCAGGCGGGTGCAGACCATGCACGCGACGCGGTTGATCTACGTCATCGACGCACGCCAGAGTCTGCATCTGCGCCAGGTCTTTGGGGCGTCGGCCAAGGCTGGATACGCCACGATTCCCGGGTCGGATCGGGTCGCGATCATGGAGCACGCGGCGTTTGGCTCGGTGCTGGGCGAGGACGGGCGACCCTTCAAGACTCGCTCGGGGGAGAGCGTGAACCTTCAGTCGCTCATCGACGAGGCCGTGGCAAGGGCGCGCGTCGCGGTCGAGTCGAGGGCCGCCACCGCCGAGCCGCCGCTCTCACCCGACGAGATCTCGCGCACGGCCGAGGCGATCGGCGTAACGGCGATGAAGTACGCCGACCTTTGCAACGACCGCATCAAGGACTACGTCTTCTCGTTCGATCGGATGCTCTCGTTCGAGGGGAACACCGGTCCTTACCTGCTCTACGCGCTGGTGCGGATCAGGAGCATCTTCCGGAAGGCGTCGGCCCGCGGCATGCCCGCGACCCAGGCCGATCTCGCGTCGACGCCGATCACGCTCCAGGAACCCGCGGAGAAGGCGCTCTCTCTGACGCTGCTGGGATACTCGAGCGCGCTCGAGGGCGTGGCCGCGTCGCTGGAGCCGCACCGGCTCTGCACGTATCTCTTCACACTCGCCGGGGCGTTCAGCACGTTTTTCGACCAGTGCCCTGTGCTCTCGGCGTCGGACGAGGCCACGCGTCGATCGCGGCTACGTCTCTGCCATCTGACGTCCCGTGTCCTGGAGGATGGGCTGGGCGTGCTGGGGATGCCGACGGTGGAGCGGATGTGATCGCGCGGGCGGGCTCGATTGTGCGTCGCTGTCAAGGGTCGTGGATCTCGAATGAACAACGGGCGGCGATTGTTCGCCGCCCGTGTGACGCAGGATGTGAATGAGAATCAGTCGTAGAGGCCGGAGACCGGGGGGAGGTCGACGCTCTTGGCGGAACGAAGGTGGACGTTGGTGCGGAGGGTGAAGGCCGCGCTATCGCCGCGCTGGGCGTAGAAGAGTTGGACGCGGACGGCCTTGTCTCCGAGTTCGAGTCGATCGAGCTCGAGGTATTGTCCGCCGGTTCCGCCGCCGCTGCTCCCGCTGGTGGTGCCCATGTCCATGACGAGTTTGCCATCGACAAAGAGCCAGGCGTCGCCGTCGCCGGCGACCTCGATGAACTGCCCGCCACAAGCCTTGGAATCCATCTCGGCGTCGATCACCATGGTGAAGCCGCGGTTGTGGGCGGCGCCCATGTTGCCATAGAGCATGTCGTCGATGGGGTGGAGGTCTGGCGTCGTGTACGAGTAGACCCCGGTCGCCTCATCGAGCATCATCTTGAGGGTGTGCTTGGCGGCGAGGTTTTGTCCGCTGACATTCGTGAACCATTGCGAGAAACTATTGGGCGAGTTGATCGCGCCGTTGTTGGCCGAGCCGAGGCGAGCCGCGGTGTCGTTGAGCGAGAGGCACTCGCCGGTCGTGCCGGTTGTCGAGGTGTTGAAGTAGGACGGATCGCTCGCGAGTTCGACGAGGACGACAAGATCCTGAAGATCGAACGCGGAGTTGGTCTGATTGGACGTGTACAACTCGAAGAGGTAGACGACCTGGTTGTCCTTGAGTTTGATCTTCCCCGATGCGTCCATCGTCGTGTTGAGCATCGCGGCGACGGAGGTCTGCGTGCCGAAGCCCGCGACCGTCGGGACCGTGTCGCCATTGCGAAGGGCGATCACCTGGGAGCTGCCGGCGCTGGAGTTCGCCTCCATGAGCGTCTTCCAACCGGAATCGACGGTTGACGCCTGACTCCCCGAGACGGGCTGCCAACTCTTGCCATTGACGGCGACGTACGAACCCGGCTGGATCATGGCGGGAAGTACCGCGTACCGCGGATTGTTCTTGTCGTCGACGTTCCCCTTTGTGGGGCTGTTGTATGGGCCGAACGGCTCGAACGTGGATCCATTGGCGAGCATCTGCGTCGTCACGGGGTACACGAGGCTGCCGTTGTACAACTGGGACCCGATCACGGTGATCTTCGCCGCCATTGGTTCGTTGGCAACGACGCGGTCGCCCGAGATGGAGAACGACGAGACCGCGTGGGCCTTGACGGCGCCCGGCGGGATCGTGCGGCCCTTGGAGTCACGCGCGGGCGAGTCGACGACCTTGCCGGCGCCGGTATAGACCGGGGCGCCCGTGCCATCGAGCGTGGTCGCGATGTTCCCCGCGGTGGGGCGAGCGCCCGACATCACGACGGGCTGGAAGTCCGCGTTGCTTGAGTTGAAGTCCCGAACGATCGTGATCAGCGGATAACTGGACGGTGGCGTGTTCTGGGCGGCGGCGTTCCTGGGTCCGCGACCGGCGAAAAACGCCGCCACGCCCGCGAGCGCGATCAGCGTCGCCGCGGCGGCTCGACGATTCAGCCACGAGTGTGTTCCATTCTTGTCCATCGACATCCTCCCAAAGTGAGCGACGTCGATGCGGGAAAGCGACACTGCTCTTCCGATTCGACGGGCATGGGCCGCTCGTGGAGGATCCCCGATCCTTCCGCCCCGCGGCTTCGACTCACCATCGGAAATCTGCCATTTCGCGTGAGGAATTACCACCCCGTCGGGGGTGGTGGACGCGTCGGTGTAGCGATCGCGCAGGTCGCATCGATCGCGCGGGCATTCAAGGGCCTGGCCGCGTGACCGAGAATGTCACGGTCCGAGAAGTCACTTGCCCGTGGGAGAGAGTTCGGCCTTCTTCTCTTCGAGAAGTTTCACGCGGGCGAGCAACTCGTCGCGACGCGCGCCCTGCTCCTTTGTCAACTCGCCCGGCAACTTCGCCAGGATCGCCCGGGATTTGCCCGGCTCACGACAGAGCATCTCGCACTCGGCGTGCATCAGACGCGACTCGATCTCCGCGGCACCGGTCAAGGGGGTCTTCGCATCGACGCACGCCCGGACGAACCGGTCCAGTTCCGATGCCGCGCTCGCCGCGCGTTCTTTGATCCGATCATGCCCCTGCTCGTGGCGGGCCCAGTTGAGGAGCGTGACCGCCTTGAGCGCGCGCCCATCGAGGACCGTGGGGTCATCGGCGATGGCGCGGTCCAGTTCCTGCATCCCGAGCCCATACTGCTTCGAGCCCTCTTTGATGTCGCCCTTGGCGAACCACTCGCTGCTGCGGATCGTGCGCAGGAAGCCTCGCCAGGCCCTCGAACTCGCGTCGGCGGCATCGGCCTCGAGGCGTGCGTCCACCACCGCGATCGCCCGGTCCAATGCCGTGTAGTCGCCACGCCCGCCCGCGCGGATGTCCTTGACCAGCGGCTTTACCCACTCGACCTCACGCAGCAGCAGGGCCGAGTCGATGGCGAGAAGCGTCGTGTCCTTCGGGCGGTGCGCGGCATCCTCGGCCTGGATCTTCTTGAGGAGTTCTCCGGCCATCAACTTGTACTTGTCGGCTTTCGCCTTGTCGCCCAGACGTTCCCAGCCGTCGCTCAGCCACGCCGCGATCATCCGCGACTCGTTTGCGGGGACGCGCTCGTTCGGATCGTTGACAAGCACGAGCGCGAGTTCGAGATCCTCGACGGCGGTCTTGAGCGCCTTGGCCTTGGACTCGGGGTTGGGGTCATAAACCGACGACTCGAGCATGGTCTTGCCACGAACCATGCGCACGACGGGATTGTCGCCCTGGAGTTCCACGGCGTGGTTCAATCCGGCGATGCCCTCTTTCCACAGGCGCATGCCCTCCTGCGGATTACCCGAGGCGAAGGCCTGCCCGCAACTCGCGGTCATCCCCGAGCCACGCCACGCCATCGCCTCGGCGTTGTTCGGATTCTGTCGAAGAATCTCGTCCGTCGCGGCGATCGCCCGGGTCATGGCCTCGGAGTCGCCATCGAAACCGCGGAGGAAGTCCTCCATCACGCTCCGGGGCACGCCGGACTCGTCTGGCTGGCCGACGGGCTGGCTTGCTTGAGGCTGGGGAGCCGGCGAGCCGCCCGTATCCTGGGCGAGGACGCAATGGATCGGGAACGACACGACCGCGAGCGTCGCATAGCGGGCTATCAATCGACGATGGGACATGATAAACCTCCTCGTGGCCGTTCTGGCCCGTCACGGCGAGTCTACGAACATGGAACCCTAGACCCCATGATTTGGAAGGGCGGCGTCCGGGTTTCGCATCGGCACGAGAGGCCATCACGAGTCAAGATTGTTTCTCAGTCGGCGTGAGCCGCATCACGCGAGGGCGCCTCCGCTGTCCGATTCAGGCGGGCGTGGGCATCGTGCCCGGGGGCATGTCGGGCGGGGCGTCGCCGGCCCGTGGCGCCTTGGGATCGGCGGGCTTGCGCGACTCGGCCTTGAGGATCTCGCTCACCGTCGGTCGCGTGAGCATCTCGCCGCGCATCAGGCGGTGGACCTCGTCGCCCGAGAGTGTCTCGTGCTTGAGGAGCGCCTCGGCGACCGCGATCACCTTCTCCCAGTTCTCTTCGAGGAGCCTGGCCGCGTCGTTGAAGGCCTCGTCGACGAGGCGTTTGATCTCGTGGTCGATCTCGCCGGCCGTCTCCTCGGAGAACTCTCGCTCGGCGATGTATCGCTCGCGTGTGTCCACGCCGCTGTAGCGAACGAACCCGAGGCGTTCGCTCATGCCCCACTCGAGAACCATGGTCCTCGCGATGCTCGTGACCTGGAGGATGTCCTGCGACGCGCCGCTGGAGACGTCGCCCATCGCCTTGTTCTCGGCGATGCGCCCGCCACAGAGCACGCGCATGGTCGCCTTGAGCCACTTGAGCCCGTAGCCCATGCGGTCCTTCTCGGGGAGGCTGAACGTCGCGCCGCCGGCGGCTCCGCGGGCGATGATGGTCACCTTGTGGAGCGGGTCCGCGTCCTTCAGGAGCGACTGGAGCACGGCGTGCCCGGCCTCGTGGTAGGCGACGAGTTTGTTCTCGTCTTGCTCGCGGATGCGGCTCTTCTTCGCGCGCCCGAACTTCACCTTGTCGCGGGCCTCCTCGAGGTCCTCCTGCTCGACGAAGTCCTTGTCCTGCATCGTTGCGGAGATCGCCGCCTCGTTGATGATCGCGGCGAGATCGGCGCCGCTGAACATCGGCGTGCCCCGCGCGACGCGCTCGAGGTCCACGTCCGGGCCCATCTTCACCTTCTTCGCGTGCACGCGGAGGATCTCCACGCGACCCTTGAGGTCCGGGAGGGGGACCGTCACCTGGCGATCGAATCGGCCTGGGCGGATGAGCGCGGGATCGAGCACGTCGGCCCGGTTGGTCGCGGCGATCACGATCACGCCGTCGCTGGGGGTGAAGCCGTCCATCTCCACGAGGATCGCGTTGAGCGTCTGCTCGCGCTCGTCGTGCCCGCCCGTGTTGTACCCGCTGCCGCGCCGGCGGCCGACGGCGTCGATCTCGTCGAGGAAGATGATGCACGGCGCCGACTCCTTGGCCTGCTTGAAGAGGTCGCGCACGCGGCTCGCGCCCACGCCCACGAACATCTCGACGAAGTCCGAGCCGGAGATCGAGAAGAAGGGAACGTCGGCCTCGCCGGCGATCGCCTTGGCGAGGAGCGTCTTGCCGCACCCGGGCTCGCCGACGAGCAGCACCCCGCGAGGGATGCGTCCGCCGAGTTTCGCAAAGCGTTTGGGGTTCTTGAGGAACTCGATGATCTCGTGGACCTCTTCCTTGGCCTCGTCGATGCCGGCGACGTCGGCGAAGGTCACGCCGGTCATTTCCTTGTTCAGGGTCCGATGCCGGCTCTTGCCGAAGTTCCCAAGCATCCCCGCGCCCGCCCCGGCCCCGCGCAGCATCCGCCCGATCAGGTACCACCCGAGCAGCACGATCAACAGGAGTGGCACAAAGGTGTAGAAGAGCGTGACCCAGGGCTTGGCCGCCACGCTCTTGACGTTCCCCGAGGTGATCCGGAGGACCTCGCTCGTGATCGTCTCGCGCGTCGCCGTGTTGAGGGGGATGATGACGGTCGAGCTCTCCGAGCCGGTGAGTCTCGCCTCGATCGCCTCGTCTCGAACGACCACCGAGTCGGTGTCGATCGAGTTGGGGTAGAGGTTCGCGAACTCCTGCACCGTGATCTCGCGTCCGCCATGCTGCGTGTTGAGCAGCATGAACGCGACCATGATGAGGACCATGAACGCGACAAGGCCAAAGAGCGATCGCGAGGGCTGGGGCGTCGGAGGACGCCCACCGGGACCACCGCCGCCGGGGCCCCCACCAGGACCACCCGAGCCAGATCCCTTCGACAATCGCGGGCGTGACGTCCCCTGCCCATCGTCCAACGACGGACCTGGCGCGGCGAATCCAAACCGTTCGAGAACTCGTTGTGCCAGCCCAGTGATCATCCTGCCTCGTTTCATGTCCACTTCAAACGTTGCCTCTCACCCAGGGAGAATGGCGACGTTGTGTTCGAGTTCCCTTCGTCGTGCTCCGAAAGCGTCACCGCGATCGAATCATCACCTTCATTCTTCGGTCTCGCACACATACAGATGCAGCCCGAGGAGAGAAGGTTCTCGGTCTTTGCCCCCATCAACCTCCCCGATTGCCCAATCGGTCCAACTCGCCCTCGTGGAAAGTATAGGGATTTACCGAGGGTTCCCCCCACGTGCGCACCGGGTCATGGCCCCACACCCATTGTGGGTGAGCATCCACGGTTTCCCATACGCAACTCGAACATCCACAGTTCGTACGGATTGGGGGTGCCATTCGAATCGGCATTCCAGATCATCTACCACTGCGTCTGGAGTTCTCGCACGAGGTCCTTGGCGAGGCGGTCGATTGCCGCCCGTTCGCCCATCGCCAATCGCTCGCCGGTGCCGCGTGCGGGCACGAACGTGTCGACGGCCGCAAACCCGCGCCGGCTGACGAGCACCTCGCCCGTCCGCTGGTCGGTCCAGTCGAAGTCCACGCGGAGTTCGACGGCGAGTTGATCGACAAACCCCGTTTGCGAGTCGCGGGCCGTCTGGTGGAGGTTCTCGCCTCGGATCACGCCCTTGAGTTGCGTGTCCGCCGCACCGTTGCTCACCACGCGCACGTCGGTGGACCGCTGGAGTTCCTTGATGATCGCTTCGGTGAGCGTCGCCTCCATTCCCGGGGCGAACGTCGCATTCTCGAACATCGGGACGGCAATCGTGCGCACACGGCTCGTGCCGGCCGATGACATGGTGCTAGCGAACGAGTAGCCCTTCGCGGGATCGTTCGAGCACGCCGACAGCCACGACACGCCCATGGCGAGGGCGACGACACGGCCCGTCACGCGAATCGCGGAATTTGGTCTCATGGCGTGGGCTCCGGCCCCTTGTCCGGCGTCATGTCCGGCGTCTTGTCGGGTGTCTCGTCGGGTGTCTCGTCGGGGACGCTCGGCGCCGGACCGTTCGGATCCTTCATGGTCCTCGGCGTGTTCGGGCCGAGCAGCCGAGGACCCGACGCGTCGTCGGGCGTGGTCTCGAGCGTGGTCGCCGTGCCGGGCGTAGAGACCGCCCAGCCCTTGTCCTTAAGGATCTCGAGCGCACGGGCCGCCGCCGCCGTCTCGGGCGTGTCGCGGACGATGCGATTGAGGATGTATCGCGCGCCGACGTCGTCGCCGCGTTTCATGGTGAATCGTGCCGTCTGGAGTCGCTGCTGGGCGATCGACTCGACGAGGCGAACCTCGAGCGCATCGCTGAGGCCCTTCTCCTCGGCCTCGCGCGGGAACTGCTCGGCGAACTCGCGTGTGAGTACGATCGCGTCCTTGTACGGCGAGGCGTCGTAGCGAGGGCCCTTCACCATCGCGATCGTCGCGTAGATCCGGCGCTGCTTCGCGAGCGAGAGGTACTCGCTGCGCGGGAACATCGCCGTGAAGACGTCGTAAGCCTGGATCGCCATCTTCAGGTCTCGATCGCGGAAGTAGAAATCGCCCAAGGCGAGCATCGCCCGCTCGAGAAGGCGGCTGTTGGGCAGGCGCAGTCCGATGCGATAGATGATCGCCTCGGCCACGGGCACGCCCGAATCGATCCGCACACCCAGCACCTTGCGCCGACGCCCGTTGAGGTACGTGTTCGCGATCTCGAACTCTCGCTCCAGGGCCGTCACAAAGTGCTCGGAGGAGGGGAAGAGCGTGACCACCTGCTCATAATCGCGGATGGCGCTCTCCTCGCGGCCCTCGGCAAGTTTCGCGTCGCCGCGGAGAAGGTAGCCCTCGGCGGCGTAGGGGCTCTTCAGCGACCCCGGCCTCTCCAGCCAGTTCGTCAGGATCTCCTTGGCGACCGTGGGATTGCCCGAGGCGAGCTCGACACGAGCCTCGGCGATCACGGCGGCATCGGTCCCGGGATCCAGCGCCTTTACCTCGACCCATTGTCCGCTCGCGTCGAGGGTGTACTCGCGCGACTGGGCCATCGCCGTTGGCGCGATCGAGCCGATGGTCACCAAGACGCAGACCGCGAGTCCACAGACCGATGGTCCACGGCGGGCTCGGCCCAACGGCACACGAGCCCACGCTTCACCCGCCGAGATTCGGCCTCCGAATCGCACCATGACGCAAGCATAAGTCTGGATCTGCCGCCAGGCCGAGCGAATCATTTTGCATGAAGACCACCACAGCCATCGTGCTTTCCGCGCTCGCCCTTGGCCTGATGCAGTCCTCCTGCACCTCGCGAGACAAGGACTCCGATACCCCGATCAAGAAGCCCGCCACGCAGATCCACACCTACACCATGCGTGGCCTCGTCGTCGCCCTTCCCACCACCGATGCCGAGACCGCCGCCAAGCGTCGCCCCTTGCGTATCCACCACGAGCCCGTCCACCCCTTCCACAATCGCGAGGGCAAGGACGTCGGCATGGGCGAGATGACCATGGAGTTTCCCTACCTCAAGAAGGGCGTCTCTCTCGAGGGCGTCAAGGTCGGCTCAAAAATCGAGTTCACCATGCGCGTGGATTACTCCAGCGAGGAACACTTCCTGATCGAGTCGGTCAGCGTCCTTCCGGACGACACCACGCTGAACCTTAAGAACTCGTCCGCGAAGCCGGGCACGCCGAAGCCAACCGACGCCACGCCGACACCATCACCCGCCCCGACAACAGAGCCAAAGCCCGCCACGGGCACGTGAGGCCCGACTCAGGCACGTCCAAGCATGAAAAAACCCGGCACTCAGCACGTTGCCGAGCACCGGGTCTCGTGGGGGTCTGGTTTGCGAGCCAAGGTCAGGATCCGCTCGGCCCGGACATGAAAGGGAATCTCCCTGTCATGCGGCATCCGATTCGCCCTCGTTCCGGGACGGTTCCGGAGGACCGAAAAAATGTGTGTCACAGAGACCTAGTGATAACACTGGGCTTTCGGCCCTAGGCGATTTCGGGTATCCTGTTCTCACCGCCCGGCGTTCGTTCGAGAAATTTCGCGTAAATCCATGCATTTTCGGAGTTTGCGATGATTCACAGCCGCCCGACCGCCGTTCTGCTTGCGCTGACCCTTGCCGGTTCGCTGGGATCGAGCGCCTTTGGCCAGCGCCGGTCGAATCGAGATTGGCCCGCACCGACGCCGCCGACCCTGCAACCCGTGTCCGCCGAGTCACGTGCTGCCGCCATCACCGAGGGCGTCAAGTTGCTCCTGGCAAAACAGGAAGCGGACGAGGCCTCCGGAGCGGTCGCTCTCTGGCCGTATGAGGGCGTGTACCGCGTCCGGGGCGAGATTCCGGTTGGCTACCGCGTCGGCGGCACGAGCATCGCCTGCCTGGCCCTCCTCCAGGCGCCGGGACTTGCCGAAGACGCCGACCGCCAGGCCGCCATTGGCCGCAGCGCCCGGTTTGTGGTTGATGCCATCAAGCATCCGCTCATGGACCCCGGCTACGACGGCGGATACGACGTCCGCGGCTGGGGGTACACCTATGGCCTGAAGTTCCTGCTCGCGTATCGGACGGCACTCAAGGTCCCCGATGACCTGGCCGTCGGCGTTGAGGACGCGATCCAGTTCTACATCCATGGCATCGAGCAGACGGAGATCCCCAAGGCCGGCGGGTGGAACTACGCGAGGCCGGCGGGGAGGGAGAAGGTCGCGCCGCCATCGCCGTTCATGACCGGGCCGACGCTCGAGGCGCTGTATGAGGCGCATGCCGCGGGGTATGACGTGGACGCGAAGGTCGTGTCGCGGGCGCTCGACGCGCTCGACGCGGCCCGGACGCCCAGCGGGTCGTATGTCTATTCGGGGAGCGCCGGTCGTGGCGAGCCGACGCCCGGCTCGGTGGGGCGGATGCTCGCTTCCGAGACCGCGCTGTATCTCGCGGGGCGGAGCGACCAGACGCGTCTGCGCGGCGCGATCGACGCGTTCCTGGTCCACTGGCCCTGGCTCGACCAGCGCCGACAGAAGAACGGCACGCACGAGGGTCCGTACGGGATCGCGCCGTATTACTACTACTACGCCCACTTCGCCGCCGCCCGGGCGATCGAGATGCTCCCGGCGATGGAGCGTGGCGAGTACCGCCGACGCTACACCGAGGTCCTCTTCGCCACACGCGAGGAGGACGGCTCATGGAACGACCGCGTCTTCCCGAGATCGAGCGCGTTCGGGACGTCGATGGCGATGCTGAGCCTGATGGCGCCGGAGGCGAAGGCGCCGGCGAGGTGGGAGGAACCGGAAGAGAGGCCGACCGAATGATCTATGAGCGATTCGATGCGATCCTTGGAGGAACACGCTGACTTATGACACATCCCGGGGTTCAACTCGATCCAGCCAGGCCCGCACCCATCTCCAACGTCGATGGTCCGCTGATCGCGGATCGATCAACCCGACGCAGGCGTTACCTTGCGTTCATTGCGCGATGGGCCGGTCTTGTATTGTGCGTGCTCCTCGGCGTGGGATGGTGGCTCTCTTGTCGTTGGACGGCCTACTTCAGCGTCACTGACGAGGGACAACTCGGGCTTGATCAAGGGGCACTCCTGATCATCCACACGGATGACGAACTGGCGAGGAAGATGTACCCTGCTCGGTACGCCGTAGGCAACGCGTCCTCTACGCCGCGTTCTCGATTCACGATCTACCAGGGCCAGGATCGCCGAAGCCTCACGTGGCAGCCCATGTACTACAGGGCTGAGATTCCATCCGTTACCCTGACGATCTTCATTCCGATTTGGATGATGATCGCCCTGATAATCGTGCCGACCGGGCTGTTGTGGCGTGCCGAACTTCGTGCTGCTCGGCGGCGTCGGCTTGTGGGCCATTGCCACGCTTGTGGCTATGACCGCGCGGGACTCGCCCATGGAGTGCCTTGCCCGGAGTGCGGCACGCTCTTGTAGGACAAGCAGACACGGGACGAGGCGGCTCAATCAGACTCGCGGCCGTGGCGTGTGCCAAGGCTGAACCAGTCACCACGATGGTGGACAGCGATCAGTCCATGAACTGGGCAGGATCGAGCCTCCAGTTGATTCCCTCGTCGGTCTGGAGGTGCTCGAAGGTGTACTCGTAAACATCTTCCTTCTTGTGCGTCCCATCGGCTGCAACGACTAGTCCGCTTAGTCGAAGGGGCTTGAAAGTCTCAATGTCAACATAGAGATCCCACGTCAAGGTGTCGCCCTCAATTGTCACATCTGTGTGGTACCACAAACATGATCGGCTTCTGAAGGTCACCTTCGACACCCTTGATGTTTCCATGTTTCCGAGCCAGATATCGGGATATGAACGATGGTTCGGGACGGGCAGGTAATAATCGGACGCGATGATGGCAGGTCCGCAAGAGAATGTGTTCTCCATCAGTCTCGGCCAGTCCCCACTCGGGCCATCAGCGTCGTACTCGACGAGTACATGTTCCGCCTCCATCTTATTGACAAAAGATGCCTTCGGCACGTACTCCTGAATGCGCTTTCTATCCGTATATCTCGCGAAGATGAGACGTCCGTCCTTCCGTACCTCGGACCTCGACTTGAGGCCCATCATCCATCCTTGGCAGTGGTACTCCACGCCACGGTGCAGGTTGATCACCGTGACGTGGAGGACCGGTGTAGATGCAATGGATGCGTTCATGCGGTCGACCACGTCTTTGGCCGACGGAATATCGCTAACAATGTCGTTTTGCGAAGACGATTCACGAATCGCTTGTACCGGGCCGACCATGTTGGCCACCTGGCTCGGCTTCTCACTCGTACCACATGCACACATTGACACGACACACAACGCGCCGCCAAGTACGTTTGTCGACTTCATCGGGCAGCTCCTGCCTCGCTTCAGTTGGGCAACGTTCCCGTCTGGCAGTATCCGGACATTGCGGGCCGGCATGCCGCGTATGCGTTGCAGTTTGCGAGATTACACACAACAGTCTGCGCGGGAGCGCTTGCGCTGCCCGAGCATCCGCACACATCACCTGGCATAGACGTGCCGCCGTCGGCCTTGATGTGCCAGGAGAGGGTGTCAAAATCGTTGCCCTCGATCGAGAGGATGATCCCGCCCTCGGTGTCGCACTCGATCGTGCACACCTGGCCCGTGTTGTCGGCCAGAACTCCTGTGCCGTAGGCGTCTTCCGCCCAGTTCTTGAGTTCTTTCACGCCGTCGTAATCCACGGTGAACGCGACGAACTCGTCGATGCTGCTCGCCCAGAAGACGAATGCCGAGTCATTGCTGAGCGTTGTATTGATGAGGACGGCCTCGCCACCCAAGTAGGCTGCGATGCCAAGAGTGTTTGCCCACGAACTGCACTGGGCCTGCGCCACTCCCGTACACGCGAACGCGCCTGCAACGCCGAGAACGACCGCCGCCAACCGACTTTGAATCATCTTCATTGCGATGCCCCTGATGGATTTTCCCCGGGGACTCGCGCCCGGGACTTGCGCCCGGGACTCGCGCCCGGGACTCGCGCCCGGGACTCGCGCCCGGGACTCGCGCCCGGGACTCGTGCCTTCAAGTTACCAGCCCCTGAATGGGCTGTCAAGTCGTATCGGCCCGAAGTGGCTTTGTGTTCCAATGCAAATGTTCGTGCCACACATCTGTGCGTAGTTTGAATGAACAAGGCCCGCGGCGTGTGCCACGGGCCTTGTGTGTGTTTCGCGTGTTCGTCGCTTTGCGGTGGTTCGAGCCGCTGTAGAGATAACTTGGAGGTGTGGTGCGCACAAGCAAGACGCCTGTGCCAAGAGTTGGAGTAGGTCGCTCCGCGCGGGTTCGCTTCGACTAGTAGTCCATGTCGTCGTGCGAGTGGTCGTGCCCGCCGCTCTTTTTCTTGTCCTTGATCTCTACGATCGCGGCCTCGGTGGTGAGGAGGAGGCTGGCGATGCTGGCGGCGTTCTGGAGGGCGACGCGTTCGACCTTGGTGGGGACGATCACGCCCATCTTCACGAGGTCGCCGTACTGGTGGGTGAGGGCGTTGTAGCCGAAGTTGGTCTCGGCGTTCTCCTCGATCTTGGCGGCGATGACCGAGCCGTCGAGCCCGCAGTTGGCGGCGATCTGCTTGATGGGGGCGGTGAGGGCGCGGTGGATGATGTCGACGCCGGCGCGCTCGTCGCCGTCGAACTTCTTGCGGAGCTTCTCGAGGGTCTTCCGAGCGCGGATGACGGAGACCCCGCCGCCGGGGAGGATGCCCTCCTCGACCGCGGCGCGGGTCGCGTGCAGGGCGTCCTCGACGCGGGCCTTCTTCTCCTTCATCTCGACCTCGGTGGCGGCGCCGACCTTGATCACGGCCACGCCGCCGGCGAGCTTGGCGAGGCGCTCCTGCAGCTTCTCGCGGTCGTAGTCGCTGGTGGTGTTCTCGATCTGGGCGCGGATCATGTCGATGCGGCCCTTGATGTCGGTGGACTTGCCGGCGCCCTCGATGATGGTGGTGTTGTCCTTATCGATGGTGACCTTCTTGGCGCGACCGAGGTCGGCAAGGTCGATCTTCTCGAGTTCGAGCCCGAGTTCCTCCATGATCGCCTTGCCGCCGGTGAGCATGGCGATGTCCTGGAGCATCGCCTTGCGGCGATCGCCGAAGCCCGGGGCCTTGACGGCGGCGACCTTCAGGACGCCGCGGAGCTTGTTGACGACGAGCGTGGCGAGCGCCTCGCCCTCGACGTCCTCGGCGATGATGAGCAGGCTCGCGCCCTGATCGGCGATCTTGCCGAGGATCGGGAGGAGCTCCTTCGCGTTACTGATCTTCTTCTCGTGGATGAGGACGTAGGGGTTGGTGAGATCGCATTCCATCGTGGCGGCGTTGGTCACGAAGTGTGGCGAGAGGTAGCCCTTGTCGAACTGCATGCCCTCGACGAGCTCGACCTCGGTTTCCAGGGATTTTCCTTCTTCGACGGTGATCACGCCGTCCTTGCCGACCTTGTCCATCGCCTCGGCGATGATCTTGCCGATCTGCTCGTCCTGGTTGGCGGAGCAGGTGCCGACCTGGGCGATCTCCTTGGAGGAGTCGACCTTCTTGGACATCTTCTTGAGTTCGTCGATGACGCCCTCGACGGCGGCGTCGATGCCGCGCTTGACGGCGTTGGGATTGGCGCCGGCGGTGATGTTTTTCAGGCCCTCGGAATAAATGGCCTCGGCGTAGATCGTGGCGGTGGTGGTGCCGTCGCCCGCGTCCTTGGAGGCCTTGCTGGCGACTTCCTTGACCATCTGGGCGCCCATGTTCTCGTACTGATCCTCGAGTTCGATCTCCTTGGCGACGGTGACGCCGTCCTTGGTGACGGTGGGCGAGCCGAAGGACTTCTCGAGGACGACAACGCGTCCGGACGGGCCAAGGGTGACCTTGACGGCATGGGCGAGTTTCTGGACGCCCCTGAGGATTCGCTCGCGCGCGTCGGTGTTGTATGCGATAGATTTGGCTGCCATGGGAACTGTTCCTTTCTCGAACTTTCTGGTCGCGGCGTGTGGCCGCGTGTGGTGCTGAACTGGTGACTACATCCGCGGCGCCAGGTCCTTCTTGCCCAGCGAGATCCGCACATACGCGACGCGTTCGGCGTCGATGAGATAGACGCTGTGCCCGTCGGTGACCTTGACCAGGTGGTCGGGCTCGTCGGGGATGAGCATCGCCCGGTGGACTGTCAGCAGGCCGGCGTGCTCGGCGACGGATGTGAACGCGAAGACCGCGTCACGCTCGCCGTTGAGTTCACCGAGGGCCTTGCGCAGTTGATCGGGCGTCATTGCTTAGTCCACGATCGCGAGGATGTCGTCCTCGGACATGATGAGGAGTTCCTGCCCGTCGAGTTTGATCTCGGTTCCGGCATAGGAGGAGAAGATGACCTTGTCGCCCTTCTTGACGGTGAGGGGGATGCGCTCGCCGGTGTCGGTGTTGAGGGCGCCGGTGCCGACGGCCTCGATGGTGCCGGACTTGGGGCGGTCCTTGCTGGACTCGGGGAGAAAGATCCCGCTCTCGGTCTTGGTCTGGGCCTCGTCGCGCTTGACGAGGATCTTGTCGTGGAGGGGACGGACGCTGCTCTTCTTCGCCATGATGAACTCCTCGTATCAACTCGTGGAACAATGACCGGCCGGGACGTGTTCGATCCCGCCCGGGGACACAACTCAGATCACATTCGTGGGCCAACGCCCCTGATAGAAACGGGTCAGGCAGCGGCGCATGACCTCGAGCATGAGATTCAGGTCCCCCGTGCCCCGCGGGCGATCCACAACGGCGAAGGCGCCGGCGCGGAGGGCCGCGGAGATCTCGCGAAGGTCGTCGCGGTGCGTCCGCGAGCGCTTCACGACCACCGTCGGTGGCGGTTCCGGAAGACGCGAGAGCAACTCGAGCAGACGCGTCCCGCCCTCGGCGATCTCCTCCGAACGACCACCCGACGCGTCGAGGGGCAAGCCCAGATCAACCACGGCGATGTGGATGGGGACGCTGCGGATAACCTCGGAAGCCTGGCGACCCGTCCCTGCACGGAACGACGACACGCCGATCGGCTCCAAAAGTCGCGGCAAGTGATCGACCCAAGCGTCCTGCTCCCAGCCGGCGTAGGACAGAAGCAGGTTGAGACGTCCGCTGGCACCCTGGCCGCCGGAACACCCTGCCGACGATGCCCCGGACCCGTTGGGGGTCCGGTCAACTGGCTGGTCGGAATGGACGCTGGGCGGGCGCATGTGCCCTGATGTAGGCAAGCCGTGTGCCGATCTTGAGATGGCGGCGGTCCAACGCGGCCCCCCTCGGCGCGGGTTTGTGCTGCATGGGACGGGGTTCCAGGGGCAAGATGGGCGATTGAGCCGTGGCTTGGGGCGATCCCACAGCGATTCAGGGCGATCAAGGTGTCAAATCGGCAGGAGTGCGGCGTGGCCCATCCTGCAGGCATTACCCAGACTTGATCCGAACAAGCACCGCGATCGGGTACACTCCTTGTCTATGGACGTGTGGCACGTGGTGTTGGCGATGGCGGTGGCGGTGTTGCTGGCGACGGCGGCGTGGCTGCACGCACGGAAGGCGGCGGCGGAGGCGGCGTGGACGAGTGCCAAGCGTGAGGCGGGCGAGGCGAGATCCGAGGCGGCGATGGCCCAGGAAAAACTCGAGGAGCGCGCGCGCGCGGGGATGGCCCTTGAGGTTCGCGTGACGCAACTGGAAGCCGAGGCCGACGGGATGTCGCAGCGGCACGCGACGGAGTTGCGTGCGCTGCAGGACCGAGTGCACGACCGGGAGAAGCAACTCCAAGAGCGAGAGCGAGAGTTGAAGCAGGAGAAGGAGGCCGAGATCGGTCGATTGTCGGCGCAGTTGGGGGCGACGTTCGACTCGCTAGCGGCAAAGACGCTGAGCACGTCGACGCAGGAGTTCCTGAAACTCGCGACGGAGAAGTTTGGGGCGCTCCAACAGGCGGGGACGACGGAGATCGACAAGCGGCGTGAGGCGGTGGAAAAACTCGTCCAGCCTATAGGCGAGGCGTTGAAACGCACCGACGAGAAACTCGCGAAGATCGAGAGCGATTGGACCAAGGACAAGGCGACGCTCGGAGAGCAGTTCAAGCAACTGCACGGGGCCAGTGAGATGCTGCGTCAGGAGGCCGGGCGTCTGGTCACGGCGTTGCGTGAGCCGAAGGTTCGCGGGATGTATGGCGAGATGCAACTCAAACGCGTCGCGGAACTGGCCGGGATGCGGAAGTACTGCGATTTCTCCGAGCAGGAGTCCGTGCGCGACGATGACGGGCAGATGCTTCGCCCGGACATGGTCGTGAGACTGCCCAACGAGAGAATCCTGGCGGTGGACGCGAAGGCGAATCTGAAGCCGTATCTCGACGCCCTCGAGGCCCGTTCACCCGAGGAGGCGGACCGGCACCTCGATGCGTTCGCGAACGGGATCGCGAATCAGGCTGCGGCGTTGGCGAAGAAGGACTACTGGAAGCACTACGCGGGGTCGCCCGAGTTTGTGGTGATGTTTGTGCCGGGAGATCAGTTTGTGGACGCGGCGCTCTCGCGTCGGCCCGACCTCATCGATCACGCGGCGTCGCAGCGGGTGATCCTCGCCAGCCCGAGCACGCTGATTGCGCTCCTTCGCGCGGTGCACGTGGGCTTCCAGGAGCATCGCCTGGCCGAGGAGGCCCGCGAACTGCGTGACCTCGGGCGAGAACTGCACGAGCGGGCGGCGAGCGCTCTCGAGCACGTGGGGCGACTGGGAAGTTCACTGGAGAAGGCGGTCGATCACTACAACCGGTTCGTGGGAAGTTACGAGTCACGCCTCGAGCCGACGCTCAAGAAGTTCGAGGACGCGGGTGTTCGCGGCGGGAAGGAGATCGCCGAGATCAAGCCCGTGACGCGGAACGTCCGGCTTCCCGAGGGAGGGCAGCCGATGCTCCCGGGTGTGAGCGAGGAGTAGCGGCCGGTGTCTGTTCGAACGTCACCCGATTCGGGGACGTATGCTGTGCGGCCCCCAAGGTCGGACCCGGGGCGGCACAGCCAGAGTGCACACGGGCGCGGGGGGTCGCCGCCCGTGATCGATGAGGCCGAATCCGATGATCGAACTGGACGCACTGCTTCCGAAGTTGCTCGAAGGTGATGAGTCGGCCTTCGAGGAGTTAGTCCGCGAGACCATGCCTCGGTCACTCGCGACGGCGCGGCGGCTCCTGGGCAACGACGAGGACGCCGCCGACGCGGTGCAGGACGCGTACGTCTCGGCGTTCAAGCACCTGAAGGACTTCAAGGGCGGGTCGCGGGTCTCGACGTGGCTGCACCGGATCGTGATCAATGCCGCCCTGATGAAACTGCGGTCGCGGCGGCGTCGTCCGGAGCGGTCCATCGAGGATTTTCTGCCCAGATTCACCGACGACGGGCACAACTCGAAACGCCCGCGGGAGTGGAACCAGGACGCGTTGGCGAGCATCGAACGCGAGGAGATGCGTCGGTTTGTGCGTGCCTCGATCGAGGAACTGCCCGAGGCGTATCGGGAGGTGCTGATGTTGCGCGATGTTGAGGGTCTGGACACGGCCGAGACGGCGACGGTGATCGGCGCGTCCGAGAACGCGGTGAAGACGCGCCTGCATCGGGCACGACAGGCGCTGCGGGAACTGGTCGATACCAAGTTCTCGGAGAGCGATTCGGAATCGAACACGCGCGGGGGTGCGGCATGAGCGAGCACATGCTGACGTGCAAAGAGTGTGCGGACTTCATCCTGGCGTATGTCGATGGTGAGTTGCCCGCCGAGCAGGCGAAGCGATTCGACCTGCACATGGCGATGTGCCCGCCGTGCGTGGACTACTTGAAGTCGTACGCCGAGACGATCCGGATGGGCAAGAAGGCGTGCGAGCCGCCGAAGGCGTGCGGCAAGCCACCCGAGGACATCATCAGGGCCATCATGGCGGCGATCCGTCCGACCACGAACGGGTAGTGTTCCGGTGAGTCCGGGCGACGCGCGATCAGGCCGCGAGGTTGGAATGTGAGGGTGCGCCGGCGGCGTGGCGTGCGACGAGGCCGTCGTACCCGGAGAAGTCGAGCGCGAGCATCACGGGAACGAGCGTCGGGTCGAACTGGGTGCCCGAGCAGCGGCGGAACTCTTCGAGGACGCGCTCGCGGGGCATGGCGGGGCGATAGGAGCGAGTGGAACTCATGGCGTCGAAGGTGTCGGCGACGGTGAGGATGCGCGCGATGAGCGGGATGCTCTCGCCTGAGAGGCCACACGGGTAGCCACTGCCCCCCCACTGCTCGTGGTGATAGAGGACGCCGGCGAGGACATCCTCGAGTTGCGGGATGTCGCGGAGGATGTCGTAGCCGATCTGCGGGTGACGCTTTATGGTGTCGTACTCGGCGTCGGTGAGTCGGCCGGCCTTGGTGAGGACGGCCTCGGGAACGCCGATTTTGCCGACGTCGTGGACCAGGCCCGCGACACGGACACGCTCGCAGCGCTCGTCGGACAGGCCCAGACCTTTGGCGATCTGCTCGGCAACGTGGGCGACTCGCTCGGAGTGACCTCGGGTGTAGTGGTCCTTGGCATCGATCGCGGCGGTGATCGCGTGGAGGGTGCCCATGAAGGTACGCTTCTGGGCCTCGTAGAGGGAGACGGTCTCGAGGAACGAGCCGAGGAATCCCGCGGCGGATTCGATGAGTTGGATGTCCCAACTGCTGACGCACGGGTCGCTGCCTCGCTTGCCTCCGGCGAGAATGGCGGCGAAGGGGACGCCGTCTTTCACGATGGGCTGGACGAGGACCTGTCCGACCTTGCCTGAACTCAGACCCTCGACGCGATCGAGGACGTGCGAGGCGGCCTCACGCGGGAGTCGGTCGACGATGCCCCGGATGATCTCGCGCGGGTTTTTGGTGCTCTCGGGGAACACGCCGGCATGGAAATGGCGCTGGATGGTGGGGAGCGAGAGGGCGCTCTTTGATTTTTCGCCGAGATGGGCGGTGACCCACTCGAAGTTGAGCGAGGTGAAGATGCGTTCGACCACGAGTTCGACGAATCGGTCGGGGTGTTCGGGGTTGCGCATGCCGCGCCCGACGGTGTAGAGGAAGTCGATGGTGTCGTACGAGTCGGTGATTTGGGCGGTGAAGCCGTCGATCACCGATTTGGACTCGTCGAGTTCGGCGAGGTCGGATGCGGCAAGGGAGAGACACTCGTGGACGGCCTCGGCGGCATCGGCGGTCCGTGCGGCGAGTGGCGCCAGCGCGTCGCCGAAGGATCCGGGATCCATGCCCAGACCGCTGACCGCGGACGCGAGGCGCTCGCTCCCAAGGAACTCGCGTGAGAGGATCAGGGCGACATAGGATCGCCCCGGCACGGCGCGGTCCTCGGCCCGGAGGAAGCGCAGGCCGGGCTCATTGGAGGCGCCCGATGCTGCGAACTGGACAACGAGCTCGGTGACCGCCGACGACGCCAGCCAGCGGAGCACTTCCGGGGTGAGGTGTCTGGTGTGGAGTTCGGGGTGGGTGATGATGGCGCAGGACTCATCGAGGGTCCACACGGGAACGCCGAGCGACTCGCATCGCGTGACAAAGGCCGGTCTGTGCTGCGTTTGGTGTGGCTCCACGCGGTGTTCCTAGGCGGCCTGGCGGACCCTGCCGGTGGCTGGATCCAGTTCGATGCCGAGCGTCACACACACGGTGTCGAGGAGTTGCTTGGTACCGAAAGGCTTGTCGATGAGTCGTCGGATGTTCGTCTTGGCCATGCGTTCGGGCTCGATGGTGTAGCCGCGTGCGGTGAGCATGAGGACGGGGACGTCGGCGGTGCGCGGGTCGGCCTTGAGGGCCTCGCACATCTCCAGCCCGCTGAGACGGGGCATCTGGAAATCGGTGAGCACGAGCCTTGGAACGCGGATGCGCGCGAGTTCGAGACCCTCCTGTCCATCGCGGGCCTGGGCGACTTCGAGCCCGGCGCCGCGCACCTTGGCCGCGACCACATAACGGATGTGGGCGTCGTCGTCGCAGATGAGGACGTATGGGGTCTCGGGCATGTAGTCGCGATTCTCCAACGGGCGAATGAGGCCCGAATCGACATTCGTCGCTTTCGGATCGTGACTTGTGGAATGTGGGACCATCAACCCGGGATCGGGATGGGTTCGGCGGGTGGTCTCGGGTCGTGCCGACGGGTCCATCCCTGTACGGCGTCCGGTAACGTGGCCACGGACCAGGTTCTGCTTAGAATGATCACTTGCAGAACGACGAGAGAAAGTATCCGGTGGTGGCGCGCGAGGGCTGGCCGATCGTGGCGGTGTTCGTGCTGAGTGCCGCGCTCGCGACGTGGGGCGGGTTCTCGTGGTTCGGGGGCGTGGGGTGGGTGATCGGCGTGATCGGGCTGGTGCTGTGCGCGTGGTGCGTGTGGTTCTTCCGCGATCCGATCCGCGAGGTGCCGCGGGACGCGGGCGTGGTGGTGTCTCCGGCGGATGGCGTGGTGTGCGCGGTGGATCGCGTCTCGGCGCCGAAGGACGCGGGGCTGAGCGACGAAGAGTCCCGCGGCATGCTGCGCGTCTGCGTGTTCATGAATGTCTTCAATGTGCACGTGAACCGGGCGCCCGTCGCGGGACGGGTGGTGGGCGTGAAGCATGCTCCGGGGCGGTTCTTCAACGCCTCACTCGACAAGGCGAGCGCGGAGAACGAGCGGCTGTCGCTGGTGCTCGAGCAGGAGGACGGCACGCGTGTCGTGGCCGTGCAGATCGCGGGGCTGATCGCGAGACGGATCGTGTGCCGGGCGAGGGTGGGCGATGTTCTGGACCGGGGCGGGCGATATGGACTGATCCGGTTCGGCTCTCGGGTCGATGTCCACATACCGGCGGGTGCGGAGGCGATGGTGCGGGTGGGCGATCGGGCTATCGCGGGGGAGACGGTGCTGGCACGATCGCCGGCGTTGTCGTCGATCGTGGGTGAAGGCGGCGGGGACCGGTCGCTCCGTGCCGAGGCGGAGGATCCGGATGCCTGACCGGATGCGTGAGAAGACGCACGACCACGAGGATCACGCGGACGTGGTGGCGAACGGCGCGAGCGAGGCAACGCGCGCGGCACGTGACGGGCGTGTGCCGATGCGCGTGGTGATCCCCAACGTGATCACGACGGCGGCACTCTGCGCGGGGCTCGCGTCGATGCACTTTGCGATCAAGGCGACCTTTGCCTCTCCTCCGGACACCTCCACGCACTCGGCGAACTGGAACAAGGCGCTCCTCGCGGTCGCGTTTGCCGCCCTCTTTGACGCGCTCGACGGGCGCACGGCGCGCCTCCTGCACGGCGAGTCCCGATTCGGCGTGGTGCTCGACTCGCTCTCGGATTTCGTCGCGTTCGGGGTGGCGCCGGCGATGATGCTCTATCTCTGGCTCGCGAAGAATCCCGAGACGCTCAAGCAGGACGCGCACGTGACGGCGGCGGTCATGACCTTTGCCCTCTGCTCGGCGCTCCGCCTCGCGAGATTCACGGCGGCGGCGAATGAGCCCGTGGGCGTGGACGACGAGCCTGAGGAAACCGCCGGACATCGGGAACTGCCGCCGGCGCTGGCGAAGAAGTTCTTCACGGGGATGCCGACGCCGGCCGCCGCGGGATGCGTGCTGATCCCGGTGATGGTAAAGCAGTCACGAACGATCGACTTTGAGACGAAGGAGTCGTGGGTGTCGTGGGTGGTGGCGGGGTTCACGCTGCTGATCGCGTGGCTGATGATCAGCCGCGTGCCGATGTTCTCGTTCAAGAAGATGCGGCTGCGGAAGGGCTGGATCGCGCCGCTGCTGGCGGCAACGGGGCTGATCCTCGCGCTCATCGTGCGCGATCCTTGGCTGGCCCTTGCGGCGATCGCCGGGACGTACCTGCTCACGCTGCCCCTGAGCGTGTGGACGCATCGGAAGATGCGCATCACGTCGGGCGCGGCGTGATCTCGCAACCACGCCGGGTCGCCCGTTCTGGATACCGAGGGTCGCGCACGCTGATCGGCGCGGAGCCCGGATTTGATCAACCCCAGATGAGGCCCACGACCGTGGCCGCGATCGCGAGGAAGGCGAGCATCATGGATTCGCCGGCGACCAGTCCCGAGGCGACCGGCACGTTGTAGTGTTCCTGCGACTTCGGGCTGAGCAGGCGCCAGACTTCGGCGATCATGGCTCCGATGAAGAAGGACAACGCGTTCTGGAACGGGATGACCCAGGAAAGCCCGAGGCCCATCGCGCTGGGCATGAACCGTTTGGCCTTCGCGGGCAGGAGTTTCTCGACGATCGGGAGCAGGCACCCGATCGCCGCGCCCACGAAGATCGACGTGATCGCGGAGGGCGGGAGTTCGCTGACACCCTCGACGAGCACTCGAGCCACGGCCTCCCACGCGCGCGTCGCGGGCATGGCGAAGGACTCGAGTTTCTCGCGATTGGGGACCATCAGGTACCAGATCGGAACGATGGCGAGGGTGCCGAAGAAGACACCCAAGAACTGGGCGATGAACTGCTTTCGCGGGTTGGCGCCGAGGAGGTAGCCGGTCTTGAGGTCGGTGAGAAGATCGGCGGAGGAACTCGCGCTGTTGGCGGCGATGCCCGCGGAGGCGAGGTTGGCCGAGATGTTCTTGGGCGCGAGCATGGCGAACATGAGCTGCATGACCTTGCCCATGGCGCCGATCGGCGTCGTGTCGGTCTCGCCGGTGGCCCGGCTGGCGACGAGGGAGAGCACGAAACTCATAGCGACCGCGATCACACCCGCCCACCAGGAGACGCCGAAGGCCTGGACCTGGAGCCACACCATCGCGATGGTGATGGGGAGCATCCCGATGACCATCCACGACCCCGGGACTTCGATGTCGGACATATCGACCGCACCGGGAGTGGCACCCGCGCGGGCGCCCTTGAAGGCGCGGACGAAGGTCTTCCACTGCAGGGCGATGCTCATGAGGCTGCTGAACACCATCAGCGCGGTCCCGCCCCAGAGCGCCCAGCGGAGCATGTTGAAGTTGTTCTCGTGGCCGTACCACGACACCCAACTGAAGTTCTTCCGATACTTCGCGTTCTGATAGGCGACGTCGCCTGCCATGGCGGCGTTGTCATCGGACTCGCCCCGGGCCTTTGCGGCCGCGATGGCGTCGGACTTGGCCTTGTTCGCCGGGATGTCGGCGAAGGCATCGGCGGCGACGGGCATTGCGGCGTTATCGATCGCGTCGGCCACGGCGGCGATCTGCGCTTTGCTGTCCTTGGAGGCCTCGACCGCTTCTTTCTGAGCGGCTTTTCCCGCAACGTGGAAGGCGTCGAGTTGGGCCTCGCTGAAGGTGACACCGACCTTGGGATCGCCGGCCGCGGCGATGATCGCGTTCACAATCGAATCGGCCGCGGTGGCCGGATCGGTGAGCGTGCTCATCTGGGTCTGCACCGCCACATGAACCGCGTTGGCGCCCGGCTCAAGATGCTCGGCATCCATCGCCGCCATCTTCGGTCCGACCACGCCATAGAGCAGGAGAGAGCCAACGAGCATGGACGTGCTGATGCGAGGACCGACGATCATGCCCGCGGCGATGAGAAGAGCGGAGGGCTCCACCGCGGCGCCGTAGGGATGACGCCCCTTCTGAGTGAGTGATGTCGCGTAGAGAGGGTTGAACCAGCCGACCGGAACCTCGCTGGGGATCGGGGCGTGACCGCCGAAGGCCCCGAAAAGTTTCGAGAGGATCGGGACCTTCTGGACGACGTCGTCGGGGGCGCGGAGGAACCCGATGAGGAGTCCGCCCGCGAGTCCGGCCACGAGCACGTACGCCTTTCGGACTGCCTCCTTGCTCTGGCTATACAGGCTTCGGAGCGTCTCGGCCGCCGCCGTTCCGGAGGGGAAGGGCAACTGCTCCTGGTTGATCATCTGGCGCTTCATGGGGATCGCGAGGAAGACCCCCATGAGGCCCGTGCAGAGCGTGAAGAGGCCGACGACCCACCACGGCGAGACGCCGAGCGTCGTGATGTCCTTGAGAGTCTGTCCCGGGCCAGGGTCCTTGAGGAGCACCAGGGCGCCGAACATGGTGGCGATGGTCGAGCCAGTCGAGTAGCCCGCGGCCGAGGCGGTCGAGGCCATGCAGGCGTTCTCGAGGACGGACATCTGGGAGATGGAGTTGACGCTGATGGCGCGGATGGCCGTCCAGATGACGTAGGAGATAACGCACGCCGTGATTGCGATGCCGAAGGCCCAGCCGATGGCGAGGGTGGTGTAGAGATTGGCGGCGGCCATCGCCATGCCCAGGATGCCACCCATGAGGACGGCTCGGAGCGTCAGTTGGGGCATGCGGTCGCCCTGGTACACATAGGTGTGCCAGTGGTGGTCTTTCTGATCGGGCGTGGCGTCGGGAGGGAGCGCGGGAATCTCGGCGGGCGGTCGGGTGTCCGAGTGATCGGGCGTGTTCATGCGCATCCAACTCCTGAGATATGGCACGACGCGGAACCGCAAGGCCCGCGCCAGAACGCCAAGAGTATCAGGAGATCGTCAAGAATGTGCGTCGGAGATCAGGAGAGCGAGGTCGCGACGGCCTTGGGCTCGATCCCCGCGAAGAGGTGGACGAGTTGGACTCGCTTGGAGACGCCAAGGGCGGCATAGATCGCCTTGGTGTGGTCGTGGACTGTGTGCCGACTGCGATGGATGCGGACGGCGATTTCGGGCTCAGAGAGACCTTCAAGAAGATGGACCAGGACGCGGCGCTGGGCCTCGCTCAGTTTGTCGAGGAGAGTCTTTGTTTCAACAGCAAACATCCCCTGTTTGGGCGACACCGGCATGCCACAATGCTGGCACATGAGTGTTGCCGTGTTCGTCGAAGTTCTCTGACTCGGGATGTCCATCGTGTTTCGTCCTGCAAATAACTACTTACGCAAACATATCCCATCGCAAGGAATACGCTCCAGTTGTGTCTGAAGTATCGGTGACACGCAAGGGCATGGCCAATGAGGACTTCTACCCTATTCTGGCGGTCTCCAGAACGTGGTTCCTGCAGTAGTCGTGAAGACATACGTCGTTTTCACGACGTCAGAACATGCTTCTTTAGAGAATCTAGAGAAGGCGACTCGTCACGCTTCGGCGAGACCTTCGCGTATGGCAAAGCGTGTCAGTTCCACCCGGTCGTGGATATTGAGGCGTCCCATGACTCTCGCGACATGGTTCTCGACGGTCTTGACCGACAGGTGGAGCGTGGCGGCGATCTCTTTTTTGGAGTGTCCTTTGGCGATGTATCGGAGGACTTCGAGTTCGCGGGGCGTGAGGGAGGAGACCTTGGCGGAGGCGGTGAACCTGAGGCTCACGCCGTTGGACTCGATGACGAGACGGTCCTGGACCTCTGGGGAGAAGTACGTGCTGCCCAGGCCGACGGATTGGATGGCTCGAACGAGGACCTCGGGGGGATCGGTTTTGGTGACATAGGCCATGGCCCCAGCCTTGAGCGCGGCCTCGATGTAGCGATCGTGGGCGAAGGCACTGAGGAACATGATTTTGGTTTTGGGGCAGCGTGACTGGATGATCTTGGCGGCCTCGAAGGATCCGACGCCGGGGATGTCGATGTCGAGGATCACGATGTCGGGCTGGTGTCGGATGGCGGCGGTGATGGCCTCATCGGTGGATGAGACATCGGCGACGACCAGGAGGGCCGGTGGACGCGTGAGCATCTCGGCGAGGCAGCGGCGCACGAGGGCGTGATCGTCGGCGACCACGATGGTGAGCGGACCTGTCATCGGGTGGCCCCTGTGGATTCGGGTGTGATCTCGAGGAGCGACTTGAGGTCCTCTCGTCGAAATGGTCGGACGAGGTAGGAGACGAGCGGGTCGGCGTGGGGAGTTCGGTCCTCGCGTGTCTCGGCCACGATGACGAACCGTCGCTTGCTGTTGCCGGCGCGAAGCGCGGCGAGTTCCCTGGAAAAATCGTGTGGGGCGAGGGACTCATCCACAAGCACCACGTCGATATCGGCGGCGGGGTCGAGCATGGTGCGTTGGGCGTCTGTGGCGGAGACAATCGGGACATCGTGCCCGAGGCTGGTGAGCATGGCGTTGAGCACGCCGCGGACGTGCGGATCGTCGAGGACGACGCAGGCGGTGGGCTTCGGTCCGGTCGCCACGCTGATGGTCGATGGCTTCGGGATGGTGGGGAGCGTGACGAAGACCGTGGTGCCCTCGTCGGGCCTGGAGGTGATATCGATGGATCCGCCGTGATCTCTGGCGATGGCGTGGCAGATCGGGAGGCCCAGGCCTGTGCCGTTCTCCCTGGGTTTGGTGGTGAAGAACGGCTCGAAGATCCGAGGGAGGATCTCGGGGTCGATGCCGCTGCCGGTGTCGGCCACCACGATGCGGACATGGGTCGGGTTGGGCTTGGGCTTGGGGTCGTCGGTCGTGGGCGGCTCTGGCGAGGGCTCGACGGCGATCCGGATGGTCCCGGAACCCGTGATGGAATCCCGGGCGTTGATCGCGAGATTGATGACGACCTGCTGGATCTGGACGGCATCGGCGTGAACCCAGAGGGAGGAGGCCGATCGCGTGTCGATGACGGTGTGCACGCCGGCGGGAAGCATCCTCCGAAGGAGTCGCGTGGTGTCTTTCACAACGGCGGCGAGGTTGATTGGCTCGAAATGGGACTCGGACTTCTTGGCGAAGGTGAGGAGCGAGCGGGCGACGCCTGTGGCCTGAGCCGCGGCTTTCTCGACCTGCTCGAGAGCCTTGGCGGCCTGGGTGCTGGGGGCGATCGTGGCGCGGGCGATGCTGACGTACCCGCGTATGGCGGCGAGGAGGTTGCTGAAGTCGTGGGCGACGCCGCTGGCGAAGAGACCGACGGCCTCGAGTTTCTGAGTCTGTCGAAGGTCATCCTCGCGTTTGCGCTGGAGTTCGAGGGCGGCCCGTTGTTCGGTGATGTCCTCGATGATGCCGATCATGCGATAGGGCTTGCCGGCCGAGTCTCGCAGGCAATCTCCCACGGCCCGGACATGGCGATAGGTGCCGTCCTTATGGCGGAGTCGATACTCGCAGTCGTAGGTCTCGCCGGTCTCCCAGTTGCGCTGGATTGCGGCGTTGACTCGAGCATGATCGTCGGGATGGAGATGCTCGATCCACGATTCCACACGAACCGGGAGTTCTCCAGGCTCATACCCCAGGAGCATGTCGAACTGGGGCGTGTGATAGGTGCGTTCTGGCTCGTGGAGCCACCAGTCCCAGATGGTGTCGGAGATGACCCTGACGGCGAACTCGAATCGCTCTCTCACGAGGCGTTCGGCGCTGGTGATTCGATGCCTCACGTTCGTGAGCGTGATAACACGCTCGATTCTGGGTGGGTAGAACTCGCCGGGGTAGAGGATGGCGCCGATGCCATTCTTGACGATCTCTTCGGCGATGCCGGAGTCCTCGATCGGGAGCATCGCGACGCACGGGACGTACATCAGGCGATCTCGCACCTGATCGACCGATCGCACGATGTCGAGCCCATCGAACTCGACGACCACGGTGCACGCGATGTCGGCCTGCATCAGAATATCAATCGCGGACGAGAGGTCGGGCGCCTCGAGCATCGTTCCGACTTTGCTCGGGGGGATGGAGGCGAGCGCGCCCCTGAGTTGTGTTACCCATTGGCGAGGGACGTACAGCAGTGTTTTCGGGTCTGCTTCGGCCATGGCTACGCTGGACACGATTCGAGACACTCGCCCTAGAACGGACCGAATCTGCGTCCGACCGATTTAGGGTATGTTTCTCCCCTGAGGCGGGCTTGCATGCCCGTAAAATGCGATTCTTTGAGAGGGGCCTTATCGTGGGCACAAGCATCCGATTTCTCGGGGCCGTGGGCGAGGTGACAGGCTCGTCGACGCTGATCGACACGGGTCGGGCGCGGGTGCTGATCGATTTCGGGCTGTTCCAGGGCGGCCCGGGCCAGGACGCGAAGAATCGGCGTCGGCACGATTTTTCTCGTCTCGATGCGGTCGTTCTCTCGCACGCGCACGTGGACCATTCGGGGCGGCTTCCGCTCTTGGCGTCATTGGGATACAAGGGTCCGATCTGGTGCACGCCCGAGACGATCGATCTGTGCCGGGTGATGCTGCACGACTCGGCCCAGGTGCAGGAGTCCGACGCGCGAGAGGACACGAGGCGGAACCTTCGGCGGGGGCGTGAGCCCGTCGAGCCGCTGTACACCAAGGACGAGGCGGATCGGGTGCTGGGGACCTTTCGCCCGGTGTCGTACGAGACGCCGACAGAGGTCGCGCCGGGCGTGCGTGTGCGTCTGGTCGACGCCGGACACATCCTTGGGTCGGCGAGCGTGGAGGTGACGATCGAGGACGGCAGCGCGACGAAGACGATCGTCTTCTCCGGCGACATCGGCGTCTCGAACGTGCCCATCAACCATAACCCGACGCGATTCGAGCACGCGGATCTCGTGGTGATGGAGTCAACGTATGGCGATCGAGACCATCGATCGCGCGAGGCGACGGTCGAGGAGTTTCGGGAGATCATCCACGACGCGGTGTGGGAGCACCAGCGGGTGTTCGTGCCGGCGTTCGCGGTGGGGCGGACGCAGTTGCTTCTGTATGAGCTAGCCGCGATGGGCAAGTCCGGCCGCGTGCCGTCGTTTCCGGCGTACATCGACAGCCCGCTGGCGATCGAGGCGACGGAAGTGTACATGAAGCATCGCGGCGTGCTGGACTCGGAGGCGCGGGCGATGTTCGAGTATGTCGGGACGCCGAACTCGATTCCGGTGTACACGTTCCTGGAGAAGGCCGAGGACTCTCGCCGGCTGAACGACATGAGTGGGCCCGCGGTGGTCATCGCGGGGAGCGGGATGTGCACGGGCGGTCGGATCGTGCACCACCTGAAGCACAATCTGTGGCGGCGTGACGCGCGGGTCATGATCGTGGGGTATCAGCCCTCCGGCTCGATTGGACGGCGCCTCGCGGAGGGCGCGGGCGTCGTGCGCGTGCTGGGGGAATGGATCACGGTGCGCGCGAAGATCCACACGCTGGGGGGGTTCTCCGCCCACGCGGGGCAGAGCGAGTTGGTCGCGTGGGCGGGCTCGTGGGCGAAGTCGAGGCCGAGGGTGCTGCTGAACCACGGCGAGGACCACGCGCGCCTGGCGCTCGCCGCTCGTCTATCGAAGGAACTCAGCGTCCGCGCCGAGATGCCCGGGGTCGACGCGGAATACACGCTGTAGCGACGGCAGGGAGTACCATCCGACATGCACGCCGGTGGAATTCATCGCACGATCAAGAACGTCCGGCGGTATGGCGAGATCATCGAGGTCCTCTTCAGGCATGGATTCCGCGACATCGTCTCGGAGACCGGGCTGGATCGCTGGCTGGAGTCGGGGAAGCGGCTGGTGCTGCGCCAGAGTGCCCCCCAGGAGCATGAATCGCGTGAGACTCGGGCGCAGCGGCTCCGTCACGCGATGGAGGAGCTCGGACCGACGTTCATGAAGTTGGGGCAGGTGCTCTCGTGCCGACCCGACCTGATCCCCGAGGAATGGGCGACGGAGTTTCGGAACCTGCAGTCGAACGCGGCGCGCCTGCCGTTTGAGGAGATCCAGCGCCGGTTGAAGGAGGAGTTCGGGGACCGGCTCGAGGAGGTCGTCGCGTGGATCGACCCGACTCCACTTGCCGCGGCGTCGATGGCGCAGGTGCATCGTGCGCGCCTGTCGGACGGCACGCCCGTCGTGCTGAAGGTGCTCCGCCCGGGGATCGAGGACGTCACGCAGAGTGACATGGAGATCCTGCGGACGCTGGCGGAGTTTGCCGAGTCACGATTCACGGACCTTGGATACAGCCCGACGGAGGTGGTGGACGAGTTCGCGCGGGAGTTGGAGCGTGAGGTGGACCTGACGCACGAGGGCCGCGCAACGGACCGCTTGCGCGCGTACTTCGAGGACGCCCCGGCGATCCGGTTCCCCGAGATCTACTGGTCGGCCTCGACGCGTCGCGTGCTGGCGATGCAGGAGTTCAAGGGGACGCTGCTGTCGAGCGTGCCCGCGAGCGCGATCCCCGAGGACGATCGGCATGCCGTCGTTCGCCACGGTGCGGAGGCGGTGCTGCGTCAGTGCCTCGACCTGGGGTTCTTCCATGCCGACCCGCACCCGGGGAATCTCTTTGTGCTCGAGGACGGCGCGGTGGGGTTCATCGATTGCGGCATGACGGGGCAGATCGAGGCGAGGACCGCCGAGAGCCTCGCGACGCTGGTGCTCGGGGTCGTGAAGGGCGATCTCGACAGCGTGATGCGCGTGGTGGGGACGCTATCCGATGCGGAACCGGCGAAGCTCGAGGACCGGGCGGTGCGTTCGGACGTGCGCGACTTTGTGGCCCAGTTCGAGCACGCGAAACTGGGCCGGATCGACATGCCCGCACTGCTCGACGCGTTCTTCAAGAAACTGCGCCGGCATCAGTTGCGATGCCCGGCGGACCTTGTGCTGCTCATCAAGGCGCTCACGACGATCCAGTCGGTCGCGAGGGACCTTGATCCCGAGTTTGATCTCGTGGAGTTTGCCTCGCCCCACGTCGAGCGATTGGTGAAGCGAAAGTACAGCGTGGGGGCGATGCGTCGGCGGTTCGAGCGCGGGATGGCGGAGTACGCCGAGTTGGCCGAGAACCTGCCGACGGAGGTGCGCCAGGTGCTGACGCAGATCCGGCGGAATCGACTGGCGGTGAATCTCGAGCACCGCGGCCTGACGCGGATGACGCAGACCATCGAGCACGCCAGCCGGAATATCGCGTTCTCGCTGGCGATCGCGGGGCTGGTCGTCGGGTCATCGATCCTGGTTCACGCCGATAAGCCCGGACAGGCGATTCCCTTCTCGACCCTCGGGCTTTTCGGGCTGTCGCTGGCGCTCGTGCTCACGATCGGGCACGTGCTGAGGAACCGGCGTTGGCTGCGGGCGCGGAAGGACTAGCGGGACTTCTTCTTCGTGACCTTCTTTGCGACCTTTCGGGAGGATGATTTCTTCGCGGATTTCTTGGCGGTTTTTTTCTTGGCCGATTTTCTGGTCGCGGACTTTTTGGTGGTCTTCTTCGCGCTCGTCTTCTTTGTGGCCTTCTTGGTTGCGGCACCCTTCTTGAGCGACGTGCCGGCCTTCTTGAGGACGCCAGCGAAACTCTCGGCGGCGGATCCGGCGAGGACACGAGCGGCCTTGCCGGCGGTGGTTGCCGCCTCCCTGGTCGCCTCGACGACGTGCCCATCGAGCGCGTCGGCGGCGGAGCGGGCGGCGGGGGCGATGCGTTTGGCCGCCTTCTTGGCGATCGCGGCGACATCACGCGCCTCGAGACGCGCGTGGCGCTCGAGCGTGCTCGCCGACTCTTTGACCGTGTCCACGAACGATTCCTCAAGCCCGCGGAGTTCCTTGGAGATCGCCTTGAGATCCGTCTTGCGGAGTCGCTCGCCACGCTTGGAGGCGTGATCGACGGCCTCCTTGACGGCGTCGCTTCCGGCCTCGATGGCGTCGCCCAGACCGTCGACGACCTGTCGGAGGACGCTCTCACGCTTCTCGGGAAGGACGCTCGCGAGTTCCTCCTTCACGCCATGGAGCGTGGAGGAGACGACCTCGCGGACTTCGGCCATGTTCCCGGCCATCGCGCCGCGGGCGAGGCGGTTGATCCGTGCGCGGATGTCGTTGCCCTGCTGGACGATTCGGCGTGACGCCCTGGCGTGCCCGGACTCTGATTCGCGCGGCATGGGAGCCTCCTTTGATGCGCCAGTCTACGCGAACCGGGGGCGAGAATCCCAGCAGACCGAGCGCGAGCGTGGGACAATCTGAGGCATGATCGACTGGATTGTGAATCATCCCTGGACCGGGGGCGGCATCCTTCTCATTGAGTTTGGGCTGCGAGTGCTGATGGGATTCGTCGTCATTGCCCGCCGACGGCCCGTGCCCACGACGCTGGCGTGGCTGGTGCTCGTGCTCTTTGTGCCGCTGATCGGGTCGATCCTGTATTTGCTCGTGGGCGAGAACCGCCTGGGCACTCGCCGGAGGATAGAGCACGACCAGATCATGAGTCAGATCGAGCCTTCGATCATCTCGCGATGGGCGGAGTTGGGCCTGACCCGGTCGCGTCCGAGCGTGCGCTCGGGCGGACTGGAACTGGTCGCGCCGCACGCGACGGCCGTCGGCAGGCTCCCGCCGCTGAAGGGCAACCAACTCACGCTCCTCGGCGACACCGATGATTTTCTCGATGCGCTCATCCGCGACATCGACGCGAGCACGCGGCATTGCCATCTGCTGTTCTACATCTGGATGGCCCGGGGACGATCGGAGGAAGTCTCCGCGGCCCTGGTGCGGGCCTCGCAACGTGGCGTGGAGTGCCGGGTGCTCGTGGACTCGGCGGGGAGCAAGGAGTTCCTCGCGAGCGAGCAGCGTCGGACGCTGGAGCGCGAGGGCGTGCGCGTGCTCGAGGCACTCCCGGTCGGGGCGCTGCGCATGCTGGTCGCGCGTCTGGACCTTCGAAACCACCGCAAGATCGCGGTCTTCGATGGGCGCGTGGGGTACATGGGGAGCCAGAATCTCACCGATCACGGCTTCAAGCGGTCGATCCGCAAGAAGATCGGCCCGTGGATCGACGCGTCGGTCCGGGTCGAGGGTCCCGCGGCCCAGGCACTACAACTCGTGTTCCTACACGACTGGGCGCTCGAGACCGACGAGGATGTGCCGTTGGACGACCAGTATCTGCCTCGGGTGTCGATCGGTGACGTGGGCAACGGTTGCGTGGCCCAGGTCGTGCCGACGGGGCCTGGTCCGGACGCCGGGGCGATGCGGGATGCGCTCCTGACGATGATCTATGGCGCGCGCCAGGAGCTGATCATCACCACGCCGTACTTTGTGCCCGACGACGCGACCGAGACGGCGCTGATCTCGGCGGCCCGACGCGGCGTGCGAGTGACGATGGTTCTCCCTCGACACAGCGACGCGATCGTGGTCGCGGCGGCGGGGCGCTGGACGTACGAGTTCCTCCTCCGCGCGGGCGTGCGCATCGTCGAGTTCAACGACGGGCTGCTGCACTCCAAAACCGTGACGGCGGACCGCTGCCTGGCGCTCATCGGGAGCGCGAACATCGACATCCGGTCGTTCCTGCTGAACTTCGAGGCGAGCCTGTTCGTCTACGACTCGGGCTTCGCCGAAGAACTCGCCCGCCTGCAGGAGACGTACATGGAGAAGTCCGTGCGGATCACGCTGGGAGCGTGGAAACAGCGGCCGTTCCATCGGCGCGCGGCGCAGGGATTCGCGAGGCTGTTCGGGCCGTTGCTGTAGCAGGACCGAACTTCGGCGCGGCGTTACTTCCCAAGAAGGAAGACATCGAGGAGCGTGTCGCCGATGCCGACGAGCGCGCCGCCGGCGATCAGTCCGGCACAGATCGGCTCGTGCGTCAGCACCCAGAGACGGTTCCCGAAGGACTCCTTGGACTTCGCGTAGATCTTGTGCGTGAGCCAGAAGAAGGTCGAACCCAGGAACATCCAGAGTGTGGAATCGGGCGGGATGACGAAGCCCAGTCCCAGCGCGACCGGGGAGATGAGGCTCTTGCCCTTGGTGATGAGGCGGAGAACCTCGAAGACCACGCCGAAGATCGCGGCGATCCAGAGCGCGTGGAGCGCGGAGGGATGGATGATATCGGTGAGTTGGCCCTCGCCGGTGAGTTTGGTCATGAAGTCGGCGATGCCCTTCCATTGGATGGCGGAGGGGAAGCCGAACTTCTCGCTGATGAGCGTGGCCTCCATCGATTTCGCGGGCATGTTCGAGTAATCGACGATGGGGTTCAGAGGATTGTCCTTCATGAACATGATGTAGAAGAGGGGTGTCGAGGCGAGGGCACCCGCGACGATGCCGATGCAGTGCCCGATCGCCTGGTGGCGGGGCTTGTTCCCGAGCATGTACCCCGGCTTGATGTCCATGAGAAGGTTGCTGGCGTTGCTCGCGACCTCGGTGGTCATGACGGCGGTCATGAGGTTGACCTGCGGATGATTCGGGCGCATCACGCCGAAGGTGAACTGCGTGATCTTGCTGACGGCTCCAGTCGGCGTGATGCTGGTGGCGGCGGTGGAGGTGGCGGCGATGAGGGTCAGGATGATGATGAGCGGGACCGAGAGCGCACCCATCATCCAATCGACATCGAACCACGCGTGCATCATCCACACGCCCAGCGCCCCCACCACCGGGATGCCGATGAGGGATATCCACAGCGGGAACTCGATGTCCTTGAGGACGTCGTCGTCGGCCTTGTGCTTGCCGGTGAGGCCCTTGAAGGCGGCGATAAAGACCTGGGGCTTGGCGAAGAAGGCCGCCATGCTGGCGCACACAAGCATCGCGACGCCCGGCCAGAGGAGCCAGCCGGTGAGGACGTCGCGGTAACTGAACACGTCCGTCGGGTGGAGCAGGCTGAGTTCCTGCGTCTTGGTGTTCAGTTTGTTGACCCACCCGGATTGCACCGCCATGCCAGCCATGCCGACGTAGGCGATGATCATGCCCACGAACATGTTGACGGCGTATCGGATGTTCATCAGCCCGCCCGCGCCGAAGAGGGCGATGTCGAGCGTGGGCGAGAGCCCGAACTGGCGAGGGTCAGAACCCCAGAGGGTCGGGATGGAACTGCCCGGCTTCTCGAAGAGGCGGTAGAACCACCCATCGAGATGCTCGGGGATCATGAAGGCCACTTCCTTGAGTTTCAACAGTCTGACCTGGACGAGTTCCATGTAGGCGGCCCCACCCAGGAACTTCAGCCCGCCACTGACGAGACCCGCGACCACGAGGGCCTTGGCCTTGAACATGCCGATGCCGGGGTCGGAGTGGTAGAGCGTGTCGAGGACCACGCCGCACGCCGCCCCTTCTGGGAATGGGGCTTGTTCATCGTTGATAAATCGTCGCTTCATGGGGAAGGCGACGAGAACACCCAGGAGCGAGAGGACAATGGTGAAGAAGATGAGTTTCCAGACGCCGATGGGCTTGTCGGTGAGGAGCATGTACGCCGCGAGACCAGAGATGAGCGGACCGGTCATGTAGCCCGCGCTCGTCGCGATGGACTGCATGCAGTTGTTCTCGAGGATCGTGAAGTCCTTCCCGATCCCGATGGAGGAGATCACGCGGTAGAGGGCGAAGGCGAGGATGACGCTGGTCAGCCCGACGCCTAGGGACCAGCCGGTTTTGGCGCCGATGTAGAGGTTGGTGGCGCTGAGCACGCCGCCGAGGATGAACCCGGTGACGGCGGTGCGGAGCGTGAGTTGGGGCATGTTCCCCTTGAAGACATTCTCGAACCACCAGCGGTCCTTTTGGGCGACGGTGTAGGTCTTGATCTGCTCTTCTGTGAGTTGTGGGATGGCCATGGCTGAGAGTGGCTCCGGTCAAAGGAGATCAAAGAATCGTGCCGTTCCTGAGTGGAAAGGTTGGGGGCATGGTACCGGGTTTTCGTGGCCGGATCACGCGAGACCAGCCGGCTTAATTCGGGGAAGTTCGGGTGATGCTCGGACGATTGGAGCGGCCGCTCCGTACGATCGGGCCTATGGAGCATGATGGGGAATCTGAATCGTCGTTCGGTTCGCTGAGCGTTGCGGAGTTTCTGGGCGCCGTGGCGTCGAAGACTCCAGCGCCCGGCGGCGGGGCCGTCGCATCGATGACGGGGGCGCTCGCCTCGGCACTCGGGCAGATGGTCGTGGCGTATTCGGTGGGAAAGAAGTCGCTCGCCGAATACGAGCCACGCTTGCGTGGGGCGATCCTGCGGCTGGAGCGGGCGCGGGCGCTGCTTCTGGGCCTCGCGGATGAGGACGCCGAGGCGTACAACCTCGTCAACACGCTCCAGAAACTCCCCGAAGACGACGAGCGGCGGAAGGCGACCCTCGATGACGCCCTCCACGCGAGCGTGCAGGTCCCCCTGGCGACGATGGCGGCCTGCGTGGACCTTCTGCGGCTCTTTCTTGAACTGGCGCCGATCACGAACAAACATCTTCGGAGCGATCTTGGGATCTCGGCCGTGCTCGCCGACGCCGCGGCGCGCGCGTCGCGGTGGAACGTCGTGGTGAACGCGGCCCAACTCTCGAGGGAGCAGGACCGCTTGCACACCAGCCGCCAGTTGAACGCGATGCTCCACGACTCGGCGGCACTCGTGCGCCAGGTCGAGCAGGCGTGTGAGGTCTGAAGCACCATGGCGTATCAGAGTGACACGGCCGAGTGGTTCGCGATCCCCGACGAGGAGTCAGGAAAGACCGGACTCCCCTTCGAGTGCACGATGTGCGGCAGGTGCTGCACGGGGCCCGAGGGGTATGTGCTCTTTACCGACGACGAGGCGAGAACGCTCGCTGCACGACTGGGTGTGAGCCTCGACGTGTTCATCGAACGCTACACGCACGAGACGAGCCTGGGCCGGTCGCTCAACGAGACGCAGACCGAGCACGGACACGACTGTGTTTTTCTCGATCGGACGAGCGTGCCGGGGCGGGCGGTGTGTGGCGTGTACGAGGATCGGCCGATGCAGTGCCGGACGTGGCCGTTCTGGAAGAGCATCGTGAAGTCGCCCCAGGCCTGGGCGCGAGCGAGCGCGATCTGCCCCGGGATCGGCAGGGGCACGCGCTACAGCGTGCAGGAGATCCGCGTCCTGCGCGATCGCGTGGAGATGTGACCAACGTTCCAGAGACTCGATGCTCGCGATGATGGCCTTTCGACCCAGCACGTTTGACGACGAGGACCGGACTCACGCGGCGGCGTGGAAGGCCTCGGCGATGGACGGATCGGTGATCGCCCGGCTAGATGAGATCTACGGCCGCGTCGGCGCCGAGATCGCCGAACGCCGGCCCGTGTGCGAGGCCTCGGGGCGGTGCTGCAACTTTGCGAAGTACGGGCACCTGCTCTATGTCACGGGGCTCGAAGCGGCGTGCACAATCCAACGGGCGCGCGCGGTAGTGGCAGATCCGCGCGCTCCACATCGAATCGCCGGAGATGAGACCAACTCGGACACAACGTCGCGCCCGTTGCCGATCCTGAGCAAGGCGCCGACACTCGATGCGTGCCCATTCCTCGTCGGCACGTCGTGCGGCGTGCACACCATCAAGCCGCTGGGGTGCCGAGTGTACTTCTGCGATCCCACGGCCCAGGAGTGGCAGCACGACCTGAGCGAGCGGGCGCTCGGGTGGATCCGAGAACTTCATGATGAACTCGGCGTGTCGTATCGCTACGCCGAGTGGCGCTGGCTGCTGGCGCTGCTCGACGCAGAATGAGACATGCCTCGAGAGACGTTCGAGGCACCGCCTCTCGCACGGGCTTGATGTCGGATCAATGACCGATAGGCCTCGCCATCGCGCGCGATCGGTGCCGAGACCGGCGGCATGCTCCGAACGAGCCCCGAGATCGTGCCCTGGAGCGTGGCGAGGTGCCGGGACAGGCTCCATCCCGCGAGCCGATGGGCCCAGACGACGCCGAGCGTCCCGCCGAGGAGTTTCCAGAGGCCGCGGGCGTGGCGACGGGTCATCCAGAGCCAGTTTCGTGTGGCGAGCATGTGCCAGCGCACGGTTTTTCGCTGGGCGGCGGGGCTGTTGTGCCACGCGACCCATTCCGGATCGGCTCGGAGATCCATCCCGAGCCCACGGATCGTGAGCGCGAGGTCGGTGTCGTTGCGGTAGAGGAAGAACGCGGGGCAGTAGCCGCCGGCCTTGATCCAGGCCTCGGCACGGATGAGATTCGCGCACCCCATTGCCGGCCAGCGATCGGTCGGTTCTCCAAGCCCCGGCCACTCGGGGACGCGGGTTGATGGATGCACGGGCGCGAAGGCGACGCCGGCTCGTGACGTGCGTGCCGAGGCGTCATGGAGCCACGCGAGCGCGGCGAGGAGTATCGGCTCATCCACACGAGCGTCGTCGTCGAGAATCAGAAGCGTCTCGCCCCGGGCGGCACGGGCGCCGACGTTGAAACCATCGACGCCGACGTTCGTGTCGAGGGCGATGAGATTCACACCCGGCCTCGCCTCGCGCAGCCACGCCGACGTCCCATCGGTGGAGGCATTGTCGACGACGATCGTCTCGCGATCGATCGCACTATCCCACGCGTCGAGGGCGTCGAGGGTGCGCTCGAGCGCACCCCGTCGATTGAAACTCAGGACGATGACGGAGAGCACGCGGCGCCTCCGGGTGGTTCGGTTGGGATCGAAGGAAACAGATTACGAAGCGGTCGATTGGACCGGGGAGTTGATCGAGAGTTGGATCGTGGAGTTCGACCCGGCTTTGGTCGCGACAGAGTTCGTGTCGGTGGATCGAACTGGCGCCTGGGGGAGGGGGTTGCACTGACGCCGGCGCATCGCGAGCCTCAACGCGAGCACTCCACCCCGCGTGATCACGCGCACGGCTTCGCGCACACTCCCGAAGGTCGAGACCTCGCGGACGAGATAGCCATCGTTGGTGATCTGGAAGAGCGTCCGCCCGCGGAACCAACCGGTCGGCCAGCCCGTCGGGACGATCGCGACATCCGCCGTGGTGGGCTTGAAGACCCGGAGCACGGCGGCGGCCATGTCGCGGAACCGACGCGCGCCCAGCGACCGCTTGCCCCACGCGGCATGGTCGGCCTCGGTTGCACGAACCTCGAGCAGATCCAACTGCTCGCGAAGCCCATCAAAGTCCACCGAGTGGACCTTCAGGATCGGATGGACAAAGAGCCGTGAACCCGGCCGCGTCATCAGGGCCACGCGCACCTGCTCGGCGAGGCTGACGAACGGAGTCATCCGCGTCGAGTTCGCGATCGGCGCGATGCCACCCCCGGGCCCGTAGCCCACGGTCCGTCCCGCGGCGGCGTCGGCCATCCCCTGGAGATGCAGATCCGCGAGTTCGGGAAGACCCATGATCGCCTGGGCCGTCGCGCGGGCCGTATCGACGAGGCCGCGCGTGAATCGCGTGACTCGGCCGTAACCCATGCAATCGAGCGGGGCGTACGAGTTCCGCGTCGTGTAGTAGCGCACCCAAGTCTGGAACTTTCGGCTCGGGAGCGGGTGATACGCGATCGCCCGGGGCGCGCCGGCGACGCGCCACCCGGTGGCCGCCCGCATCTGCAGGAACCACTCGACATCGTCCCCATTGATGAAGATCTCGGGCATGAGGCCCGTGCGCCGGATGGCCTCGCACCGCACGAGCGTGGAACACGCGGCGAGATAATCGGCCTCGACGAGGTATCGATGGTCCACGCTTCCCTGGGCCGCGGGGACGTAGTAGCCCGTGAAGCGCTGGAGTTTCCCGCCGATCTCATAGACGCGCTTGGTCAATGGATCGACGAGCGCCGAACCTACGGCCGCCAGATCATCACGGCTGCGGATCGCACGGATGAGTTCACGCAGGCAACGCCTCGTGACCCGCGCGTCGCTGTCGAGGATCCAGATGAAATCCGGCTCGCGACGACGCCCCCAGATTCCTGAACCCGAGAGCACGTGGGCCATGCCGGCATTGAACCCCCCGGCCCCGCCTCGATTCTCGGCCAAGCGGACGTGCTCGACATCCAGCCCCGGAGGCGTGGGAATCTCGGAAAGGGGGACGCTCGAGGCGTTGTCAACGACGACCACGACCAGGTCGATGCCGCGCCGATCGAGACGCGCCATGTCGCTAAGCAACCGCTCGATGTCGTTCGCCCGGTTGAAGCATGGGGTGACCGCGGCAACCCTGTAGCGACGGCTCGCCCGCTGCGGCGGCCGCACCAGGCGAATCCGCTCACGCAACGGGACCGGCTTGAACTCGATGACCGCTTGGGCCCGACCGAGATCGGTCAGGGGCGCGGGGGCGACGCCCGTGGGCGTCGGCTGGGCTGTCATTCGTGGAGTATATCCGTTTGGATTGCCCATCCCGGTTCCTCTGGACTTTCTCCTGGATCAAGATCGGCCATCGATCGGTTCCCGCGACAGCGCCCCACCCCGAATCCAACCAAACCGCACGCCGACTACGCCCGTAGAATGATGATCGACCGCGGGATCTCTCACACGTGAGATGCCAACGGTTGCCATCCCACGCTGGAAAGGCGGGACGAATCGAGTCGCGAAGACGATTCGTCGGGCGGACCAGACGTTGGGACGTCCCGCAATCGGCACGACGCCGAACACCGTGACGGACTACGTGGCCTCCCAGAGTACCAGGCCCGTCGAGTTGAGTTTTCCTGAGCCGGAGTGATCCATGACCGATCGGTCCACCACCGTCGACCACGCCCCCACACTCCTCCTCGAGGCGCTCGAGCCGCGTCTCGCCCTCTCGGGGACGCCGCTCCCGGATGTTTCGATGCTCGAGACCGCCACGAACCCGGTGATCCGGTTCGAGACGACGTATGGCGACGTGGACTTCGAGTTGTACGCCGACGACGCGCCGATCACGGTCGCGAACTTCCTGACATATGTGAACACCGGCCGCCTCGACGAGACCTTCTTCCACCGGATGATCAGCCAGTCCGGGCAGATCGGCATCCTCCAGGGAGGCGGGTTCCTGTATGACAACCTCGCCGGGGTCACCCAGCCGACCGCCGACGCCCCGATCGTCCTCGAGACCACCAACCGCAGCAACATCGAGCGCACCATCGCGATGGCGCGCACCAACGACCCCAACTCGGCGACCAGCCAGTTCTTCATCAACACCACCGACAACTCGTCCGCGCTTGATCCCACCGGACCGAACACCGGGTACGCGGTGTTCGGCGGCGTGATCCAGGGATGGGACGTCATCCAGCAGATCTTCGCCCTCGACATCATCAACGCCCAGACCGAGGACCCCGCCTGGGCCGGAAGCCTCAGCAGTGTCTTCACCACGCTCCCCGTCACCGAGCAGTACACCCAGTCCAGCGGCATCCGAGAGAGTTCGCTCGTCTATGTCATCAACGCCGAACTCATCAAGCCGGCGGGGACCAACGGCTTCTTCACGCGCGAGATGGTCTTCCCCGAGGGGAACGCCACCGCGACCTCGACCGAGACCGTCGAGTTGTTCAACCCCAACGCCGAGGAAGCGACGTACCAACTCATCGCGCACTATGAGGACGGCGTCCGCGACTCGATCATCAGCACGGGCACGATCCCCGCGAACTCCACGCTCACGCTCCCCATCTCCGTCGCGGGCCAGGCGACCGGACGCCTCGTCCGAGCCGACACGCCCTACTCCCTCGTCCTCCAGACCTCCGTTCCCACGACCGTGACGACGCCCCAACCCGTCGTCGCGACGGCCCACCGGCGCGACTTCGGGGCCGAGACCAGCGAGTCGTTCTTCGATACGACGACGGCGACCGCGACCGAGCTCCGCACGTGGGACTTCTCACGCATCGAGCGCAACAGCCAGAGCCGCGAGTTCCTCCTGTGGCAGAGCCTCACCGACGAATCCGCCACGATCACCGTGACGTTCTACACCCAGGGCGCCTCGCCACAGTCCTTCACCTTCACCCTCGACGCCTACCGGCGCGGCGGAGTGGAGGTCTTCAGTCTGGGACTCGCCGACGGCGTGTACAGCGCCCGGATCTCCTCGACCAAGCCCATCGTCGCGGCCCTCTCCGACTTTGATCTGCCGGCCGCGGGCGTGACGGGAGCCGCGTCCACGCCCGCCTGGGCCGTCCTCGGCACCCACGCCGGCGGGGCGTCCAAGGGCGTCATCTCCGGCGCGGAGGTGCTCAACGGGTTCACCTCGACGGTGAGCGTGTTCAATCCGTCGAACGCCGGCGCGATAGTGCGCCTGAAGTTCTGGCGCACCAGCCGCCCGACCGGTGACGCGCCGATCCAGCAGTTCGCGATCACCGCCGCCAACAACCGGACCGACTTCGTCATCGACGCCGCCGCCCTCGGCCTGGCCGACGGCGAGACCTTCAGCATCACCTACGAGGTCTCGAGCGGCAGCCGCGTCAGCGTCCAGTACACCAGCGTCGACGAAACCAACCGAGGGCAAGCGACCACCTCGCCCCGCGATGGACTTTCCACGATGTTCACCAACGCCGCCCCGACCTCCACGGCGTACTTCACCGATGCCTTCCTCGACCCCACGCACGACCTCAACCAGCAGGTCCTGACGCTCTCGCTCTTTAGCCCCTTCGCCCGCGTCGGGTCGAGCTCGTCGTACTCGGTCACGGCCCTCTTCTCCGATGGCACGTCGATCGCCGTCGCCTCGGGCTCGCTCGAGGCCGAGGCACGGGTCGATCTCGCGATCAACATCAACACCGATGTGCTCAACAAGGTCTCGACGGGGCCAGAGTTCCGTCGATTCTCCCTGCTCGTCACGGGGAGCACGACCGGCACCGCCAGCGGCGATGTCTCCGCCTTCGCCTTCGCACAACTCACCCGGCGCGACTCCACACTGGGTGCCTTCACCACCACCACGGCGGCCCTCACCGCGACCGGGTTGCCCTACGCCACCGATCCCGCCTTCGGCGCGTGATTCCCTTCACGGCTTGACGAACACTTTGAACCCGCCGGTGGCCATGCGCCTCAGATCGAACGGCGTCGGGCCGTTGCACATCGCCGCCAGACGCGGATCTTTCATCACCTTCGCGTTCACGCGATCGCGGTGCGCCCGAGACTTGTACATGATCCACGAGAAGACGACGACCTCGCTCTTCTTCGCCTTCACGAGCGCGGGAAAGGGCACGCCGAAACCTGGTTTAGGATCCTCGACGACGCACTCGCGGTAGTCCACCGCTCCATGCTCCATCCATACCTTGGACGCCGCCTTGGACACCTTGGTGTACGCGGGCAGGTTCTTCTTAGCGACGGGGAGGACGAACGCATCGATGTACGACATCAGATTCTCCTTGTGTCCAGGGAGAGTAGGGTCATGATCGGGGCGTTCGTCCATCCTTCGCCCCATGCTTAGGATGCAGCGTTCGCCCGCATTCTCGCGAGCGACGCACGCACCAGGGACGCAAACGGGGAAGGGAACCATGACCACCACCGAGATCGAGACGCCGAAGCCCAAGCGCAAACGCCGCATCATCCTGAAACTTTTTCTCGCGTTCGTGATCGTCGTGGTCGCGCTGATCGCGCTGCTGCCGACCATCGCCGGCTCGTTCGCGCCGGGGGCCATCGCCGCCGCCGCCGCCCCCGCGATCAACGGCTCGCTCAAGGTCGATAAGGTCAGTCTCTCCTGGTTCGGCGGGCAGGTGATCGGGCCTGTCACCATTACCGACGACAAGGGCGCGAAAGTGGCCGATCTCACGATCACCACAAACAAGGGCCTGCTCGGGCTCATGGACGCCGACCACGGCACGATCACCATCTCCGGATCCGCTGACGTCATCCGCGAGCCCGACGGCACGACCAACCTCCAACGCCTCGTCAAATCCAACGGCACTCCATCCTCCTCGACAACAGGTTCCGGTCCCGGCTCATCGTCTCCAGGACAGATCACACTCCCCGCCAAGACCGCCGTCACCCTGGCGATCGACGCGCTCAATATCACCTTCACCGACAAGGCGCACCCCACACCTGTTTCCGCCTCGCTCAGCAATCTCAAGGGCGCGCTCAGCGCCACCGTCGGCGGCGACGCGTCGATCAAACTCGATGCCGAGGCCAAGGAGAACACCTCCGCCCCAAGCCCCATCGCGATCGACATCAAGATCCAGAACTGGACGGACGCCGCCGGCCGCGTGACGCCTGACGCCGCACGGATCGATGCCAAGGTCAACATCCCATCGTTCCCCGTCGCGCTCGCCGACGCTTTCGTCACGCTTCCCGATGGCGTCGCGCCGAACGGACTCTCGGCCGCTCTTGGAAAGTCCGTATCGCTCGACTTGAAGGCCCTCGGCAACGCCAAGGGCGCCAACGTCGTGCTCGATTTCCACACCGGCGCAACCGCCGCCGATGCACGCCTCGCCCTCTCGGGAACGCTCGATCTCGCCNNCCACGCCCCTCATCGCGCGCGCCAAGGGAGAAACACTCCGCGCCCTGATCCCCTCGCTCGAGAAATCCATCACCGACAGTGGCGCCACGATCGACGCCATGCCCGATGTCACGCTCACGATCGCGAATCTCAGCGTCGCCACACCAAAGAACGGCCTGGGCACCGCGCCCCTCGACTTCCGCGGCGCCAAAGCCCAAATCACCCTCGAAACCACCGCGATCTCGGGGAGCGTGAAACTCAATCCCGACGCGCCCGCCAAACCCCTCGCCGTCGAACCGCTGCACGCCTCCATCGCCACCGCCGATCTCGCGGGCGGCATCACCATCAAGGCCAACTCCTCCGCGAAAATCGCCAATGACTCCGCGGGCGTCCTCGGGATCGATCTCATCATCGGCGGCCTGCTCGACGACAAGGGCGCGCCCACCGGTGGGCTTCCCCGCTCGATCTCTGGGACCGCCGCTCTCACCGACGTCGCCACCGCGATCGCCCAGCCCTTCCTCGGCGCCACGGGCCTCGATCTCCCGCGCGATCTCGGACCCACGCTCAACGCGAGCCTGCAGGCGCGCACCAACGCCGCCGCCGCCAACGCGAACGCGGCCACGCTCCCTCCCACGGATCTCACCATCAGCGTCGATTGCCGCGAGTTGAAACTCGCCGCGCCACTGCGCCTCGAGAACGATCACCTCACGAGCGTCACCAAAGCCCCTGTGAAACTCGACATCGGGCACCTCGGCGCGATCGCCTCGCGTCTCATCCCCGCCAGCGCCGGCTGGAAGGTCGAGGGCCTCGCCGGCGGCCCGGGCTGGGCCACGCTTCTCGTTCACGACATCAGCATTCCCCTCGGCATGCCCGTCATCGGCAACTCCATGGCCACCCTCGGCATGAGTTTCGGTGGGCTCGCCGCGATTCCGCCCTCGGCAGCCGGCACGCGTGCCGAGCCTGTTGCCCTCAACCAACTCTCCCTCGCGTTCAACCTCCACAACGACGACGCCCCAACCTTCAAGATCACCCAGTGTGACTTCGGCTACATCGGCGTGCCTTTCTCCATCGAGGCCGACATGGTGATCCAGGGGCTCTTCACGCGCACCGACCGCCGCGTGGAGCTCACGCCCGCGGGCGCCCGCCCCGTGGGGACCTTCAAACTCAAGGACATCCCCTCACGTCTCGCCGCCGTCTTCAACTCGCCCCCGACCGAAACCACTCCATCACGCGACCTCGGCGAACTCGCGATGGCCACCCTCGGGCCCAAGGTCAATGTGATCGTCACCGGTTCCGCCCCCGCGGGCTCGAACGCCGTCGATCTCACGCTCGACGTGAACGCCGACAACGCGACGTGGACGACGCGTCTCGCCGCGACGTCGAAAGAGATCTCGCTCACCAGCGCCTCGGGCGATCTCCGCCTCACGCCCCACGCCTTCGACACGCTCACCAAGCCCGCCACGCCCCAGCTCGATGAGGCCCCAAGGCCGCGCCTCGTCGACGATGCCCGATTCCACGTCGCGATCGAGCCGATGGTCGTGAAACTCAACGACGACAAATCGCCCAACCTCGCGTCGTCGGGCGCGCTCGCGCTGAAACTCTCGTCCCCATCTCCGCTCGTGATCGAAACGAACGTCGGCGAGGGCACGCAGACCATCGGCACGCAAGGCCTGGGCGTCGAGGCGCGAGTCCCCCTCGCCGCACTCGCACAGTCCGGCGCCCCCGCGACCATCCGCGCAACCCTTGCCGCCGCCCTCAAGGACAACGCCGGGACCGACCTCGGCTCGCTCACCGGCGAGCTCACCGGTCCCATACTCGCCGCCAAGCCCGCGGGCGAGTTGAAAGCCACGCTCCGCGCCGATCGCCTCTCCACGCCCTTTGTGGACGCGATCGCCGGACAGAATGGCCTGCTCGTCGGCGCGATCGGCAACGCCGTCACCCTCAACATCGAGTCGAACCTCCGCCCGCCGTCCAACGCCGCCCCGGGCGCGCCCTACGAGTTCGCGGCCGCACGCCTCACCGCGAGCGCCAGCGCCACCGCCGATCGACTCTCGACACCGAAGCCCTTCCGCGTCAGCATCGAAGAGAGCACCATCACGCTCGCGGAGCCGGCATCGGTCCGGTTGACGCCCGACCCCGCATGGGCCACGGCATTCCTCAAGCCCAAGGCGAAAGAGACGGATTCAAAGAAGCCCGCGAATACCGACGCGCCCGCAGAGCCGATGCTCACACTCACCGAGATCGCCCCGATCGACATCACGATCCCGTCGCTCACGCTCTCGAAGTCCCCCGACGAGACCGGCGGCCCGCTCAAACCCGGCGTCTTCAGCGCCGCGATCGATGTCACGATGCCCAGTGTCGCCGCGACGACGTCCGATGGGCGTCCGCTCACCCTCACCGGTCTCAAGACCACGATCCGCGCCGGTCGCGCCGATGCCTCCCCAGGCCCCGACGCCGCGAGCGCGAAACTCACCATCGCCTCCGCGACGAGTGGCGACGCCGCGCCCGCACAGAATCTCCACGCGGAAACCATCCTCTCGAATCTCGCCGACGCCAACGGCAAGTTCACGATGGAACGCGCCCTGATCGACGCCCAGGCCGATCTCGCCGCGGTGCCCACGTCGATCCTCGACGCGATCGCTGCTCAGGATGGCCTCCTCGCCGACGCCCTCGGGCCCACCACCGCTCTCAAGGCGACGATTGTCCAGTTCCCACTCGACCCCAAGGCCAACACCACGGCCAAAGGCTCCATCGATGTGGACTTCGACTCGCCCCGCGCCAAGGCCAAAATCGCCGGCAACGTCGGCGACAGCGTCCTCACCTGCGCCCAGCCCGTCGAGGCCTCCATCCTTGAGATCACCGAATCGCTCGGCGGGCGACTCGTTAAAGGACTCCCACTGATCGGCAGCCTCAAAAAATCGCCCCAGGACGCCCCCGCGCTCGTCAAGGCAGAGAACCTTGCTCTCCCCCTCAATGGCGACCTCTCCAAACTCAACGGCACCGTCACCATCTCGCCAGGAGATGCCGAGTTCGCCGCAAGTTCCTACTTCGCCAAAGCCCTCTCCTTCGTCGGTGCGCACCCCGAAGGTTTCATCGGCCGGAAACTCTCGCCGCTCACACTCACCGTGACCAACGGCGTCGCGGCCTACCCCAAGTACAAACTCCCCCTTGGTGAGTTCACCATCGAGACCGAAGGCTCCTTCAACCTCGCCGACAACTCCGTGGATGTCGTGACCTGGATCCCGCTCGGAGCGCTCACCGACGAGGCCGCGGGGCTCTTCAAACTCAACACAGGCCTCGGCGCCGCCGCGGGTCATGCGATCCCTGGCCTCGAGAGCGCCACGATGATGCCCTTCCGAACCAGAGGATCGGCCTCCAACCCTTCCACCAAGCCCGATCTCGAACTCTTCGCCAAGGACGTCGTCAAGAGTCTCAACCCGGTCGAGAAGGTCGACGACCTGATCAAGGGAATCCCCAAGATCTTCAAGTAACGATCCGTTCCAGATGAGACGAGCGCGTGACGCTACGCCCTCGCGTCGCCGACATCGCCCAGCACATACGCCATGTCGCCCCACAACTTCTCGAAGCGGGGAAGGAGTGAACGCGACTCGGGCAGTCGCGTGCCGCACGCGATGAGGAGATCCACAAGCCCCTCGAAGTCCAGCACACTGATGAACTCACGCTCGATCGTCGCGGGCATGGTGTTCGTCCCCGCCTGCACCGCGTCGAGATCGCCCATGTTGTGATAGTTGCCCAAAGGCAGGCACACGCACGTCGCCTCATACCCAGACGCGCAGAAGACCGACGCCTCGCACGCCCCACCCGACATGAGACGGCGCTGCCAGCGCCACGCCGACATCTCGCTCGATTTCTGCGTGCCCGTGGGTGAGGCTGTTCCGACGCCCCCCGAGACCGCCGCCGCGTGCTCCTCGGCCCGCGTGGCGATCGCCTCCGTCAGACTCGGCGAGAAGACACTCAATCGATCGCCCACACGCACGATCGGTCCGCCGCCCACCAGCACCTCGCCCATCGCCCGGCTGTTCTCGAGCGCGATCACCCGCGCATCCACAGGCATCGTCGCGGACCTCCCAGCCCGGCACGACGCGATCGCCCCCACAAACCCGACCTCCTCCGCGCGCGTCAGGAGCAACCGCACGTCCTCACGCGGCGAGACGCGCCGCAGCACGTCGAACGCCGCCAACGCCGCGACGAGCGCCGCGAGATCATCGCAGACTGGAGCGTGCAGGATGCCGTTCTTGATCTCCGCCGGTGGCAAGTCCCACGTCGCCACATCGCCAACCCTCACGCTCGACGCCCCCCCATCGCTCTCGAACTGGATCCCATAGCGCTTGAGCGGCCCCGGCTTCACGCCCTCCCCGGGCACGATCGGCCCCACCACACGCCCGCGGACCACGCCACCCGTCGTGTGGATCGCGACTCCCGCGTCCGTGAAATAATCCGCCATCACCCCGCCGCGGAACGTCGCCTCCACGCTCGCTGTGCCCAGCACGCGCTCCACGACAAACGCCGGATGATCCATGTGGGCCGTGAAGTACACGGGCCGGCGAGCACCCCCCGACCACTTCGGCGCCTCGAGCGCAAGGTGCAAGTTCCCGGCGTAATCTGCCGAGAGACTCACGTCCGGGCGCGTCGCCGCCCAGGCGCGAATCCACTCGATCACCCGATCTTCCTTCCCCGACGCCGTCGCCAGCCCGCACACCTCCAGCAGCCACGACCGATGCGTCTCTCTCTCACCCGTGTTCAACATGCCCGATCGTAGCGACAACCCCAAACCCTCCCGCCCCACGCGAGCGGCACACGACCCCGTCCCCTCCGGTGTCGAGATCGCGCCGGGCGTCCGAGTCCCCGACGCCGCCCTGCGCTTCATCTTCACCACTAGCACCGGCCCGGGCGGGCAGAACGTCAACAAGCGCGCCACGCGTGCCGTGCTCCGCCTCACGATCGCCGACATTCCCCTCCGCGACTCCGCGAGGTCGCGCCTCCTCCGCCTCGGGTCCCACTACGTCACCGATGCTGGCGAACTCATCATCGAATCCGGCGAGCACCGCTCCCAGCCCCGCAACCGCGACGAGTGCCTCGCCAAACTCCGGGCCCTGCTCATCCGGGCGATCCCCGAGCCGAAGGTCCGCAAGCCGACCAGACCCACACGAGGCTCCATCGAACGCCGCATCGCCGAGAAGAAACGCCGGGGCGACATCAAGAAGCGACGATCAAACGACATGGATTGACGCGGGCTTTGGTCATCCGCTCAACGCGTCCATCGGCAGGTCCGGCGCCTCATGCTCCGAGATCGCCGCCTCCAACACCGAACGCATCGCCTCGTCGCGCCGCGGCATCATCACCGGCAACATCAACTCGCGAGGCCCCGTCGGCGTCGTGACGTTCACCACGCAGGCGTCCGCGCGCACAATCAATTCTCCAGACCGCAGATCCACCGATTCGACCTCGGGCCGCCCTCGACCGAACATCGGATACCGGAACACATCCATCCGCCCCGGCACGACACGCACGTACGCCGGATAGATGAACGTCGCCAAAAACGAGGGCACCCCCATCGCCGCCCAGACGTCCCACGCCCGAATCCTGGACCACCCGCTCACGCCCAGCGCCGACTTCAACTGCCAGATCCCCAGCATCGTGACACCGAACACGGCGACGTACATCACCAGGTTCACCAAAAACGTCCCGCGATACGAGAACGGCACAAAGAACACCCGCGGCTCGAACGCCCCGCCCGCCTTGGGCCTCACCGCCCACAGCCTATTGGACTTCCGCGCCACGACACGAACCCTCCCCAGCGGTCCGCGCTCGCCGCCCTTTGTCCCCTTCGGCAGGATCCGCTCGACAAACCACGCCGGGGCCGTCTCAGGACGAGGCCGAAGCACGGCCCACACGCCCAGCACCGCGACGATCGTCGCGATACCAACGAAGTCCGCAAAGTAGGGTCCGTTTGCCGAGCCGAACACCATCGCGACGAGCGAGCTAAACATGAACACCACGCCAACTAACGCGATCGGTCCGGGCGACATCGTCGGCACAACCTGAACCCTCATGGCCTCGCGAGGCCCGCGGACCAGCGCACCGCGTTCGACCGCCCAATCCGAATACACGAAACTCACGCGACCGAGCAACTCCTCCGTCTCTGATTGACACGAATCCATCACTTTGATCGAGTTCTGTTCAGGTGTCGTTTGCATACGAGAGTCACCCTTTCGACCCGATCAAATCATCAAAACTCAACATCGGCATGGACCCCAAACACGCGGCCCTTCCACGGTGTCATTCAGACCATAGAATCCGCGTTTTTGGCCCACAAAACCGGCCCATGATCCCAGATTCGCCTATCATAGACACACCCAAAATTCGCGTTCAAATTAGCCCTCTCCCCACCACTTCCTGTTCCTTCCGGTTTCATCGCGATACCAAACACGCTTCACCCGTATTCCTCCTCGTGTAGCCAACTCAGAAACTCAGGCACACGCCACCCAAGCCCGCCATGCCCAAGCCCGCGACCGAATCACCCGCCGCCGACACCAAAGCCCCCGCGTCGCACGCAGTCCAGCGAACGACAGCCCCCAAAATCGACATGAGCACCACGCCCCCCACTTCCTCCACCAACGCCGCAACACCTGCCAAATCCACCACGACCAAGCAGGCCGGGGCCTACGGAGCCGAGCAGATCCAGGTCCTCGAGGGTCTCGAGGCCGTCCGCAAGCGTCCGGGCATGTACATCGGCGGCACCGGCCTCAACGCCCTCCACCACCTCGTCTACGAGGTCGTCGACAACTCCATCGACGAGGCCATGGCCGGCCACGCCTCCTTCGTCCAGGTCACCATCCAGCCCGACGGCTCCTGCTGCGTCATCGACGATGGCCGCGGCATCCCCACCGACCCCATGAAGCACGAGGACCCCAACCTCAACGGCAAGCCCGCCGTCGAGATCGTCCTCACCAAACTCCACGCCGGCGGCAAGTTCCAGCAGGAAGGATCCGCGTACAAGGTCTCCGGCGGGCTCCACGGCGTCGGCGTCTCGTGCGTCAACGCCCTCAGCGAGTACCTCGACTGCGAGGTCTTCCGCGACGGCGAAATCTTCTCCATCGGCTTCGAGCGCGGGCGCGTCACCTCGCCCCTCGCGCACGTCGGCAAGATCCCCGGCAACGCCGCACGAACCCGAGGCACCACCGTCACCTTCCGCCCCGATCCCACCATCTTCCCCGACGTCACCTTCTCCTACGAAACGCTCGCCACGCGACTCCGCGAACTCGCCTTCCTGAACCCCGGCGTCTCCCTCAAGTTCACCGACGAACGCGTCGGCGCCGACGGCAAGACCCGCGCCGAGACCTTCCGCGCCGAGAACGGCCTGCTCGAATACGTCACCCACCTCATGACCGGCAAAAGCCCCGTCTCCGCCCCCGTGGTCATCAAAAAGGACGACACCGAGCAATCCATGATCTGCGAGGTCGCCCTCCAGTACCACGACGGCTACAACGAGACCCTTCTCACCTTCTGCAACAACATCAACAACGTCGACGGCGGCACACACGGCCAGGGCTTCAAGGTCGCCCTCACGCGCGTCCTCAACAACTATGCCCGCAAGGCCGGCGTCCTGAAGGAAAAGGACCCCGTCCCCACGGGCGAGGATCTCCGCGAGGGGCTCATCGCCATCGTCAGCGTCAAGATCCCCAACCCAACCTTCAACAACCAGCCCAAGGAGAAACTCCTCAACCCGGAGGTCGAGGGCTTCGTCTCCGCCGCCGTCTCCGAGGCGCTCGACACCTGGCTCGAGGAGCACCCCGCCGAGGCCAAACGCCTCTGCATGAAGGGCATCGTCGCCGCTCAGGCGCGCGAGGCGGCCCGAAAGGCCCGCGAACTCACCCGCCGCAAAAGCGCCCTCGACTCGGGCTCCATGCCCGCCAAACTCCGCGACTGCAAAACCCGCAACGTCGACGAGAGCGAACTCTACATCGTCGAGGGCGACTCCGCCGGCGGCTCCGCCACGCAAGGCCGCGACGTCGAGACCCAGGCCATCCTCCCCATCAAGGGCAAGATCTTGAACGTCGAGAAGGCCCGCGTCGACAAGATGCTCAGCCACGACGAGATCCTGACTCTTATCGCCGCTCTCCGCGTCGGCATCGGCAACGAACTCGATATCTCCCGCCTGCGCTACGGCAAGGTCATCATCATGACCGACGCCNNGGGCCACGTCTACATCGCCCAACCACCACTCTACAAACTCGAGAAATCAGGAAAGGCCGCCAAGCACTCGGGCGAGTACGTCCTCAACGACCGCGTCTTCGACGAGACCCTCGAACGCCTCGGCCTCGATCGCGCCTCCCTCGTCCTCCGCGACCCAATGTCCCTCGATGAGGGCGCCACCCCCACCACCGAACGCACGCTCGAGGGAGACCAGGCTAAAAGGGCCGTCCACCTCCTCAAGCGACTCGTCGAACTCAGCACCATCGCCGAGAGACGCGGCGTCCGCTTCAACGACCTCCTCGACCAGCGCGAGAATGACCCGACCAGGAAACTCCGCCTCCCCACCCACCGCGTCACCTGGCGCGGTGCCACCGGAAACACCGGCGACGAGGGTGCGGGCGAGGCCTTCGCCTGGTCCGAGGCCGACGCCCTCGACATCATCGCGAAAAACCACCTCCGTCTGGTCGTGGACTCCGCCGAAGCCGACACCGAGAACGAGTCGCCCGAAGCCCCTCGTGGCCGCCCCGCCCAGATCAAGGAACTCCACGAGAACAAGGAACTCGACCGACTCTTCGCCGAACTCGCCCAACTCGGCTTCACCCCCGACGATTACTCGCGCGTCCTCGTCGAGTCCGTCACCGGCGAGAAACTCGCCACACGCTTCGCCTGGATCCTCCACGAAGCCCACGACGCCGAACACACCAAAGACGACTCCAAGCCCGATGACGACGACACCGAGTCCGAGTCCACCGTCCGCCGACGCACGCCCGCCAAAGGCCGCCAGATCGAGTGCCCCAATCTCTCCAGCGTCCTCGATGGACTCCGCGAGATCGGCGGGCGTGGCCTCCGCGTGAAACGATTCAAGGGTCTGGGCGAGATGGACGCCGCCGAACTCTGGACCACCACTATGGACCCTTCCACCCGAACACTCCTTCGCGTCTCGTGGGACGTCGCCAGCGGTGCCGACCAGTTGTTCTCGGTCCTCATGGGCGAGGCCGTCGAGCCGCGCCGCCGATTCATCGAGGACCACGCCCTCGAGGCCAAGAACCTCGATGTCTGATCGCCAGCAGGCCACGTCGACCAGCAAGATCCCTCGTGTGAAACCGTGCGGCGTGCGCCGCCTGCACAAATCGCGCCATTCCTTCCCCCGTTGCACACTCGAACCTCGTGCCCGCCGATGAAGGTCCCAGTCTCATCGGCCGATCGATCCGTCATCGCCTGGTCCGAGGGCCCGACTGGCGCAGCACGGGAGTGGAGATGTCGACCGCGAGGAAAATCCCTCTACACAAGACCAAGGCCGGCGCCTCAGGACGCATCAACACCATTGGACTCCAGGGAAAGGACCTCGAGGCCCTCTTCGAATCGCTCGATTCCGGACGATCCACCGAATCCACTAAAAAACGAGACTTCGTCCGCTGGCCCTTCCGCCAGGCCTCGCTCCTCGTCCATGTCTTCCAGAACGGCGGCTCAAACCCCACCCCGATCCACGTCGCCTGCCGGAACCTCAGTTGCGGCGGCATCAGCCTCCTCCACAGCGCCTACATCCACCTCGGAACCAAGGTCCAGGTCACGCTCCCCCATCCCGAACGGGGCAACGTCTCCATCCCCGCGTTTGTTGTCCGCTGCACCCACCTTCGAGGCGTCATCCACGAGATCGGTGTCAAGTTCAACAAGCCCATCCAGGCCCGCGAGTACTTCAAAACGAGCACCGCCAACACCCAGTTCTCACTCGAGAACGTCGAGGCCGGCAATCTCGTCGGCACGCTCATCTACGTCGACGACTCCGATCTCGACCTGCGCATTGTCCGACACTACCTCCGCGAGACCCAACTCCGCCTCCGCACCGCCCCCAATGCCGAGGAGGGCCTCAAGCTCGCCCGCGAAGGGTGCGATCTCATCCTCGCCGACTACCAGATGCCCGGGATGACCGGCGTCGACTTCGCCGTCGAGGTCCGCAAGCTCGGCATCAACACGCCCATCATCATCACCACCTCCGACACCAGCCCCCTCACACGCCAGAAGATCGAGAGCGTCTCGGTCAACGGCTTCCTCGCCAAGCCCGTCACCCAGGACATGCTCCTCCGCGCCGTCGCCGAGTTCCTCGTGGCAAGCAAGGACGGCACGGTCGCCGGCACGACCAGCCTCGCCCGCG
>JRYD01000449.1_pt1 | contig 85719 bp, 67 predicted proteins | sample 235311 | NCBI WGS metagenome assembly JRYD01 (sample SAMN03074213, study PRJNA261472) | activated sludge metagenome | biome: Common Effluent Treatment Plant; feature: Wastewater; material: Activated sludge; isolation source: activated biomass in a lab-scale reactor treating industrial wastewater at... | reverse complement strand
GTTGACAACATGATAAAGCTAAGTGGCAACACCACCAACGGAATATCGCTCACAGGTTGCGATAGCAGCACGGTAAGTTGCAACACTGTTATCGGACGCTATCCTGCTGTAAATTATCAGAACAGAGGAATATACGGAAGCATGAATCAAAAATGCTACATCAGTTGTAATGTTACAGACAGTTTGTATAAAGGAGTACATTTCAGCAGCAGTAATATAGCCACCAAATTCAGAGGCAATGAAATGAAGAAGCACTACATAGGTTTGTATTTGGATAATACGGCAGTTATAGACACGCAGAGCCATGCAGGCAATATGTGGACAGGAACATACAACAGCACCTATGGGGCATGGAATGAGAATGCTATTCCTTTTTTTAATTTATTTAAATCGCTTTTCATCATTGATCAGACATTAGGTATTGTGTACAATCCCAATATACCCTTAGGTATCAATCCCGGAGAGCCGAATGATCAGGGGTGGTTTCAACCTGATACAAGTGGGCATACTTTTGATTGTATTGGCTATTTGCAATGCGAAAATATTTCTCATGACAACAGCAGGGGTGCAGTAAGTTTGCAAGAAGCCATAGCATCAGACAGTGTAATATCGTCAGGATATATTGACGAAACCAAGAGCATGGCACAAGTTTTTTTGTTTGAAACATTAAAGAACGATACTTCTGCCATCAATGGCAGTACAGTTTTAATGCAGTTTGTAAACGACAATGCTTCAACAAACTTGGGCAAGTTGTACCAAACAAAACAATTGCTAAACGAAGTGTATTATACAGATTCCAGTAATTTTTCATTAATAAAAGAAAAAGACAGCTTAATCACCCTGCATTTGAATTCGATTTTGCAAATGGATAGTATTTCTGCTGCCGACAGCAGCATTAACAATATTAATGCAAGGCAGCAAGAAGTTGATGAAACTGTTTTGTTGCAACAACAGAAAGCAGTAGCAATCACACAGTCTATCAAAATACAAAAGGCAGATGATGCCAAGGTAATAAATAACACTATTTTTAACAATCGTTTGCCAGAGGAGAATATAAAGGAGGTTAATGAAATAAAAATAATGTTCGATAAATATGGAGTTGATTCTATTGCTACTGACTATGCAACATTGTTAAACATTGCACAGCAATGCCCTCAGAGTGGCGGTGTTGCCGTTTATCAGGCACGCAGTTTGGTGGCCTTGTTTGGCGATACAATTTTTTACAATGACGAGAATGTTTGTTTCCAACAAGGGTATTACAGAATAGCCAATGAAACAAAGAGCAACAAAACAGAAAAGGAGGTAGATTTAAAACCAAACCCAGCCAATAACTATGCAGATGTGATATTGAACAAATCTTTTGAAGGAATTTGCAGGATTAAAATAACTGATATGTATTCAAAAATCATATTTGAGCAGTCATTTGATTGCCATGAAAAGCAATTCAGAATAAATACAACTGATGTCTTAAATGGAATGTACAATGTGCAAATTACTATAAATGATAATACTCAGGCTATTGTAAAACTCATAATTGTAAAATGAAAAAAGTGATATTCATATTGTTCATGCCCTTGGTTGTTCAGGGGCAAATGAACAGTACATGGCTAATTGGATATGGAAATTGGGCTACTAGGGCAAGAATGGTTTTTGATTCGACAAATTATGTATTAACACAAGAAAATCGTAAAATGGGGTTCGAAGGCACCGAAGCCACTATCAGCGATGCCAACGGCAACCTGCTGATGAGCAGCAATGGTGTATGGATAGCCGATGCCACTGGCGATACGATGATGAATGGCAGTGGTTTGAATCCTGGAGCAGAAGTAAATGCTTATCCGAAAGGATTATTATTACCTTATGCGAATATAATTTTACCTTACCCTAATGACACAAATAAGTATGTTTTATTTCATCATACCTGTGAGTGGGATGGTATATCTTATCCATCATATCAAGTGTTTTATTCCGTTATTGACATGACACTCAATGGAGGTTTGGGCGGTGTGGATTCATTACAAAAAAATGTTATTGCTTTACAAGATACATTAGGTTGGGGTCTTGCTGCTTGTCGCCACGCAAATGGTAGAGATTGGTGGATTGTGGTACAAAAACAAAACACTGATTCTATTTTTAAAATTCTTTTTACTACTACGGGCATTGCTAGTATTTCAGCACAAAAATTAAACGTGCCAAAAAACTGGTATGATGTTACGCAACCTACTTTCTCACCTGATGGTACACAGTTTGCATATTCTGTTAATTTAATTGATAGTGATACCACATATGTGGATAATTATGTTTTACTATTTGATTTTAATCGTTGCTCGGGTATGTTCTACAACAGCAGAGCTATCCTTGTTTCAACATTAACTTTAAACGCTATTTGGGGTTTGACGTTCAGTGCCTCGGGTGATTATGTTTATGCAAGTAAATCAACAAAATTATTTCAAGTCAACACTTCAACATTATCAGTAGATACGGTAGCTAATTATGATGGCTTTTGTTATCCCAATCCTCCTTGGTGTACTACATTTTTACACATGTACTTGGCTGCTAACGGAAAGATTTACATGACATCAGGCAATGGTGTTCAACATATTCATGAAATGAATTATCCAGATAGCTCAGGTGCAGCTTGCGATTTACAGCAGCACGCCATTAACTTAGGCGTGTGGAGTTTTAGGGCTGTACCCAACCACCCTAATTATTATTTGGGGTGCGATACTACAAGCGGTTGCCCTTGTTTAGCACCAACAAGCATAAACGAAATAGGGCAGCATGATTTTAAATTTTCCATTTCTCCCAACCCAAGCAATGGTAATTTTAAAATAGTTTATTTACTCCCACAAAACAAATCCGGCATACTTCAAATATTTGATATAGCAGGTAAGAAAGTTTTTAGTTACAACCTACCACCGTGGAGTACCATGCAATATATATCACTGCCAAAAATTGCAAGCGGAGTTTATCAATGTGTGATTAGCAGTGGCAATGAAAGGGTGCATAAAAAGTTGGTTGTCTTTAAAGAGTAGTGTTTCTAAAACAGCTATGTGTCGGTTAGTAAAACAACAATCCCCGTGCGCTGACGATCCAACAAAGCCAACCGTAAATTTTCCAGCTTATGCAGGGCAGGCTTTGCATAAAAAGAAAATTTACGGTTGGCTTTGTTGGTGTCTTTTTCTTTGGTTCGTTTCTTTTGGACAAGCAAAAGAAATGAACAAAGAAGCAACCGTCCAATCCATGCAATGCGATACCTTTACCATATCAGGATATTTTACCTCTCCGGGTAGTTGTTTCTACAATATAGCAAGTGTTACTTCTCCGGCAAATACTACGTGGAAAGATAGTGTGTGCGTTACGGTGAACTACGCATGTACAGACAGCAGCACGTTCATCATTTACGACAGCACCTACAGCACTACCCTAAATTACAGATACGACACCTTAAACGTATTTATTGAAGGCACACTGTTTGTAAACGACACCCTTAAATTGATGCGCTGCAATGTGTATATGAATGCAGGAGCACATATTATAGTGCAGGCTGGCGGCTACTTGGATATTGACAGCAGCCTGGTTACAGGGTGCCTTGCTATGTGGCGTGGCATAACAGTACTTGACTATGGAGAGATAATAGTGCATGAAGGCAGCACCATTGCCGATGGTGACACAACAATATTAGCCAACAACAAAGCCAAGGCAACACTGCACAATGCCTATTTCAAAAACTTTGTTTTGGGAGTGTATATGCCGCCATCTGCAAATGTCTATTACAACGGCACTACAATAAAAATAGAGCAGACAACTTTTGATTTTACTGTATTTAAACAAAACTACACAGGACAAAATACACATGGCTCAAAGCCTGAATGTGGTGTGTTGCTTAATGACTGGATTGGAACCATAGGCGGAACATTGCCATTGCAGTTAAACAGTTTTAACAACCTGAACACAGGCATCGTAAGCATTGGCAGTATCTTAAATGTAAAGCGCAGTGTATTTAAAAACATAAATTACGATACATTCTATTCTACTGCATATATAGGAACAGCCATCACAAGTATAAAAAATAACAACCATTCAGGCAAGCTAACAGTGTTTCCTGAGCCATGGAGCTACACAACCGTTGACAGCAGTTACAGAGGTATTTATGCAATTGGCTCTGAATTAACTGTTAACTATGTACATTTGCTTAATGTAAGAACAGGGGTTGAACAAATGAACGCACCAATGTTGAGTACCAATACAGTTTCTAACTGCACTATTACGGCAAGTCACATAGCAATAAAAATGCTGAGTAATGCATTTGCAAAGTATATGTATGCAACCAACAATAACATTACCATTAACGGAATGACAACTTCGGGTTTATCATTGGCTAACTACGGTATATGGATGAGTGAAGGCAATGCCAATACCTTTGTTCGTTACACGGCAAGCAACAATTCCTTAAACCTAACTAATGCCTTACATGGTATTTATTCAGGCGCATTGAACACTGCCAAAATAAAATATAACGTTATTAAACTGAATGGCAACGGAAATGGTATTTTAATTTCTGCAAACAGGTATTCAAACATCAGTTGTAATAATATAACCGGAACATACTCAACAGGAATTACAGGCAATTCAAGCGGAATGACGTTTAGTCTCAATAATTCTGTTGGAAAAAACACGGTTTCCTGTAATACTGTTGATAGCACTTACAGAGGCTTTAACTTTGGCGGACAAAACCCCTCAACAGTGTTTAAAGGCAATGAAATGAATACTCATTTTAACGGATTATATTTAAACAGCACAGCCACTATGGGGCAGCAATTTCATCATGGTAATGAATGGAACGGACCCTTTGGAAGTTTTGGTGCGATTAATTTAGCGGGAATTAATTTTGTTCCTTTCTCTATTTTTACAGTAGATTCAACTTTGGGTGCTGTTTATAATCCAACTGTAAATCCAAGCAATGGGTGGTTTTATCCTGACACAACAGGAAATACATTTTATTGTTATTCTTCTACGGTGTGTTCATCACCACCGCCTGCATTAACCGATTCGGCATATAATGTAATGATAGCTAACGGAACGTTAGAGTCTGATGAATATATTGATGAAAGCCGTGTAATGGCAGAGGAATATTTGTACAGAGAGTTAGCAGATGATTCTGCGCTGTGGTTTAGCGATTCCACCTATATTCAATTCATGCTTGATAAGGGGATTGAAAATACAGGTTATCTTTATGATGTGGAAGAATATTTACGGGCAGCTTATCAGCACGATTCTGCTTTTATGAGCTTAGTTGACAGTTGTAATTTGCAGATTACAATCTTAACAGACAGCATTGCAAAGTTAGAGGAGTTTCAGCCTGACGGATGGGATGCCATGAGAGATCAGGTTCTTTACACCATAGAATTTCTGAATCAAACCATACTAAATTTATACATACAGCGCGAGGCTACATTAAATAACAATCTTGAAAATGCCGAGCTGCAAAACGATTATGTTGTTAATGGCGAACTGCCCGAAACAAACAGTGCTTATATTAATGAAATTGAAATCAATTTCATTGAACGGGATAATGATATTCAATATATCATTGATAATTATGCAGGCATATTTGCATTAGCAAATCAGTGTCCTTTTGCAGGTGGCGAAGCAGTAGAGCGAGCAAGAACAAAAGTAGCAATGGTTAATGATTCGGTTTATTACAATGATGTAAACACCTGCCTGCAAAATGGAATTTACAGGATAGCTAACAAGGATTCTTTTCTTGTTAAAGAAATAAAATCAATAGTTATAAAGCCTAATCCCGCAAACGATAAAATAACAGTAGAGTTAATTGGGAATTACGAAGGTATTTGTAACATTGAAGTTATTAATCCATTAAACAAGGTTATTCTAAATGAACAAATGCCTTGTAATGAAAAAGTAAAAACCATCAATGTTTCTCAAATTGCACAAGGTATTTACTCGGTTAATGTTTACATAAACAATGAAGTAAGGTTAGTTAATAAAATTACTATCATAAGATGATTCTTAATTTTCTAAAATGTAATAATGCAAGACACATTCTGTGTCTTGTATTATTACTTAATAATACACCCTTGTTATTTGGGCAAGGCAGAGCTTCTACTTGGCTGCTCGGTTATCAAGCAAAAAACAGAATAACGTTTACTGATACCTCATATTCTGTAACATCTGAAATTCGTAAAATTCCATTTATGTCTACCGAAGGAAATATTTCTGATGAAAACGGAAATATATTAATGAGCAGCAATGGTTATTTTGTAGCAAATGCAACAGGCGATACCATGTTAAACGGGAGCGGATTAAATCCTAATCAATGCACTTATGACTACGGACATCAATGGGGATTACCTTTGGTTTACGCCAATATGTTTTTACCCATGCCTGACGATACAACTAAATATATTTTATTTCATCAGACTTGTAATTACAACAGTCCTACTCTTACGGACAGTAATATTTTTTATAGCATAATAGACATTACACTTAATAATGGCTTAGGAGCTGTAATTAGTAAAAATAACATTGCAGCAAATAATTCATTTGGTACAGGAATTACTGCTTGTAAACATGCTAATGGCAGGGATTGGTGGATTATAGCTGTTTCCGATAGTGGAAATATAATCCATAAATTTTTACTTACTCCGAATGCTGTTACTTATATGGGTTATCAAAATTTGCAATTACAAGCATATTTTGCATGGGCTGGTCAGCCGGTATTTTCACCTGACGGTGAAAAATTTGCTTTTAGAAATGCTTATGTTTCTGGAATGAACTGGAATATGTTTATTAATGTAATGAATTTTGACAGATGTACAGGTATTTTTATTTTAGATACGGTTATAAACTATTCAGATAGCACTGTTGGTTTTGGAACTATGTTTTCACCTGATTCACGTTATTTATATTTTTCTACAACACAACATATTTATCAGGTGGACACAGATGCTCCAAATATTGGAGCTACTTTTCAAACTGTTGCCATTAATGATGTGTTTCCTTCGCCTACTCCACCCTTCTATACTAATTTTCATTTAATGTATCTTGCACCAAACGGTAAGATTTACATTACTTCAACTAATGGTGTCGTACATTTACACGAAATTGATTATCCTGACAGTTCAGGAATAGCCTGTAATGTTAATTTGCATAATGTGTTTATTAATAACCCTAATGCTAACACCGTCCCCAATCACCCTAATTATTACTTAGGTCGTTTGGTTGGTAGCCCATGTGATAGCCTAACTTCTGTTTCTGAAATAGAGCATGATTTTAAATTTAAAATTTCCCCAAATCCCAATAACGGCAATTTTAAAATCATGTATTTGTTACCTCAAAATAAAGCAGGCAAATTAGAAATTTTTGATATAAACGGCAAAGCCGTTTATTCTCAAAACCTGCCTCAATGGAGTACACTACAATTTATTTCATTGCCTAAAATTGCAAGCGGAGTTTATCAATGTGTGATTAGCAGTGGCAATGAAAGGGTGTATAAAAAGTTGGTTATCTTTAAGGAGTAACGTAGTATTTTTAAAACAGCAATGTATCGGTTAGTAATACAACAATCCCCGTGCGCTGACGATCCAACAAAGGTGCGAACCGTAAATTTTCCGGTAAAACATGGAATATTGCTTGCAGTTTCATCGTATATTGTTAAAGATTATTAATCATCTGCTATTTTGCTACTTAACCAGATGGCGAATCAGAACATTGGTCTAATTGTTTTTAATTCTTTGTTCGCAAGAATTAAAAATGCTTTTGCAATTTCTTAACTATTTATTACAAGATGCTTTCTACTTTTGAAAAAAATCTAAACAATGAAAAAGCAAGTTATATACCTCTCTGTATGCTTCCTTATAGCGTTAAATTGCCAAGCACAACTTTTTAATGGTGATAAACCTGCATTTACCCACGCTGATTCGTTACGTGGTTTTCTGTTGCCAATAAGAAGTTGTTATGATGTTAAATTTTACGACTTGTCAGTTACATTGAATATTCCTGATGAATCAATTTTGGGTAGCAACAGCATTTGGTTTGAAGTAGTAAGCCCAACAAAAATGATTCAGGTTGATCTCACAGAAAAGTTAACTGTTGCTTCTATAACTGATGAGCATAACAATAAGTTAAACTTTATTCGTGATGGCAATGCCATAATGATTTCTTTCCCAACAATGTTAAATAAAGACATGCATTACAAAATAAAAATTGACTATTTCGGTAAGCCTGTTGTTGGCAAGATGCTGCCATGGGATGGTGGCTTTAAATGGACTAAAGACGAAGATGGTTTACCTTGGGTAGCTGTTGCATGCCAGGGAACGGGTGCCAGTGTGTGGTGGCCGTGTAAAGATCATCAAAGTGATGAGCCTGACAGTATGATGATAAATATTACTGTTCCAAAAGAATTGATGGATATTTCAAACGGAAGGCTTCGTAAAAAAACTCCTGTGGGTGATGATATGATGCAGTATAGTTGGTTTGTGAGCTATCCGATAAACACTTACAATGTTACAATAAATGTAGGTGCTTTTGCTCATTTTAATGATTGGCATGTAAACAATAACGACACTTTAACGCTTGACTACTACGTAAAATCATACAACTTAGAGAAAGCAAAAAAACAATTTGAACAAGTGAAGCCCATGTTGAATTGCTTTGAAAAATATTTTGGGAAATATCCTTTTTACCGCGATGGTTATAAGTTGGTAGAAACACCTTACTTGGGCATGGAGCATCAAAGTTGTATTGCCTATGGAAACAAATACAAAACCGGATATATGGGAATGGATTTTTCAGGTATTGGATTAGATTTTGACTATATCATCATTCATGAGACAGCGCATGAGTGGTGGGGAAATAATATAACGACAAAAGACATTGCTGATATGTGGGTGCATGAAGGCTTTGGTAGTTATGCGGAAGTGCTTTATACAGAATGTTTGTATGGAAAAGCAAAAGCTCTTGATTATGTGAATGCACAACGTAAAAAAGTAGGAAATAAAACTCCTATCATTGGTCCCTATGATGTAAATATTGAAGGCAGTGGAGACATGTACCCTAAAGGGAGTTTGTTAATAAACACTATCAGACAATATATTGATAATGACTCTTTGTTTTTTTCTATTCTGATGAACATACAGAAAACTTTTGCCTATCAAACGATCACTTCTGCAAATGTTGAATCGTTGATGACTAAACAATCAGGTAAAAATCTTACTCCCATTTTTGATCAATACCTGCGCCATGCAGCAATTCCTGTTTTTGAATATGAAGTGGTGAAAGAAAAACCATTTCAACTGCGCTACCGATGGAAGGCAGATGTTGCGGATTTTGATTTACCTGTAAGAATAGATTGTAATAAAGAAAACAAACGATTGAATGTAACTACTCAATGGCAGGAAACAACACTTGCCGGGTTTGACAGTAATTGTTTAATCATAAGAGATGATCTTGGCTATTTTAAAGTCACAAACCTGAATAAATAAAACAGGCTGCCCGTTAAAACAGACAGCCTTGTATTAAAATCAACTCAAAATTATTGTACAACCAATTTAAGTTGTTGCAGTTGCTTGCCGCTGTTAATTTTTACAATATAGATTCCTTTAACAAAACTTTCTGAAGGAATAGTTATATTTTCTAATCCGTTTACTTTCTTAGCGAATGATGAAACCAAACGGCCATTCAAATCTGTAACGTCAACAGTAACTGTTGTGGCATTGTCGCTGTTAATAACAAGTTGCGAGTTTCCTGTTGCAGGATTAGGATAAAGTGCAATAGCTTCAATGCTGTTGTTTTCTAAAACCGATAAAGGACCCATATCATATTTATCGAAATAGAAATCACCATTAGCAGAGCCGCCAAATCCGGTGAATACCATTTTCCATTTATGATAGTTTTTGTCAATGACAAAGTAGGCTACAGAGTCTTCTATTACGAATGTTGAGCCATTGAATGATTTCCAGTCATAGCCAATAAGGTTGTTGTCGAAAGAATAACCATAACCTGCATCGGTAGCAGTAGTAACATCATTTACCGGATAAACTTTAACAGATTGCACACTATCGTTAGTGAGCACACCGGTAACTTTATAATTGATAAAGTGATCAACATATTGCTGGAAGCAAAGATCCCAACTGTCTTTTGTTGGTTCGCGGTCTAAGAATTGATCGTTAGCAATTGAGTAGTAACCGAAGTTTTTTGCAGGATAACTTAACTTTTGAAGTGAGCGTTGTATTTCATTGCTGCCATCTAAATCGGCAATACGAAAATTATAGGTTGCATTGATAAGCGATTCTATCCAGATTTTTTTAACTGTGTTGTTATTTAGTTTTATAAAATAAATTGAGTCGCCCAAAACAGCATGAGAGCCTAAATCATATTCGCCCCAGCCGAGATCAAACATGTTCGATGTATCAGCAGTGGTGTTAAATGCACCATTAAACATGTGCGCTTCATTATTCAGCAATTCAGAATAATACATTCCTGTAGTATCTGCAGCAGTCATAGTGGCCCACTCGGAAGCATCTTTATTTGCTTTAAAAAGTTTTACATTATTTTTTGAATTAATGAGAATGGCTGCTTCAAATCCTGAAATCTGAAATGCAAGATCCCAATCGGTATTGTCAATAGTTGATACCGTTGCATTGGCCATACTGTAAAACGTCTGATTGGTGTAGCCGGGATTAATGGTAACTGTTTCACTCATTTGTGAAAAGCCAAGGAGAGGCATAAACAGTGCTACTGAAAGTTTAATTATAGAATAGAATTTGTTCATTTGAATATATATTTAGTTGTTTATAAAATACGTTGATAACAAAATGCAGGATAACCTCTGACACCTGTAGTATTGTAAAAGTCATAGAACTTTATTTTATAATACTGATCGTTTTTATCTTTGAGAATATAATATATGTCTGGAGTTATGTAATATTTATTGTCGTTAAAGTTGAAATACTTCCATTCAAAGCCAATGATGTTTCCTGTTGAATAAAAAGGATAAGAAGAAATATCGTTATGATTAAAATTCTCGAACGGCATATACCCCGGCAAAGAATCTTTCTTAAGAATAGCACACGTTATATTGTTCCAACGGTTAGACAGAACACCATTTACAGAATAATATCTGAATTGCAATGGCTCGTCCCAATAGGTATGGATATAACGGGTAAACATCATGTCCCATTGATCTTTTGGCGGAGCAATATTTTTCATTTGTCCACCATTATCGAATGAAAAATAAACCTGCGAATAGGCATTGTCCTTTGTTACAACAAACTCATGGTAGTCGGAATTATTCAATTTGCTGTAACGAATTGTATAGGTGTTGCTGTCAATACTCACAATTTGAATTTTGCGATATCGGTCGCTACCTATATGACTGAATTTTCCTCTGTCAATAATTACGATTTGTTGATTTACATCACCACTTGAAGTTGTATTACTTCCAAAAACTGTGCTGTCGCCAAGCATATTATCAGAATCAGTAAGCCAATTCAGTCCTGTGGTATCAGTATTCATCATATCTGTACATTGTGTGCGCCATGCAAACATGTACTTACCTGTGTTGAGATATATATGTTTTGATTCCGGTGAAGCATCAAAAGCCAAATCATAATCTTTAACTGCACTGCTTTTTACAACACCGGACGTCAGGCTAACGAATACAACAGTATCGTAATTAACTCCAATATTTATCTGCATGGATTGTAGTGTAGTATCAATAGGAGGCAGCACAATTGCCTTGTCATTATCTTTTTCGCAAGAAGCAAAAAGCAATGCTGTAATTGGTAATAATAAAAAGAAAATATTGACCTTGATTTTCATGTTAAATATTCACTGAAAGTTTTAAGAAAAATAATCGTCCGGGAAGTAGAGATGAAGATGATGAACCACCGCTGTGGATTTCACCTGTAGCGAATCGTCTTACATCGGTAACATTAAATATATTTTTAAGCCCCCCTCCTATTTCAATTCTGTCCTTCCACATTTTTTTTGAAACAGTTGCATCCAGTAGTTGATAATCTTCGTTGGTTTGCTTGAGGCTGTTGCCATTACTGTCTAAAACATACACAGGAACTTTTCCATTGTATTTATAATAAACACTTGTAGTCAATCCAAAAGGTTTATAGTGATAACTCACAGAACCATTTGCCTGGAGATACCATGATAAATCATTAACAAGTGATTCGTTGAAGGATGATGTTCCAGTATAGGAAACACCTGCTGAAACTGAAAAACTTCCAACATCAATTTTATTTGACCATTCAATGCCTTGTGATGTAAAGTGTCCAATATTAATGTATGTATATAGGTTTGATGTATCACTATAAGTAGCTAATGTTATCAGGTTTTTTACTTTGTTGTAATACAATTTTACCTCTGAATTTATTTTTATGCCTTTGAATTTGGGTAATAAGGAATATACCAACTGAAAATTATCTGACGACTCCGGTTTAATATTGTTGTTTCCCTGAACATTGTGGTTGATATCAATAAAATCAAGATAAAGTTCTTTAATTCCCGGAGTGCGAAAACCACGACTGTAAGAAAGACGAATAGCCTGAATGTTTGTTAAATCATATTTCAGATTAAGAGATGGAATTAATGGAATGGTAAATTCTGAATGTAAAGCATAACGTAATCCTGGACGGATAAGTAGTTTAGAGAATGGTTTGTATTCGGCACTTGCAAACACGGCATATTCCTGCATGGCAGCCTTATTGCTGATTCGCTTACCGGTTCCATTTTCAATGTTAAAATCTATACCTCCCTGATAATTGAAGTTTTTATTTTCATCAACATGGTTGAATGCACTTCTGATGTTCCAGCTGTAAAATTTTGTTTCACCACTAAAATCCTGTCCTGTAAGTTCTGACTGTTCGAGAGCAACCATATCTTTCAAAAAAACTTCTTTATGTCTGTCATATCCTGAAAAAGCTATATGACCATTGATTTTACTTTTGCCTGAAAGAAACCAATCATAGCTGACTGAATGGTTGTTGCGCAGTGTTTTAAAATAAGTGTCGTAGGCGTAAGCAGAAAAGGGTGTAACAGTGACTGGACCTTTATCCGTAATTTTCTCATCAAAAAGTCCCATCTGATAAGCTACCTTAACCTTACTGAAAGTATATTGCAGCAATGCTGTGCCGAAATATTGTGTCTTGGGTTTCCATTCAAAAACTCTTCGGTTATCAATCAGGTTCCATCCTTCAAAAAAATTTCTTCCGGCAGTTACTTTTAGTCCTGCATGCTTAAAGTTTACAGAGACATTCAGGTCAGTATTGCAGGTTCCAATATTTTCGTAATAAGCTGAGGCGCCCGCAGTAGTCTTCCTGATTGTTTGTGGTTTTGTAATCAAATTAATAGCACCTGCAATAGCATCGGTGCCATAGGCAGTGCTCATAGGTCCTTCAACGACTTCTATTCTTTCAACAGCTGCAAGATTAAGTTGGTTGAGGTCAATATTTCCATCCATTCTTCCAATCACAGGTACACCGTCAATCAGCACTTTAATATTCTTCATGTCCATTCCCATCATGGTTAATGTGCTGCCGAAAGCCTGATCATAACCTGTGCTCATATTGAGTTGTTTGCTAAGCACATCGGCAACATTCACAGCACCCATATTGTCAAACGTTTCTTTACCAATTACTTTTATGGCATAGGCAGATTGCATGGCAGGTGCAGGAGCATAAGAAGCAGTAACAGCAACTTCATTGAGGTTGACTCCATTTCTGATTAGCCAAATAGTGTCACCGGAAGTTTCTTTTTCAATTTTTTGACTCTGATAGCCAAGACAGCGCACTTCAATTAAAAACCCCGATTCTTTTGTTTCAGGAAGTTTAACACGTCCTTTGTTGTCGGGCAGTAATATCTGTGACTTTCCGGAAGGCATTATCCAAATCACAACAGCCTCGTTTACCGGCTTACCATTGGATTTATCTTTGATAAATAATACCTGATCGGCAGCAAAAAGCGTTACAGACAAAAGAAAAAATGTGAATAGGAGTATGGTTTTTTTCACAGCTGCAAAAGTAAAAGTAGCACCCTGCAGCATGGAAAAGTTATGTTGATAAAAATCAGTCAATCTACAATGTTGACAGAAGTATGACAATTAATTTTGCTCATGAAAATTTTCTGAGATTATCCATAAATTTTCCAAATCAAAAATGATTTAATTTATTTAGCGTTAGCATAAAAACACAATTTCATGACAAAGCAATCTATCACCAGCGAAATACAAGTTGCAATTGAACAGATCTACAGGCAATGGGGCGTTTTTTCATTAGACAACCGTATTCCTGAAAATGATGAACTGGACATGCTGAAAAGCAAACTGATGAAACTACATGATAAAATCAATCATCTTCAATTGGTTGAATCTGTTTTCTCTTATGATCAACCGGCAAAGGAGGTTGTTACAGAAACAGTACGTCAGCCAATAGTACAGACTGTCATTGAAAAATCTGAACCCGAACAACGAACTGTTGTTGAAACTCCGAAAACTGAATTAAAAGCAGAAACTTTAATAATTGAAGAAGTAAAAGCAACACCTGTTGAAGAAGTAAAATCTGAAAAAAACGCTGAACCTGTTATTCCACCGGTACAAACTGTAAGAGCTGAAGTTTTTAAAGAAGTGGATCAAACAGTGGCAACTATGTTTCACGAGTCAGAAACCATTCACGATAAAATTGGTATAGCACAGCCGGCTTTTGCCATAGCAGATAAATTAAAACTGTCGCCTGTTGCTGATTTGGTTAAAGCCATTGGCATTAATGAAAAATTTTTATTCATCAGTCAATTGTTTAATGATGATTCTATAAAATATCAATCAGCAATTGATAAGTTGAACTCCTCAGCAAATTTTGCCGAAGCCTACATGTACTTCGACTCTGAAATAACTTCAGGAAATCAGATAGATAAGAATAGTGATGCCTGCAAACAGTTTGTAGATTTGCTGCAAAGGCGATTCATGTAATGCTGCGAATATCTTTTTTTGCATCGTTGATTTTTATTTATGTTTTGCTATTTACACATCTTGTTTTTGCACAGCAAGATGATGCACGAAAAGTTATTACTGAATTATCTTCAGAAAAATATTTTGGTCGTGGTTACCTGAAACATGGTGATAAGAAAGCTGCACATTTTATTAAAAAAAGATTCTGCAAACTTGGATTAAAGCCTGTTGATGATAAATGGTTTCAGCATTTTACACATCCGGTAAACCGTTTTCCGAAAAATGTAAGTCTGACTACTGACACAAAAACCTGGATTCCCGGAAAAGAGTTTTTAATACATCATCAATCACCATCTGCCAATGGAACATGGCCCGTAGCATGGGCAGATTCTGCAGAAATCATTTCAAGTCTTAATAATGATTTCGACAGTTGCTATGTCATAACACGTCAGGTTTTCAGTAAGCTGCAAAAAGAAATTACATCCTTGCTTTTTAAGCGAAAAAAAGGCGTATTGGTCATTCTTGAACCGCATAAATTGACATGGAGTGTTGGCACGTCAGTGTTTAATATTCCTGTTATTGAAGTATATGATAGCCTTTTCAGTCGTCAAACAAAAAGCATCACAGTTCATGCCGATGCAGAATTTAATGCCCAATATAACTCAAAAAATGTAATTGGAATAATTACTGGAAATAAAATTCCTGACTCTTTAATTGTAATAACGGCACATTACGATCATTTGGGTGGCATGGGAAATAAAACATTCTTTCCCGGTGCCAATGACAATGCAAGTGGTGTTGCCATGTTACTTTCTTTAGCCGAATATTTTTCAAAACAAGAAAACAGACAACCCTATTCCATTTTATTCATTGCATTTGCAGGTGAAGAAGCCGGTCTGCAGGGCTCAAAATATTATACAGAACATCCGCTACTGCCATTATCAAAAATTCGTTTTCTGATAAATCTCGATTTGCTTGGCACAGGCGATGAAGGCATTACGGTTGTTAATGCAACTGAATTTGAAAGAGATTTTTCAATTTTACTGTCTATAAACGATACTGCCAAATATGTTAGCAATGTTGGCAAAAGAGGTAAAGCAAAAAACAGTGATCACTATTACTTCAGTGAAAAGGGTGTGCCTGCATTTTTTATCTATACTCTCGGTGGTGTTACATGGTATCATGATGTAATGGATAAGTCAGAAACTTTGCCGTTAACAAAGTACAACAATGTGTTTCAACTCTTGAAATCATTCATCATTGCCTTGCAGTGAGTAAACTTTATCGTTGAAAAATCGTTTCTCCTATTCAATTATCTTTGTAAATTATAAGAAAAAAAGTGCAGGAAATATTTTTTGCTGATTTAGGTTCATCAGATTACAAACAAACCTGGGATTTTCAGGAGCAGCTTCTTCAACAGATTATGCAACTGAAATTAGAAGGACGTAATCAGGGTTTGGGTGATCATGCACCAACACCACATTACTTATTATTTTGCGAACATCCCCACGTTTTCACCTTAGGAAAAAGCGGCAAACCCGAACATTTACTTTCTAACGAACAACAACTTAAAAATGCCAATGCAGATTATTATAAAATAAATCGTGGTGGTGATATTACCTATCATGGTCCGGGACAGATTGTTGGTTATCCTATTCTGAATCTTGACCTGTTTTTTAATGACATTCATCGCTACATGCGTTTTCTCGAAGAAGTAATTATCCGAACTTTAAAAGAATATGGCATTGAAGGCAGCAGAATAGAAAAACTAACCGGTGTGTGGATTGATGCGGGCAAACCAAGTGCGCGCAAGATTTGTGCCTTTGGTGTACGTTGCAGCAGATGGATAACCATGCATGGATGGGCGCTCAATGTAAATACACAGTTGGAATATTTTAACCACATTATTCCCTGCGGCATCAGTGACAAAGCTGTTACATCCATGGCAAAAGAACTTGGAAATAATTTAAATATTGATGAAGTAAAATCTGTTTTATTAAAACATTTCAGTGATGTTTTTAATGCCACAATTAAAAATGTGGAAAAAGAAAAACTAATAGCAAAAGAAAAAACATGAAAAAGATAATCAAATACCTTCTGTTTATTTTACTGATAACAACAATTGTACTTGCAGCTACAGGAAAATTGTATTACTACAAAGCTCTTGTTTACAATTTTGTAGATATTGACGATTTGAATTTGTTTTACAACAGAGAAGTAAAAAACGGAACGGGAATGCCATGGAATGTTTCTACAGACTACAATAAAAAAAATCTGAGCGACACACTCACTGCATTATTAGAAGCTAACAAATCTGTTGCATTTTTAATTATAAAAAACGACTCTATTTGTTTTGAAAAATATTGGGAAAACTACGGGCAGGAATCACTTTCCAATTCCTTTTCTATGGCAAAAAGTATTGTAGCATTACTGATTGGAAAAGCTATTGACGAAGGTAAAATAAAAAGCCTTGACCAGCCTGTTGCAGATTTTATTCCTGAGTTTAAAGAAGGTGAAAAATCAAAAATTACAATTCGTCATTTGATGATGATGAGTTCGGGTCTTGATTGGAATGAAGGATATGCATCGTTGACCTCACAGGTTACTGAAGCCTATTATGGAACACAACTTTACAAACAGGTTGCCTCATTAGGTGTTGCAGAAGCACCGGGAAAATTCTGGGAATATAAAAGCTGCGATACAGAATTGTTAGCTATCATCGTGAATAAAGCAACAGGAAAAAGCCTGGCGGAATATGCATCAGAAAAACTCTGGAAACCATTGGGTGCAGAACACAATGCACAATGGAGTCTTGATCATAAAGATGGTATAGAAAAAGCTTACTGTTGCTTTTACAGCAATGCACGCGACTTTGCACGTTTCGGTAAACTTGTTTTGCAACATGGACGATGGAATAATGAACAAATTATTGACTCTGCCTTTATAGCACTTTGTACCACACCAAATAATTTACCGGATAAGGAAGATAATAAACCTGTTCAGCATTACGGCTATCAATGGTGGCTATCCAACATCAGCAATCATCCTGTGTATTACATGCGTGGTATATTAGGGCAGTATGTTATCGTTATTCCCGATATGCAGATGATTATTGTGCGATTGGGACATAAACGCAGCAACAACCCGGACGGAAAGCCTAATGACTATAAATTTTATGCCGAACAAGTCATAAAAATGTATGAATAATGTGCTATAAGGTAACTTCTAACTTCATTACTCGTTTAATATAATATGCTAAAAGATATTCCTCAATTAAAAGTTGAAAACGTAGCCGTTGCCATTGTAAAAGAACAATCAAACGGTGCTGATGTTTGGAATGCCTATATCATTAACCTGAAAAATGACGTGTTGAAAGGTGTATTAATTACAAGCAAAGGCTATGGCATGATGGAAGGTGAAGAAAGAAAAACGTCAACCCTGAGACATTTTATAGAAAATATTCCTCCGCAGTCGTGGGTAAAGATTGAACCTATTACAGATAATGTTCTTAATCTGAATAATGAATACTGGGTAAGCTTTTATCTTAATAACACCATGTATGATCGTAAATATGTTTTTCTTCCGGGAGTTATAAATGAAGAATTTTTTACACAGATACCATTGCTCGAAAAGCGCGGGGTGATGATTAGGTAGTTTTTATTTACTGACTAGTCGTGAAATTGGACGAGTCACCCTCTCCACTACCCTACACCCTTCATTAATTCAATTTCTTTTGCATCATAACCATTGTCACAAAGCCATTTTGAAAATGCTGTCGTACTACCATGCGTTACATATATTTTCTCTGCACCACTTTCTTTAACTGCTGTATTCAACTCATCCCAGTCGGCATGGTCGCTGAGTGCAAAACCACGTTCAATATGGTTGAAGTATTTTGATTTGCCATGCAACATCCAACCACTGCAATAGCCAACACTATAATTTTCAAGTTTCTTAAACAATGCCGAACGTGCTCCTGATGGTGATGCAAATATTAATGCGCCTTTCAGATTTTCGTTCACAAGGTTTGATTTCAGCGGTTTAACATAAGGCAAATTACAACCGGCTTCACGTAATCTTTCGTTTACAGCAACAACATCAGAGGTACCATAAATACCAAAATCAAAATGACTTAAATGTTTTATCAACCTTTGCATTTTGCCAAGCGAATAACCCATCAGCACAGAAGTAGTTTGTTGTTGATTATTGGTATCTATCCATGCAGTAATATCCTGCATTGTCTGTTGTTGTGGCTGCCATTTGTAAATGGGTAAGCCAAAGGTTGACTCTGTAATAAACACATTGCACTTTACATGTTCAAACACGGGGCAGAAACCATCATCATGCAACTTGTAGTCGCCTGCTGCCACCCACACTTCGTCTTTAAATTCTACTCTTATCTGTGCACTGCCAATGATATGACCTGCAGGATGCAAAGAAAACTTTACTCCGTTAATAGTAAACGTTTCACCATAAGCAACTGTGCGCAAACTAATTTGCTCGCCCAATCGCATACGCAGCATAGCTTCCGAATCTTTATGTGCAAGATAGTGACTGCTTCCAGGGCGTGCATGGTCGCTGTGTGCATGAGTGATGATGGCATTTTCCACTCTGCGATGCGGGTCAATATAGACATTTGCCTGCGGACAATAAATACCCTTATTTGTTAACTCTAATAACATTGCCATGACGGTGCTGCAATTATTTGCAATTACGTAAAGATATAAATGTGTTGTTAAAATAGAATCAAAATCATACAAAAATGGTCAAAACATGTTACTTTGCGTCCATGAATCAAACTATGCGGCTTATCCTTTTGGGATTATTAGTATTTGCCAGCCGTTGGTTTTTTCTTGATGCAGGCTATGGTGCCGAAGAAGATGCATGGGGCTATGCCGTAAATGCACTTGCTATGGATTCAACACATAGTTATCAGTATTCGCGTTTGCCCGGACATCCTGTACCCGAATGGGCGTATTACTTTTTACCTGTAAAACATTCTTTTGCTTTCAACCTATGTACAGCGCTCTTAAGTACCGTTGCTGTGTTGCTGTTTTATTTAATCTGCAAAAAATACAAACTCAATGCTACTGCCGGAGCATTAATGCTTGCTTTTACTCCTGTTTTTTATATTCAAAGTACCAATGCAATGGACTATAACTGGTCGCTGTGTTTTTTGTTAGCAGCACTCTATTTTGCAGGAAGAAGAAAAATATTTTTAGCAGCACTCACACTTGCTTTAGCTACAGGATGCCGCATCACTGCAATTCTATTTATACTACCACTGTGTATTTATCTCTATAAAGCTGATAAAAGCTGGAAGCATATCAGTCAATTACTGATTCTTACACCTATACTTAGTGCATTATGTTATCTTCCATTAATTCTGAAATACCACTTAAAGTTTCTTACTTACGTTAATCAGTTTGGATATCCGTCTGTTTTAAAAACCATTTATAAAGTAAGTTTTGGCGTTTGGGGTACTTTAGGCTTTGTAGTGGTTGGTATTGCTTTTGTCTTTGCTGTCCAAAATATATTATTCCATCAGCAAAGCAGAAAGTACAAACCTATTTTGTTTGGTGCTTTCTCTGCTATTATTATTTATACACTGTTGTTTCTTTATGAGCCACATAAATCAGCCTATCTTATTCCTGTTATTCCTTTTGTAATATTAGTAATACTCATTGCACATCAGGATAAACTTTGGCCGATGCTGGTTACCATATCATTGGTGTTAAGTTGTTTTTTCGCAGGTATCAATTTAGCCGAACCCAACCGCTCGGCATTGCCCGGAAAATATGCGCTGACCAGAAAAGTCGGAAACCTTAGAATATGTTTTGACCCTTTTAGTGGAAATGTTTCTGATGATTATGCCAAAAGAACACAGCGGATAAAATATGCTGTAAGTGTTATTGAAAAAACGCACCTTCTGCAAGGTCGCAATGCAGTGATTTGTGGCTATTGGGTTAATATGATTTCCATTTTGAGTATCGGACAACTGAACCCACAAATAATGCTTTTGCATTATGCCGATGAAGAGACGCTGTTAAAACTAAAAAATGAAAACGTTGGCATATACTACCTACCTGAACAAGCAATTTATAATGACTTATGCTATAAGAAAAAATTTACTCGCCATCTTGCACAAAACCTGATGCAGTAACCTGAATTTTATAAAACAAGTAGCATTACCAGCCACCTCCGCCTCCACCTCCGCCTCCGCCTCCGGAAGATCCGCCACCTCCGCTACCTGATGAAGATGGAGGAGTTGATGCAGACTGAATAGAATGAGAAAAAGAAGAATTCAGCGAGCTTGAAAATAATGCCGGTGACAAATGACTTCCTGAATACCATGAACTGTTGTATGTAGTATTCTGAATGGATGCACTCTTCAACATGTTATCAAACTTTTCGCCCCAAATTTTATCTGCTCCTAAAACCATGGCAAACGGCAAAAATTTTTCAAATATTTCCGGAGTCATTTTAGGTGAATTAAAAAACTTCAACTGCTCTTCTTCTGCTGCACTCAGGTACATGCCAAATCCCTTTATCTGCGACTGTAATTTTAATTTTTCAGCACTGGGTTTACGTATTAGGTAAGTGTAAAACATAATGGAGGCTGCACCAAACAGAAGTACAATAGCAAGTGCGGTGAGGTTGTTTTCAAGATGATCTTCTGCTATATAAAGTATGTGGTATGAAAGATAAAGTAAAAGTCCCATCTCCAATATTGCAATCAACCACATAGTCTTATAAAAACGCTTGCCCATGAATCCGAAGATGAATGAAATAATAAATAAAGAAACCGTTCCGAAGATGGCAATAACAAACAATGGCAACAATCTGTCAATCATCATTGCATCAAAAATGGAAATTAAAATTATTGCCAGTGCAATCATCACAGAAGGTGCAACTATTAATTTAAAATTATTTCCCTTACTGATAAAATTACTGTATTGGCTTTTAATTGAATCAGTATATGCAGTAACAGCATTTTTTATGTTGGGGTCGTAGGTGCCTGTTAAACTTAATTCGCTGGATGAGCTAAACAGCTTGTTCAAAAGCATTGCTTCTTCCGTAGGAAGGGAGGAGTCTGCATTTTTCAGTTTGGTTAAACTGTAATCCGTATCTTTAATTAAACCGAATAATACTTTGTTTTCTTTTTCATTAATTTTAAGATACCCTTTTACAGCTAAGTTGACAATGGATGCAGTAACAAAATCATTCTTGAAATATTCAGCATCTACATATCCGAGTATTGCCGGTGAGATAGCATCTGGAGATTCAAAGATGGGATAGACTGCAGGTGCTTCAGGATCTTTGCCATACTTATTCCACGTAAAAAAGTAATAAATGAGCAAGAGAAATACAACAATTATGGCAAACAAAAGTAAGGCATACTTTTGTCCGAAGCCCGGTGGTGGTGGTGGAGCAATAATGTTTTTGGGGAAACCAACAGCTACGGTCAACCCTTCGTTAGAATTTAAACCTACTGCAGACCAGCTGATTTCTGTATCAGACAATTTTTGAGATGCACAGTTAGTGTTTGTTGAACCGGCATAGCCTGTATAACAAGATTGTTGTAAAATTTTTGCAGATGCCGGCAGGTGTATGGTAGCACTAACACTATCTATATGAAAACTCCATTCGTTGCCGGTAACGTTCCAATAAAGTTCATCATAATCTTTAAAAAATCCAACGTGATTTGAAGACTTGTATTGCAACTCATATACATAAATGCCCGGATCAAGGTACTCGTTTTTTTCGCCAATATAAACTACTGTATTGCTATTTTCGTTTTTAAGGTGATAAGGCTCTTCCTTGCCATCTCTTTTTACAGAAACAATTTCATAAGAAACATCTTTTAGCGGATTCGATTTTGATTTGTTTTCAGGTAAGACTCTGAAAATACCTCTTCTGATGTCAATTCCTTTTGCAACAACCTTGATTGTTTCTGTCACCAATAGTTCATTTTCAGAATTCAGTTGAATATCGGAGTGATAACTCAATATTTTTTCCTCCTGTCCGCTGGCAAAGTTGGAGTTGATAAGTAAAAATATTAAACCTACAATTCCTAAGAGATAGCTGCGGTTTGTTCTCATAAGATAATTATTAATAAGGATGATGTCAGAACTTTACTTTAGGAACTTCACGCTCACTTTCATTACTCAGTTCAAAAAACTCTACTTTATTAAACTGAAACATGTTGGCCACAATATTACTGGGAAAACTTTCTATTGCAATGTTGTTGTCACGTGCTGTTCCGTTATAATAGCGTCTTGATTTTTCAATGTCACCTTCAATAGCCGATAATTCTTGCTGCAGGTTTATAAAATTGGTATTAGCTTTCAGATCGGGGTACTGTTCGGCCACAGCAAACAGGTTCATCATGGCTTTGTTCATATTCTCTTCTGCGGCTTTTTGCTCACCAACTGTTTTAGCGTTTACAGATTGTGTTCTTGCCTGTGTCACACTGTCAAGTGTATTGCGCTCATGTGCTGCATAACCTTTCACTGTTTCTATCAGATTTGGTATAAGGTCATTTCGTTTCTTTAGCATGACATCAATGCTGCTCCATGCTTCCTGAACTTTATTTTTAAGAGTAACAAGTGTATTGTAAACACTGATAAAGTAGAAGGCAACTATTGCCAATACTACAATTAAGATGATGAGTGCTGTCAAGGTGATGTTAATTTAGATAGTGATTATTTTTTACTGTTTAGCCGGAGTAAAAATAGGATTTTCCGGATTTTATGCAACAAATTTCATTGCCAATTTTTTAAAACTTGAACATTACATAAAAAAATATCCCCTAACAAAATTTGCTACCGGTTGCTACAATCGTTGCACCCTTGGCTGAACAAACCACAACCCAATTGGAAAAAAAAACAGTAGTAAGGCAGTAGGCAGGAAGCTGCCCAAGTTTGCATTGCTTCCCGTTTCTGCACTTACTAATGCCTTTGATGCTATTAAAATTACTATTAAAAACATTACTGCCGCACTTATTGTAAGAACTAATGGTGCAATGTACTCAACCTGCAAAAGTCCGATTTGGATTTTTTCTTTTGTAGTTGTAAATAACATCACTATAAAAAGTATGGCACTCACAATATACCCCGGATTAAAATACCGGAATCCACTCCATGCAATATTTTGTGAAACCACTTTTTCTATAGCTCGGTGTCCTAGAGCAAAAATCCAGAAAAAATAAATTATCCAGCCTAGGCTGGAAAACAGTTTTTTAAAAACAAGAAAATCTTCAGCAGGGGTAAAATAAAATATAAAGCCTATTGGTAAACAAACAAGTATAAATAAAAACAAAGGGTTTAGTTTTAATAGCCTTAAGGCACTTTGAATGATTTGCTTTTTCATGATAGTTGAATTGCTATTTTATTTCCAAAGCGGGTTCATATCTTATCCATTAAAAGTATATCAATCACTATTCGGCTAAGGCTGTAGTGTTGATTTTTAACCTAAAAACCAGTAATTCTACCTTTCTGGCAATGACTTTAACAAAATATCGCTAAAATTTTGCCGGTTCAAAGGGAATTTTTATATATTTTTGCATACGTAAATTTTAAGAGAAGTAGATTGCATGAATAAAAAGCCCAAGGTCCTGTTCGTATCGCAGGAAATTTTCCCTTATCTCGAAAGTTCAACAATAGGAAACATTGCAAGACATCTGCCACAAGGCACACAGGAGAAAGGTAAAGAAATCAGAACCTTTATGCCGCGTTTTGGTGTTGTTAATGAGCGTAGAAATCAATTACATGAGGTAATCCGACTTTCAGGGATGAACCTGATTATTGATGAAAGCGATCATCCGTTAATTATTAAGGTTGCCAGTATTCAGGCAGCCCGCATGCAGGTTTATTTTATTGATAATGAGGAGTATTTTCAAAGAAAACATACCACTCATGATGCTGATAACAACTTTTTTCAGGATAATGATGACCGAACCATTTTCTTCTGTCGTGGTGTTCTTGAAACAGTTAAAAAACTAGGTTGGGCACCCGATATTATTCACTGCCACGGCTGGATGTCTAGTCTGATTCCGCTGTTTGTAAAAACAGCCTATCGCGAAGACCCTATTTTCCGAAATGCAAGAGTAGTTTATTCTGTTTATGATGATGAATTTAGTGAATCTTTTCATGACAGTTACTCAAAAAAGCTCATGATGGAAGGGATTTCTACTAATGATGTAAAAGACATAAAAAGTCCAAACTTCGAGAATATAACAATTGCTGCCATAAACAAGTCAGATGCTATCATTAAAGGTGCTGAAAAACTCAATACCAAGATAGATAATCATATTAAAAAATCAGGCAAATTAATTTTACCATACCAATCGCCTGAAAATTACGTTGAGGCATACAATAATTTCTATGATGAAATCATGGAAGAAATCTCAATAGAAGCCTAAGCGGATATTGTTCAACATTAATTATTTAAAAAAACCACACCTTATTTATATGCAACAATTTAAGCATTTGTGGATGGCATGTGTCGTGCTGCTAAGTATCTCATGCAACAAGCCCGATTCTGTTGGTTTGAACCTTTTACCCGGAGAAGATGCTATGAATGTTGAATTTTTCGACACGTTAACACTTCAGACATCATACAAACAGGAAGACAGCCTGCGTACCGATGCACACCTGCTTTATGAACTTCAGGCTACCAATCATCAGTTGATGATTGGGAAATATGTTGACCCTGTTTTTGGTGAAACAAGTGCTGAGTTATTTACACAACTTAAACCATCAGCAGTTTTTTCCAATACCAACAAAACATACGATTCATTATTTCTGAATCTGGCATATATTTCTAACTATGGCGACACTTCTGCCTTGCAGACTTTTGAGGTTTATGAACTCACTGATGCCATGTATGACACAGCAAGTTATTATGCTTTCAGTAATCTTAATTACAGTACAAAAGTTGGCGAAATAACATTTAAGGTTGAAGATGTAAAAGACAGTATTGTAAATACTGACACAACAAAAAGTGCCCCACGACTGCGCCTGCGACTTGATGATGTTTTAGGTCAGAAAATTTTTAACTCCGATTTAAGTGATCCATCAAAATTTAAAGAAACCGTCAAAGGTTTTTGTATAAAACCTGCTGCGTCATCATTCGGGAGCATTATCAATTTCGATGCAAAAACAACTGTTTCATCAATGATAATGTATTTTACAGATCCGGCAACAACAGGCATTGACTCATTACCGTTTTACATGTACAGTTCCGATGGCAGCATAGCCCGTTTCAGCAGGTTTACACATGATTATTCAGCATTTAATTTCACCAATCCTCTGACAGATAAAGCTTATGTTCAGACAATGGGCGGAATTAAAACAAAAATCACCATTCCTTATCTCAACAGTTTGAAAGAAATGGGGCCAATAGCAATTAATAAAGCAGAATTAATCATCAATGTTGATCCGGGAACAACAACCAATCTTCCTGCCCCTGATGCATTGAGTCTTTATGCCATAGATTCCGTGGGGCAAATACAAACCTTACCTGATTTGACACGATCATCTGTACTTTTTGGCGGTGGACTGGCAAATAATCAGTACCGTTTTAATATTGCACAGTTTTTGCAACAGATTCTATACGAAAAACGTATAGACTACGGAATGTACTTAAGAATAAGGGTGCCGGTAGCCTTTCAAACACCCAATCGTGTAGTTTTGACAGGAGGTAATCCTGCATCAACGTTACGTATGAAATTACAAATTACTTATACAAAATTAAATCCATAAAATATCATGTGTGGAATCGTTGCCTATATAGGAAATCGTCAGGCTTATCCGATAGTAATTAAAGGACTTCAGCGTCTGGAGTATCGCGGCTATGACAGTGCCGGTGTGGCATTATTGAATGGTGAACTGAGTGTTTACAAAAAAGCAGGTAAGGTTGCTGATCTGGCCGCCTATGTATCTGATAAAAATTTAGTAGGACAAGTGGGCATGGGGCATACACGTTGGGCAACACATGGTGAACCTAACGACAGAAATGCACATCCTCATTATTCTGAATCAAAAGATTTAGCCATAATTCATAATGGTATCATTGAAAATTATGCAGCCATCAAACAAGAGCTGATAAATTCAGGTCATACTTTTAAAAGTGATACAGATACAGAAGTTTTGATACATCTTATTGAAGAGATTAAACATAAAACTCATGTAGCTACTGAGGAGGCTGTACGTCTTGCTTTAGGCGAAGTTATTGGCGCTTATGCTATTGTTGTTTTATCAAAGAATGAGCCTAACAAAATGATTGCTGCCCGCAAAGGCAGCCCTATTGTTGTGGGTATTGGTAAAGACGAATTTTTTATTGCCTCGGATGCAACTCCTATTGTAGAATACACTAAAAACGTTGCCTACCTCAACGATGGTGAAGTTGCAACTATTGATAATGGTAAACTGACTGTAAAAACTATTGACAACGAAACCAAAATTCCTTTTGTTCAGGAATTAGAGTTAAAGCTTGAAGCCATTGAAAAAGGCGGATACGATCATTTCATGATGAAAGAAATCTATGAGCAACCTCGTTCTATTTGGGACAGTATGCGCGGACGTATTGATGCAGAAAAAGGCAGATTAAGATTAGGTGGTATCAGCGAATTTGAAAACAAATTGATCAATGCAAAAAGAATAATCATAGTCGCCTGCGGAACATCCTGGCATGCAGCATTGGTGGCAGAATATCTTATTGAAGACCTGGCACGTATTCCTGTTGAGGTTGAATATGCTTCTGAATTTCGTTATAGAAATCCTATCATCTCTGAAGATGATGTAGTGATAGCTATTTCGCAAAGTGGCGAAACTGCCGACACACTTGCAGCCATTGAAATGGCTAAAGAACGTGGTGCAACAATTTTTGGTGTTTGCAACGTTGTGGGGTCATCTATTCCACGTGCAACACATGCAGGTTCCTACACACATGCCGGACCTGAAATTGGTGTGGCTTCTACCAAAGCATTTACAGCACAGGTAACAGTACTAACCTTAATGGCGCTTCAGATTGCAAATAAAAGAGGCACCATTACACAATCACGTTTTCGAGCATTACTTAACGAACTTGAAACTATTCCTTCAAAAGTTGAAATTGCACTTAAATCAAATGATAAGGTTAAAGAAATATCTGCATTGTTTAAAGAATCCAGAAACTTCCTTTACTTAGGTCGTGGTTATGGATTTCCTGTTGCCTTAGAAGGTGCTTTAAAGCTTAAAGAGATTTCATATATACATGCAGAAGGTTATCCTGCTGCAGAAATGAAACACGGGCCTATTGCCTTAATTGACGAAGAAATGCCTGTTGTAGTTATTGCCACTAAAAATTCTTCATACGAAAAAGTAGTTTCAAATATTCAGGAAGTAAAAGCACGTAAAGGAAAAATAATTGCTATTGTTACAGAAGGCGATGTTGATGTCAGGAAAATGGCAGATTATACTATTGAAATTCCGGAAACTGACGATATTCTAGTACCATTGGTAAGTGTAATACCCTTGCAGTTGTTAAGCTATCATATTGCAGTTATGCGTGGTTGTAATGTTGATCAACCTCGCAATCTGGCAAAAAGTGTTACTGTTGAATAACATTTGTTTTTAATCCATTTCTCTCATAACATTTCAGCTAACAATATCCCTGCTGATTAATTCAGACATCAACAGGATTTAACTAATATTGTCAGCTCATAGTCAATCAGCTTTGAAAAAACGAATTGCTATTCTTGGTTCAACCGGTAGTATTGGCAGGCAGGCACTTGAAGTGATTGCTGCACATGCTGAAGTTTTTGAAGTTGAGTTATTAACTGCAAACGGTAATATTGAACTGCTCGAAAAACAGGTTCGGCAATTTACTCCCGCCACTGCTGTTGTAACCGACAAAGAGAAGTACAAAATATTTAAAGAAAATATTGCTGACATTCCGGTTAAAGTTTTTGCAGGAATTGAGTCTGCTGAACAAGCCGTACAGTCCGACTCCATTGACATTGTTCTTACAGCCATGGTAGGCTATGCCGGACTACTGCCAACTATTGCAGCAATAAAAAGTAAAAAGACTATTGCTCTTGCCAATAAAGAAACACTTGTGGTGGCAGGTAAAATAATAACAGCCCTTGCAGAAGAAAACGGTGTGCGCATTTACCCGGTTGACTCCGAACATTCAGCCATTTTTCAATGTCTTGCAGGAGAGTTTCATAACCCGATAGAAAAGATTTATTTAACGGCATCGGGCGGGCCATTCAGAGGAAAAAGCAAGAAAGAATTAGAGCAGGTAACATTGGCTCAGGCACTGAAACATCCAAACTGGAGCATGGGTGCAAAAATCACTGTTGACTCTGCTACAATGATGAATAAAGGCCTTGAAATGATTGAAGCCAAATGGCTCTTTAGATTGCAGCCACATCAAATTCATGTTGTTGTGCACCCACAGTCAATCATTCATTCTTTAGTGCAATTTACTGATGGCAGCATGAAAGCACAAATGGGTTTGCCTGATATGAAACTACCTATACTGTATGCACTAAGTTTTCCGCATCGTTTAAAGACCGATTTCAAGAGATTCAGCTTTCTTGACTATCCCCAACTTACTTTCGAGAAACCTGATACAGAAGTTTTTTCTTCCTTGCTTTTGGCTGAAGAAGCTATGAAAAAAGATGGAAACACGCCTTGTATTCTAAATGCTGCAAACGAAGTTGCAGTTGCTGCGTTTCTCAAAGAGAAAATTAGTTTCTTTCAGATTTCCGGTATTACAGAAAAACTCATGTCGAAGATAACTTACATTGAAAAACCATCGCTTGAAGACCTGATTGCAACGGATAAGGAAACACGATTGCAAACAGAATTACTATTGACTAAAAAAATTTAACTTCGCATAAAATTTTTAAAATCTGATGAGTGGATTGATTATGGCAGCTCAGTTGATACTGGGCCTCTCAATATTAGTAACCCTGCATGAATTGGGACATTTTCTTGCTGCAAGAATGTTCGGTATCAAGGTCGAAAAGTTCTACCTGTTTTTTGATGCATGGGGAATAAAATTATTCAGCTTTAAAAAAGGCGATTGTGAGTATGGTATAGGATGGCTTCCTTTTGGTGGCTATGTAAAAATTGCCGGTATGGTTGATGAAAGTATGGATAAAGATCAATTAGCACAACCTGCACAACCATGGGAATTCAGAAGTAAACCAGCATGGCAAAGATTAATTGTAATGGTTGCAGGGGTAGTAATGAATGTCATTCTTGGTATTGCTATTTTTTCAATGAGTTTATTGCACTACAAAGGCAGCTATCTGAAAAATGATTCTGTTACACATGGTATTGTTGCTTATAAACTGGGGGAAGAAATTGGCTTGCGTACAGGAGATAAAGTTGTTGCTATTGATGGAAAATCATTCGATCGTTTTGATGACTTGCTTTCAACACGTGTATTGTTTGGTGCAACATTAACTGTTATCCGAAATGGTGAAACCATACCAATTGAAGTGCCTGACGATTTTTATAAAAAAACAGGACCCAATGCCCGTTCACTTTTTCTTGGCGCAGGACATCTGACCTATGTTGTTAAAGAAGTTGTTGTTGGCGAAAATGCATTCAAAGCTGGAGTAGAAAACGGTGACATCATTACAGAAGTTGATAAGCAAAAAATTACCGGTGAAGATTTTATGCAGCGTTATTTTGCTGATAAAAAAGGTGAAACTGCATTGCTTTCAATAATTCGTAATGGTAAACCAATGGACATTACGGTTAACATAAGTTCAAAAGGAACTATTGGTGTGCGTTATAATGGTGATGTGGTAATACCTGAGGAATATATTAAAACACCTTACACATTATCATCAGCATTGGCATTTGGCACATCAGATGCATTTGAAACATTAGTGAGCAATGCTAAAGGGTTTAAGAAACTCTTTAAAGGTGAAGAAAAATTTCAGGAGTCAGTTCAGGGACCTATTGGTATAGCAAAAATTTATGGTGGTACTTGGGATTGGCCACACTTTTGGGTACTTACAGGCTTGCTCTCTATGATTCTTGCTTTTATGAATATACTTCCTATTCCTGCACTTGATGGCGGTCATGTTTTATTTCTGCTCATTGAATCTGTCACACGCAAGAAATTCAGTGATGCATTTATGGAAAAAACGCAGGTTGTTGGAATGGTTTTACTCCTATCATTAATGGTCTTTGTAATCGGAAACGATATCTGGCGGGCTTTTATTAAGTAGTTTTTTATTACAGGTTTTTGAGGTAACAAGTTCTGCTTTGTTTTAAAGCATTTTTGTTCTATTGCTTCATTTCTTGCTACTAAGAACTTAAAAGCCCATAATAGTTTGGGTAGAATTTTATATTACAATCGAAGAACAACTAACAGAAATCAAAAGGCTGTCTCAAATTTAGTTCTGAGACAGCCTTCATCTATAATTAGCATTTAAATTTTCTATCAGGCAATTAACTCATCGTCCGGTTTTTTCATTATCGGCTTTGGTCTTTTGTAAATTTTTGCTTTCAGATTTTCTGACATCAGATACATTACCGGAACTAAAAACAGTGTAAGGAACGTTGCAAACATCAATCCGAATATCATTGTCCATGACAGTGGTCCCCAGAAAGCTGTGCTATCGCCACCAAAGAAAATGTGAGGATTAAATTCTGTAAACAGTGTTACGAAATCAATATTCAAACCTACTGCAAGCGGAATCAATCCTAATGATGTTGCAGTGGCAGTAAGAATTACCGGAGTCATTCTCGTACGACCTGCTTCAACTATTGCTTCGAATGTTGGAACGCCTTGTTCACGAAGTAACTCTGTGAACTCTACCAACAGAATACCATTTCTAACTACAATACCGGCAAGTGCTACAACACCAATACCTGTCATCACAATAGAGAATCCCATTTTGAAAAGGGCAAACCCCAGCAATACACCAATGATACTAAATACAATTTCTGACAAGATAATAATGGGCTTACCTATTGAGTTAAATTGAATTACCAATATCATAAATATCAATCCTAAAGAAATCAACAATGCCGTTCCCAGAAACGACATGGTTTCTGCCTGTTCTTCCTGCGAGCCTGCAAACTTAATTTCTACTCCTTCTGTTTTTGGAAATTGTTTTACTGCAGCCATCACATTACCAACAACCTCTGCTTCGCGACTTTGATAGTCTGTAAGTAAGTTTGAGGAAATAGTTACTACCCTCTTCTGATTCTTTCTCTTTATAACACCATATGTGTTATCGTATTTTACTGATGCAAAAGATGCCAATGGAACATTACGTACCAATCCTCCCATTGACATATCACGATACAATATTTTTAAATTGTTAAGCAGACTAACATCATAACGCTGATCTAATTTATATCTGAGCATAATTTTATACTCATCATTTAAATCGCGATACTTTGATGCCTCGCGACCAAGCACAGCCATGTTGATTTCATTTCCTACTGTGCCAGTCATAATTCCGAGACGGTTCATGTGTTCGCGATTGATATCAAACACTATTTGTGGTTTACTATCCTGTAAATCAGATTTTAATTCTTCAACACCCTCAATCTGCAAGGAATCAAGATATCGCTTAAGGCTTTTAGAAGTTGTAGTGATTGCCTGAAGATCATCACCACTTACTTCAATAGATATTGGTTTGCCTACAGGTGGACCACCCTGCTCTTGTGCAACAGTAACTTCGGCTCCGGGAACAGTATTTTTTACTGCTTCTCTGATTTTCTCTAAATAATTACTTGTTGAAACACCTTTTCTTTTACTGTACTCAACAAATGCAACTTCTATTTTACTCTTGTTGGCATAGTATCCCTGATCTTCGTCTGATGGATCAGAAACGTTTACCCCAACGCTGGCAATAACTGATTTTACAACATCATTCTTTTCTCCTAACACTTTATAAACTTTACTTTCAAGAATTTTTGTAACAGAGTCGGTATATGCCTGATCGGTTCCAACAGGTAATGTGGTAAAAACATAAACAAAGTTTGGGTCTGCAATCGGGAAAAAGTTTACACCACCGTTTCGAAGTCCAATTGCAATAAAAGATAAAAACAATAACCCAACAGTTCCTACCATCATAGTACGAGGACGATGAAGGACTTTAGTCAGCATGCGTTTATATGACTCCTGAACTGCAGGCCATGTTTTTGTTTGAAAGCGTATAATAACTTTATGTAACCAAAAACGGTGAAGCAAATTCAGCAGGAAAATAAAAATGGTGAAATTCCCCATACCAAAAACTCCTGTCACATAAAACAACAATGCTATAGCTATAAAAATGACAGAAGTAATTTTCAGACCTTTATATGGGTCATGCTTTTCATCGTGCTTTTTCATAAAACTAACGGCAAACACGGGGTTGATGATGTATGCAACAACCAATGATGCCAATAATGTTATGATTAATGTAATTGGTAGAAAGAACATAAATTTACCAATGATACCTTTCCAAAACGCCAGTGGCACAAAAGGTGCAAGTGTGGTGAGTGTTCCTGAAAGCACAGGTAAAAACACTTCGCCTGTTGCCATTTTTGCGGCTCTAACAATATCTGTTTTACCATTGTCGAAAATTCGATGCGTGTTTTCAATAACAACAATGGCATCGTCAACAACAATTCCCAATGCAAGAAGAAAGGAAAACAAGACAATGAAGTTAATGGTAAAACCAATAACAGGTAATACTAAAAATGCAACACACATGGACAATGGCACAGACATGGCAACAAAGAATGCATTACTGGTTCCCATAAAAAACATCAGCACCACTAATACCAAAATGAATCCAATGATGATAGTGTTTATCAAATCGTGTAATTGAGTACGTGTCTGTTCACTCTGATCACCTGTAAGAACTACATTTAAATCTTTTGGCCATGTTTCTTTTTTAAGTTCATTGACAACAGAAACAATTTTATCAGATGCATCAATAAGGTTTTCACCGGAGCGCTTGATTATACTTAATGTAATTACATTTTTATGATTTAAACGTGCATAGCTTTCCTGCTCTTTGTAGGAGTCAACAACTTCTGCAATATCCTTCAGATAAATAGGAGCACCATTAATAGAATTTACAACCAAGTTTTTTATCTGATCTACATTGGTAAACTCACCTGACACACTCAATGACCTGCGTGTGCCATCGGCCATAAGCACACTACCCCCCGGTACCGTCATATTTTCGTACTTAACGGCACGCTCAATATCACTCATTGTCAATCCTGATGATTGCAACTTAAGCATGTCAACATTGATCTGAATCTCACGCTCTAACTCTCCTATCAGTTTTACTTCCTTAACTTCTTTAAGGCTTTCTATTTTATCTTTTGCTTCATCAGCATAGCGTTTTAATTTTGCCAGATCATAATCACCGGAAAGGTTTACTGCCATAATAGGCAAGTCAGAGAAGTTGACTTCGATTATATCAGGCTCGTTAGGCAAATCTTGAGGAAGGTCATTGCGTGCACGATCAACAGCATCTTTCACCTTTCGTTTAGCATCTTCAATTTTTACATCGCTGTTAAATTCTATCACTATACTGCAATAATCTTGCAGTGCATTACTCTTGATTTTCTTTACTCCGGAAATTCCTTTACATTCCTTTTCAATATGACGCACTACCAGGTTCTCCATGTCTTTTGGTGAAGTACCCGGATAAACAACACTGACATAAATATTGGGTAAAGAAATATCAGGAAAACTTTCTTTAGGAATATTGATGTAGGCCATTATTCCCGTCAGCGTAATGATGATGGTAATAATGTAGATAGCCGTACGATTATCAATTGCCCATGAAGAGGGCTTGAACTCTTTAAATATATCTTTCATAAAATGTTTTCGGTTTATAGTTTAATGATATCGCCTTCAACTAAATCGTGATATCCTGTTGTTATAACTTTATCGCCTTCATTAAGTCCATCAACAATCTCAACATTGCTATTGTAAGTCATTCCACTCTTCACAGTTTTACGCTTTGCAACTGTTTTTCCACCAGAATTTTCAACAACAAATACATACTCACCATCAAGTCCTTTTTGCACAACATTTACAGGAAGTGACATAGCTTTATCTTTATTGTAATCGGCAATTTTTAAAACTGCCAGCATATTGGGTCGCAGAAAATTTTCTTTGTTGCCAAAACGAACTTCCACATTAAATGTGCGGTTCAGGTTGCTGATGGCATTACCGGAATAATAAACCTTACTCGTAATTTCTTTTCCTAAGTCAGGAAAATAAACCAATACATGATCGTTTTTATTTACTCTTCCAATATAAGTCTCGGGCAACTCGCCTTTTACTTTAAGCATCTCCAGATTAACTACTCTTATTGCAGGAACCTGTGGTGAAACCAACTGCCCTGTCTTTATCATCACATTATCTACTGTGCCGCTGAAGGGTGCTTTAATACGAGTCATATCCCATTGCTCCTGAATTGAAGCTAACTTTTTCTCTGCACCTTCTTTTCTTGTTTTTGCTTCCAGATATTGTACTTCACTACCTATCTGTTGGTCCCAAAGATTTTTTTGACGGTTATACAGTGTTGTCAACAGATTGAGTTCATTCTGCACTTCTGCAATTGCTTTTTGCATAATCTGATCATCGAGTGTAGCTAACACCTGACCTTTGGTTACATGATCTCCTGCTTTTACATTAACAGAGGTAACGGTTCCGGGAGTTTTTGCACTTAACATTACATCTTCATCGCCCTCAACACTTGCCTGCACTTCAATATAATGAGTAAATGGTTTCAGATTCATATCAGTGGCTGCAACAAATTTTATTTTGTCTTTTCTGGTAGAATCTGTAAGAGCAATTTCTGCTTCTAACGATTTTATCTTTTCATTCAGCTCAGATTGTTGCTTTCTGAGTTTTTCAAGTTCTTCAACTTTTTTACTGCTGTTTCCTCCACCACAGGCAGTAAGAAATCCAATTGCTGTTATTGCTATAATTACCTTTTTCATATATTTAATTATGTCAGAGTTTATATTTATTTTATTAATGTTCCTGTTGCTTTTTCAAAATCTACTTTGGCAATAAATGCATCTACCATAGCAGCATAATAATTTGTTTCAGCTACCTTCAAAGCTGTTTCTGCATCCATCACTTCAAGACTACTGCCAACGCCCTGCTGGTATTTTATTTTTGTAATTCTTGCTACATCAGCGGCTAATGTTCTGTTTTTTTCCTGATTGGCAAGAGAGCCTAATGCATTGGTTAAAGTTGTCTTTGCTGTCTGCGCTTCTAATTGAAATCCTTGCGTGGCAGTTTGAATTTGATTCTCCATTTTATTCAATGCAAATCTTGCCTGATTAACTCTTGCAGCCTTTTGAAAGCCATCAAAAATGGGTACATTAAGTTTTACACCGATAATAGAAGTGCGAAACCAGGGTTTGTTTTCAAAAATATCAAAATCATTGCGCGAGGCACTAACACTATATGACCCAAAAGCTGCAAGTGAGGGCAGGTAAGAAGATTTTTTTAATCTTAAATCTGCTCTAAGTAATTCTTTGGTTGTATTCAATACATCCATTTCTATTCTGTTGCTTATATCAATATTTTGGCTCAGATTATTGTCGGCAACAACTTTCACATCTTCCAATTTGTCTGTGAGAACCAACTCATCACTAACATTCAATCCCATCTGGAATTTCAACAGATTTTGTGCAAGGACAATTAATCTGTCGGCATTTGCTTTTTCGGTTTCAATGTTGTTATAGGCAAGACTGATACGGTCTAAATCAATCTTTTCAATAAAACCGTTATCATACATAACCTGCATTTCATCAAGCTGTTTTTTTAATCGCTTAACATTTGCATCAAGCATCTGCAAACGCTCACTGTTAACCTGAACATTATAATATGCTTTACTGATAAGTGCTGCTTTCTCTGTTTTAGTCTGTATTACCTGCTTTCGCATCAGGTCGGCATACATGCGTGATGCCTTTACACCAACTAAATAAGATCCGTCAAACAATAATTGTGATGCAGACAAACCGGCAGTGGAGCTATATGGCTGACCAAATTGTACTGGTGCATAGCTACCTTTTTCTCCGCCAAAAAATTCAGCAGGTACAAAAGTTGTCGGGATGTCAATAAAATGTGTAATATCAGCACTGGCACTGATTTGTGGTAAACCAATTCCCAGTAATTCGTTGGCTCTGCTTTGTGCAGATTTCTGGTCAAGAACTGCGTTTTGAATATCAGTCTGATTTTGAAAAGCAAAATCTATTGCCTGTTTTAATGAAAAGGAATAAGACTTTTTATCGGATTGCTGCGCCTGTATATTGATTGATATCAGCAACAATAATCCTGTAAGAAATTTAATTTGATTCAGCATACGGTTGTTATTTATTCTTCGTCTGTTATGTTTTTATATTTATTGATTAGTTTATGTCCCTTAACGGTAACAATGCCATGCAGAAAATGATTGAGCAGTGCAATCTGAACATCCTTAGTTATGAAATTTTTTAATGGAAAAACTGTAGTATTCATTCCCAATGTAATTTCTTCAATACGCAGTTTTACTAATATTTTAATATTGATGTCCGGCCGGTAAAGTTTTTGTTCAATACCTTTTAAAAGATTCCTTTCAATAACTTCTGCAACATGTTTATCTTTAAACTGCACATACATGCTCCACACTCGCGGATAAAATTTTTGTAAGTCTTCAAACAATGCAGGGTTGATAGTGGTGAACATCCCTTGTAATTTTTCCATTGTCAGAAATATTTCGTGTATGGCGTCTTTGCTTTCTGTTTCAACGTGTTCAAATTCACAACGGCTGTTTTTTAAATATCCCTGACAACATTCAGATACAATTTCATCTTTATCATCAAAGCATGCGTAAATTGTTTTTTTCGAAACTGACAAATGCCTTGCTATGTCGTCCATGGTTATACGCCTGACACCATGTGCCAGAAACAACTCCAACCCCGACTCTAAAATTCTTTCTCTTATATCCATGATAATTGTTAAAAACGGGTCAAAACTATGGAAACTATTTTAGTTTTTAAAGTTTCCATAAAAATTTAAGGAGTCTTTAACAATTTTAACGTTGTTTTGGGAGATTGAATGAAAGTAAAAATTTATTTCAGAAATATTTCTTTTGATAAGTCCAACCACTCCAATGCTGTTCCTCCAAGCAAACGTTCTTTAGTTTCTAAATCGAGTTTTGCATTTTTAATCAAGGTTCCTGGAATATTCTCACCTAACGGAAAAGGATAATCACTACCTAATGCAATACGGTTGGCACCGGTAAAATTAATCAGGTAATACAACATGTTTTCATCATGTACCAATGAGTCAAAATAAAACTTACCAATATAATTCTCCGGTGAAGCTGTATTATCTACAGCAACTAAGTCGGGACGGCAGTCAAAGCCATGTTTAATACGCCCGAACGTTGAGGGAAAACTACCTCCGCCATGAGCAAAAGCTACACGTAAGTTTGGTAACCTTTCAAACACCCCTCCAAAAATCATTGAACAAATAGCACGAGATGTTTCTGCAGGCATTCCCACTAACCAAGGCAGCCAGTAGCGTTGCATTTCTTTCTGACCCATCATTTCCCATGGGTGAACAAAAAGTGACATATTGTTTTCTGCACAAGCCTGAAAAAACGAAAATAGGTTTACATCATTAAGATTCCAGTCGTTTACATGCGAGCCTATTTGTATTCCTTTCAGACCAATCTTCTTACACCTTTCCATTTCCTTTATAGCAAGTTCAGGTGCTTGCAGCGGAACAGTACCCAAACCCACAAACCGTTTGGGATATTGCTGAATAATCCCTGCAATATGATCGTTAAGAAATTCTGAAACAGCAAGCCCATCTGCAGGTTTTGTCCAGTACGAAAACATTACAGGTACAGTACTCAATACCTGAACATGAACACCATGTGCATCGCACTCATGCATTCTTGTCTTTGCATCCCAACAATTACTTTCAATCTCACGAAAAAAAGTGCCGTCATCACGTAACATCCTTGCACAACAACTTTTGTGATGGTCTAAGGTAATAAAACCACCATAGCCGAATTTCGACTTCCAATCAGGTAGTTTCTCCGGCAATATATGTGTGTGAATGTCTATGCTGAGCATTGCTTTATTTTTTTCTGCACGAAAGTACAAAGATTAATGAGGTAATAGTCAAGAATTCAGAGTGTAGCATTCGGTATTATGCTATAATAAATGTTTGTCATCCATGTTTAATTAAGTACAACACTTTGCATCATTGCTGTAATCATAAGTCACCTAACTTATTTTATTAACTTTCACTTTTGTATTTTTATCCGTTAATTACACAAGATAATCATTGAAGCCGGCTGCTGTTTTTAATCATTTATTGAAGAATTTTCCATTTGAACCCACCAATGCACAGAAACATGCCTTTGCAGAACTATCGGAGTTTATTACTGAAAATACTGCTTATAAGTGCTTCCTTTTAAAAGGCTATGCCGGAACAGGAAAAACAACGGTAATTAACGCAATGATAAAAACGCTTTATCACTATGATTTCAGAGTGATAATGCTTGCCCCGACAGGAAGGGCAGCAAAAGTGATTAACCATTACACCGGTGATGATGCTTCAACAATTCATCGCTATTTATATGAAATTAAAAGCGATAAAAATGGCGACATTAAAACAAAGGTAAAACCAAACAAATACAAAAAGCAGATTTTTATTGTTGACGAGTCCTCAATGATTTCTAATGAAGATGACAAAACTCTATTTAAAGGGGCAAGTTTACTTTCTGACTTAATTGATCATGTTTTCAGTCAGGCAGATAATGCCATAGTTTTTATTGGTGACACTGCGCAATTGCCCCCCGTTGGGTTACAATGTAGCCCTGCCTTGGATCAGAATTTTCTACAAAACAACTGTCAGCTTCAGGTAAGGCAATATGAATTAAAAGAGGTTGTGCGACAACAGCTTCACTCGGGAATATTAGCGAATGCTCACTGTACACGACTATTGCTAGAAAGAGAAGAGCGTTTTCCTCGTCTTAAAACATCAGGGTTTGATGATGTAAAACAGGTAACATCTTCGGAACTGTCTGAAGTACTTTCAGGATATTTCCCATCAGGCGATGATAGCACAGTAACTGTATTGTGCAGAAGTAATAAGCAGGCAAACCGTTACAATGAGTTTATCAGAAAAACTTTTTATGGCTTTGAAGAGGTAGTAGAAAAAAACGAAAGGCTGATGGTTGTAAAAAATAATTACTATTGGCATGAATCAGACAAAGACAATGCATTTATTGCCAATGGTGATGAAATTAAATTGATTCGTTTAAAAAGGCAGGAAGAATATTTTGGGTTTCGCTTTGCAAATGCAACAATAGAATTATCTGATGAAAAATCAACAAAACTTGAAGTAAAATTACTGCTTGATACTTTAAACAGTGAGGCGCCAGCTTTGACTTATGATGAGTATAAGAAATTATTTGATGAGGTAAGAAATCATTATCGCAAGGCGGATGGAAAAGTAAACATGCGTAAACTCCGTGAAGATCCATATCTCAATGCATTACAGGTAAAATATGCCTATGCTATTACGGGTCACAAAGCACAAGGTGGGCAATGGGAAACAGTGTTTATTGATCCCGGCTTTATGACAGAAGAAATGTATGGTGTTGATTACATGCGCTGGCTATATACAGCCATTACCCGTGCGCGCAAAAAAGTTTATCTGATTAATGTTCCCGATCGTTTCTTTGTTCAATGATCTACGGGCATCACTTCCGTGATGGGATTGATAAAGTAAATGCTTTTGGAACGACAGTCAATACAACTATAATTTTTGCGAAGCTTTTCTTTTTTGATAAAAGTACGACCTGTTCTGATTTTAAACTTCACGCCAAAATTCAATTCTTCCAGTGTAATCCATTTATCTTCTTCTCTGTCATAGTTGCGTAGTGCCCTTAGTAAGTCATGGTCCGAACAGCTTGTAGCAGATGGATTTGTCATGTAATTATTTAAAGCCGCAACAACATCGGGCGGAAAAATATTCTCGCGCAGTATGGGAATCATCAATTTACGATACTCTTCTTTCCAGTCTTTTCCGTGCGGAATGATAATCTGCTTTTTGCGTTTCCACTGATTGAGATGTGCTACTTCATGAATGAATGTGATGAGAAAAGCATACGGATTAAGATCGTGATTGATAGAAATACGATGACCAAATCCTCTTTGTGGCGGCCGGTAATCACCATACTTGCTGTTTCGGCTTCTTGTAATTTTAAGATTGATCTGATGTTCTTCTATCCATTGTATGCAATACCTAATTGCCTTATGCGGAACATACTTTTTTAATGCTTCTTCTATAAACTCAAGAGTAACTTTTGCCATAATTTATTTCGGTCGAAAAATAATAAATTAACTTAGTAACTGAAAAGCAGCAAAACTTGATACCCATGCTAAAGCACTCATATATACAAACTGAATGATTGGCCATTTCCATGTTCCTGTTTCGCGTTTAACAACGGCAAGTGTACTCATACATTGCATGGCAAAAGCATAAAACAACATCAGTGAAATGCCAACAGCTAATGTATAAAGCGGAGTTCCATCCGGTCGTTTTTCCGTCATCATCTTTTCTCTGATAGTTAAATTTTCACTATTACTACCTACACTGTAAATGGTTGACATTGTTCCAACAAACACTTCACGAGCTGCAAATGATGTCACCAAAGCAATTCCTAATTTCCAGTCGAAACCCAACGGTCTAATTGCAGGTTCAATAATTTTTCCTGTCCATCCGGCATAGGAATGTTCTAATTTCTGAGCCTGCAATTGATTCAGTTCGTCCTGAGTTGTTTCCGGAAGTTCTGCCTTAGCCTCATATAACTTTTCTATTTCAGCATATTCTTTTCCGGGTCCGCGAGATGATAAAAACCAAAGCACAATGGAAATGGCAATGATAATCTTACCCGCATCAAACAAAAATATTTTTACTTTATCGAAAATTACAAAGAAGATATTTTTCCACCGTGGCAAACGGTAAACCGGTAATTCCATGATAAAAAAATCACGCTGCTTGGCCTTAACAAACATCTTAAATAACCATGCGGAAAATATGGCTGCAGCAAATCCGATAAGATACATAAGCATCATCACCAACCCCTGAGAATTGATAAATCCAAAAACATAATATCGAGGAATAACCAATGAAATGAGTAAGGTATAAACAGGCAGTCGTGCCGAACAACTCATCAGTGGTGTTACCATAATTGTTACTATACGCTCCTTCCAACTTTGAATGGTCCGGGTTGCAAGAATGGCAGGAACGGCACATGCCACACCACTCATCAATGGAATTACAGACCTGCCGTTTAATCCAAATGGTCGTAGTAACTTATCCATTATAAAGCTCACCCGTGCCATATAGCCTGTATCTTCTAGAATAGTAATGAATAAAAATAATAAAGCTATCTGTGGAACAAATATGATGATGCCACCAAGACCTGCAAGAATACCATTTACGATAAGATCATTCAATACACCTTTAGGAAGCAATTCGCTTACTTTTTGAGAAAAATCGGCAAAGGTTCCGTCAATAAAATCCATCGGAAATTGTGCCACATTGAAGATAAACTGAAAAATTACAAAGAGTATAGCCAAGAAAATTCCATAACCCCATATTCTGTGGGTAACCAGATTATCAACGGTACGGGTCAGGGATTTACGCACTGATGCCGGTTCGCTGACACAACTTTTTAGAAGAACAGAAATAGTTTTATAACGTTCTAATGTTTCAGTAGCCTGCATGGCTTTTTGCCCAAACTGATGTTGTTGTAAAAGTGTGTCTAACTTTTGTTTACCTTCATTACCAACAAAACTGATATCCACCTTATCATAATTACCTGCAAGCAGATATGCAGCATAATCACTTTTTACCGGAAAACTTTGCTTGATCTCCTGAATCAGTTCAGGTGCCAGCGATGTTGCAGGCATAATATCGTTTTCGGGCAAAGGAATAGTATGCAGTACTGCTTTCTTGATTTCTTCAATACCTGTTTTCTGACGTACAATGGCCGGAATAACTTTGATGCCTAATGCCTGTTCTAATTTTTTTACATCGGGCAACAGCCCTTTGTGAACAGCCAGGTCCATCATGTTAAGCACCAACACAACGGGAATTTTAAGGTCAATAATCTGAGAGCATAAAAACAAACTGCGTTTTAGGTTAGAGGCATCAGCAATAACAATTATTCTATCGGGGAAAGATGGGTCTTGTGGGTCGGTTAGTACTTTGTATGGTATTTGCTCATCAAGTGTTTTTGGGTATAAGCTATAAATGCCGGGTAAATCTGTCAGTTCAACTTTGTAATCAACACCTTCAAATGCATTGCGCATGCTAAAGTAGCCTATATGTTTCTCTACTGTCACACCGGGAAAGTTGGCGACCTTTTGATTGAGGCCTGTCAATACATTAAACAAAGTGCTTTTACCACTATTGGGGTTACCAACCAATGCAACTTTTAGAACAACTTCGCTCACTTATATTCTCCTTCTATTTATAATGTACTCACCCATACTGTTTCTGCCTCATTTTTTCTTAAACTAAGCTGATAGCCTGCAACTTTAATTGCCATTGGATCTCCCAATGGAGCAACTCGTTCCATCAATACCGTTTCACCGGGAATACAACCCATTTCCATCAGCTTAAGTTTTATCTCTTCGTCACTGAAATTCTGTATAACCCCTGCCTCACCGGGCTTTAATTCGCTTAACTTTTTTTCCAATACGGCACTATTAAAATTTAGATTGCGAAAATAGGCAACGCCAAGCACATTAACGGTGTTTGGTTAATGGTGATTTTTGTCAGACAATATTAATAACCTCGTTTAAAACTTTTCAGTGGTCAATAATGCTTAGAAAATTACTTTTGCACCTTTGTAAAGGTTGGGTTTTATTCTGCAAATTATAGTTTATGCGTAATTTATTCCTGTTTTTAAGCCGGAATTATATTTTCATATTGTTTATACTGCTTGAGGCAGTTTGCTTCTTCCTCATTGCACAGAATAACTCTTATCAGAATGCAGCCACACTAAACTCTACCAATAAAGTTGTTGCATCAGTTTATTCCACGATAAGTTCTGTAACCGATTATTTGAATCTTGTAGAAAACAACAAAAGGCTTGCTGAAGAAAATGCACACTTGCGCACCTTGCTTCCTGCATCTTACTTCGACACAACAGTTGTAAGAAATCATAAAGTGGATACCATTCACAATCTTGAATATTCCTATATTGAGGCTAAAATCATTAACAACAGTACAAACAGGCGCAACAATTATATGACGCTTAACAAAGGTTCCGATGCCGGCATTGCACCTGAAATGGGTGTCATTACAGGTCATGGAATTATTGGTATCATTAAGAATGTGTCGGCACATTACAGCACTGTTACCTCATTTCTTCACACACAAAGCAAGGTTAGTGTACGTTTTAAAAACAACAACTATAATGGTTCAATGGTTTGGGATAGCGATAATTCTCCCACAGAGGCAACTGTAATTGACATTCCTCGACATGTTCCTTTTAAAGTTGGCGACACGTTGGTGACTACAACCTTTTCGCCCTATTATCCTGAGGGTATTATGGTAGGTACAGTAAAATCTTTCGACATTGATGCAGGAAGCAACTCCTATAGAATAATTCTTAAACTCAGCACAAGCTTTAATGATGTGTCGTATGTGTATGTGGTGAACAACCTGCTGAAAAACGAACGTAAACAATTAGAAGAAAAACAAAAAGATGCTGCCCGAGGTAATTAAATCTGTCTTACGTTTTTTTCTGCTGATATTGTTGCAGGTAGTGCTGCTTAACAAAATCCGATTTGCAGGATACATTAATCCTTTTGTGTATCCGCTTTTTCTGTTGTTGCTTCCCGTTCGTATTCCAAAAACATTGTTGCTTATTCTTGCTTTTATCACAGGAATAAGTGTAGATATTTTTTCTGATACACTAGGTATGCACGCTGCTGCATCGGTGTTTCTTGGTTTTATGCGTCCCTACATTATCAAGCTGCTTGCCCCACGTGATGGCTATGACTCAGATGCTGTAATCTCATTAAAACAAATGGGCATTTTGTGGATGGTGTATTATTTATTTATCAGTATTTTTTTGCATCATCTGTTTTTGTTCTATACAGAAGTATTTCGATTTAACGATTTCGGAGCAACATTCCTCAGAGTATGTTTATCTACCATTACCTCTGTTGTAATTATTTTTATCATTTTGTTGTTATTCGACAAAACAAAAGTGCAACGCTAAAATTTTAAATTTTGAAAACCTCGCATAGCACACAACGCCTAGTTTTACTCATTACCATTTCATTGGTGGCTTTTACCTATATCGGGCGTTTGTTCTATTTGCAGGTTGTTGAAGATAAATATAAGTTGTCGGCAGATGAAAATGTTCTTCGCAGAATAATTGACTACCCTTCAAGAGGATTGGTTTATGACAGAAATGGAAAACTATTGGTGTTTAATCAGACAGTCTATGACTTAATGATAACACCACGCGAAGTCAAAGAAATGGACACAGCAGAATTTTGTTCCATCATAAAAATAAGTATTGAAGATTTTAGAAAGAAATTTCAGAAAGCAAAAAACTATTCTCCCTATCGTTCATCAATTTTTGAAAAACAAATTTCAGCAGAAACTTACGGAACCCTTCAGGAAAAGCTTTTTAAATATAAAGGCTTTAGTGTTCAGCCACGAACCATCAGAAAATATCCTTACAACACAGCAGCACACTTGTTGGGTTATCTTGGTGAGGTAGATGAAAATGTGACTGCAAAAAACAACTATTACCAAATGGGCGATTATATTGGCATCAGTGGTATTGAGCAGAGTTATGAAAAAGAATTAAGAGGCAGACGCGGTACACGATACATGATGGTTGATAATTTCAATCGTGAGAAAGGACGTTTTAAAGAAGGAAAATATGATACGCTTGCAATATCCGGTGAAAACTTAAAACTTTCATTAGACGCAGAATTACAAGAGTACGCAGAGTTATTGTTTCAGAATAAAAGAGGAAGTGCCGTTGCCATTGATCCTTCAACAGGTGAAATACTTGCTATGGTGAACAGCCCTACATACAATCCTAACCTTATGGTGGGAAGAGAGCGCTCACGCAACTATGGCCGCTTATTAAAAGATGAGGATAAACCACTTTTTAATCGTGCCATGATGGCCTATTATCCTCCCGGTTCAACATTTAAAATAATTAACTCTCTCATTGGTTTGCAGGAGCAGGTAATCACTCCTGAAACTTATTTCAGCTGCGCAGGTGGTTATAGGGTTGGAAATATTTTTGTTCACTGCCACCCACACAGCTCGCCTCTTGATTTACGTACTGCAGTTGCCGTTTCGTGCAACTCCTATTACTGCCAGACTTTTCGAGGGGTAATAGACAACAGAAAATACAACCGAACTGAAGATGCTTTTGATGCATGGCGAAATTATGTTCTAAGCTTTGGCATTGGTAAAAAAATTGATGTGGATATGCCCCATGAGTTGCGAGGCAATGTTCCAACGGTTGATTACTACAATCGTTTCTTTGGAAAAGGACGATGGAAATCATCAACTATTATTTCGTTAGCAATCGGACAAGGTGAATTGGGTATTACACCATTGCAAATGGCTAATGCAGCTTGCATTGTAGCTAATAAAGGATATTATTATGTGCCTCATATTGTAAAAGAAATCGGATACAAACATTATCTGCCTGAGCTTTTTAAAAAGAAAAATTATACGATGGTTGATCCAAAATATTTTAATGCCATACAAGACGGAATGGAATGGGTTTTTGAACGTGGAACAGCCCGTGGTTCGCGTGTTGACAGTTTGGTAATGTGTGGTAAAACAGGAACGGCACAAAATCCACATGGAAAAAACCACTCTGTATTTTTCTGCTTTGCTCCGCGCGAAAATCCAAAAATTGCTGTTGCTGTTTTAGTTGAAAATGCGGGTCAGGGTGCACATTTTGCTGCACCAATTGCAAGTTTGATGGTTCAGAAATATTTATTGAGAACCATAAAACGTCCGGATCTTGAAAAACGAATGTTAGATGCAGTGATAGTGCCTATGGCAAATGACTCAACTGTTTTAGATGACTAAAAAATGAGGAAGCAGAAAAGTATTTTTCAGAATATAGACTGGTTGCTGGTGCTGCTTTATTTGGTTATGGTTATTGCCGGCTGGTTAAACATTTTTGCAGCAGTTTATAATGAGGAACATAGTGTAATAACCGACTTTTCACAAAACTATGGCAAACAAATGATGTGGATACTGACATCACTTGTAATTGCTTTTTTTATTCTGATAATAGATGGAAAATTTTATGATGCCTTTGCCGGAGTTATTTATGCAATCAGTATAATTTCTATGATTGCTGTACTTTTTTTCGGTCATACAGTTGCAGGCAGCAAGTCGTGGTTCCGCTTTGGCGACTTTGGAATTCAACCTGCAGAGTTTGCAAAATTTGCTACGGCAATGATGATTGCAAAATTTTTAAGCCCTCTGGGATTAAAGAAAAACACCTGGCGAACACGTATTTCTGCAGTAGCAATTTTCTTTTTTCCACTTCTACTCATTCTATTAGAAAATGAAACCGGTGTGGCTTTGGTATTTCTATCCTTTTGTATTGTTCTTTATCGTGAAGAAATTATTCCGGGATGGTTGCTGATGATTGGTATTTCTGCTGCTGTATTGTTTGTGGTTTCATTATTAGTACCAAAAATGATGCTCGTCACCTCGCTGCTGATACTTGCAACAATAATTGTTTTATTATTTCGTAAATGGAAAACTTTTTTTGTTGTTGCAGGATTAGTCGCCATTTGTATTGGTGTCGTTGTAAGTGTTGATCATGTGTTTAATCATGTTTTAGAACCCCATCAGAAAAAACGAATTCAGGTGTTTTTAGGAATGGAAGACGATCTTAAAGGTGCCGGTTACAATGTAAATCAAAGTAAAATTGCAATTGGTTCGGGTGGGTTGACAGGAAAAGGTTTCTTAAAAGGAACACAAACCAAATATAATTTTGTGCCCGAACAAAGTACTGATTTTATTTTTTGTACTGTTGGCGAAGAATGGGGATTTGTTGGTACAACAACTGTTGTGTTATTGTTTCTGGCATTGCTTTATAGAATTATCTTCATTGCCGAGCGGCAGAAGTCAGCTTTTGCAAGAATCTATGGCTATGGTGTTGCCGGAGTAATATTCTTTCACTTTATGGTAAATGTTGGTATGACAATAGGTCTGATGCCCGTAATAGGAATACCTCTGCCCTTTTTCAGTTATGGCGGCTCATCCTTGTGGGGATTTACAATCCTTTTATTTATTCTGATAAAATTAGACAGCTATCGCACATTTGTTTTGCGATAATCAGAAATCAAGGCCAAGAGCAAGATTGAATAATGGTTTCTGAACCTGACGGTCGTCAATTCCAAAACCCCAGTCGGCACGAATAAAATAACCAAATATGCGACTACGAAATCCGAAGCCATAAGCACCTACTATGGGTTGTATTTGTTTAATCACAGTAACTGTTACCGGGTTGCTGCCTCCACCTCCAATTACTTCTTCATTCAATCCGTTCTTGTCAGAAAATGGTGATTCGCCTGACCATGCAGTTCCTGCATCGAAAAATACTACTGCCTGAAAATTACGAATCAGGTCTGAACGAATTGGTCTGTTGAGCAAATATTGAAATACCGGAATACGCAATTCGGAATTGAACAATGCAAAGCTGCTGCCGTTACGGATATTTTGTTTAAAACCGCGCATGGGTGAAGCTAATGTCTGAAACACATACTCTTCGTTCTTGTCAACACTAATTTCATCATTAAAATTATTACCGGGAACAATAACATTATCCTGAGAACCCAAATAATAAATCAATTTTTGCTTGCCTAATGAAGTGCTTGCCGATAAACGGTTTGCCCAGATAATTTGCCTGTGTACTTTAACGTAGTGACGAAAATCTGCACCAATGATATAAACCATTTTTTCGGGCTTGTTGATTTTACGAAACGCTTCAGCAAAAATTTTAAAACGTGTACCATTATAAAGATTCAATGCTTTATTGATGGTGTTGTCAAAAATATACTCTCCTTTTATGCTTGCCCAATAATTTATTATATCACTTTTCTCTAATTGTGCTTTCTCTGTTGCAACATAAATAGTTTTATCCATTCGTGTGTCAATAGTTCCTTTAACTGCAGAAATTTCACTGAATGGATACTTACCTGAATATTTTAAATTATAGGTATGTGTACGTAACACATCGAGATCTGAAACAGAAAACAATTTTGACTGACGCGAAAAAAGTATCTGCTTATCAATTCTTTTTTTCAAAGATTCAATCATCAACAAATATTCATTGCTATTGAAATCGAATCCAATGCGAAACGCTCCACTGATTTTGTAATCATTCATCAGGTCGCTCATTCCAATCTTGAACAATGCATTCATTCCGGGATCAAAATAAACGGCACCACCAGTGTAAGGTTGATATGTAGTGTTGAATAAACTGTTGTCGAGCTGCGTAAGTATATAGTCAGATGAAAAAGAAATATCGTAGTTGCGTTGCTTTGGCATTCTGAAAATTGCAGAGTCTGGCGTTAATTCTACTCCATTGCTATCCGGTTGCAACTTTACTTGTTCCTGCACAATTTTAGTAGTATCTGTAGCCACAGATTTATTTTCTATCGGTTCTTCTTTCTTCTTCTTTGATTTGAACTCACTTTGAAAAACATAATTACTAACATCAATTGCTGCACTGTCTTTCTTGTGTGAAGGTTCACTTGTTACAATACGTGTTTGGGTTTCTACAGTTTTAGGTTTTGTAATCTCAGGCTTTGGTTTAAAAACTGATTGTGAAACATAACTTAAATCAAATGTTTTTGATTTATCAAAAGGCATGTTGTCTTTCAGATAAATTCTGTATCTGCCATTGTTAACCGCTAACTCTGTAAACTTATTTTTTCTGGCAGAAAAATCCTGTTCCAGAATATTTCTGTTGCTATTGGTTAAAGCATAATGTCTGAAAAAATATCGGTAATGTTCTGTTGTATCAATAAAACTAATGGTGCTATCCATCTCTGATACAAATCTGTTGATGACTCCATTTTTATCTGACAGATAAGATATCCGCAGCGAATCACTCATTACAGGGAAAGTCTCATCTTCCGGTGAATGTGTTATACGCAATAAATTTCCCTCTCTATTGTAGAGGTCTGCCATAAAAAGATCAAAATTGTTCTGTGGCGGATTTTGTTTAACATCAACACCTAAGGTATCATTACTTCTGTTTGAAGAAAAAATTATTTTGCTGCCTGAAATATCATATTGTGGATACAAGTCATCATACACATCGTTTGTAATCTGATCGAAATTTCGGCCCCTTACATTAAATACATAAATATCACTTTGCCCTTTCTGTACAGCAGACATCAATAGCTTTGACCCATCAGGAGAATAGTTCATGCTCAGAATTTTTGAAAAACTCATTATCTCTGAAAAGTCTGACTTTTTTGTTTCTGTATTAAACAAATTCAGAATAATATTTCCTTTTTGCTCTTTAATGATAGCTAATATTTTTCCTGACGGATGCCAGGCTGTAACTGGAAATGATTGGTCGTTTTCTGTTGTCAGTGAAACATATCCCCCTCTATCAGCGCAAGTACGTTTACCGGTTTTCACATCAGCGATTTTAACCTTGTAGCGACCACGTTTATTGGTTACATAACTTACTCTGTTTCCAAAAGGGTCTGATTTTACCTGATAGATTAGCTTGTTCTTTTCTTTAATTTTTAATGGTATTGCTGCAATAGGGAGTTTGTTCTTTTCAAATTCCTGATATTTTTTTGTGTGATAACTTAACCAGTCTGCAGAAAGTTGTTTCAAACGAACACCAAGCACAAAAACAAAACCGCTTTCAAGACTGCGGTTGATGCGTGTCATATAAACCAAATTACTTAATGATGCTTCTCCATAAGTTGTGATAATATAATGCCATAACGACTGACCTGCAAAAATTTCATCACGCTCTATGAGTTTATTCAAGACCGGTTTTTTTTCAGTCATGATGTAATCACGCAGTTTGTTATCATCTTCTGATGTCCATCCCTTTGAAAGATAGGTTACCAAGCCCTGTGTGTACCACTGTGGAAGGTTTAGGAGAATAGAAGCTTGTAACCGCTCTCTGATGTTTCCACCATAAAACAACTGTTCAAGCAAGGCTCTGGCCATGCCGGCACGAATCTGTTCTTGTAAATGCTGATGATTACCATCAAAATAAATGAGAACCTTATTCCCAATTACCTTTGTCATTCCACCAATATTATACGTCTGATCATCTAATTCAAGTCCGATATTTGTCTGTTTAAGATCGCTTAGTTTATTAAAAACCACTATCTGAAAACGTGACGAACTTCGATAATCCAAAGTACGCTCCATAGCATCCATTTCATTCTGTGCCTGCTCGGCAACATAGGTGGCTAACTCTTTTCCTCCTACATAATTATAAACATCGTAGTTTTTAAATCTGTAAAATGTCCAGTAAAAATCATTGTATTGCACACGGTTTTTTCCAAAAGACAACTGCGAGCCCTGATAAAATTGTGCATCTGCAGAATGCAATATAGTAATGGTAAATAAGAACGTGAATACAGCTTTGAAAAATGGCTTCACCTTTTTTGTTTTATGTGATATGCGAAAGTAGTTAATTTGAACTTTATTTAAGTCGAAAATTAAAACATAAAAAAAGGGCTGCTTTTGTCAACAGCCCTTGAATTACTATCAAAGTATTTTACTTAATAATTATTTTACGTTCTGCCGTTCCGTTTTCTGTTTCTGCCTTAAGAAAATATAAACCTGCAGGCAGTTGTGCTACATTCAACGCAACCTGTGCTGCAGCATCTTTAGCTGCTATAGTTTGTGACAACACAAGTTGTCCGTTGACACTGAATAAACGTAAACTTAATTCGCCATGATTACTGTTACCTATATAAACCAACAACTCATTGTCTGCAGGATTAGGATAGGTAGTAAGCTGACTCAAGCTGTTAACTTCATTAATTCCAACAGGTGCTGTAATGGTAAATGTTTTGTTGTTAATATCAAAAAATATAGAACCTGTACTGGCACCTTCAACCCACATTCTGCAAATATTTGATTGGTTATTGGGAACAGTAAAAGTATAGCTGCCGTTGTTGGCAACATTGGTTGCAATTGTTATGGGAAAGGATGTTCCATTATTAATCGAAAGGTAGATATTTACAAACTGTTCATTAAATGGTGCAGCATCCGTGCCTCCTACGTCCCATGTAACTGTTTGTGTACTCAAAGCAGGCCATGAAATACCTGTTACATTTGGATAGGTAATGGCAAAAGGTGCAGCAGTCTGAACAATATTTACTGTTGTAATTGTATCGTTATAAGTTACGCCTCCGCCATTGGGTTTGTTGTCTCTTGCTGTAAGTCTGAAATGTAAAGAGCGGGCATAAGATGTTATCAACTCACCTTTAGCATTTACCTGATTAAGTAATACAGAAAGTTTTGGAAACAAACGTAGTGCTGAAGTTGAAGGAGCATAGCTACGATACATTGGTGCATTACCTGTTGGTAAACTCCATGCGCCTGCAGGACCCAAATCAAACTGCTCCCAACTGAAAGTTATGGAATCACCATCAGGGTCGCTGCCATAGCCATCTAATTTAAATGCCGTGCCTACAGGAACATTAAATATGCCTCCGCCACTAACAGTAGGTGCATTGTTAAACGTGATAGTATTTACAGGACAAGAGTTGCCTGTTGACAAGGTTGAATAATCAACAATCTCATCAAAACTTTTAGTATGAAAATAAGCTATACTGTGAGCAGCCAAATCATCAGAACCACAAATACCGGCATAACCCATAATGGTTACACCGCTACCGGGTTCAAATGCTGCACTTGCTTCTCTGTTACCCTGGCAACTTCCTGTTACACTATTAAATGTGTGATTGCCCCCAAACTGATGTCCCATTTCATGTGCAACATAGTCAATATTAAAAGGGTCATTGATAGGAGCAGATGATCCTGTCACACCCTTGGCCTTATCTGCAGTTTTACAGATACAACCTAAGTAGGCAATGCCTCCACCACCGGTACTAAAAACGTGACCAATATCGTAATTGGGGGTACCAATAAAAAAGTTTACTACGGATTGATTTTGCCCCAGCATACTTCCGCCATTGTTATTGGTATAAGGGTCGGTGTTGGCATCAAGAAAAATTAAAGTATCGGTGTTAGCAATTAAATTAAGTCTGACATCTACTTCCGATTCATAAACACCTGTAACACGATTGACAGATGTTACCATTCCTGACAATGCGCCTGCTTTTGTTCCGCCATAATATGCAGCATATTCACCGGTGCAGGCCAATGCCAAACGATAGGTACGTAAATTTGTTCCTATGGAACGGTTCATAGCAGGCAAAGAGTTTGTTAATGCCTTATTTGTACCTTGACCTTGTTGTAAGTCGTCAAATTCACAAACCATACTACTTTGCGATTGTGTAAAATCTTTTCTGAAGTAAACTAAATAATCAGAGGTTGTTTGCATGGAATAAGGGTCAATATAAATATCGTTTTCTGCTGTTCTAATTAATGCATGAAATCCCCATTGTGTAAAATCTATACGAACCCATGAAGGTTGATTGTTTATTCCACTGCCTGAATATGTTTTAATAAATGGATATTTAGCTGCCAGTTCAGGTTGCATAATGGGCGACTCTACCATAGAGAAGCTATTCCAACTGCCATCGGGCATAGGTAATGTAATAACAACTGTTGATTGCTTTGCTGCCATGGTAAACTCTAATGGTGCATTGAGCAATTGATTTTTCAATCCTTGTACATCAAGTGTATAAACCATATATTTATCAGGAACAATCTGACGTTTGCCTGATAGCATTTCTTGCGTTTCTGGCTTAACAGTCCAGAAATTACTTGCCAACGTTTGTGCCCCTAACAGAATTACAAATATTGTGCTTAGTGTTAAACTTTTTCTCATGTTTGAATAAATTGAAGTTGCGAATGTAGAACAAAGGCTGTAAAAGATAACATCCGGGTAAAAAATAATTAAAAATATTACTTCATAATGATGCTACAATCCCTTTTGCCAACAATGGAAAACACTTTAAAATAATTTCGTCCATTTGATTTACGTTTGATGGAATTACAGCAATGGCATAGTTTCCATTGATTAGTTTTCCTGTTTTATCATAGATGGTAAAATGAAGTCCCCCCACTCGTCCTCGTCTGAAGTCAAGTACGTGCGTATGGGACGAGGATGTGTGGGGCTCTATATCAGGTGTTAATCACATCCTCGGCTCTCGCACACAACGCTACACGTCAGACGAGGTTGAGTGGGGGGCTAAACCATACTTCCCCATTGGCGCCTGTTACTATCCTTTGCGCACCAGGTCCACTAATTCCCGAAGTTGGATGAACAAACTCTTTGTAATAGCCTGAAGGCTGCTTCGGCAAAATGATTATTACCATTAACATTCAGGGTAATCAATTAAAGGACTGAAATCAACTTTCCATATATCTAATTCAAAAAGTTTCCCTTCATGATCAATATTTAAAGTAATACTAATTGTTATTCCATCTTTGTCTTTAACTGTCATCTCAGCAATGCTCTTTAACATTTTTCTATTCTTTCTCTCCTTAATTTCTGAAATAAAATAAAGACTTCCCATACCTCCATCATCCATATCTTCAACATAAACTTCGTTTAGGTTAGGACAATTAAATGATATATCTATCTTTTTTAGCAAGCAAAGAATCAGCTTCTTTTCTTTTGTAAGTAACTTTCTCATTTTTATTAATGAATAACAATTCTTCCAATATTGATTGTACCTGAAGGTAATTTAAATGCAGTATATGTTATAACTTTGTTTTGTATTGTCATTGTTACATTTACTGGAACTCCGGAAGGAAGGGTTGAGGTATTACCAGCTATATTTGATCTTATTGCTGACTCAACATTCTGAGGGTCAAGTCCGGCATCAACCACATGTCGAAATGTATGATAATTCTGATTAGAATTATTACCAAATATAACAGAATTTGATTTAGATAATACGATTCCATCCGGCCCATTTACTCTTGGTATAGTTTGCTGCTCAATCTTAGATATGCTATTTGGCATATCCTGTTTAATAATATCCATTTCAGGCGAGTCATTGGGTTTAATAAATTTCCTTTCATTAACAAACTCCAATTTTTTTAATTTGAAACAGCATCTTCACAAACTACAACAAAAAAGTAATCCTCCCCATTTTTTTTTACATAATTTTTAATATAATTAATAGCATAGTCAATGGATCCTTTATTATCAATGGAATTATTTTCCTCATAATTCCAGTTATCTCCTGTATGAATAAACGTTTCTTTTTTTGTTTTTGTAAGAACATCACCTCCCAATACTTTAATTCTATCTTGGCTTAAATCATTAAGCAAACTGATGATAAACGGATAAGACCATGCTAATTCTTTAATCCCCATATTGCTTAGGTCTATTCCGAATTTTTGATTTTTCTTTAATATTTCATTCATAACAGTAAGTTTTACTTAAATGGAATAAATAGTCTATGATTCACGACACCCACTCGTCCTCGTCTGAAGTCAAGTACGTGCATAAGGGACGAGGATGTGAAAATACACCTCATAATGATGCTGCAATCCCTTTTGCCAACAAAGGAAAACACTTTAAAATAATTTCGTCCATCTGATTTACGTTTGATGGAATTACAGCAATGGCATAGTTTCCATTGATTAGTTTTCCTGTTTTATCATAGATGGTAAAATGAAGTCTGATTTCACGCTCATATACTTTATTGGCAATATCCAAGCAGTTTTTATAATTGGTTTTAATCTCAAATTGTGTAAGAAAAACAAAAAGGTCTGTATTGAATCGCTCACTCAAATCGGCTAATACTTTTTTATTCTGAATATCGGCTTTCATGTAGCGGTTGTGTACATCTGTATTCAGATAATTGGTTGCTGTACGCGAATCGGTAAGTGTTTTATCTGATGTTGCATTCATCAAACTTTCGGGTGATCGCGTAATAGGTGTGGCATAATCAAATGCTGTTTGGCTGAACAAATCGCCTGCTGACTGAATATAGGCAGGAACCGTGTCGTTCTGTAAGAGTGAAATTGTAGGATAATGTCTCTTTAATTCACGCCAGGTAAACCATTCGCTGCGATTGTGAAAATAATTACGTATTGTTTTGGGGTCTTTTCGGGTTTCTTCAGCAATATCTTTATCGGCATCAGACAAATAAAAACGTGGGTCGTAGGGAATAAGTAATATACGATGTTCAATACTGTCTTTCTTTTCTGTCTTATTATCCTGTGCTTTCACACCTGTAAAAGTCAATAGTGACAATATTATACAAACAAAACGCTTCAACATAATTACTTTTTTGCCTTACAAAAATAAATAGCGGTATTATGCTTAGCAGTTGTTTATTGTCAACTTATCAAAATGTTACTGTTAGTACAATTAGGTAGTAGAACTTGATGTGCTTATATACGCTTTGTATGGAAACAAAATGTTATTTTTTTCAAATCTACATTTGCGCAATCCATGTAAAATAAAAAAGTTCATCGCAACAACATTACTGTTCCTGTTTTAATAATGGGATCTGTTGGATTGTTCATCCGAATGGAATAGATGTACGTTCCTAAAGGTAGCAGTTGATTTTTAAAACGGCCATTCCATTGTGGCTTTCCTGTTTCTGAAAAAAGCAATTGTCCCCAACGGTTAAAAATCTGAAGCGTATAATCCTGCATTTCTTCTCCAATTGGAGCAAACCAATCATTCAGTCCATTGGCATCAGGTGTAAATGAGGAGGGAATAAAAAAACTCATTGTTGTTTTGATATCTACCGGTACTTCTGTTGTATCACGGCAGCCATCACTACTAACAGTTATGAGTTGCACCAGATAAATACCACTGCCTACATAAACATGTTGTGGACTTATATCAACGGACTGTGTACTGTCTCCAAAGTTCCAGTAATTAGAGGTGTTGCCCACCGATAGATTGGTAAACTGTTGTAGCGCATTGATGCTATTTACCGAAACAGTGTTTGTAATGAATGAAGCAACGGTAGGCTGCAACACTGTTGCAACTTGTGTATTGGAAATTGCACCGGAATCGGTTACGCAAATAGAATTACTGATGAGTTGCACCGAGACGCTGTCACCATTGTTAATTTGATTCGTAATATAGTCAGGATAATTATTAGAAATTGCTTGTCCGTTAATATACCATTGGTAAGTTGGATTATTTCCCGCAAACTGTGTAGTAGCATTAAACCGAATGGCTGTTCCTGTACAGATTGCTGTATCGGGAAACATACTCAGCGTAATGGATGGAAGTTGGTTGTGAGAAATTGATTTTACGAGTATAGTAAAAACATAGGTGTTTGTTTTTGAAGGACAACCATTATCTGTTATTGCTACTGTAAACATATAGGGAAACGGTGCTGCCTGTCCACAAATTGTTTTCCAGCAAAACAGTGCTGTATTATTGTTTGGCGTTGGATTCACAACGAAAAGGGCAGGCGGATTGGTGAGTGCTGCATCAAAAAGATTGCCTGTTGCCGAAATGTTTATTTGATTGTTTTCAGCATCAGCAAATGTAAGTGGAAAACAAAGTGAATCACCCTCATCAATCTGATAGTTTAAAACAACAGGTGAAGTTAATTGTGGTGCCGTGTTATAGGAGCATGCCGCAACTATCACCTGCATGTCGTGCCTTGTTCCGGAAAGCAGTGTTCCATTTCTGTACTCTTCTACTTCAATAGTCAAAACATACAGTCCCTGATTGGGTGAAGAGATGGTCAGCAGTCCGGTTTGTGAATCTAAACTACAAAAGCCTCCTGCACCAAAAGGACTTGTGTAACTATAACCCGGACTGTAAATAACCGTAGGTAACGGAAACAAAAAGTATAAGTTTAAATTAATATCCTGATAGGTCATTAAATTGTTTACACCTAAATTGCCATAAGGCCTCACTAATTTATAGGCCAAACTATCTCCATCACTGTCAAATGCCAGATTACTTAACTGAACTGTATCTAAATTACAGATGAAAGGTGTAGGCAAATTCGAAAACTGTGGTGTGGAGTTAGAAATACCTGCCGGAATCATGCTGTAAAAAAATATACCTGTGCTATCAGGCTGAATCAGATTATTGATACTTACATTCCGTGCCCCATCATTTAAAAACAAGTGCCAGGTTGTATCCTCCGACAATATTACTGTTGCTTCATAGTATGCTTTTTCTACACACCAATTGTTGTTATAATAACAAGTTGTGTCTATTACCGGAGGTGTTACCGGTTGTGTGTTTATCTTATCGAGCGAAATTTGCGCATATAATCTTTTATAGTTGGTGTTGGAAGAGTCATAACAAATATAAAGATCATAAAACGTTTGAAATTGTGCAGCCGAAGTATCGCAGTCGCGGTAATAATTGAGACTTATCTTGTAAACCTTTTTCTGTTGCTGTGGTACACTTCCTATAAGTGTATAGGTAAACTCGCCACCCATAATATGAGTTGCTCGACCTGTATTACAGAGCAGAATAAAAATAAGTATTGCAATTATACTTTTCATAACAACAATATTATCAAGACGTTTTCTGATAAAAATACGTTGTCTAAAAATAATAAATCTTAGTTTCATTTACTATTCCTTCTTCATCTTTTTGCCATTTTGTTTCAAATGACTGATAAATATAACAACTTTAAAGAGACCTATTACATCATTCGGCACAAAGTGAAGTGAGGATTTAGGCAACTTATATGCTTTCTATGTCTCCCAAAAATTTTACTTTTGTGGTACATGAGTATCAATAAAAATCTTGATCCGGCAAGTGAAAATTTAAGCACAGCCGAAAAAGAAATAGAACGGGCATTAAGGCCGTTAAGCTTCGATGATTTTGCAGGTCAGCGCAAGGTAACAGAAAACCTTACTGTATTTGTAAAAGCAGCTGTACAGCGTGGTGAGGCTTTAGATCATGTTTTACTCCATGGTCCTCCCGGTTTGGGCAAAACAACATTAGCCAACATTATTGCAAATGAACTTAACGTAAAAATAAAAGTTACTTCAGGGCCTGTACTTGACAAACCTGGCGACCTTGCAGGCTTACTCACCAACCTGCAAGCTAACGATGTGTTGTTTATTGATGAGATTCACCGTTTAAGTCCTATTGTGGAAGAATATCTTTATTCTGCCATGGAAGATTATAAAATTGATATCATGATTGAAAGCGGACCGCATGCACGCTCGGTTCAGCTTAAAATAAATCCTTTTACACTCATCGGTGCTACTACACGTTCCGGATTGCTTACTTCGCCATTGCGTGCACGGTTTGGTATCAACTCGCGACTTGAATATTACGATGCACGATTATTAGAAGACATTGTAATGCGCTCTGCATCTATTCTGAAAACAGCTATTGATGAAGAAGCTGCCTTTGAGATTGCCCGTAGAAGCCGTGGTACTCCTCGTATTGCCAATGCACTGCTGAGACGCATTCGTGATTTTGCACAGATAAAAGGTAATGGAACCATAAATATTGAAATTGCACGCTACGGACTTCAGGCACTCAATGTTGACATTGATGGTTTAGACGAAATGGACAACAGAATTCTTAATGCCATTATCGAAAAATTTAAAGGAGGACCGGTAGGACTGAACACCATAGCCACTGCTGTTGGTGAAGAAGCAGGCACTATTGAAGAAGTGTATGAGCCTTTTTTAATTATGGAAGGTTTTTTGATGCGTACACCACGCGGACGCGAAGCAACAGAAAAAGCTTTTAAACATCTTGGCAAAAATTCTTTAAAGCAGAGGGGAACATTGTTTGACTCTGAGTCTTAAAAAACAATGAACCGCAGCCAGACAACAGCATGGGTTAAAGCCGAAGCATTAAAGTTAGGCTTCTCACATTGTGGTATCTCTAAAGCCGGTTTTCTGGAAGAAGAAGCACCACGACTCGAACAATGGCTTAAAGCAAATATGCACGGCACCATGTCGTACATGGAACGCAATTTCGACAAGCGTTTAGACCCAACAAAATTAGTTGAAGGCTCCAAGAGTGTCATCTCCCTGCTTTTTAATTACTATCCTGAAAAAAAACAAAATCCAGAGGCGCCTCAGATTTCTAAATACGCCTATGGAACAGACTATCATTTTGTAATTAAAGAAAAACTCTTTCAACTACTCGAACACATGCGACAGCATTTAGGAGCAATTGATGGACGCGTTTTTGTTGACTCTGCACCTGTGTTAGACAGAGCCTGGGCACGTAAAAGCGGATTGGGTTGGATAGGAAAAAATAATAATCTTATCAATCCGCAATCAGGTTCCTGGTATTTTATTGCAGAACTGATTCTTGATATTGAACTCGATGCCGATGCTCCAATAAAAGATTATTGTGGTACTTGCACAAAATGTATTGATGCCTGCCCTACAGATGCTATTGTAATGCCGCATGTTGTTGATGGCAGCAAATGTATTTCATATCTTACTATTGAATTGAAAAACGAAATTCCTGTTTCTTTTAAGAACCAATTTAAAAACTGGATGTTTGGATGCGATATTTGTCAGGATGTGTGCCCGTGGAATCGCTTTGCAAAACCGCATCAGCATGAAGACCTAAAAGCAAATCATGAGTTACTGGAGATGAATCAAAATGACTGGGAAGAACTAACAGAAGAAATTTTTAAAAAAAAATTTAAAGACTCTGCATTAAATCGTACAGGCTTTAAAGGTCTGATACGTAACCTTGATTTTTTAAATCAGAAAAAATAACAGAAACTATCCCTGATGCGTAACCTTTCTGAAAACTTCTGTCAGCACATCAGAATATTTGTGACCGAAAGTTGCCAGACACCAAACCATAAGCATCTTTCTTTCATCACTCTTCAGCCATCGCATGGCTTTAACCAATTCTTTTTTGAATAGCTTTTTATCAAAACTCACCTTGGTGAGGATTTCTTTGGTGTATTCGAACATTGGTTTCATAGATTAAAATTACTGTGCTAATATACTTGACTAAACATAAATAAAAACCTTTCGTTTGGCGAATTATTGTATTTATTGGGTTAAAAAATTAATTGCATAGTTTTCAACAACATAAATTGTCTGTTGATTGTATTTCTGCCTTTTTTAAAATCTGGCACACTCAGTTATGACACTTTTCATCTCATTGATTCCAACACACTTTTTAGCCTTAATATTATTTTGAAATTTTAGTTGCAATAAAAACCAAACCTTATTCAACTCAGGTGATAAGCCAAATACACTTTTTTCATAGAGAAAAGCATTATCTTTTCTGCTGATAATGAGGTTGAATTATTGAAGCTATATACCAATAATTCTTTTGCTAAACTTTCAAAACATCATGATACATTTAATAAAATTTTAATATCCTCCTTTAAAAATTGAATTTACAAAATCAGTTAAAGCCGGCAACGTTTCTACAAAGACTAAACAAAGACCTGTCAACACTGTAAACCAAAATTTTTAAACCTTTGGTTACTACCAATCTGCTGCTGAAAACACAGAACATGTTTTAAGTTTCTGTAAAGCTATTATCCAAAATCTGAAAGGCGACAATAATCAGATTTCCGATAAAGGAGAAGGGACAGAATTAATTATTTCATTGCCCGTTGAATAAAAACATTACTGCTGCATGAAGATGTTTGATTTCATTGCACATAACAATGCACTTTGCAATATTTTCTTATACTTTTGTTGCAATATTTACAGGAAATAAATTATGTTCTCCTTTTTTAAACGCAAAGAAAATACAGCAGCTAACTTTCTGGAAGTTAAAACCGACATGCACAGTCACCTTATTCCCGGAATTGATGATGGAGCCAAAACGATTGAAGACTCTCTTGCACTGATTAAAGAACTTCATGCATTAGGTTATACAAAACTTATTACTACACCGCACATCATGAGTGATTTTTATCGCAATACGCCCGAAACAATTTTAGCAGGACTTGAAGAAGTGCGCAATGCAATCAAGGCAGAAAATATTCCTGTAACCATTGAAGCCGCTGCCGAATATTATCTTGACGATGGATTTATACATAAGTTAGAAGAAGAAAAATTGTTGACCATTGGCAACAACAACCACCTGCTTTTTGAAATCAGCTATGTAAACGCACCCGATAATCTATTACAAGTAATTTTCAGAATGCAAGTGCTCGGCTACAAACCCATAATGGCACATCCGGAGCGTTATCCTTTTTGGGGAAATAATTTTGATTTTTACGGCAGTCTGCGCGAGCAAGGTGTTTTGTTGCAGATAAATGTAAACTCACTTGGCGGATACTATGGTCCCGATGCCAAACGCATTGCAGAAAAACTAATAGAAAAAGAATGGGTTGACCTTATTGGCACCGACACACATGCCACCAAACACATTCAGGCATTGCATAAAACAGTACGCGAAAAATCATTCAAGAAACTTCTTGAATTTAATTTACTCAATAAACATCTCTAAAAAAGATTGTTAAAGCAGTTCTTTTTATCGTTACTTTTGTAGTCAGTAAAAAACTCAAACATGAAATTTGGCGTTGTAGTATTTCCGGGTTCCAATTGTGATGAGGACATGGTATTTGTATTGCGCAATATATTGAAACAACCGGTTGAAAAATTATGGCATAAAGAACATTCACTTCGCGGATGCGATTTTATTGTTCTTCCCGGAGGCTTTTCTTATGGCGACTATTTACGTTCGGGAGCAATTGCGCGTTTTTCTCCTATCATGCAGGAGGTGATGGAGTTTGCTGCAAAAGGAGGATATGTTTTAGGCGTTTGTAACGGCTTTCAGATTTTATGCGAATCGCAGCTGCTACCGGGAGCCTTGTTGCACAATAACAATCATCAATTTATCTGTAAAAATGTTTTTATAAAAGCAGAGACCGATGAAACCATCCTTACCTCATCACTGAAAATCGGATCAGCCATTAAAATTCCTATTGCCCATGGCGAAGGACGTTTTTATGCAGATGAAGTAACATTAAATCAGATAGAATCAAACAATCAGGTGCTTTTCCGCTATTGCGATGAGAATGGCTATGTAACAGAAGCTGCTAATCCCAATGGTGCCATAAACAATATTGCAGGTATCTGTAATGAAAAACAAAATGTTTTTGGAATGATGCCGCATCCTGAGCGTGCAGCAGACACCTTATTGGGTAATACAGATGGACTTGGAATTTTTAAGTCTATTCTCAACTATGTTGATGCCTGACTTGACTTTATTAAGCACAATTATTTAAACCACTCTACTGCACCATAAAGTACTGCAAGCCAGATAAGGCCTTTAATCAGGAAAAATAAAAATCCTGCCAGCCCCAGCCTTTTAAACCACAATATGACTTTCTCTTTATTCACACCTCAAAAATATTAAGGGCTTCGGTGATTTTTGTTCCGAAGCCCTTATTTTTTTAAGTAAAATCTTTTTTACAATTCTTAATAAAACTTACCTCTGTAGTCTTTAACCTTTGCTTTTTCTTTCAATGCATTAAAGGTTTCGTACTGCGAACGGTTTTGCAATTGCTGCTCTGCCTGAGTTTTGCTTTCATTAAAATTAGCAGGTGCCTGTGGCTCTTTTACATCTGTAACCTGAACAACAAATACGCCTTGCTCACCTTTAATTGGCTTACTCACCTTGTCTTTACCTATTCCGAACATAGTACCTATAACATTCATTTCTGCGCCCAAATTAGGAATGTAAGGAGAGTTAAAAGTAACATTTTCCAATGGCTGAACAGCAATATTCAGCTTTGATGCCAATCCGTCAAGGCTTTGTGCTGCACCGGTTGCATTGATTTTTTCAATCAGCATTTCTGCTTTTTTGTTTTTGCGTGCTTCAACCTCTACCTGCTCTTTTACATCTTCCAAAGGTAATGTACCTTCAGGTTTTATCTGAATTAAATGTGCTACAACAAATTTATCACCCAATTCAAAAGGAATTGAAACATCGTTCTTCTTTGCCTTAAAGGCCCAGCGTATTAACTCACGCGCATTGTCAAGGCCGGGAACAGTTTTATCATTTTCTTTTAAACTTTCAATGTTACGGGCATTTAATCCTTCGTCTTTTACAGCTTTAGTATAGCTGTCGCCATTATTATTTTTTGCTGCAAAATCATTTGCCTTTGCAAATACTCCCTGATAGGTTTTAGAGCTGGCTTCAATTTTACGTCCAACAACATAAACTCTGACATTTTTTGACATGCCTGCCTGATCGGTAATGTCAATAATATGATAACCAAAATTTGTTTTTACCATTCCTAACGATCCTTTTTTATTATCAAAACAAAAGTCGTTGAATTCAGGAACCATCATTCCCGGTTTAAACCAACCCAAGTCGCCACCTTTCATAGCAGAGCCCGGATCTTCAGAAAGCATAACAAACTGATCAAATTTAGCACCACCTTTAATCAGGTTATAAATACTGTCGGCAGTAGCTTTAACATGCAATGAATCTTTTCCTTCTGTCTTAAATAAAATATGACGTGCCTGAACAGAATCAGGAAGCATTTTCATTCCTTCTAATTTTGCAACATAGAAAGCATTGTTTTCCATATACGGAGCTGACACAAAACCATTAGCTTCTGCAAACATTTGTGCTTCAATAGCAGGTGAAAGTGTTCCTGTTTTATGGTAGCTGTTGTCAACGGGAAAATCAGAGTTCTGTGCTACAAACAAAGAGTCGTCTGTGCTGGCAGTAAATGCAGGTACCAAGTCCTGAATGTATTTTTCTGCTACAGTTCTGTCTTCGTTAGATGGCACAACATCAAAAGTCACATAGTCAAGTTTGCGTGTTTCTTCAGGCTGCTCATAACTTTTAATGTTTTCGTTATATGCTTTTTGCAAATCGGCATCAGTAAGTTTCACTGTGCTGTCGGCAATGGTATTGTAGTTAAGCATAATATAACGTGCAGATTCTGTTTTGTTCTTAGCTTCAAAGTCGCGCTTTGCTTCTGCAGTGGTTACATAAAGACCTTTTTTAATCAGGTCGAAATATTTCTGATTCAGTCTTTCTTCTTTAATGCTGTTTTCAAAGTTTACCCACTGTGCTCTTGTTCGGCCTGTCTGATCGTTATCCATATTTTTCAAAAACTGGATTACATTTTTCTTGTCAAACTGCTTAGTGTTAGGGTCGCTGAATGCCTGTTTTATCTGAGGATGAATGTCATTCCCCTGAACCATGTCAAATAATTCATCACTACTTACAACCAATCCGGTTTTAGCAATTTGTTTGCCTATGAGCTCTTCGTTAAGCATCTGCCCCCAAGTCTGATCACGTAATTGGTCTGTTGTCTGTTGGTCAACCTGATCTTTTCCCTGACTGAGTTTATAGTTTTCTATATTCTGTTGAACTTTGGCTTCAAAGTCCTGAATAGAAATTTTCTTTCCACCAATAACACCTGCCGTTGTGGTGTTTCCCTGAATGAATGAGCGGTTAGAAGTGAGCAAGTCGCCAAGGATAAAAGCTACTAAGCTTAATCCGATAATACCTATGAGCAGGCCGGCTTTACTTCTTATTTTTCCAATAATAGCCATAATGTCTTAAATAATGGGGGTTTAAAAATGAGGGGGCGAATATACAACTGAAAAAGCAATAAATAAAACGAAATTTTTAGAGATATCAGGCTCTGAAAAACGCTATTGTTTCGTTTACAACTTGCTGATAATGAGGTGGCAATAATTGTCCGGCATAAGGATGTTCGGCACCAAAACTATGATTTGCCGAGGCTATTGGTGTCAGACAGGCTCGTGTATTCCACGAATGCATGACTAAAGCATCACTAAAGCTTACTGTTTCATCCTCTGTTCCATGAATGATTAAATGAGGTATTGAAAGCTGTTTTACTGCCTTATGAATATTTATTCTATGCGCATTGTTGATGGCATCTTCAGCAAGCTGATAGTAGAGCGGCATTTGCTGATGGGTTCGTGCATTTTCAATATAAATGACTCCTGCCTGCTGCCACAAACTAAGCTGTTGTGGAGAAATATACTTACCAAACTCAATAGGCGATGCCCATGATGCAATCTTGCTGATACGACCATCTTCTGCAGCTTTGATTATTGAGATAGCTCCTCCGCGAGAGTGCCCTGCGAGATAAATAGTGTTTAAATCGAAACGCTCTTTTTGCGGATGCTGCCAAAGCCAGTTCAGCAGAGTATCCAAATCATCAAGCTCTTTGGTGAAATTATTTTGTCCGAATGCCTCAAGGTCTGCAAACTCTGTCGGGTTATCGGGTGTAGTTCCGTTAAACGAAAAATTAAATTTGATAAAGACAAATCCTGCATGAGCAAACGATTCTGCAATCATATCATAAGGTCCCCAGTCTTTGAAGCCTTTAAAGCCATGAGCAAAAATAATTACAGGCATAGGGTCTTTGTTGCCATTGAAAAACATATCGGCCACAACAGGTTTGCCGTGTTTTCCATTGATGAGGATATTTTTAAAGCGGTTCATTGTATTAAAATATGAGAGCACAATTTACAAAAAAACAAAACAGCTGTCAATGAAGTTTTGACAGCTGTTTTAAAAATGATGTTATTAATCTATTTTTTATGCTTTTTCTCTTCTTTATCAGGCACTGTCAATGAAAAACGTACAGGTAAAGTATATTGCACACTTACAGTCTGTCCGGCCTGCATGCCGGGTTGCCAGCGTGGCATGGCATTAATAACACGCAAAGCTTCCTGATTAAACTGCTCATTGTTTCCTTTCAAAACGCGGGCACCGGTAACTTCTCCGGTTGACGACACCACAAAGTTTATATACGAAACACCTTCCACAACATTGGTTCTTGCCTCTTCTGGATATTTGATGTTTTTCAGAAGATATTCCTGTAAGCCTGTTTGTCCACCGGGAAATTCAGGCATTTTTTCCACTGTAGTAAATACCTCACCCGACTGCGCCATTGCCACAACCGAAGTGAGAAAAATAAATCCGAAAATGATAACCTTTTTCATAAACTATTATTTTAATCGTAAAAATAACAAAAATTATAATCCCACCATATCTTCGGGTTTCACCCAGGCATCAAACTGCTCTGATGTAACATAACCCAAATCAATAGCTGTCTGCTTTAAAGTTTTGCCTTGCTTATGTGCTGTTTGTGCAATCTCAGCAGCTTTGTAGTAGCCAATGTGTGTGTTAAGTGCAGTTACCAGCATCAAAGAGTTTTCCAGATTTTTTTTGATATTGTCATGCAGTGGTGCAATGCCAATGGCGCATTTGTCGTTAAATGAAACACACACTTCACCAATTAATCTTGCACTGTGCAGGAAGTTATAAATCATTACCGGCTTGAAAACATTCAGTTCAAAATGTCCTGTTGCACCGCCAATGTTTATGGCTACATCATTACCCAACACCTGTGCAGCTACCATAGTCATGGCTTCGCACTGAGTAGGATTTACCTTTCCCGGCATGATAGAAGAACCCGGCTCATTGTCGGGAATATATACTTCGCCAATGCCACAACGGGGGCCACTGGCAAGTAAGCGAATATCATTGGCTATTTTCATCAGAGAGCAGGCAACAGTTTTTAATGCACCATGTGCTTCAACAATAGCATCGTGTGCTGCTAATGCTTCAAATTTGTTTTCAGCAGTAACAAATGGCAATCCTGTTAATGATGCAATGTGTTTTGCCACATTAACATCATAACCTTTTGGTGTGTTGATACCTGTGCCAACAGCAGTACCACCCAATGCAAGTTCTGACAAATGAGGCAACGTATGTTCAATAGCTCTAATACCATGATCAAGTTGTGATACATAGCCACTTAACTCCTGCCCCAACGTCAGCGGTGTGGCATCCATCAGGTGTGTGCGTCCTATTTTTACCACATTCATAAACTCCTCCGACTTTGCTTTCAATGTATCTCTGAGTTTTTTTATTCCCGGAAGTGTGACGTCAATCAATATTTTATAGGCAGCAATGTGCATTGCCGTTGGAAAGGTGTCGTTGCTTGACTGCGATTTGTTTACGTCATCATTGGGGTGAATGGCTTTCTTCTCGTCCAATAAACTTCCACCATTAATTACATGTGCGCGGTAGGCTACTACTTCATTAACATTCATGTTACTCTGCGTTCCGCTACCTGTTTGCCATACCACAAGCGGAAACTGATCATTCAATTTTCCCTCGAGAATTTCATTGCACACACGTGCTATTAATTCATTTTTTTCTTTTGGCAAAACACCTGCTTCAAAATTAGTTTGTGCAGCAGCTTTTTTCAGATAGGCAAATGCTTCAATAATTTCTTTAGGCATTTTATTTGTGTCGCGTGCTATTTTAAAATTTTCGATTGAGCGCTGTGTCTGTGCACCCCAATAAACGTTTGCAGGAACTTCAACAATTCCCATCGTGTCTTTTTCTTTTCTGAATTCCATTGTATATTAATTAATAAATTTTGATTCTATTTAACGGTGTTTCCATTGTCCATCTGTTGCTTGGAAGGTGTGATAAATGAAAGCTCTCCTTTGTTATTCTGTGCCATCAATATCATTCCTTTGCTTTCTATACCTTTAATTTTACGTGGAGCAAGGTTGGCTAACATCACTACTTTTTGTCCGATAATTTTTTCAGGATCGTACCATGCTGCAATACCTGAAACAACCGTTCGTTTATCTATACCTGTATCGAGTAGCAATTTTAAAAGTTTATCGGTCTTTGGTACACGCTCTGCTTCTAAAATTGTGGCAACACGAATATCCATCTTGCTGAAATCGTCAAAAGTTGTTTCGTCAAGTTGAGGTTCAATGGTTGTTTCGCCAACTACAACTGCTTGCTGATTCTGTTCTGTGTTCATCACTTTTTTATCATGAAGTTTCTGAATTTGTTTTTCAATATCAGTGTCTTCTATTTTTTGAAATAAGATAAGGCTGTCAATATTTAAAACAATATCATTTAACGAGATGATACTGTTTTCAAAACCATTATAGGCAAGTTTTCTTTTTGCAGAATCTACCTTAAGAATGTCAAGTATTTTTGCTGATGCATTTGGCAAAAAAGGTTGGAAACACACAGCCATTTTTGATATCAATGAAAGGCAATGAATCAGTACCTCTCTGGTTTGATTAACGCTATCAACATCTTCTGCTTTGTATTTTTTCCATGGTTCACAAGCTGTCAAGTACTTATTACCTATTCGTGCAAAATCCATTGCTATTGCCTGTGCATCTCTGAACTGAAAACTTTCCATTGCTTTAGCATAAGACTGCAATAATTCTTTCAATTCATTTTCAAAAGGGGCAGCAACAATTTCTTTATCAGTAGTCAGGTTGCCTTTAAAATACTTATTACTCAACACCACAACTCTGTTAACGAAATTCCCTACAATAGCTCCCAGTTCATTGTTTACTCTTGCCTGAAAATCTTTCCATGTAAACTCACTGTCCTTGGTTTCGGGGGCAATAGATGTCAGCACGTAACGCAATTCATCTTCACGACCGGGAAAATCTTCCAAATATTCATGCAGCCACACTGCCCAGTTGCGCGAGGTTGATATTTTATCACCTTCAAGATTCAAAAACTCATTTGCAGGTACATTATCAGGCAGCACAAAGTCGCCATGTTGCATCAACATCATCGGAAAAATAATGGCATGAAAAACAATATTGTCTTTACCGATAAAATGAGTCAACTTAGGATTGTCTTCTTCTTTATTTTGTTTTTGCCAATAATCTTTCCAACTGTCCGGCAAAAGTTCTTTCGTTGCTGATATATAACCTATAGGTGCATCAAACCACACATAAAGTACTTTCCCCTCTGTATCGGGCAAAGGAACTTTCACACCCCAGTCGAGGTCGCGTGTCATGGCGCGCGGATGTAAACCTTCACTTAGCCAGCTCGAACATTGTCCTTTTATGTTTGACTTCCAGTTGTCGAAACGTTTAATGTATTCCTGAAATTCTTTTGTCTTCTGAATTTCTCCCATCGGCAAAAACCAGTTTTTTGTTGGTTTAAGAACGGGTGTGTTGCCACTCAGTTTTGACTTTGGATTGATAAGGTCTGTTGGGTTGAGTGAAGCACCGCAGTTCTCACACTGATCGCCATAAGCATTGGGGTTGTTGCAACGCGGACAGGTGCCGGTAATATAACGATCTGCTAAAAATTGTTTTGCTTCTTCGTCATAAAACTGCTCTGTGGTTTCTTCAATAAAAACGCCTTTGTCATAAAGTGTTTTAAAAAAATCGGATGCTGTCTGATGATGAATAGGAGAAGAAGTGCGTGAGTAATGATCGAATGAAATACCTAATTTTTCAAATGATGATTTCATCATCTGATGGTATTTGTCAACCACTTGCTGCGGTGTAATGCCCAGCTGTCGCGCTTTGATAGTAATAGGTACACCATGTTCATCGCTTCCACAGATAAATTTTATGTCTTCGCCTTTAAGTCGCAAATAGCGCGAATAGGTATCGGCAGGAATATAGCATCCGGCAAGGTGTCCGATATGAACCGGACCATTGGCATAGGGAAGTGCGGCAGTGATTAAATATCTTGACATGAAATATTTTTAAAAGTTGTAAAGTCCAGAAAGTTAAAAAGCTAAAGTCCGGAAGGTTATTTAAAAACTTTAAACGCAAAGCATCTAACTAAAAACTCTTTTCTTTTTACTTTGCAAAGATAAAAAAACAACTTCAGATGATTTTTCCCCTACCGCTGCAAGCGGGTGACACCATTGCCATTGTAGCCACGGCACGCAAAGTTAGCCGTGATGAAATGGCTCCGGCAATTGGCATACTTCAGCAATGGGGGCTACAGGTTGTAGAGGGTGAAAATTTATATGCAGATAAAAATCAGTATGCAGGTGATGACTCTTTGCGTGCAGAAGATTTTCAGTGGGCCCTGGATAATCCAAAATTAAAAGCTGTCCTTTTTGCCCGTGGAGGTTATGGTTCTGTAAGAATTATTGACAGAATTAATTTCTCGGAATTCAAAATAAATCCCAAGTGGCTGATAGGCTTCAGCGACATCACTACCATTCACTCACATGTACACAATCAGTTGAACGTAGCTACACTGCATGCACCAATGGCAATAAATTTTCCTAAAACACCTGATACTGTTTTAAATCAGATTAAAGATTTTCTTTTTGGCAACAGCATCGTGTTAAATGCTCAAGCACATCTTTTAAACAGAATGGGAAATGCTAAGGGGCAATTGGTTGGCGGCAATCTTTCTATTTTGTATTCACTAACCGCATCAGCTTCTGACATTGACACTAAAGGTAAAATTCTTTTTCTGGAAGATCTGGATGAATATCTCTATCACATTGACCGTATGATGATGCAACTCAAACGCTGTGGAAAGTTACATAATTTGGCAGGACTTGTTGTTGGTGCAATGAGCGAAATGAAAGACAACACTATTCCATTTGGAAAAATTGCTGAAGAAATTATTGCCGAACATGTTTCTGAATATGATTTTCCTGTATGTTTTAATTTTCCTGCAGGACATATTACAGAGAATAATCCGCTGGCATTGGGAGGAAGTGCAGAACTTATTGTAGCAAATAAGGTGTCACTAAAAATGAATAATAAAACGCTAAGCTGATTTTATCTTATGCCTTCCTGACAAATTCCGATTTGAGTGCCATAGAGCCAAAGCCTTCTATTTTGCAATCAATGTTATGATCGCCTTCTGCTAAACGTATGTTCTTAACCTTGGTGCCGGCTTTCACAGGTTTAGATGCTCCCTTTACAGGAAGATCTTTAATGACAATTACTGCATCGCCATTTTGCAATTCATTTCCGTTAGCATCAAAAACTTTTCCGTTATCTGCACTTGAAGTTTCTTCTGAGACAGCTTGTTGTTCCTCAGGATTCCACTCGTAAAAACATTCCGGACAAACCATCAGATTACCATTTTCATAGGTATAAATAGAATGGCATAAAGGGCAGGGCGGTAAAACAGACATGGTAAAAATATTTTCTGCAAATATCTTTAAAATTCACCAAATTGTATTAGCCGATAATTAAAGAATATTTTCTCACTTGCATACAAACAGCATTTAAAACCACTATTTTCGCTTTAGAAAATTAACTTACCGTTTTAACCGTGAAAAAGAAACCGCCTTTTCATAACCTACGGAGTATTTTTAAACAGTACAACACGTTTACCTACAGTGAGCGTAAAGGCATTATTGTATTGTCCATAATTATTGTTGCACTGCTGCTTACACTTTATGGACTTAAATTTTATGAGCCACCAATCACTATCAATACAGGTCGTTTAGACTCAGCTGTTGCACAATGGAATTTGTTACAGGCCGATTCTATTATTGATGTCAAAGACTCAACAAAACTTTCAGAAAGTAATGCTACACAACCTACAAGAAGTCTTTTCTCATTCAACCCAAATAATTTAGCTGATTCTCTTTGGGCCAAGTTAGGTTTGTCTGAAAAACAAATTGCATCAATCAAAAAATATGAAGATCGTGGAGGAAGATTCAGAATTCGGTCCGATGTAAAAAAACTGTTTGTCATCACGCCTTCGTTTTACGACAGCATTTATCCTTATCTGCTTTTACCTGATACTTTACCGGCATTCCATCAAACAAAATTTGCGGCTGACTCTATACAGTCTAAAAAAGAAAAGGTCATTGAACCTATTGAAATTAATCTTGCAGATGTTGAAGAGTGGCAGCTGTTGCCGGCCATAGGTGCAGGAAGAGCTGCAGCAATTGTTGCCTATCGTAGTAAATTAGGTGGTTTTACATCTGTTAAACAGTTGTTGGAAATCAATTCTATTGTGGATTCTGTTTTTGAAAAAATCAGTCCTTATGTACTTTGTAATATAAAGCCCATTCAAAAGAAAAACATCAATACCGATGATGCCTACAGCCTCAGACATCCATATATCAGCAGCAGTCTGGCAACTATAATTGTAAACTACAGAAAAATGCATGGCGACTATAAATCAACCGAACAATTACGCGATTTGAAAATAATTAAACCGACAGATTTTGAAAAACTTGCACCCTATATAGTTGTAGGGTTTTAGCAGCAAAAACTCAGGCCGAACTCAAAAATGTAAGATTATGACCATCTTAATCTGAAAACAGACTATCATTCTTATCAAAATAAAAGTAAATTTGCACCCCAATTACAGCGGGTTAAGGAAGCGATTATGGATTATTTTAAACATGAATCATCCTATGTTGACGATGGATGTTCCATAGGAAAGGGTACCAAGATATGGCACTTTTCACATATTATGTCCGGTTGTCGCATTGGCGAAGGTTGTAACATTGGTCAGAATGTGGTTATCTCTCCGGATGTTGTTCTGGGCAACAATGTTAAGGTTCAGAACAATGTTTCACTCTATACAGGAGTGGTTTGTGAGGACGATGTCTTTCTGGGTCCAAGCATGGTTTTTACCAATGTAACCAACCCGCGCAGTGCTGTAAACCGCAAGAATGAGTATAAAAAAACTGTTGTAAAAAAAGGTGCTTCCATAGGTGCTAATGCCACTATTGTTTGTGGGCATGATATAGGTCGGTTTGCCTTTATTGGTGCCGGAGCAGTGGTAACAAAAGATGTTGCTGACTATGCATTGATGGCTGGTAATCCTGCCCGTCAAATGGGATGGATGAGTGAATATGGTCATCGCCTGAAATTTGATAAAGATGGAATGGCAGTGTGCCCTGAAAGCGGAGAAAAATACCTGCTGCAAAATAATCAGGTAACAAAGATTTAGAAAGACCGCACTTGTATGAGCTCAGAAAAAAAAGAAAAAATAAAATTTGCTGTAATCGGTTGCGGACACATTGGTAAGCGTCATGCCGAAATGGTTAGACGCAACAACGAATGTGAGCTTGTTGCCATGTGCGACATCAGACAGGAAAACGAAGTAGGCATTGCCGACTTTAATGTTCCATTTTTTCAGTCTGTTGATGCCATGCTCACCAGCATTCAGGATATTGATGTGGTGTGTGTTTGCTCACCTAATGGCGTTCATGCCGAACATTCTCTGAAAGCATTAGAAGCAAAAAAACATGTGGTTTGCGAAAAACCTATGGCACTGTCAAAAGCCGATTGCGAAAAAATTATTTTTAAAGCACTTCAGGTTTCTCGGCATGTGTTTTGTGTAATGCAAAACCGCTATTCACCACCTTCGGTTTGGCTTAAAGAAATTATTGAAAACAATATCATTGGCGAAATTTTTATGGTACAGTTGCAATGCTATTGGAACCGTGATGAACGTTACTATAAAAAAGGCGGATGGAAAGGCACCAGCGACATGGATGGCGGAACGTTGTTTACACAGTTCTCGCACTTTATAGATATTATGTATTGGGTGTTTGGTGATATAACAGATATACAAGGTAAGTTTGAAGATTTTACACATCAGCAAAACACATCATTTGAAGACAGTGGGTTTGTAAACTTTAAGTTCGTAAACGGAGGCATGGGCAACATTGCCTACACTACCTCTGTTTGGGATGTAAACCTTGAAAGCAGTATTACCGTAATTGGTAAAAACGGCTCTATAAAAATTGGCGGTCAGTATATGAATGAAGTAGAATACTGTCATATCAAAGATTATACAAAGCCTAAACTTGACCCTGTTAATCCGGCAAACGATTACGGAGCTTACAAAGGCTCTGCTGCCAACCATCACTACATCATTGAAAATGTGGCAGATGTTTTGCGTGGCCGCACTTCAATAACTACCAATGCTCTTGAAGGACTAAAAGTAGTAGAAATCATTGAGCGTATTTACGCACTTCGTAAAATAGAAAAATCAGAAATAAAATTTCATCTTTAAAATAAATGTATCAGGAGATATTAGATAAAAAAGCAAAAGTTGCAGTTATTGGCTTAGGTTATGTCGGACTTCCTATTGCACTGGAATTTGCAAAGAAGATTTCCGTAATCGGATTCGACATTAATGCAGAACGCGTAGAAAAAATGCAAAACAAAATTGACCCCAGCGGTGAATTACCTGCTGAGGCTTTTGATGGTTGTGATATTAAATTCACTAACTCATTGGATGTACTTCGCGAAGCACGTTTTTTTATTGTAGCTGTTCCTACTCCGATTGACGATCATAAACTACCTGACCTGAAGCCTTTAATTGGTGCTTCAACCTCTATTGGTAAAGTGCTGAAAAAAGGTGATTATGTTGTGTATGAAAGTACCGTTTATCCGGGTTGTACAGAAGAAGATTGTATTCCTGTACTTGAAGAACATTCAGGTTTAAAATTTCCAAATGATTTTAAAGTAGGTTACTCACCTGAACGTATCAACCCCGGTGATAAAGAACATACCATCACAAAAATCAAAAAAGTAGTTTCAGGTTGCGATGCTGAATCGCTTGATATTATTGCCAAGGTTTATGAAACAATTGTAACAGCAGGTGTGCATCGTGCCAGCAGCATTAAAGTTGCTGAAGCTGCAAAAATTATTGAAAACACACAGCGTGATGTCAACATTGCATTGATGAATGAGCTTTCTATCATCTTCAATAAAATGGGCATAAACACCTATGAGGTTATTGAGGCAAGCTGTACAAAGTGGAACTTCCTTCGCTTTTTTCCGGGCTTGGTAGGCGGACATTGTATAGGCGTAGATCCTTACTACCTTACCTACAAAGCGCAGGAGCTTGGCTACCACTCGCAAGTAATTAACTCAGGCAGATACGTTAACGACAGCATGGGATTTTATGTTGCCAAACAAACCGTAAAGAAAATGATTGCCAAAGGCAAGGATATTTCTAAATCGAAAGTGCTGGTGATGGGTGCTACGTTTAAAGAAGATGTAGAAGATATCCGCAACAGTAAGGTTACTGATGTGGTGAACGAATTTAAATCATTTGGTGTAACCATAGAAGTTACCGATCCCTATGCTTCTTCTGATGAGTTGATGCATGAATATGGTTTTGGTTTGGTTGAAAAAATTGCTAATGATTATGATGCTGTGGTGGTAGCGGTTTCGCATAAAGATTATCTTAAAATGGATGAAAATTATTTTAAGAGCATCTGTAAGCCCGATTGCGTTATTGTTGACATAAAAGGATTTTTAAGAAATAAAATCAAGAATCTTCAATACTGGAGTTTGTAAATATAATACGGCAACACCCTGACCGTTATATAGAAATATTAATCCGGTAAATTTATTGCATGTAATGAAAATATTGGTCACAGGAGGCACCGGTTATATTGGTGCACACACTGTTGTAGAACTAATGAACAGTGGTTTTGATGTTGATATTATTGACAACCTTAATAATTCAAAAGAAGAAGTTGTTGATGCTATTGCAAAAATTACCGGCAAACGCCCATTATGGTTTAACATTGACCTTTGTGATGCTAATAAAATAAAAAACTATTTCAGCAAACATAAACCTGATGCAGTTGTGCATTTTGCAGCACATAAAGCAGTAGGGCTTTCTGTTGAACAACCTTTAGCGTTTTATCATAACAATTTACTTTCACTCATCAACCTCTTGCAATGTTGTGTTGAAGCTAAGTGCAATAGTTTTGTTTTTTCATCAAGCTGCTCTGTTTATGCTGATCCTGATAAATTGCCTATTGATGAAAATGCTCCTGTTAAAACCGCCAAGTCGCCTTATGGCAATACAAAAAAAATTGGAGAAGAAATAATAACAGATACTGTTAAGTCATCATCACTACAAGCTGTTTCACTCAGGTATTTCAACCCCGTTGGCTCACATGACAGTGCTTTAATAGGTGAACTGCCTACAACAATGCCACTTAATGTAATGCCCATCATCACTCAGGTAGCTATTGGCAAACGCAAGCAGTTTGTGGTTTTCGGAAATGATTACCCAACACCCGATGGCAGTTGTATCAGAGATTACATACACGTAGTTGATGTAGCAAAAGCACATGTTACTGCAGTAATGCGACTACTCAACAAAAAAAACAAGTCTGCTTACGAAGTTTTTAATCTGGGAACAGGAAAAGGATTTTCTGTACTTGAACTTATTCAGGCATTTGAAAAAACCACAGGGCAGAAATTAAATTATACTATTGAAGGAAGACGTGCCGGTGATGTCACCGCTGTTTATGCCGATACTGCTTTGGCTAACACTGTTCTTGGATGGCATACCGAACGCGATTTGAATGATATGATACGCACTGCCTGGAACTGGGAGTTGTATCTTGCCGGAAGAACAGACTTTATCTGAGCTAAAGGTTCTTTATTATGTTTTAATTTTTTAATTTTACCCTCATGCCAAAAAGTACAATCATTATCACAGGCGGTGCCGGATTCATAGGTTCGCATGTTGTGCGCAGATTTGTAAACAATTATCCCGATTACAAAATTTACAACTTCGACAACCTAACCTATGCAGGAAATCTTGCTAACCTGAAAGATATAGAATTAAAATCGAACTATCATTTTATAAAAGGCGACATTACCGATGCTGCCTTTGTCAACAAACTGTTTGCCGATATTAATCCTGATGCAGTAATTCATCTTGCTGCCGAATCGCATGTGGACAGAAGTATTACCAATCCACTCGAATTTATTATGACCAATATTGTGGGTACGGTTAATCTTCTTAATGCTGCCCGACATGCATGGATAAAAGATAAAAAAGTTTCTTCAGGAAAAAGATTTTATCATATCAGCACCGATGAAGTGTATGGTTCTCTTGGCAACACCGGTTTCTTTACAGAAAACACTTCTTACGATCCGCGCAGCCCATATTCAGCATCAAAAGCAAGCTCCGATCATTTGGTAATGGCATACCATCACACCTATCATTTGCCTGTAGTACTTTCTAACTGCTCCAACAACTATGGCTCACATCATTTTCCTGAAAAGCTGATACCGTTAGCCATCAACAATATTAAAAACATGAAGCCTGTGCCTGTTTATGGTAAAGGCGAAAATGTGCGCGACTGGTTGTATGTTGAAGATCATGCACGTGCTATTGATGTGATTTTTCATAAGGGAAAAGAAGGTGAGAAGTATAATGTTGGCGGCAACAATGAATGGAAAAATATTGATTTGATACAATTGCTTTGTTCTGTGATGGATAAAAAATTAAATCGCAAAGAAGGTACATCAGCATCGCTCATAACATTTGTTACTGACAGACCCGGACATGATTTACGCTATGCCATAGATTCCACAAAACTTCAGAATGAATTAGGATGGAAACCATCACTGCAATTTGAAGAAGGGCTTGAAAAAACTGTTGACTGGTATCTTGCCAATGATGCATGGCTGCAACAGGTAACCTCAGGTGAATACATGACCTATTACCAGCATCAATACGATGCACGATAACCCCAAAAAATGAAAGAAACAATTTATGAACGCGCCTACCATCAGCAGTCTTTAAAAGACAAAGCATTCCTCATAACCGGTGGCTCCGGTTTTATTGGAAGCAACATTGTTGAATACTTGTTAGTGCATGGTGCAGGAAAAGTTCGTGTGCTTGACAATCTTGCAAACGGCTACAAAAAAAATATCGAACCTTTTCTGAAACATCCATCATTTGAATTTATTGAAGGTGATATTACCAATGCTGATACATGCCTCAAGGCAATGAAAGGCATACAGTATGTTTCGCATCAGGCTGCATTAGGTTCGGTGCCACGTTCGTTAGCCAATCCTTTGGCCACGCATCATGCCAATGCAACAGGATTTCTGAATATGCTTTGGGCAGCAAAAGAATCGGGTATTGAACGCATTGTGTATGCCAGCTCTTCGTCTGTCTATGGCGACAGCCCCGAACTACCCAAGCGCGAACACATAACGGGTAATCCATTGTCGCCTTATGCTGTTTCAAAAATGTCGAACGAGCTTTATGCCTACACATTCTGCATGCATTACGATATGAAGATTATAGGTCTGCGTTATTTTAATGTTTTCGGCCCCAATCAAAATCCGGATAATCCTTATGCAGCGGCAATACCTCTTTTTATGAAAGCGCTGCTCAAAGATCAACCTGCCTATATTTTTGGTGATGGTGAACAATCGCGCGATTTTACTTTTGTTGAAAATGCTGTGCAGGCAAACATCAGAGCCTTATTCAGCGAACATAAAGATGCATGTAATAAAGTTTACAATATTGCTGTGGGAGAAAGTATCAGCCTTAATAAATTACTAAAGCATCTGATGCACATTACAGGAAAAAAAATCGAACCTGTTTTTAAGGAAGAACGTCCGGGTGATGTAAAAAATTCATTGGCCGATATTAGTCTGGCAATGCAATATCTCGGTTATAATCCTTTGGTAAAAGTCAAGGAAGGACTTGCACTTACAGTACCCTGGTTTAAGAAAAACTTTTGTTGAAGTATTACAAGACATATAAGATTAGTGACACCGAATAAAAAGTTGCAGTAAAAAAGACTTAATCATCAAATAAGGTTGTTACAGACATAGACTAAAAGTTTATTTTAACCTTCAAAAATTTAATGACACTCAGGCATTTTACATCACACTGTAAGGTTTAAAAGTAGTGTAGCCCGAATAATAAAGTATGTTTGTACTTTCGATTTGATAATTCATTATCCGGCTACAAGTTAATTTAAATAGCATACCTGTTATCTATGTGCCAACTTTAGATTTGAAAGATGCTTTACCCCTGATTTTTCTTCGTATTTTGTATTTAATTATCAGATATACGAAACGGTTTTTAAAAACTGACAATATAAAATGCGAATGGTTGGCTTTTGCGGTAAGATACTTTGTTTCAATTGACTCGGGTTTTAAACGTAGAAAATTACTTGCTTGAGAAAAAAATGAATAGTTTCGTATATTTGTGAGTTATAAGCAATGGTAACGGACAGCGGAACATATAGACTGGCGGACAGCAAAGACCGAAGCACGAATTGGGCGACACACGACCCGACACGCAGAGATTTAATTTTTGCCCCACGCACATTTTTTTGTCTTTCTGCCACCGCACAAGTGGCACATTTGGTTTTGCTCGACACACAAGCCAACGCTTCGCAAAACCAAAAGAGCCACTTCTTTGCCAACGCTCAACAGAGTATCAACATTAATTCAAGTCATATTATGAGTAAAACTATTAACTCTATTAAGTTATTTTTTCTTTTAACAATAGGAGTACTATTTTTCAACTGTGGAATATCTTTTGCCCAAACTACAAGTTTTTATGGTAATAGTAAAATTCAGTCTAATGGATATACTGGTGCGTTATACGAGGTGAAAATTGATAGAGATAGAAATCTGACATTTGTAAAAATACAACAAATACCAACGAAAAATTTGAAAAGATTAAATACCGTAACACCATCATTTAATACAAAAATAAAATCTGGAAATTATGAAGCAGAATATTTAGGTGTTTTACAAAATGATGGTACTTATAGACGTTCTAGCTGTAGTGACAATTGGGGATGGGATAATGCTAAAACAGGTCAATCATACTTCGTTACTTACATTTTTAACGGAGCAATACCACCTGGTTTAACAGACTTTTCCCTAATAGATGAAGGTTCACATTCGGGTTGTAGTGGTTATAAATTTAGAAATTATACTCTTAATAATCCAGACAACCACCCAAAAACAAATCTAACAGAAACCACTCTTAAACAAAAAGTAGATGAACAAAATGACGGCATAGTAGGCATTTATGAACCTTTTGACAAGTCTGGTTATAAATTAGGCTGTATAAAAGATGGACAAACCTACAAATTAGTTTATCTCAGTTATGGCGGAACATATATGAGTTGGTGGAAAGTTGGCGATGTGAAAGCAATTCTAAGACCAAGTGCAACCACAGGGGTTTTTAAAGCTGATTGGTATATGGCAGACAAAACTGTAAATTCAGATATATATGTAACTTTTGATGGACAAACAATGAAAACAATAATTGATGGTGATGATAATGGTTACTTAAAAATGTATCCAGCTAATTCTAACTTTTCATCTTCAGGTATTCAAAAATCTTCAGGAACAGGGTTTGCCATTTCTTCTAACGGTTACATTGTAACCAATTATCACGTAATTGAAAATGCAAAATCAATTGAAGTAAAAGGAGTAAATGGTAATTTTTCAAGAAAGCTATCTGCTAAAGTTATCGTATCTGACGAAAAAAATGATTTGGCAATTATCAAAATTAATGACCCCTATTTCACTTCTCTCGGTTCAACCCCTTATACATTTAGACAAGGCATTGCAGATGTTGGCGAAAGTGTTTTTGTATTGGGCTATCCGATGACAAGTTCAATGGGAGAAGAAATCAAACTAACAAACGGTATTATCAGTTCTAAAACAGGCTTTAAAGGAGATATTTCATTATATCAAATTTCCGCACCTGTTCAGCCTGGAAATTCAGGTGGTCCTTTGTTTGACAAAAATGGAAATCTAATTGGCATAGTTAGTGCCAAACACTCTTTAGCTGAAAATGCAGGCTATGCAATTAAAGTAAGTTACCTGAAAAATTTGATTGATTTATTGCCACAAACAATAAATCAGCCAATGTCAAATACTTTAAACGGAAAAGGGCTTACAGAACAAGTAAAGATTGCCTCAAATTATATCTATATGATTGTGGTTAACGATAAGTAATAAAATCACGAACACAATAAAAACTGTAATTTTGTGGCGTGAAATTGAGAACAGAGCAAAATGACACTGGAATACATAATTGAAATATGCGTAGCCATTGATATAGCGATATTGGGTATTGCATATCCAATTATTATTGATAAGATTTCCAATATTGGAGATAAGTATTCTTCGGAATATATTCCTGTCGTTTTCAATGATGAATTTCCTCAAAAAGCACTCATAGGAAAAATATCCGTTTTCAAATTGACGTTGTTTGTAACTCTTTTTTCGTTCATATTTTTGATATTTCAAATCAATCCACCTTTTGGTTGGGATAATTGGTTCATCAACAATTCTGCGAAACTTACAGTATTTGCACTTACCACTTTGCAAATCATTTTCTTTTTTATTTGGTTAGGGGAAGTGGCTTTATACAACGGAAAATCCAAATCACTTTTAACGCATTTAATCAAGAATTACAACAAGGCAAAAGCAGACACAGAAATACAGAATTATCACTTGAAAGCGATAAATGAACTTGCTTTTTATGCAATAGAGAAACAGGACGAACATCTCCAAGAAACTTTACTTGAGTTTTATTATGGAGTATTTGCCGACATACGAAGAAAGCACGACAAATCTAAACCTTTGGTTTATCCTATTGATTTATATTTTCTTGTGAGCAAACTAAACGAAATAGCAGTAGAAAATGAAAACAAAGCTTAGAGGAATTGAACATAGAGCCGTTAGCGGAGTCTGGCTACTCGGAGAAGATTTTGAAGATATTACAATTTCAGAAGAAACTTATAGTTGGCTTTGGAACAATATCTATACTGTTTGCGACAATCCACGTTTGGTAAAAATGTTTTGGGCAAATTCAAGTCAGTATTTTGATTACAGATTGCAATATGTAGTTGCAGATTATGATTTTGAACAAGGTAAAGTTACAAACCAAGAGCAAATAGATAAACGGAATGAAGAACGGAACAAATTTCTTGAATTTCATTATGCTCTTGGAGGATTGTTACTCTATCGGAAACAATATAAAACGCTTAATTACTTGTTTGAGTATTCACAATTTCAACCGCCAAAATATGTGTTACTTCCTGAAACAATGACCCAAATATTTGAATGGTTTGAAAATTTCAGAAATGAATTTAAACACAGAACCCCGATAGATTTAAAATATCCTTTTCCCGAGCTTGATAATTTGGGCAACAGACGGCAAGTAAATTATTGGATTTGCAGTTATATCGTTACATTGTTTCTAAGACAATATTCACTTCATCAATACTACGTCTATCAGGATTTTACCGCCTTACCCAATTTTCCTGATGATGTTTTAGAACTTAATAGTTGGCTTGATAGCGTTTCTTATTTTGAAAGATGTTTGCATAATGTGCTTGTTAATAAAGAACTAATTGCAGACCTTAAATTTGAAAAAATAATAGAAGATAACGGAGATAAATTTTCTAAATTCATCAATGATTTAAAAGAGGCGATTAAAAATAAAATCGGACAACAAAAACTTAATGCCAATTTATCTGACGATAAAATTCAAAATTTCTATTCTCAATCAAACGAAATAATCTCAAAAGCATTTGAAGTTTACAAACCCATCTTTATAGAAAAAAGCGAGGAACATTCTAAAAGCGAACTCAAATTAAGCGTTATAGGGGAAAGGACATTAATGTCAAAATCTGCGTTTACGGACAATGATATTCCACACTTGAATTATGATACTTTCTTTGCGGGTGCGATTGCAACACACAACATCAAACGTTTTATTCCCAACGCATTTTTAATAGCAAGAACAAAAAGATATTTGCTCAACAGAGATAATATTCTTCTTGGATTAGCTAAAATCATTGGAAGCAATAATGACATCGTAATCATTGGAATAAGAATTGGCTATCAACTACAAGAAATTCTTGAGAAAAGTAATTTCAAAAACAACATTCAATATATCCCTTCAACAGAATATCACTCACAAGACACATTGTTTGTTCTTCGGAAATATGATTTGCCCACAATTGAACATAAAGAAATAAAGGAAGATGAAAAAACAGAATTGCAATTGAAATGTATCAATGAAGAATTGAAACTGTATGCTTCGGTTATTGACATCAATACAGACGAGAATAAAGCAATTAAAGATAAATGGAATTTAGAAAACGAACCCGACAATGAAGATTTAAAAGTTCAGTTAGCAATTGCATTTCTAAGTATCATCTATTGGAAGAATGAACGAGAAATTATTCAAATCAATATTGCTTCTGAATACAGAGAACAAGGTATTCAAAACAACTTAAATGATATAATTCCATTGAATGCCAAAGAGGAAAATTCAAACAATTCTTAAAAAAACCTTGTTTCGTCCCAAATATTTGCTAAATTTGGGACGAAATCATGAGCGAGGTAAGAGTTAAAATAGAAGCAAAAGTCGCTGAACGACTGCAAGAAACGCCCAAAGGAAGTGTTCTTTTTGTGGACGATTTCTTGGATTTGGGCAGTCCTGACAGCATTAAGAAAGCACTTTACCGACTTACCAACGAAAAAAGTTTGTTGGTTCGCTTGGCTCACGGCATTTATCTCTATCCTAAGACAGATAAAGAATTGGGCATACTTTACCCTTCCACCGAAGAAATCGCCAAAGCCATTGCAAGGCGTGATAAAGCAAGGATTATTCCGACAGGCGTTTATGCTCTCAACCGTTTGGGACTTTCTACACAAGTGCCGATGAAAATTGTTTATCTGACGGACGGAGCAACACGAAGCATTAAAATCGGTAAACGAACAATCACATTCAAACGAACAAGTCCGAAAAACCTGATGACAACAGGCGAAATCAGCACATTAGCAATTCAGGCATTAAAGGAAATTGGGCAAAATAATGTTGATGATACAATTTTGAAACAACTAAAAGTTGTATTGAAAAAAGAAACAGAAGAAAACATTTTGCACGATGCGAAACTTGCACCTGCTTGGATAAATAAAATACTAACGCAATCTGTAAAATGAATACAACTTGGCTGACATTACCGCAAGAAAGAAGAATTGATTTACTCAATCAAGTAACCGAATTTACGGGTTTGCCTGTTGTTGCCATTGAAAAAGATTGGTGGGTTACATTGGCTTTGAACGCTTGTTTTTCCTTGCCATACAGCGAACACATTATTTTCAAAGGCGGAACTTCGTTAAGTAAAGCGTGGAATTTGATTGAGCGTTTTTCGGAAGATATTGATTTAGCGTTAGACAGGAAATTCTTGGGTTTTGAGGGCGACATTAGCAAAACACAAATCCGAAAATTAAGAACGAAATCTTGCGAATTTATCTCAACTGTTTTTGTTGAAGATTTGAAAAAAGTATTTACCGAATGGAACGCAATTAATGAATGTTCAATTATTGCACAAGAAGTAAAAGACCACGACAAAGACCCACAAATTATTGAAATTCATTACAAGTCCGTGCTTGAAACTTCGGACTATTTACCGCAGAAAGTGTTGATAGAAGTCGGCTCACGTTCATTGACAGAACCAACCGCACCAAAAGCAATCAATTCCATTTTAGGTTCGCAATTTCCCGACCTGAATTTTGCAGACAAACCATTTAATATTGCTGTTGTTTTACCACAACGTACATTCTTGGAAAAAGTGTTTTTGTTGCACGAAGAATTTTCGCAAGCACCCGAAAAAATCCGTGTTCATCGTTTGACACGACACCTTTATGACTTGGAAAAACTAATGGACACCGAACACGGAATTGAAGCGTTGAAAAACACCGAACTTTACAATAACATTGTTGCTCACAGAGAAAAATTTAACGCAATCAGAGGACTTGACTATGCAAACCATACGCCTGACAAAATCAGCATTATTCCACCTGACACCATTGTCAAACAATGGGAACAAGATTACCAAGCAATGACACAGTATATGATTTACGGCAACCTTTTGACATTTGACAAACTGATAAACCGAATTTCTGAATTACAAAAGAGAATAAATGGAATCCAACCCTAAGCAAGCACATTTGCAAACCGCTCAAAGCTGACACGCAGACCAAAGTTTGCAAAAGAG
>JRYD01002382.1_pt1 | contig 93195 bp, 86 predicted proteins | sample 235311 | NCBI WGS metagenome assembly JRYD01 (sample SAMN03074213, study PRJNA261472) | activated sludge metagenome | biome: Common Effluent Treatment Plant; feature: Wastewater; material: Activated sludge; isolation source: activated biomass in a lab-scale reactor treating industrial wastewater at... | reverse complement strand
CCTATAACTTTGCCTAACCAAGGAGAAGAGGACGATGCCCGTTAACTTGATCGCACATGACTCTCGGCTTGAAGGGCGAACGCCGTCCGCGTCGCGCGATACCTTTACGATCACCGTTAACGAATCGACCACGCTCGACGATTTTTTCGAACAGGCCCTTGATATCGCCGTCCTGCACGCGGGCATTCGCAGGCTGTCGATCATGGCTCACGGCCTTTACGTGCGGGACCTTGATACGACGGCGATCCAATTCTGTTCGGATCTGATCAGCTATCAGACGGTGCATTATTTCAGCCGTCTGCGCGGCCTTGTCGATCACATCATTCTCTACGTTTGCCACGCCGCGGAAACACATATGACGCGGCGCAGCGAGGGCGACGAACTTTGCCGCCAGATGGCGATCATCGCTCATGCGGAAGTTACGGCTGCAAGAGAAAGGCAGGAATATACGACCGTCGAGCGATGCGGTTTTTTTGACTGCGAATCGTCACCGATCGAATTCGGCAATTGGGAAGGCCACGTAGTGCGTTATGACCGGGACGGGACCGTCCTAGCGGAGTTCGTCGAACACCCTAATCCGCCGGATTCGGCACCAGCTCGGCCCGATCCGCGATTTACGATGCGTTATTAAGGCAAAACTGAGGCAATACTCGCGTCCATTTATCGTTAGGCGGCTCGTCTTTAGTTGTTTTCGAGCAGAAAAAGGCCGTCGGCAGGACCTGAAAAGATTATGGCACTGAGCCAAGAAGGAAGACTCTTAAATTTTACGACAGCCTCCTTTCCAAACGAGGAGGTCGTTATCCATAGCCTGCGTGCGACCGAAGGTTTGTCGCAGCTTTTCACCTTCGAGCTTGATCTTTTGCACGATGAAGAGGAAGGCGGCTATGAGGCGTTCACGATCACGCCTGATCAGGTACTGAACAAGCCGATGTCTGTTGCGGCGAACCAACGTGACGGCGCGAACCGCTATTTCCACGGCATTTGTACCCGTTTTTCGCAGGGCAGCCGCGACGAAAGATTTTCAAAATACCGTGCGGTCGTCCGTCCGCAGGTTTGGCTGCTGACGCAAAGTTCCCACAATCGCATTTTTCAGAATCTTTCAATTCCTGACGTGCTGACCAAAGTGCTCGAAGGTTTCAACCCGAGCCTTCGCCTCTCAGGGAATTACGAGCCGCGCAATTACTGCGTTCAGTATCGCGAGTCGGATTGGGATTTCGCTTCGCGTCTGATGGAAGAAGAAGGCATCTTCTACTTCTTCGAGCACACGAGCTCCGGACACACGCTTGTGATCGCCGATTCGGATACGGCCATTGCCGCGTGTCCTTCAAAGGCGGAGCTTCCTTTTCTGACCGACATTTCGGTCAACCCGGATGAATGGGAAGGTGCGATCAATTCGTTCCACGTCTCGAATCAGCTCAGGACGGGAAAATATCGCGTTCGCGACCATCATTTCCAACTGCCGACCAACACGCTTGAGGCCGAGCAGATGAGCCGATTCGATGTGAACGGCAATCGCGACAACGAAGTTTACAGCTATCACGGCGAATATGCGAAGCTGTTCGACGGCATCAATTCGAGCGGCGGTGAACAGCCGAGCGAGCTCTCAAAGGTCTTTCCGGCACGCCAGCATACGATCGACGTTCGTCAGCAGGAGATCGACGTCGCATACAAGACGGCGGTCGGGTCATCGGACTCTTGTGCTCTGATACCGGGCTTTAAGTTCAAGCTGACGACACACCCGACGGCCGAGAATAACCGGAATCACACCATCGTATCGACGAAGATCGAGGTTCTTCAGGATCCGGGCTACGTGTCGGATGAAGAACGTGCCCGTGCGTACGTTGTGAGCTTTTCGTCGATCCCGCAGGGCGAAGGGCAGGCTCCGTTCCGTCCGGCACGGGTTACGCCGCGTCCCGTTATGCACGGCAGCCAGACGGCCGTTGTTGTCGGCCCGTCGGGCGAAGAGATCTTTGTCGATAAATACGGCCGCGTGAAAGTGCAGTTCTATTGGGATCGCGACGGGAAGTTCAATGCCGCGTCTTCGTGCTGGCTCCGCGTCGGGACAAGCATCGCCGGCAACAAATGGGGCACTATGTTCATCCCGCGTATCGGCCAGGAAGTGATGGTCGATTTTCTCGAGGGCGATCCGGACCAGCCGATCATCACAGGCTCGGTCTATAACCCCGAGACGATGCCGCATTACGATCTGCCGAAGTTCAAGACGCTCACGTACATAAAAACACGCACGAGCCCGGACGACGGCAAGGGCTTTAACGAACTTCGCTTTGAAGATAAGCAGGGCAAGGAACAGGTGTTCATACACTCGCAGAAGCGTTACGATCTGCGGGCCAAAGGCTCGATGTACGAGACCTGCGGCGGCAACCGGCAGGAAGTGATCGGCGTCCGCTCGGATAACAAACCCGGCGGCAACCTCGCCATCACCGTCGGCGGCAACTATGACCTGCACGTAAAGGCCGACAACTACATCGGCATCGACGGCAAACTCAATGAAGGTGTCAAAGGCGACGTTGTCGAGGATGTTCAGGGACTGCAATACACCCAAGTCAAAGGAAAGCGGGAGCTGAATGCGCAGGCGATCACGTTGGAGGCCCTGACGAAGATCACCTTTAAAGTCGGCGGCTCTTTCATAACTGTCGATCTTTCGGGTGTGACCATTTCCGGCCCGACGGTGAAGATCAACTCTGGAGGAGCGGGCATGGGTACATCATCCGCAGCGATAGACGACCCGCTTGATGCGGAACCGGCAGACACAGGCGAACCCGGATATCTCGACCGTCCACGATCGGGAGGCGGTGGCGGTGGCCGTCGTCGTCGTACTCTAACTGGCCAGCATGCGCCTCCGTTCCAGACCGAGACGCTTGCCGACGGTAGTATTAGGGTCGGGAACGGCATCGTGATTGCTCCGAGTGCCACCGATCCGAATTTCCAACAAAAGGCGTTAGATGATCTAACGACCATGTCCAACTATCCGGAAGGCATGGAGCGTCTCAATAATTTGAATAATAGCGGGCACACAACGACCATAGTCCATCAACCGTCGGGTGGAAACTCTTACGAACCTTCAAATGTTGCTGATGCAATGCCCGCGGGGGATACGGCAGATTTTGGGTCGGGCCCGGTAACTGGTACAGGCAATGGATCTGACGGTACGATCCATTGGAATCCGGATAATCCGAGCACGAATTCACAGCGACCGCGCGACGTTGGGCTCCACCACGAAATGGCTCATGCTGACCACGCGGCGCACGGTGACTACGATATTACGCACCCCGATCCTAGTCAGCCGAATAACCCTCATATCGAGGAGACGAATACGATCAACGATGATAATCAATATCGTACAGAAAGAGGGGTTCACACGCGTGCGGACCACACGGTGTTATAGGAGTCAACCCATAGGAGCAACCGCACGATGTGCATTCCTTATCGGAAGTCTCTTACTCTTGCAAACTGCGTGTCTGCCTCAGGTTGAGCGGAACGAGGTGTCTTTAAAGAAAATGGAAACTACGACGCAAACAACGACACAGACCTCGGCGATGCCTAAGCTGACGGTCGATTACGAAATTACTCAAGATGGCCTCTCGGTCGAGTATCGTTTGAAGAATGATACGCGGGAACCGATCTATATATTTAACGTACTCCTTGCACCAGGCTCTCTTGATACCGTTGCTGACGCACCATTCTTTTCGAGTCTTAAGAGCGATGGGACCTTGACGTTTTCGAAGAGAATTCCGCCGGTACCGATGATCAGAAGCGTCGAGTTTCGACAGATTCCATTTGCAACGAAGGTCGAGCCCGGAGGTTCCTTTTCGGACAAACAGACGTTGAAGTTGCCTGTCGAAGAATTCAATCCCTACTTCCCAAAAGGCCCGGACGCCAAGGTAGAGGTCGCGGAAAGCGACCGAGTTGTCTTTGTCTTACAGTTCGTGCGGGAGATAGAGGGACTGGATGTCAAAGAGGCTCCGGTTTCGAATGCGTACAAGCTCTACCACAAGGATCTGCTGAAACTTGTGGAAACGATCAATTCGGATCCGAGGCCGCTGAGGGTAAAAGTTGAGCGTCGGACAGATACATTTGAGAGGTTCTAGATTATGCCGCCAGCCGCTAGAATTACAGATCCGGTCGCTCATCCGCTGCCGCCCGTTCTTACGGGCGGGCCGACGGCGGTAACCGTCATCATCGGCTTTTTGCCCGCTTGGCGAGGTGTGAATCCGGCGGCGGCTGCCGCGATGCAGGCGGCCAAGGCCGCATCAGATGCGGTTATTAAAACCGCTGAGGCCGCAACTCTCGCCGCTGCGGGCACGCCCGGAGCGCCGGCAGCAAAAGCCGCTGAAGAGGCGACAAAGGCGGCGGCGGCGGCGGCGATGGGCAGTGCGATATCGAGCGCCGCAGGCGGTTCCGACATTCATTCCTGCGTAACGCCGCTTCCGATACCGCCGCACGGCCCCGGCATCGTCATTACACCGTCCGCAACGGTGATGATCGCGAATTTTCCGGCCGCCCGTCAGGGAGACACCATCCTCGAGGCCGTTGGTCCACCGAACAAGATCACGATGGGCTGCCCGACGGTGATCATCGGCGGCTAGACCCACTTCAAAAACATCGAACTTATAAAGAGCAGTGCGACTCCGAAGCACGTTGTGCTTCTGGCTGGCGAGTTTTGCGAGACGACGTCATTCGAATCGCTTGCTGTTGGCTTTATTTCACTAGCAGGTGTAACAGGTTGTGCAGCTATCGAGGGCGTCGTGCCCTTCTTGCGAACCAGATAAACGACACCATGGTTATCGTCCGTCAGCAGGAACGCGTTCGCACCGATCTTCATAATGTCGCACGGGCGGCCGAGCACCTTTCCTTTTGTTAAGAAGCCCGTGATGAGGTCTTCGAGTGGCTTACCCTTCCGCATTACGACGACCTTGTATCCGTGGCCGATGCGCTTGTCGGTCGAGCCGTGCAGGGAGACGAGAAAGCCGTCCTTTATCGACGCGTCCGCGTCCGGGTCGTTGAAATAATCGAATCCAAGCGCCGATGAGTGTGCAGGGAAATAGGCGTAAGGGGCGGGCACGTCCTTGCAGCCCGCGGCACGCTTGAATTTTGCGTCCTTGTAGATCTTGCCTTTTGACGAATAGCAATACGGCCAGCCGTAGTCGGTACCTTCTTTTAGTGCGTAAAAAGTTTCGTCGGGTTTGTATAGCCCCAGATGATCTACGCCCTGATTGGTCGCAAAAACATTCTCGCCGATGACGCGCAGGCCGACGGCGTTGCGAAGGCCGCGGGCTATCTCACGTTCATCCGAGCCGTCAGGGTTCATCGAAATAATGCTCGCCCGAACCTTTTCTCTTTCAACGCACGCATCGCACGACGAGCCGACCGAGACGTAAAGCCTTCCGTCCGGGCCGAACGAAAGTGTGCGGGTCAGATGCCAGCCGCCGTATTTATAGCTTAGGCCGTAATCTGGAAAAGTTCGTAAAACTTCCGGTTTTGTGTCCGTAGGTTTCGTTTCGCCGGGCGTAAATTTGCGACGCGTAAGCTGGTGAGTTTCCGCAAGATAGAACCAGGCCTGTCCGTTCGCATCGGTGTAGAATTGGCAGCTGTTCGGGTTTCTCAAGCCCGTCATATAGGGTATGACGCGTGCAAACTTGCCAGTCTTTTCGTCAAAGTCGTCGAGTATGTAGATCGCACCTCGCTTGTTGTCCGCGAGGTTGTACATATCCGTTACGAAGATTCGGCCGTCCGGCGACTTCGTAAAGAAACGCACCCGTTTTAGTCCTTCGGCGGCAGGAATTATCTCAAAGTTTTCGGGCAAATTCAGCGAAAATGCAGAGCCCTTCTTTAACTTGACGCGATGCGGCGTGAGCTTGGTCTGAGCAAACGAGATCGACGCGAATGCGAGGAATAGTACAAGAGAAAGCGATGCGGTCGTAAATCGTCGCGACATTCTTAGGATGCTCCTTTTGGTTTGGCCGGGGTTTGCGGTTTCGGGATGATGCGGAGGATGCGGTCGTCGTCGGCTGCGGGGCGGCCTCGGCCGTCCTGGTTCGAAGTTGTGAAATAGATGTATCCGTCGGGCCCTTGTGCGACGTCGCGGATGCGGCCGTATGTGCCGCTAACGAGATCTTCCTGCCGCACGACCCTTCGCCCGTCTAGAACAACGCGGATGATCCTCGCACCTCTCAAGCAGCCGAAAAAGAAGTTCCCGCTGAACGGCCTAAACACCGTGCCCGTATAGAACATCGCGCTTGCCGGTGCGCAAGCAGGACTGTATTCGAGAAGCGGCGATTCCATCCCTTCGCGTTTCTCTGTGTGGTGGATGACGGGCCAGCCATAGTTCTTGCCGGCTTCGAGAATGTTGACCTCATCGCCGCCTGAACCTTTTCCTTCGAAGCTGCTCGGCCCGTGTTCCGTCTCGAACGCGAGTCCGGTTCCGGGCTGCCACGCGATGCCCTGCGGATTGCGGTTGCCGTATGTCCAGATCTCAGTACGCACGTCCTTGCGGCCGACGAACGGATTGTCTTTCGGCACACTGCCGTCATCGTTAAGACGCAGAACTTTTCCCGCAAGCGAATCTAGATCTTGTGCAAGGTCCCAATCTGTCGAGTCGCCGGTCGTGATGTAGAGTTTGCCGTCCGGCCCGAAGCGTGCTCGCATTCCGGCGTGGTTCGGCGCGCCGGGAATGCTGTCGATGATGATCTTCGGATCGGTGAACTCGCCGTTCTTAAAAAGGTATCGAACGACCTTCACCTTCTTCCCGTCCGTGTTGTATGAATACGCGAGATAGATGAAGCCGTTCTTCGCAAAATCTGGATGAAGGGTGATGTCCATTAGGCCGCTCTCGCCGCTCGGCTCGACATCGGGCACAGTGAACACGGGCTTTTCACGCAGCTTTCCTTTCTCGACGATGCGGACCCGGCCCGGCCTTTCGGTAACGAGAATGTCGCCGTTCGGAAGCCACGCTAACGCCCACGGAACCTCCAGTCCGCCCGCGACGGTTTCGACCGCAAACTCCACATCGCCCGACGGCGTTGTGAAAACGGAGTCTGCAGGCGGATTCGCAGGCGAACAGGCAATAGAGAAACAAAGTGCAAAAAAAGCGGCGAGCGATGTGATGTTCATAGCTTTCTCCTTGCTGTTCGGTCTGCAAATTAAGATGCAAAGACCGTGCGAAAGTTACCAGCGAACTATGTGGTCAGGCGTCGATAGATGTTCGGCATACGTTCGGGCAGCGAAAGCACGTCGTCGATGATCGTGTAGCCGACATCGCCGTAAAGGTCGCGAAGTTCGGCCTCGGATTCGCGATCGACCGTGATGCAGAACGGCGTGATGCCGGACATTTTCGCTTCGGTCAGCGCCTCGCGGACATCTTCGCGTGCGTATCGTGCGTCGCCGTAGTCATGATCGTACGGACGGCCATCAGTTAGAACGATGAGCAGCTTCGTACGCGAATCTTGACGAAGAAGTTTGTTCGCGGCGTGTCGGATCGCGGCGCCAAGCCGCGTGTTGTTCTCGAAGTTGATTCCGCCGATGCGTTTCTCGACCTCGGCGTCATATTTGTCGGCAAAATCCTTTACGACATAGAATTTTACGTTCCTCCGGCCTTCGCTGGTAAATCCGTTTATCGAATATATATCGCCGACGGCATCGAGGGCTTCGCTCATCAGGACGAGCCCTTCCTTCTCGATCTCGATGATGCGTCGGCCGGGATGCGTATAAGGCTGCAGAGGATTTCGCGTTATCGTGCGTGCGGTCGAACTCGACTGATCGAGCAGGATCGAGACGGCGACATCGCGTTCACGGCGCAGCCGTTTTGTATAGATGTTCTCGCTTTGTCGCCCGTCGGCCTTGCGGTCGATCACAAAATCGACGAGCGCGTTCAGGTCGTAATCCTCACCGTCGATCTGCCGATTGATCCGCGTCAGATTCTCCGGCTTCATCAATTGGAACTGATGCCGGATCGACGAGATCACGCCGCGATAACGCGTGCGCGTTAGCTCGACAAAAGTGCGGTCTCCCTCCTTGACCTTCTTTTCAATAACGCGGCTCCAGCCGACGCGATAATCGTTCAGCTCGCGGTCCCATTCATCGTACGCAAAGGCAATATCGCCGCTTTCAAGGGCTTGCTCAGGGATCTCAGCTCCCGCCCAGGCTTCGGCACCGCGAAGGTCGTCCGGTTCGCCTTCATCGTCGAGGCTGTTCCACGCGTTGAAAAGTTCGGAGACATCTTCGGCCGCCATCTCGCGTTCGCGCTTTACCTTGTCTTCGGTAACGGACTCCTGAGCTGATTTGTCCTCGTAGGCGAACTCGCCCGTCTCATCTTCGTCTTCCCGTGAGTCAGTTTCTTCGGCGCGCTCCGGCATCACGTTCTGGAACAGATCGTAAACGCGGCTCGTCGCAAGCAGCGAATCCGCGACGGTGGAAACCTTTGCCTCTGAGCGTTGCCGGACAAAGCGTTCGAGCACGGCAGAGATCTCATCGACGACCTGCGGATAGAACTGTCTGGCGTCGTCCGTCGCTCCGCCGCACATCGTGATCTGGAACAACAGCTCGAACGCGACCTGATTCGCCGGGACGTCAAAAATATACGGTCGATTCTGCCGCAGGAATTGCTGCATCAGATCGAGATCTTTTCGCAGGCCGCGATATTCTGCACGCAGGCACGCATCGATACGAGCATTCTCCATCGTACCGAAGATGCGGCGTGCGAGACGCGGTTCCGGAAAGACCGAGAGCACTGATCGATAATCGCCGCCGGCAGGAAGTTTATGCTCGATGGAATCGAATACATCGTCCGGCCGTGCACGCTCACCTTTCTGCACGTCTTCGATATAGCCGGCGAGCGAGAACGCATCGCGCTCTTCGGCGGTTGCAGAATATAGAGCGGAAAGCTCGCTGTAAACGGCCTTCAGACCGTCGGTCGCACGAGCATAGGTTCCGAATTCGATCTGTCCGGCGGCGTGTGCAGCAAGCACTTTGTAGAGCTTGAAATCGCGTTCGTCATCGTTGAACTCCGCAACCGTCGCGGGCAGGAAGATCGTCTTCCCGTCGCCGATGCGGCTCTCTTGAGGCACGGCGGAAAGCGGCGCGACCTCGACCTCGCGGCCCGTCAAGCCCTCGACGTAGATGCGAAGGACATTCTGCACGGCTTCGAGCGAAATGCCCGTCTTCGCCTGTTGAAGCTTGTCGCGTGACTCACGCGTTTCAAGTGCGAAATAGCTGCGGCGTGCCTTCGATGTAGAATTCTGGTGCTCGGCGAGTCCTTCGATGACCCACGCTTCATATTGCTTGACCGAAACCTTTTCGAGAGCACCGGCGCTCGCACGCAACGCCGAGAGAGCACTCTCCGCGTCGGTCTCGGCGATCTTTGCGATGAGCCGAAGGACGTGCGATATCGACAGCGAATTGACGGACTTGTGGTGCCTGATCCGGCGAAGAAACACGGGCGTTGCACGGAGAAAGGCGATAAGAACCGCATTCCCGTGGGCCGCGACGGTTCTTGACGCCTTCGTCCATTCGACGAAAATGTCTCGTCCGGCCGCGATGGCGTCGCTCCCGGATGAGATGAGCAGAAGCGTGACGCTGCCTCCAAATTCGAGGAATCTGTCGGCTTCGCTGAGAAGCAGGACCGCGTCGCGGGCAGATAAGTTCGTCAACGCTTGCGGCAATTCGACCCAAAGATCGGCCGTCATTCCGCCTGTTCGCGTGGCGAAATTCTCCGCAAGTTTGAATGACGCATCGATCACGCTCTCGCGTTCTTCACCAAAGGCACGAAAGCATTCGGCGACCTCTGGCGATGCTTTCAGCAGGATCGATGAGTGTTTCGCGGACCGCATCGCCACCTGAAGGCCGAGCTCAAGGAAGCGGGCCAAAAGGGCATTGTCGTTTACGCTTTTTGCGAGTTCGGGCACGAGGCCGAAACTTTCCGACGCGACAGAGCTCGAAAGGACGAGCTGTTTTGCCGCGATCTCAAAGACAAGATGCCGCAGCGGCGAGGGCACCGGCTTTAGCGATTCTGCGCCGTCGGCAAAGAACTTCATTCCCGTTTCGGCCTTGCCCATCGCGAGCCTGCGGCCGAGGTCGGCCCAAGCTCTGAGGTCTTCCGCCGAAAGTATCTTTGCCGCATCCGCGGCAGCGGCGACGAACGCACGGCTTGCTTTCAGGCTGACGCCCGCGATCGACGCGCTGGCCTCGATCGCAGCACGACGCTTTCCGGCAGGAAGCCGCGAAAGGCCTTTCGCAAGGTCCGATAGGGACTGCTTCTCGTATTCCTGATCGGCGTCGTTCATCTATTTCGAGTTTAGATCGACGCTGTGCGGGAATCAATCTCGACCGCCAAGCTACATATTCGGGGCAAGGCCGTCGAAGTAGATAAACACGTGAAAGCAGGCGTTCTGCCCGTATTCGATGAGAGCGTCGAGCTTCTTTGCATCTTCCATTTCCGCGAGCTTTTTCATCACGAAATTCTGCTCGGCAGCGGTCATATGCTTTCGTGCAAGGTCGAAGGCGCAGCCCGAAGTATGCGGCGGCAGAGCGTTCTCGTCCCGCACTTTGAACGAGTTGACGTTCGTTGCGTTCAATCCGATCTGATAGTCCATCGAACGCGTCAGGGAAGTTACGCGTAAGGGGCGATTGAACTGCTTGTAATAAGCTTCGGCGAGTTCGAGCAAGATTGGCTTTGCCCGCGGATTGAACATTCTCAGCAGGCGGACGCGCATCTGCTTTCGATCGGCAGGGTTGTTGATGTCGTATTTGTGTCCCGCGAAATTGTCCGCAAGACGGCCGACGGCAAGCATCTCCGGCGAACCCGGAACAATATCGGCATGAACGTTCGGAAAAGCAAAAGATTGGAATGGCCCGTCGCTCGCGCTTCCGCCGACGTCGAGATAATAGCTCTGAGCGGCCATCGGCATCTCGATAAGTTCTTTATTTAGACGCTTTTCCGCGAGGTCGGGAAAATCGAGCGGCTGATGATAGCCGTCTTTCTTCATCTCGCGGAGCTTTGCCTTTTGCTTGATCACGCCATCGCCGAAAAGCTCTTTAGGAACGTCGAGCCCGGCGGGCCGTATGCCAGTTTCGGCGTCACGCGGTTCGAGAGCTTTTTTCTGCCTGTCAGCGAGAAGGGACGCAGGCACGTTGAGGTCGCTCTCCGCCGCGTCGTCCGCACCGACCGTGACGTCTGAGATCGTCGATGCATCGACCTCTTTTTCAGCCGTTTCCCAGGACGCGATCAGATCATCGAGGTCGTCTTCATTCTGATCGCCAAGGGGGTCGATCACGCGCACCGGAATTCGCCGGGCCGTGTTGATCTTCGGCGTTGGAAGGGCGTTGTTCGCATTCGTGCCGGACGGTGAAGTTTGCCGCGAAAAGAGCAATGCGGCTCCGGCCCCGGCGACGATCAGGAGCGTAAAAGCGACCGCACCGATCAGGAGGTATGCCGTCGCATTCGAGCCTGCGGCCGTCGTTGGCGGAGGAGCAGTATATGTCGGCGCAGCTTGAGGCTCCGCGGGTGTTTGAGGTTCAGGAACTGGAGCCGCTGCCGTCGCCGGGGCCGCTTTTCCTTCGCTGGTTTCTACGCGGATCGTCGTCGAGCTGCCCAGGCGTATCGAATCGCCGTCGTGCAGGACACGCGGCCGGTCGTCGAGCTTTTCGCCGTTCAAGAATGTGCCGTTCGTCGAGCGTTCATCCACGACGAGGACATCATCGCCGTCGCGAAAGATGGTCGTGTTCCGCCGCGAGAGCCCGCTGTCTGCAATTACGACGCTCGATTCCGGTGTCCTGCCGATAGACACCTCATCCTGCAGCGTGATCTCCCGCACGCCGTCCGGAGCATCTATTTTCAGCGTAACTGGCCTCATCTAATGATGGTGATCTTCGGCAACTTCCTTAAGTTTCGACAGGTCAAGCAGCTTTGAAAAGTCCGAAAAATGGAACATCGTGTCGTCGTGACAATGTTCGCAAAAGAACGTAACGTCCTCGCCCAGATACATATCCTCCAGGTGATAGGCGATGAAGCAGCCGTAACAGCGCTGAACGCGCTTGCCGAATTCGGCGATGACCTCCGCAGAATTTTCCATTTCCCTATTTTACGACACCGCGCGTCGATGTCGAGATGAATTCGACGAGAGTATCGACTTCGCTGCGGCCGCGGATCTCTTCGCGTATGCGGTCGAGAGCCTGTGTGGTATTGAGCTTTGAGTTGAGAAGAAGATGAAATGCGTGGTTCAGGTCGCGGATAGCGTCCTGGGAATAGCCGCGGCGTTTTGCTCCGACGCGGTTCAAGCCATAGCATTTTGCGTGATTGCCCTGGATCGTCGCAAACGGCATCACGTCCTTGACGACGACCGAGTAGCCGCCGATAAAGGCTTCGACACCGACGCGGCAAAATTGATGGATCCCCGAAAATGCTCCGATGCTTGCACGATCGGCAACTTCGACATGACCCGCGAGCGTCGCCGCATTCGCCATGATGATGCCGCTTCCGAGCTGGCAATCGTGTGCGACGTGTGCCTGTGCCATAAGCAGGTTGTCGTTGCCGATGCGCGTAACGCCGCCACCGCCCGCCGTGCCTCGGTGAATGGTGACGAATTCGCGTATCTGATTCCGCTCGCCGATCTCGGTGGCGGTCGGTTCGTTGTTGTATTTGAGGTCCTGCGGTGCAAGGCCGATTGAGACGAACGGGAAGACGCGTGTATCCTTGCCGATCTTCGTGCGCCCGTCGATCACAACGTGCGATTCGAGCCGCACGCGATCATCGAGCACAACTTCTGCTCCGACGGTCGAAAATGGGCCGATGTAGCAGTCCTCGCCGATCTGAGCGGCCTTATCGACGAGCGCCGTCGGGTGAATGAAGGTTGACATTCTAAAACTATTCTTCGGTCGGCGGGAAACCGACATTCTTTGCCCGCCGCGCATTGCGGGCGACGAGCCACGTGAAAATGACCGTCCCCGGGATCGAAACGATGATGCCAATGAGGGCCCCGCCAATGGTCGTAACCGCGATCGCGAGGAGGCCGAGTTTCACCTGCTTCGAAAAATACCCGAAAAGCAGCGGGATCAAGCCGAGAATGAAACCGATCACGGCGTTGATCGCCATTACCCACAAGATCGCCTGCGTCTGAGATATATGAATCGGTGTTTCCATATTTATCGAGTTGGCCTGTCGGCGATTACTGACATTATCTCCGCCTCTGTCGTCACCTGGCCGTCAACCATCGCGACGCCCCGCATTTTTTGTACGCGGCTGCCGGTTCGCAAGGCCGTTACTTCGAGGACGAGCGTGTCGCCGGGAAGAACGGGCTTGCGGAATTTTGCCCCGTCGATGCCGCTAAAGAACGGGATCTTTGCGTCGCGGTCTTCGAACTCGCGAAGGGCGAGGATCGCGCCGACCTGTGCAAGAGCTTCTATCTGAAGAACGCCCGGCATCACCGGCGCGCCGGGAAAGTGGCCCGCAAAGAACGGCTCGTTCATCGTGACCTGCTTGATCCCGACGATCCGCGTCCGCGGTTCGAGTTCGATTATCTTATCGACAAGCAGGAATGGGAATCGATGGGGAAGGATCTCCTGAATGGCGATCGTGTCGTATATTACACTCATTTTTTGAAATACTTCGCTCGACGCGCCTGAAAGCGTATTTAGAACAAATAAACCAAAAGCCGGCAAAAATCAATTTGCCGGCTCTTGCGAAGTGTCGGGTCCTTTTTAAGACCAGCTTATCTTGGTGCCGCTGCCGTGGCCGCCGTGGCCGGACGCGTGTTGTAGTACGCGATGAACTCGGCAGTGATGTCGGCCTTCGGATCGAAAGCAAGGATGCCCTGTCCGATCTTGTCGAAATCAAAGACGACCGTATAGCCCTTCGAGGTTGCGTAGGTCTGAAGAGCCCGTCCGATGTCCTGCATGATCGGGCCTAGGACCACCTCCGAACGGCGTTGTGCCGTTGCTTCGGCCTCCTTCTTCTTGAAATCAAGTTCGCGGGCAAGGCGTTGGCCTTCGTCCTGTTTTGCCTGAATATCTTCCGCCTTTACCGGAACGGCCGGATTGCTCTGCATCTTCTTGATGTCGTCCGCAAGCTGATTGAGCCGCGTTTGGATGTCGCTCAGCTCCTTTGTTTTCGGTGCAAACTCGGTGTCGAGGGCCTTGAGGGCGTTGACGTATTTCGTGATGCCCTTGTCCGAGGCGAACGCCTGCGAATCGATGATCGCAACCTTGATGCCGGCCTGAGCGGTCTGAGCCGATATCTGAGCTGTAAAGATCCCCGCGAACAGAAGCGTGGCGACGATCAAACCTATTCTTTTCATTACTTTATTATTACTCCTGGTGTCTAACTCTTATGCAAAGCCGGTTTGCCGGCCGCCTGTAAGCAATATCTTATTTGAGACATATTTAAGGCCAACTGTTGCCCGTCTCAAAAATAAACGTTGATACTATGCGAAAACTTGTCGCAAAGTCAATGGAATAGAACGCCCTAGAACGTTCTTCCGACCGTGAACCGCAATCCCTGTTTCTTGCCCGGCAGGAAAATGCCTGGCAGCTCAGGCCTAAAACCGACCTTGGCATTCGGGTTGTAGTAATAGATCAGCCTGAACGGAACGTTGACGATCGGCACCTGAACACGAAGTTCGACACCGACGCTCGCCTTCCAATCGGCGATCCGCGAAAAAGCGGCATCGTTGACCTTCAGCAGCGAATTCTGCTGGACCTCGCCGCGAAGCCAAAGCTGCTGGATCTGCGGTGACAGGCTCGTCGGGCAGCCGAAGCGATTGCCGCGGCAGAATTCGTTCAGATAGTCGGTCTTTGTAAGAACGCGGCCGCGGTAGAACAAAAGGCTGCCGAAGCTGCTCTCAAGAACCGGCGTATTTATCAGGCCGAGAGCTGTCAGGCGTCCGGCACCGAGCAGTTGTTCGTCGGGCAGGAATTCGCTGTTGATCGTCTGAGTACCGGTTCGGTGAAGATTGAACACAGAACCGATGTCGCCGAAGATCGCCATCGTTGCCGGGCCAAATAGCGGAATTCTATACTCGACGTTCGCAAGCATCTGAGTGTCGCCGCCGATAAAGCGGAAATTCCGCGAGAACAATGCAGGATTCGCACCCGCAGCACCCGTAAGCTGTCCGATGGAGCGGATCTCGTCGATCGTTCGCTGCGGGAGGCCGGTGTTGGTATCGGCGTCGCCCGTCGCATTGTTGGCGACCTGCACGTTGCGGCTGGTGATATAGGTGTCGAACGGGGCTATCGGGCCGATCGCACGCGAATTGTATCCGCGTATATCGTTTTCGCTTCCAAGGAAGTAGCGTTCGTAGATCGGGATGCCGCCGACGAAGGTGATCGAGTTCGCATTGCGGACCTTCGGGCTCAATGACCATGATCCGATCGTTCCGGCCTGCAGCCTGAACGCGAAAACCTCAGGATTTCGGCTCTTCTTCTTCCTGATCGGGATAAATTGCGAGTACGAAACCTGCGGCTGATATGTGCGGACATCGCCGCCGAGGCCGGCAAACCCGAACGAAGCAGAGAAAGCGGTGCCTCGCGTTGTGTCAATGCCGTTCTTGGCGTATTGACGCGTGTCGTATGCAAAGGAGCCCGTAACGCGGCTTGTAATGATATTCGGCTGACGATAGATGACGGGAATATGTGCCGCCGGGTCAGCTTCTGAATTTACCTTCGGATCCTGAATGCTGGTAGCGGTGAACTGATACTGGAAACCGAGTCGCGTGAACTGCGTGAATTTACGCTTCTTAAAGAGCAGCTCGGAGAGCGGAGCCGTTCCAAAAAGCGAAAAGCCGTAGGTCGATTGCGTGAACAGATTGCTCGAATCCGTGTTGATCGAACCGTAGGGGTCGAACAGTGCGTTGATCAGGTCCGGATTCTGCGTCAGGAACGTTCCTTCGCCGAAGAATCGGTACCTCGTCGCAAAGACCGAAAATCCGACCGAGATCGGGCGATTGCGGAAATACGGTTCCTGATACGTGAATTGAAGGCTTTGCTGACGGTTGCCGATACCGAAATTGAGCGAAAGGATCTCGCCGCGGCCCGCAAGGTTGTTCGTCGAGTATTCGAGACCGAAGAACGAACCGCCGATGCCCGCGATACCGCCGTTCACCGAGATCTGCTGACGGCCTTTCTCCTTGACCTTGACGATCAGGTCAACGTTCGCATTCGCTTCGTCAGTTCGCGTTTCGACATCCTGGTCCTTATCGACCGGATCGAAATACTGCGTCTGGTTGATGCGCATCAGCGAGAGTTCGAGGAAATTCTGGTTATATACGTCGCCTTCGTTTAGAAGGAACTCGCGGCGCAGAACGCGGTCGCGTGTGAAGGTGTTGCCCGTGAATTCGAGCCGGCGAAGCGTGAACTGCTTGCCTTCTTCGATATTGATCGTGATATCGACGATTCCTTCTTTCGGATTTCCCGGGATATCGTGGAATGTCGGAACGAATTCTGCAGTATAGCCGACGAATCCCTGGCTGCCGTAAACCTTCTTCAGATCGTCGAAAACAGCGTCCTGCAGACGTTTGCCGTCCGCGATCTCGCCCTTTTTCAAGCCGATGTAGGCAAGGATCTGCTGTTCGGAGAAGATCGAGTTGCCCTCGACCTTGATATCGCCGAGCTTGAAGATGCGGCCTTCGGTAACAGGAACGACGATCTTCAGTGTGTCATCCTTTGAAGTGACCAGCGGCAGCGGGAACATCTTGAGCAGCGGCAAGCCCGTTCGCTTATACCCGAGTCCGACCACGACCGGCTCGCCGATACGTGCCTCGAAATACCCTTTCGAGAACATATAGGCACGGACGTTCTTCTGCAGATCGTATTCAAGCTTGCGAAGGTCGAGGATGTCCTGCCCCTTGAAACGCGTGATGATGCCGGTCTGCTTTACAAGCTGAAGAGCATTGCGAAGGTCGCCGCTCTTCAGGTGTTCGTTGCCCTCGAACTCGATCTTTACGATACGCGAACGATTTCCCTGATCGATATCAAAAGTAAGGGCGATCGAGGTCGCGGAGACCTCTTCTTCCTTGATGTCCACTTTTGCGTTCGGATAGCCTTTTGAGGCGAGCATTTCGCGTAGGATGCGCGTGGCATTGCGTGCCTTTACCGGATCGTAGAAAGATTCTTTCGAAACACCGACACGTCGCTCGCGAAATTCTTTCAAAATGTCGGATTCCTTGATCGCGTTCGTGCCCTTAAAGACCAGGTCGCGGATGATCGGAAGCTCCTTTACCTCGAAGATCACGTTCACGCCGCCGCGGATGCCGTCTTCCGTTAGTACGCGGGTCGCCGTCTTATCAAAAAGATTGAGCGAAAGCAGCTCTTTTAGGTCACGTTCGAGGGCCGCCGGGTCATATTGGTCGCCCGGCCGCGTCTTGATGTAATAGAGCAGGTCCTCGTCGCGAAGACGGCGGTTTCCCTGGATATCAACGCTCTCGACGACCTGCTGAAACGCCGAAGCTGTCTTCTCGGCACCTTTAGGAATACCGGCGTTGGCCGAGAAGGCCGCAAATAGAAACACCGAGATCAGGAGTCCAAGTGCACGAAAATTACGCATAAAAACCGAAATATCCTTGAAATACGGGCGTCTCTCAGTCGGGTCGGAAGGTCGATACCCCAATAAAAAAATAAAACGCCGTCCTGCACGCAAGGGTTTTAGACAGCCTTCAAAGCAGTATCTGATCAAAAGAATTTTTGCCCATTCTTTGATTCGGCACTGCCGCCGCAGGTTGCCCTTTACCAAAAACCCGAACGCACCTACAAACTTCGAGATTATACAGGGAAAGACGGCGAAATCGGAAATCAACCGAGGGTGAGTTTTCGATGTTTTGCTGTCTCAAATACGGCATTTGCCCGCCACACCAAGAAGTTTACTTGACCTGCCGACGCTCTAACAGCACAAACCGCACGAAACGTATCAAACCGCACAAAATGGACAAAATGGACAAAACGAACAAAAGTTGCGGACGGTGAACAGTGAATAGGAAGCTGACAGCTCATCGCTCACTATCAGCTTCCAGCGTTTGAACTTTGAACTTTGAACCTTGACCGTTGACCTACTTTTTCAGCCAGCCAAAGAGGGAATTGACCGTGATATCGCGGTTCGTCTCGTAGATCGCTCGCGGCAGCGGGATCGACATCGGGCAGACCTCGAGGCAGTTCTGCGCATTTCCGCAATTGGCGATCCCGTTCTCTTCCATAAGGCCGTTCAGACGCTCATCCATCTCTGTCTTGCCTACGGAATGCATATTGAAGAGCCTCGCCTGTGCGATGGCCTGCGGGCCGATGTATTGATCCTCGCTGTATTGCGGGCACGCCTCGAGGCAGCATCCGCAGGTCATACAGCGTGAATAGACATATCGCTCGTGCGCGACCTCGCTCGAAATGTGCGGTCCCGGCCCAAGGTCGTACGTGCCGTCGAGGTCGATCCAGGCACTCACCTGTTTCAAGTGGTCGAACATCCGAGTGCGATCGACCTTCAGGTCGCGGACGTTCGGGAATTTTGTCATCGGCTGCAGCGTTACGATGTTGCCGCCCGTCGCAAGCAGAAGGTCATCGACGAGAGCAGAACACGATTGACGCACGCGGCCGTTGATCACCATCGTGCAGATGCCGCAGACCTGTTCGAGGCATGACATATCCCAGACGGGAGGCGTGGTCTCTTTGCCCTCGGCCGTGACCGGATTCTTGCGGATCTCCATCAGGGCTGAAATGACATTCAGATTCCGCCGATACGGGATCTCGAAGGTTTCCCAACGCGCATCCGCACCTTCTTTTTCACGCCGTTGGATCTTGAACTTGATCGTTTTCGGCGGGTCAGTGAGTTTTTGCTTGTGATGTGTTTCAGTTTGATTCATTTGATTCTCACCATGATCGAATTCTCGATATGCTCTAACAACTATTTTCCTATCTTTCCGTATCGTTGGTAGTCGGAGAAATGCAAGACGATCTTCTTGCCATCCTTGATATATGGAAAAAAGAATTCATAACTTCCGTCAGAAGCCTTAAACCTCGTCTCGTTGAAGCTTTGGTCAAAAACTTTGTTCAGGTAGTCACGCTCGGCTTCCGTTGTTTTCATCAAGAACGAACGCTTGTCCGGTTCGATCAACTCGCCTTTGTCATTCCTCATTGTCGCATAGTCGCGAAAAGCGAGGAATACCGGTGTTCCATCAAGACTGTCTTTGACGATCAAGGACACATGAGGGAAATTTTGGTTCGTTCGTTCAAAAAAATTCAGCGTATCACGAGTGTCGCTGAGCCATTTGTCGTTGAACTCATAGTTTAGGAGCCGCTCGGTCTTTTCCGCGTTGGTATCTACAACCGATCGGGCCGATTGGATCAACAAATTCTCTTTCTTTTTCGACGTGAGATAATCGCCCGCAAAAAGAAGGCCGAAGATCAGCGGGAAACTCAATCCAAAGGCTAGATACCACATTTTTCCACGTCTCGGAGCTTCGTCGACAGCGTCTTGATTGTGCTTTTGGGCAATCCGCGTGAGGTTGAACATCACGTTGAGCATCAGCGACCCGCCCATCAGGGCGAGGATGCCCAGCACACTCATGCTAAAGGTCTGGGTTATGTTCTCCCGAAAAATACGAAATCCGAAAACCTCGGCCGACACGTAAATAAAGACCCAATAAATGAGAAGGAGTATCGAGATCGCAGCGACAATATTGCTGAGTTTAACTAAGGTTTTTAGATTCATACGACGGGCAATTCGTATAGTATGCCCTCGGTCAGTTCAGCGACCCACAAGCAATTCATCACATCTTATGCGCAGAGCCGGGAGGTGTTCGTTAATGACCTCCCAAACAAGCTCGTCCGAGATCGATTCGTAACCATGGACGAGTATGTTGCGGAAAGACACGATCCTTGCCGAGTCAGGAATATGTCCAGAGAGATTGAAATCGACCTGTTTAAGGCGGCTCAAGATCTCACCAATAACAATAAATCGTCTTTCGACCGCAGACTTTCGTAGTTCGTCGGCCTTATAGGCACTCAGATCGACATTCGAAACGAATTTGAGTATGAGGTCACAATTTTCTCGAATCTCGAGAAGATAAGCCCTCGCATCACGCTTCATATAGCTTTATGCGATCTCTTTTGAAAGCCGTCCTAATATACGGATTGCGGACAGCTCTTTCTTCTATGAGATCGATCGGTCTTTTGAAGATCGCCTCGAGGCGTTCCTTTAGGCCAAAATACCTATCAAACAAGCTCTTATCACCGTCAAAGGTTACAAGGAGATCAATATCGCTTTGGTCCGCAAAGTCCGCACGCGCCGCCGAGCCGACCAGATCAAGTCTGGTCAAGGAAAATTCCCGACAGGCACGCTCGACATCCGCCTTGTAAATCTCAAAATTGAGCATTTTTTGATCTCTAGTGTGAACTCTTCTTGTAATTCCTCTCTCGCGGTTCGAGCAGCGAGATATCGACGGGTTCGTAGCTCAAGGTTGGGCCCTCGGCGGTGTATTCGGCGATGGTCGTCTTTAGGAATTCCTCGTCGTTGCGTGTCGGGAAATCAGGCTTATAGTGAGCGCCGCGTGACTCGTTGCGGTTCAGCGCACCGAGCGTGATGACGCGTGCAAGCTCGAGCATATTCTTGAGCTGCCGGGCGTGAGGCACGGCCTGCGTCGCCCAGAGGTTCGAGTCGTTTATCGAGATATTCTGATAACGCTCCTGAAGCTCGCGGATCTTGTCATCCGTGGCCTTTAGCCGGTCGTTGTAGCGGACGACCGTCACGTTGTCGGTCATCACCTTGCCAAGCTCTTCGTGGAGCTTGTATTGATTCTCGCCGCCGGAACTCTTGACGACCGAATCATTGATCTCCTGCTGACGCTGAAGTTCGGCCTCGTGAATGCCGTTGGTCTCGGTGCTGCCGCGTTCCACGTTCTTGGCGTATTCGATCGCCGATGGGGCCGCCGCAAATCCGCCATAAACGCACGAAAGCAGCGAGTTCGCCCCCAAACGGTTCGCTCCGTGGATAGAGTAATCACATTCGCCGGCGGCAAAGAGGCCAGGAATGTTCGTCCGCTGCTCATAATCGACCCAAAGGCCGCCCATCGAATAATGGACGCCGGGAAAGATGCGCATCGGCACATAGCGCGGATCGTCCCCAACGAACATCTCGTAGATCTCGAGGATCGCACCGAGGCGTTCGGTCAAAGTCGCGGCCGGAATGTGCGTGAGGTCGAGATAGACCTGATTCTCGCCGCCGACGCCGTGGCCTTCGAGGCAGACCTGGAAGATCTCGCGGGTCGCGACATCGCGCGGAACGAGGTTGCCGTATGCCGGATACCTTTCTTCGAGGAAGTACCAACGCTCGTCCTGCGGAATATCCTGCGGCGGACGGACGTCGCCGTCAGCTTTCGGCACCCACACGCGGCCGCCTTCGCCGCGGGCGGATTCGCTCATCAAGCGGAGCTTGTCTTCGCCGGGGATCGAGGTCGGATGCACCTGAATGAATTCGCCGTTCGCGTATTTTGCACCTTGTTGGTAGCAGGCGGACGTGGCACTGCCGGTGCAGGTCATCGAGTTGGTGGATTTGCCGAAGATCAGGCCCGGCCCGCCGGTCGCCATGATCACCGCGTCCGCATAGAACGCCTTCAATTCGAGCGACTGCAGGTTCATCGCGATGAGCCCGCGGCAGACCTGGTGGTCATCAAGCACCAGCGAGAGCATCTCCCAGCCTTCGTATTTATTTACCTTGCCTTGAACTTCCCAGCTTCGAACCTGTTCATCGAGTGCGTAAAGCAGCTGCTGGCCGGTCGATGCACCGGCAAATGCCGTCCTGTGGTGCAATGTTCCGCCAAAGCGGCGAAAATCGAGCAGGCCTTCGTGCGTACGCGAAAAAGGCACGCCCATTCGATCAAAAAGATAGATGATCTGCGGGGCCATGTCGCACATCTTCTTGACAGGGACCTGATTCGCCAGAAAGTCGCCGCCATACACGGTGTCGTCGAAGTGGATGAACGGCGAATCGCCCTCGCCCTTCGTGTTTACGGCACCGTTGATGCCGCCCTGGGCACATACCGAGTGCGACCTTTTTACAGGCACGACCGAGATGAGATCGACCTCGTGCCCCGCCTCGGCGATCCTCATCGCCGCCGCCAGGCCGGCAAGCCCGCCGCCGACTATCGCAATTTTTAACGAACTAGAAGACATAAGAAAAATTTAAAACCTTGCCGGAGCAGTGGGCGTACGGTTGAATCGCGGTGCTTCGCAAAGCGATTGCGGCAGCAGGCCGCAAGGACGAACGAACGAAAATACTGCATTCACGCCGACGAGGCCGAGCAGCAGAGCGAGAGCGAGAGCGGCCTTGATCGTAAGCCGCTGCGCCTTCTCGCCGATGACGACGCCCCAATCGACCGCAAAGAGAAAGACCCCGTATCCAAGGTGCCACGCCGTCGCAAGAACACCGAGAATATAGACCACAACGATCCACGTCGTCTGAAATTCCCTCGATACGATCTGGAACGCCTCCTGGGCGTGGCCCGCGACCGGCGTCATATTCAGGCCGGGTATCAGGCCGAACCTGAAGTTCAGCAAATGAAACAGCAAAAAGAAGAAAAGGAAGCCGCCCGTGATCCGCTGGAACAGGTAGAACCAATTCCGCGCATACGGATACGAGAGCACGTTCACCTTTGCCTCGCCCGAGATCAGCACGCCGTAGATCGAGTGGTATGCGAGAGGCAAGAAGATGCCGAAGACCTCAATGAACAGAAGGAACGGGATGTCGTGTATGTCCTGCACATGGTCGTTGAAGACCTTTGGGCCGTTCATGGATGTCAGGTTCGTGTAAATGTGCACGAAGTAGAACATACCGAGCGGCACGATCCCCGTTACTTGATGAAGCTTTCGGAGTAGGAATGTCGTTGAAAATTTGATCGCCATTTTCTTCTTAGGAAAAAGCTGCTTCCATTTTGTTCGATTGTAGAGACCGGCGCCTAAGATTTTAGGTCACAAGTCGCTGAAATTAAAAGTCATCCGCACACTTTTTGGGGTCAGGGCAATGATACTTCCGTCTTAAAATAAGGTAAAATGAATAATAACGCAGGGATTAAAAAGAATTACTAATTCCTTGCGATCAAAAGACAATGCAGATCGAAACGCTAAAGGTTTTTACGGATCTCGTCGAACTCGAAAACTTTTCTCTCGCGGCGGAACGGAATTTTATCACTCAATCAGCGGTAAGCCAGCAAATTCGCGGGCTCGAAGAACGATTTAACCGCAGGCTGCTCGAGCGCGTTCGCGGCCGCCGCGATGTAAAACTCACGCCGGCGGGCGAGATCTTCTATCGAGAGGCCCGCAGCGTCCTGAGCGCGTACGATCACCTGCAGGAGAGCTTGCGGAGCGTGGTCGGTAAGATCGGCGGGACCGTGAAGGTCTCGACCGTTTACAGCGTCGGGCTGCACGAACTGCCCGCAAAAGTGCGGGAATTTATGAAGAAGTTCCCCGCCGCGAAGATCGACCTGGAATACTCGCGCACGACGCGGGTCGTCCGCGATGTCCTGTCCGGCGTCGTCGAGTTAGGCGTGCTGGCCTTCCCGGAGCCGCGCAGAGGCCTCACGATAGCCCATATGCCCGAGAACCGAATGGTCCTGATCACACCTCCCGACCACAAGTTCGCCGGCCGCAAAAGCCTCCGTACACGCGATATCGAAGGCGAGGATTTCGTGCATTTCGAGCGTGATGTACCGACGCGAAAGGCCGTCGATCGGATCTTCAAGGAGAATGGCGTCGAGGTGAAAAAGGTCGCTGAATTCGACAATATCGAGACGATAAAGCGCGCCGTCGAGGTCGGCTTCGGCCTTTCGATCCTTCCGGAGCCCAGTGTGCGAGATGCCGGACGGGCCGGACTGCTGTCGGTCGTGCCGCTTATCGAAGACCATTGGACGAGGAGCGTCGGCGTCATCTACCGCAGCGACCGCCAACTCTCGCTCGCCGCCAAGAAATTCGTCTCTTTGCTCACCGATCAATAGAAACGGCAGGGTCAGGGTCCAATTTGGAGCCCGAAACGGGTCAACGCGAAGGAGCCCGCTCTCCCATGTGTCGATCGCTCATCGTCGGGTATAAGTCTTGACCTACGTCCGAATTTCACTAATAATTGCCTTGTCAACCCACGCAATTTGGCCGGCCTACGAGGTTATTGAGATGAAATGGTTGTTTCTCGCAGTACTCGCCTCCCTGATATTGTTCCTCTTGTGGGCGCTTGGCCCGATTTCGCCGAAGGGCTCGACCGTACAGGCGCGAAGCGAAGACTTTGCCGCCGCCTCCCTCGATAACTACGACATTCGGACCTCCGGCTCGCCGGTAAATGCTGCAAAGCTGCGCCTGATGCGCGGGGACAGGGACAGTGAACCTGCTCATCTCGATGACACTCGCTTCAAGATTGAGTTCAACCATGAACTTGATCTTGCTGAGATCATCTCTCCGATAGAAGGGCGCGTTTCGCTCGCTCTTCGTAACGGTCGATCTCGGGCCGATGTACTAAAAGAATTTGTCTTGGCCGAGCCCCAAGTTTTCGGCATTCCCGACCTTGGCCAACTCAGGCTCGATGCCGACTACACGAATCCCGACGGCAACCTGTCATTCGTGCGATTCACTCAGCAAATAGAGGGAATGCCGGTCTTTAACGCCGAATTGAAGGCCGGGTTTTCGCGACGCGGCGAGATGTTTCGCGTCATCAATAGTCTTGCGCGGGATGTCGATCAAGATCCCGTGAGTAAGGACTTCGGCGAAGCTGAACAAGCCCTCGTGAATGCGGCCGCAGCCGTGAATGTCGATCTTGAGGCGACCGAATTTAAACGAATATCAAAAGAACGCGACGGAAAAGAGCGTTTTACAAGCGCGAAATTCACGGACGAGATCGTCGCCGAGAAATATTATTTCCCGATCGGTCGCGGCGTGGTGCGTCCTGCGTGGCTCGTTTCTTTGTTGGATGTTAATGCCGCACACCTCGTCGTCGTCGATGCGGAGGACGGAACCCTCCTATGGCGGAAAAATATCGTCGAGCACCAGACACTTCCCGCGACTTACGCAGTTTACGGCAGTCAGAACGGTTTGATGAAAACCGCGGACAGCCCTTCGCCCTTTACGCCGGGGTGCGCGTCGCCGACTTGTGCACAGCCGCCTGCGATACAAAGGACCAATTGGACGCTGATCGGCAACGAGGGTCCATACTCGTTCAACAACATCGGATGGATTCCCGACGAGGGTTTGCCGGTGCGGACGCCCGCCCTTGGAAATATCACTGACGGCAACAACGTCGAGGCCGGCATCGACCGTGCAGCTCCGAACGGCGTCGATGACAACGGCTGGGCTTTCGGAACCCCGGCGACGCGTGCCTTTGCGTATGCGTACAATCCGGGCCCCGGCATTCCGCCGCCCGGCGAAGAGCCGCTGCCGACAACGCAGACATATCCGCCGAGCCAATTCCAGCAAGGCGCCATCGCGCACGGATTTTATTTGGTAAATCGCTGGCACGACGAAATGTACCGCTTCGGGTTTACCGAGGCGGCGCGGAATTTTCAGCATTTCAATTTCGGCCGCGGCGGCACCGAAGGCGACCGAATCTCATTCGAAATACAGGATTTTACAGGCACGAACGGAGCGAACTTTTCCGTTCCGCCTGACGGAAGCCGTCCGCGCCTTCAAATGTTCGTATGGACGGGTCCGACACCTGACCGCGATGGAGCGCTTGATTCCCAAACCGTAGTTCACGAACTAACTCACGGGCTTTCGAATCGCCTGATCGGGAATGCAACGGGCCTTTCGTCGAATATGTCTCGCGGCTTGGGCGAAGGCTGGTCGGACTTTTACTCGCTCGCACTTCTTGCCGAACCGGACGATGACCGCTTAGGAACTTATGCGGTAAGCGGCTACGTTACGAACCAGATCCTGCCCGGGTATGAGTCGAACTACTACCACGGGATCCGGCGCTTTCCGGTAGCCGTGCTGGCGTCCCGCGGGCCTAATGGACTGCCGCACGATCCGCTTACTCTCCAATACATAAACGTTGGCTGCTCCATTCTGATCGGAACGCCGACAACGAACCCGAACAGCGCGTATCCGCGGGGCCCGATCGGTTCCAATAGCCCATGCGACCAAGTGCACAATATGGGCGAGGTTTGGGCCGTCACCCTCTGGGAAGCTCGGGACCAAGTTATCGAACGGCGTGGTACGGCCGAGGGAAATCGACGACTTCTGCAATATGTGACCGACGGTATGAAACTCTCGCCGCTAAACCCGACGATCCTGCAGGCTCGCGACGCGATCCTTGCGGCCGCTGCCGTTTCAGACAGCACTGATCTCCGCTTCTTGTGGCGCGGATTCGCAAAAAGAGGGCTTGGGGAGAACGCTTCGATCCAAAATGTCGGTTCCGGCAATAACAACACCGTTGTGACGGAATCTTTCGACATTCCGGCGCACTTCGGCCGTCCGACACGGGTAGATTTCGACGGTGACGGACGCTCCGATNNGGACGGAATTTGGTATGCGAACCGCTCGACAAGCGGCTTTAGCGCCATCAATTGGGGGATCTCGACGGATGTTCCCGTGCCCGACGACTTTGATGGCGATGGTAAGACGGATATCGCTGTCTTTCGAGCGACGGCGGATGGCGGTCAACCGGACTATTACATCCTTCACAGCGCTACTTATACGGTAACGTACGCCTCATTCGGCTTGCCGGGCGACATTCCGCTTAGCGAAGACTTTGACGGTGACGATAAAGCGGATCTTTGCATCTATCGTACTAATGGCAATTTCTGGGTCCGCCGAAGCGGCGACGGAGTCGTATTTGCGATCTCGATACTCGGCGGCGGCATGCCGCTTGCGGGAGATTTCGACGGCGATGGGCTAGGTGATTTTGGAACTTTCAACAACGGCGTCTGGACGTTCCGTCTCTCGGGCGGGAACTATGAGGTCGAATCAACAGAGGTTTGGGGAACCGCGGGCGATAAGCCCGTACCGGCCAGCTATTACTCCGACGGACACGACCAACTCGCGGTTTACCGTGCGTCAACCGGTATGTGGCTCATCAGCCCAAGTACGGCGATCCAATTCGGCAACTCGACCGACATCCCCGTTCCCTCTGACTACGATGGCGACGGACATGCGGATCTCGCCATCTACCGCGACGGCCTTTGGTGGATACAAAATTCTTCAACAACCGACATCACCGTAACAAACTTCGGTCTCGCAGACGACAAACCACTTCAGGCAAATATGTTCCCGTAAAAAATCGAATCTCTGGAATGTGCCGTGATGAGAATAGGAGCATATATGCGAACAATTTGGTACGAGAAACTGTGTAAATTTCACATTGGGGAAATAACCTGTTCCAATGAGAGCCAACATGCTATCCTGTGTAGCGGATCTCCCGGCTACTTCCCTTCTTTTTTGTACCAAAATATTGAAGCGATCGATCAAACTCGCGCCCAACGCGGACAACATTATTTGCCTGCCGTTCGTCTTTTGCATTCAGTGCGGAACGGAGAATAGCGTCCGCCAATATACATTTGAAGAAACAGAAAATAACCCGATATCGGACTTTGCAAAGCTAGCAGGAGAAGTGAGCTTTTTTAGAGCATGCTCTAAACAAGCCGCACAAGGGTGCAAGCGAAGTTTTGTCGTCGCTGCTTTGGCAAGTTTGAGAACGTTGCCAAAATGCAGCAGATCTTCATGCTTATCGGCGTAGTTGCAGTATTTTTGGGAGTGGTTGGTTCGACGATCATCCATTCCTACTTTGGAATCCCCATATCAATCGTTCCATTTGCGATCTCGATCGTTTTCCTAGTTGGAATGCGCGCCTATTCACGCTTCTATAAATGGAGAAATTCTCCAAATATTACGAAGGTCAACAAGCGGAAGCTGATCATAAAGATTCCAGGGCAAGGAAAGTTCGTCTGCGAACGATAGGGTTGAAAGGCGAATGCACCACCGCTCGGGCGGCGGTTCGTGGGGAATCATGCTCTTGACTCCTATGCTATACTTGTAGACGGTGGTGCAACACACGTTTGTGTCCGTTGTTCTTTGAAAACGCGTAATTGTTGGTTACCGCGGTCTTGCGTCCTTCGCTACGCGGTTCTGATGAGGCGGATGCAGGCATCTGGGCTCCGGAATTTTTTTTTCGTTTTTTCGGTGCGAAATTGCCATAACTGGTGATATCAATGGACTTATTTGTCCCAACGCGGGTGTGGGACAGCGTGGGNNTGTCGGCGGCAGGCCGCCTCCGAGGACATGTTGACGGACCGCATTCTACAAATATGCGGTGTTACGCACTTGCCGAACGCGGGTGTTAAAGCGACGTGCGGCCTTCCGCCACCTCCGTTCTCAGTTCGGTCGCGTGTTCAGCAATGTAAGTGAGCGTTGTTGTCGGCTCGAGTTCGTTGAGTGCGTCGGAGATCGCCGGCATCAGGCCTTCGGCCTCCATATACTCACGGCCGAGAAGACGTCGGAAACGGCGGTCTTTCGTCTCGCTCTTCAGTTCGCGGAGCACACCTCTCAAAAATGCCACGACCAGTTCAGGTGCGAACTGCTTGCCGGCATTCCGACGCAGGTCGTCAACAACGTCGATCGCCGGACGGCGGGCCTTGTACGGCCGGTCGGTCGTCATCGCGTCGAAGGAGTCGGCAAGGTTCACGACCTTCGCGATATAGGGAATTTCGCGGTCGTAAAGTCCGTCGGGATAACCGCGTCCGTCCAGCCGTTCATGGTGATATTTCGCTGCGAGCGGCACATCCGTGAAAGGATGATGTATCGCCTGCAGGATCTCGAAGCCGACGACCGGATGCTTGTTTAGCTCGGCAGATTCCTTCGCGTTTATGCGATACGGAGCGTTGATGATCTTGCGTTCGACCGTGAGCTTGCCGACGTCGTGCAGATAGCCCGCGGTCGCGGCTCCTTCGATCTGTTCGGGCGACCATTCGAGTTCGGTCGCGATCAGCTCGCTATATTTGCCGACACGGACGGAATGGCCTTCCGTGTACTTATCCTTGCAGTCGATCGCGGTCGCAAAGGCTTTAACGGTGTCGGCATAAGTTCGCCGAAGATCGTCAAAAAGCTTGCGGTTCTCCTCGCTGTGGCGCTCTATCTCGGCAAGAAGATTCCTTTGCGAAATGGCCACGCCGATGTGCCGTCCCATTGCGCAGATGATCTCTTTTTCGTAGGAAGAATAGCCCTCGCCGGTCGCTTTCTCGCCAAGGAAAAGCCCGCCGACGATCTCATCGCGTATGATCAGCGGAACAAAAAGTTCGATCCGTCGCCTCTCAAAGCTCGTCGCATAGACCTGGAAGAACGGCAGTACGCGTGCGGCGTGAGCATCGATCGCGTTGAGGCCGTTCGTTAGGAACTGGCGTTCGTCCTCGACGCAGACAGAGAGCGAAAGCGGGAAGTCGTCGCCGAGGCCGCGAACCGCAAGCATATTCAACTCCCGGCCGTATCTTGAATAGCGGGCGACACCGCCGCGCATTGTTCCGAGAGCGCCTGAGAGCAGATGGAGCGATGTGCGGATCGTCTCTTGGAAGTTGTTCTTGTTTGCGACTTCCTGGCCTAGCTCGGCGAGAGCACCGAAGGCATGAATGAGCTTTGGATTTTGTTCGAGCATCGTGTGGCAGTTCTATTGGATCGTAACGTGTTTGGTCAGGCCGAGCATATCGAAAAGCTCTGCCGATTCAGGCTTCAGGTCTGCGAAAACGACCTTTGCACCGGCCATTTGGGCGTTGTCGATAACTCCAAGCAGGATCGAGATGCCGATCGAGTTGATGATGTCGGTCTGAGAGAAATCGACCACGATCTCGCGTGCTCCCGCATCGATCTTGTCTTTGCACTCGCGCTCGATCTTCTCGCCGGTCAGTTTGTTCAGATAGTCGCCGGCGACTACGACCGTTTTTGTTGGGCCGGACGCAGTTTCGGCTGCGGAGGCCGTGTCAAATGACATATTTTCTGTCACTAATTTATTTTCCTTGCAATATTTAGCTTTAGCAGTCGAAGGCGTTACTTGAATGTTTCTAACACACAGGCGAGGCAAAGACAAGGAAAAAATTAAGCGCTTAAGCCGAACGCGTCACAGTCTTGTTCGGCAAGCCGTGCGGTTTCTTGACCAGAATGCGTGTTTGAGCCAGAGCCGTCTCGAACGCGTCGGGGTCATTCTGAGGGCTGCAGGTCACGCCGCGGTCGTCGATAAAAGCGGCGGCACGCGGTTTTCCTTGACCGATGTAAACGTCCGTGTATGGGAATTCATGCTTGTCGAGCCACTCGATCACGCGAACGCGAAGCTGGCCGGGCGTGATGATCGAGCCTTCGAGAATATCCTGCGCACAGCGAGAGGAGAAGATCGTGATCTCGGCAAAACGTGCGAGTTTCTTCATGAATTGAAGCGAGCCTTCGACGGGTTCGCCGATGTGGTCGATGCCACGCCACTTGTCATACTGAGCGAGCACGCCATCGAGATCGACGCAGACGCGAGGCTTGCGTTTCACGGCCTTTGCCGCTGGTCCCTTCGGCGGCGGAACAGGCTTGAGCGTTGCTTTCTGTTTCGCTTTTTTACGCTTTGGAAGTTTAGAAGGCCGCGTTGCCATCATCGCTTCGATCGCTTCGCCGCCCTCAAGCCAATCGTTCTCGCCGGCAAGCGCGTAGAAATTCCAGATCCGCGTGTAATGATGCCGCGTGTGATGACGTCCGGGAACACGCAGCGTGTATGGAAGATCGTCGGGGCCGACGCGGCGTTTCGGCGGGAACATCTCGGGCTTTCGCGGCAGGTCGAAGCTCTGCCATTCATTGCGGATCTCGTCCGCGAAATCGTAAACATCGGCAATCGGGTACTCTTTGTCCAGCAGAACCCAGACGTGATAGCCGCCGACGCCGTTGCTGTCGAGCAGCAGCGGATCCATTCCCATCTCGCGAAAGCGTTCGGCCCACGCGTATGCGGCCTCGAAATTCGCACCCGCGATCTCGCCGGCATTCGGCACGGTTTCGTCGTGAAGATCGACGTCGATCGCGAACCACTTGCACGTGCTGTGGTCGCTGATCGAGAAAAGCCCGATGAGATGCGCAGGCGATTTTGCGGCGAAATGCCGCGCAAGCTTCGTATGCGTCACCATATCGGTGCCGAGCTTGCGGCGTTCGGGAATGGGCAGCATCACGACGCCGATCTTGCCGTCGCGAAGCGTGTATTGGCTCCAGACATCGCGGCGGTTCACGAGGCGTTCCATCGCCCAATCGGCAAGGTCGTCCGAATGACGCACCCATTCCTGAGCTATCCATAGAAGACGCTTGTCACCCAAAAATTCGTGAAATGGTGCAGCCACAAAAGGATTCTATCCCAAAGTGGGTCGTATCCCGATATTCGCATCCTAAAAACCTGATATACTTCGCGTATGGTCAATAACTACACGGCGATCGTTAAGCAGGACGGCAAATGGTGGATCGGCTGGATCGAGGAAGTGCCCGGCGTCAATTGCCAGGAAGCGACGCGTGAGGAATTGCTCGAAAGCCTTCGCGTGACCCTCGGCGAGGCACTTGAGTTTTTTCGGAGATCAACAAAAAGCTGATACGGAATTTTTGCAAAAGGCTTAGTATCCGGCCCCTTGATGCCACTTGAAAAAGCTAAGCGGCAAATGCAAATGCCTAAGACATGCTGGTACAAATTTACGAGAGGTCGGTCTCGCTCAGTTCGGCGAGCTTCATTAGATGTTTCAAAAGGCCTGTCTTTAAGGCTTTGTTGCGATGAATTGGAACAGAAAGCCTTGCGACATTTCCAGGCTTTCCATAAATGTGATGACTGCCCTCGACTCTAAGCAGATTCCAGCCATGTCGTTCGATGATCTTTGTGAACTCCTTGCCAGAGACCGTTCTCATACGGCGATTTCAAGCACACGGCCCTGCTCAGTGGCCGGTATGTGCGAAACGTCAACCGACAAACAGCCTTCTACGGCCTCGTAGAGATTCGACAGCAGTTCCTCAAACGTCTCTCCTTGGGTCGCGCAGCCGGGAATCGACGGAACTTCAGCCCAATATCCGCCTTCTTCGGCTTCATGTACGATGACTTTCAGTTTCATAGGATCATTATACAACGCAACCTGACCTTACGTCGCAACATTCGTAAAGCGTACCCTATTCGACCCTTTCCCAGCCGCCGATAAAGTTCTTTTCGGCGAGCTCCTGGAAGAATTTCCTTGCGGTCTTTTCGTTGTTGGAAATCTTGATGTCGCGTTCGAGCGGGTCTTTGCGGTTTGGGCTAAAATCCGTGAGATAGACGACGTAGCCCGGAAAATCGCCGCGATCCTGCTTGTTTGTCTTCCAAAGGAGAAGTTTGCGGACCATCGTCTTTTCCTTCATCACTTTTGTGTAAACGACGCGTTCCAGTATCTCGCTTTCAGGTGCATCGTCCGCATGCGCCGATCGGTCAGCATCTGCGATCGTTATTAGGTCGGTGACCTGTTTTATCGAGACGTCTTCGGCGACGGCCTCCTTGTCATCGCGCATCCCGATGAACTGCGGCGAGATCACGCTCACGAGCGGCATACGTAGCAAGGCCGTGTATCTCTTGCCGTCCCAATCAAGCACCATTCGTTTGACCGGGCCGCCGCGTGCGCGTTCTCCGATCAGGTCCAGGCACGAGATCTCGATCACAGGACCGGGCTTGATCATTTCGTAGGCGACGTAATCATTGTTGACCGCGACGTAGTCCGACGGAACGACACGACGCTTGAGTTCGGCGACGAAAGTTCGACGATCCTCCTCGGTGAATCCGCCGCCGACGCGTGTGAATTCCTGGAACGTGCCGTCATCGCGGATCACCGCAACAAGAAGGTCGTGGAGCATTCCCTTACGGTCGTCGGTGCCTTCGGAATAGCCGATGATCGCGACGTCGAGATTGTGGCGGAGTTTTATCTTGAACCAGCCCGTTTGGTCGTTCCGAACGACGAGGCCTTCAGCGTTCTCGCCGATGACCCATTCGGTGAAGGCCTGCATAATGCCTTCTGTTTTATCGACGAATCGATTTTCGGCTGGGTGAATCTGTTTTCCCTTGCCGAACCATTTGGCTAGGAGACCATAGACGTCTGCGACGCTCGAAACCTGTTCGCCGTCGGCCTCGATCACGTCAAAGACGGCGACGCCGAGATCTTCGAGTTTGTCCTTTGACGGCGGATTTCGCAGGACGCGAACGACCTGCTGAACGGGATGAGCCTTCGTTGCACCTTTCCGGACATAGATCTCGCCGGCGAGCGTGCAGGAACCGACCTTTGCTTTCTTGAGATGTTCGGCCGCCTCTTCGAACGCGGGAAAGCCGACGCGGACCGTGCCGCCGGCATTCACGGAGAGCATCTGCTTTCCGTCGAAGAAGAGCATCGCGTTCTCGCCGTCGTATTTTCTCGAGACGGAATAATTCCGCGCCTTCGGGATGCGTGCAATGTCCTCGGGCGAGATCGCGCGCATCATGTTGCTCACGCGGCGTTTGTATTCCTGAGCCTTAATGTGCAGCGACGGATCGGCGAGGTCGATCGCCTTTCCGGTGCAGTAACCGAATTTGCACGTGAATTTCTTCTTGTCGAAGTCGAGTTTAGGCATCTTCGAGTGTCTTTGGCCTCTTGAGTTCCATATTCGAGAGATGCAGGATCAGGCAGTACGCATTGCCCTTTATCCTGCCTTCTAGGAACGCGTTGTACGGTTTCCCTCCGCGATTCATAATGAGAGGTTCATTGCCTTTCTCGCCTCCGCGTAGCAGCAGGAGGGCGTCCTTTTCGGCAAGCTCTTTTGCCATCTCATAAAGAAAGTCGAACGTCAGGCCGTTGACGTGCACGAGCTGTTTCTTGTTCGTAAAAACGAACTTGTGGATCGCGTCCTCCTTTTTGATGAACTTTCCGGTCCAACGCATCGGGAACTCACCGTTCATATTCTGCTGCTCTTTAATGCGCGGGCGGCGTTCGCGTTCGGTGCCGTCGGGGTTGTAAACGACCTCTATCTCCTCGATCAGATGGACGATGCCTTTTGCGGTGACGTAAACGCGCGAAAGGTCGGAGAGGAACATACCGAAGGATTCGATGTCGATCTCGGGGTCGCCTTTTATAAGCGCGGACGCGACCTTTTCGATCTTCTTGCTCTTCTTGAGCAAGGCGGGAAGGTCGTGTTCGACATCGGTCTTTAACAGCTTTTTGGTCGAAACAGGCCGGCCTTTTTCGTTGAGATAGCGGACGGAGCGATGCGGCATAAGGGCCTCGGTCGCGACGACGGCATCTCGATTCTTCTGGTTTGAGATATTTATCGACATTCGTTCACATCAGATCGAAATCAAGGTCGTCAACCGAGATCTCGTCCTCTTCGTCGTTGTTCAGTACCGTGCTTTCGTTCAGTTCGATGAAATCGAGATCAGCCTGTTTGCCTGTAACGATGAAGGCGTCCTTGCCGCTGCCGATCACGAATGCGCTGTCGTATTCGACACCGCCGCGATAGCTGAAAGGGAACCCGTAGATCTGACCTGCCGCAACTTGTTCTAGAAGCCCTGAAATATCTGCTTCTTCGAATGGGCTGATGAGATAAACGCTTTTTACGATCTGAAGCAGATAGTCGTCAACTTCGGCCTTTTCGAGAATATTGTTCTGATTGAACGATGAAGCAACGGATTCGATCTTGTCGCCGTCCTCGGTGATCGGGACGAGGTCGTTTCGATCGACAGAATCGCCTTTGTCTGTGACGGTAGCCAACGCCGTACCGCCCTTATTGATGAGCGTCTTGCCGTCGGCAGCGAGGATACGCAATTCGGCCTCGCGGCCCTTCTCATCGAACGCCTCGATGGCCATCTTGCCGTAGAGTTTATCCCGATCTACTTTTACGATGCCGACGGGATATTCAACGCCGTCAAGCACAAGTACGAGCGGTCGAGCCATGTCAGGGAAACCTCCAGTGAGAAGGCTATCTTAACGTAATTTTGCCGTCATCGGCTATTTTTGGTGAATTTTCTCCGAAGTCCGCCTGGGATAGAGAACGGACGACGTCGATCGATCTGTTCGTCGGATCGAGGACCGGGCCGCCGCGTCCTTCCTGTTTGAGAGGAGTGATTTTGCCTTCGATGAACTTGCCGTCGGAGCCGAGCTTGACCTCGACGATCTCGCTGAGAGCGGTCTCCGCGGCGAGCGAGAACCAGCCATAGGTCGCGAAATTACCAAGCGAATATACGATCAAATGGCCATTGTAGAGCTCCATTCCGCGCATCACGTGCGGGCCGTGCCCGAGCACGAGTGCGGCTCCCGCATCGATGACTCGATGAGCGAAAGCGGGCAAGTTGCCGCGTTTTTCACCGGCAAATATCTCGGTCGCGTTCGGGACGTGCTGGCGGTCGGTTCCTTCGGCACCGCCGTGAAAAGACACGACCACGATGTCCGCTTTTTTCTTTGCGGCACGAACAAGTCGCTCTGCCTCGTCAAGATCATTCACATTCGGCGTGATCGCGTTGTGGGCAAAGCCGATGAAGGCGACCTTGCGGCCTTTGACCGTCAGGTATGTGGTCGAGTACGTGTTTCGATCGCTGCCCGCGTGTTTGATGTCAAGAGCGTCGAGCGTCTTGCGCGTGCTTTCGCGTCCGCTGTCGCCGAAATCGCCTGCGTGATTGTTCGCAAGGCTAAGGACATCGAATCCTGCATCTTTCAGATACTTGCCGTAACGCGTCGGAACCCGAAAAGCAAAACATCGCGTCGAGTTCGGCCTGCATTTTGTCGATACGCCGGAGTCGGCCATCGGGCCTTCGAGATTGCCGAACGCGATGTCGGCAGTCGACAGGATCGACGTGACCGGTTCGAGAAGTTTTGCTCCGTCTTCCGGCGGCATGCGGGATTCGTTCGGATAGGTCGAACCGAGCATGATATCGCCGACGGCGGCGATCGTGATCGGCTCCGTGCTCTGTTCCTTTACGGACGACGGCGTCGGCGCCGGCTTTGTGTTGACGGCGGCATCCTGCGCCTCGGTCGAGCGTCCGCAGGCGAGAGCCATCAATAGGACCGATGCCGTGAGGATGAAGAACATAGTTCCGGCGATCAAATTTACACGTACCATAGAGTTATTTCGCAGCGACGCTTTCGCCGGCAGCTATTTCCAAAGTTTGATGAACGAGTTGATCCTGTTCCAAATGATGGATCGCATAAGAACCCGTGGCGGGCGATGCTGACGGAACCCGGCCGATATAGCGTACCGTGCGGCCCGACCCCGCGATCTCCGTCAATCTTGGAGCCATGAACGACCATCCGCCCATATTTTCCGGCTCTTCCTGCGTCCACGTGATCTCGGACACATTCGGATAGCTTGCAACGAGTTCAGCAATGGCCTTACCCGGGAACGGATAGAATTGTTCGACGCGAGCGATCGCGACCTCAGGCTTGATGTTGCCTTCGCGGGCATGTTCGAGGTCGTAGAAGACCTTGCCGCTGCAAAGGGCGAGACGTCTGACCTTTGACGTGTCGGTAACGTGCGCGTCGTCGATAACGGGTTTGAATCCGCCGGTTTCGAGTTCAGCCATCGTCGAGGTCGCGGCCGGCAGACGCAGCAGGCTCTTCGGCGTCATAACGATGAGCGGACGCGGAGTTTCCTGCATCACCTGGCGGCGCAGAAGGTGGAAATACTGAGCGGGCGTCGTCGGATAGCAGACCTGCATATTGTTCTCTGCGCAGAGCTGCAGGTAACGCTCAAGGCGTGCCGAAGAATGTTCAGGTCCCTGGCCTTCGAAGCCGTGAGGCAAGAGCATCGCGACGCGGCTCTTCTGCTGCCATTTGTCTTCGCTCGAAGAAATATATTGATCGATGACGATCTGCGCACCGTTAGAGAAGTCGCCGAATTGGGCTTCCCATGCGATCAATTCCTTTCGCGAGATGACCGAATATCCGTACTCGAAGCCGAGGACCGCGTATTCGGAAAGCGAACTGTCATAGACGTAGAATCTCGCCTTCGGATTCTCGGCATTCTTTAGTTCGGAGAGTGGCGTCCAGCGTTCGCCGGTCATCGTGTCGTACATCGACGCGTGACGCTGCGAGAACGTGCCTCGGCCCGAATCCTGTCCGCTGACGCGAACCGGATAGCCTTCGAGCACCATCGAGCCGAAGGACATCGCTTCACCGAATGCCCAATCCATCGGGATCTCGCCTTCGCCCATTTTGGCACGTCGTGCGAGCTGACTGACCATCTTCGGATTGATGTGAAATCCTTCGGGTACGAGCGAGATCTTGTCCGCCACGACCTTCAAAGTGCTTGCCGGAACTCCGCTTGGGAATACCTCAGAGCCGTCTTCCTCGACGATCGGATCGGGGACGACCGCACGCGGCGGCTTGTCCGTTGCGATCTGCTTCGCCTTTGCGAGCACTCCTTCGTATTTTGCGACCGTTCGTTCTGTCATCGCTTCAACGTCCTCCTCGGAGAGAACGCCTTCGCGGACGAGCTTATCGCCGTAGAGATGACGCGTACCGGGATGGGCCTTGACGCGTGCGTACATAACGGGCTGCGTGTAGCTCGGTTCGTCGCCCTCGTTGTGTCCCAAACGCCTGAAACCAACGAGGTCAAGGACGACGTCGCTCATAAATTCGCGGCGGTAATCCATCGCGATCTGAAGGACACGATATGCGGCCTCGGGTGCATCGCCGTTCACGTGAAAGATCGGCGTCTGCGTGATCTGCGCAGCATCGGTCGAGTAGATCGACGAACGTGCCTGATCGGGCGAGGTCGTAAAACCGATCTGGTTGTTGATGACGATATGGATCGTGCCGCCCGTGCGATAACCGGGAAGATTTGCGAGCTGAAGCGTCTCCATCACGACACCTTGGCCGGCAAATGCGGCGTCTCCGTGAAGAAGCACGGGCAGAATGCGGCCGTACACTTCTTCTCGGCTGTGTCCGTCGCCATTGCGGAGTTCGTCCTGTCTAGCCCGTGTCATCCCTTCGACGACCGGATTCACGGTTTCAAGATGGCTCGGGTTACAGGAAAGCTGAACAAGCAATTCCTTGCCGGACTTCATCTTTCTTTGGCCGATCGCTCCCTGGTGATATTTCACGTCGCCTTCGTCGGCCGGGAAACTTGGGTGAGAGGTTCCTTCGAAAACGGTGAATATGCGTTCGGCCATATCGCCCGTGTCAGGGTCGCCGACGATGTTTGAAAGCACGTTCAGGCGGCCGCGATGGGCCATTCCCATATAGATCTCTTCAACGCCGCGAGCGGAAGCTCCTTCGAGCAGCTGATCGAGAACGGGGATGATCGTCTCCGTTCCTTCGAGCGAAAAACGCTTCTGCCCGAGGTATTTCTTGTGCAGGAACTGCTCGAACTGCTCGGCCTCGATCAGTTTTTGGAGCAATTCTTTCTTTACATCGTCGCTGATCGGCACAGCATCGACGAAATGCTCACGGATCTGCCGTCGGATCCATTCTTTCGCCTTGCTGCTGCGGATATGGCGATATTCGATGCCCACCTTGCCGGCGTATGCTCGCCGAAGGATCTCAAGGACACGACGCAAGGTCGCGGTATCTTCGCCATGCAAACCGCCCGTGATGAATTCGCGGTCGAGATCCCAGATCGTCAGGCCGAAATTTTCAAGTTCAAGGTCCGACGCCATATGCGACGTCATATTCAGCGGGTCGATGTCGGCCAGCAGGTGGCCGCGGCTGCGATAAGCATCGATCAGCTGGAGGACATTTGCCTGTTTCTCTGCCTGTTCGCTGGGGGCCCCGAATAGCGTCGGGTTGTGGTCTTCAGCCCAGCGAAGCGGCGGGTAATGAAGGTCGAGCGACGCGAACATCGAATCGTAAAACCCGTGTTCGCCCTTCAGAAATTCATGAATTCGGGCAAGGAAAAGGCCGCTTTCCGCACCTTGAATGACGCGGTGGTCATAGGTGTTCGTCAGCGTGATCGTCTTGCTGATGCCCATCATCGAAAGGGCCCCGTCGGTCATCGCCTGATATTCCGCCGGATATTCGATTGAGCCTGTCGCGATGATCGCGCTCTGGCCCGCCATAAGGCGCGGATTCGAGGCCGCCGTGCCGATCGTGCCGGGATTCGTGAGCGAGATGGTCGTGCCCTGAAAATCCGCTATCTCGAGCTTGCCGTCGCGGGCTTTTTTTACCTGCTCATTGTAAGCGGCAAAGAACTCGGCGAAGTTCATCGCTTCCGCCGCCTTGATATTCGGGACGAGCAGCGAACGCGAACCGTCCTTCTTCTCGATGTCGATCGCGATGCCGAGGTTGATGTGCTCGTGTTCGAGCCGTGACGGCTTGTCGTCAACGACGCCGAAGCCGAAGTTCATACTCGGGATCTCTTTTGCGGCCTGGACGATCGCCCATGCGATGATGTGCGTGAACGACGCTTTCCCGCGGCTGCGTGATGATAGAAAGTCGTTGATGATCCGCCGATTCTCCTCCAGGACCTTGACGGGAATATTGCGAAAGCTCGTCGCGGTCGGAACCGTAAGGCTTGCTTCCATATTCTCAACGATCTTTTTCGCAACGCCGGTGAGCGGCGTCGGTTCGGTGTCGGCGCCAAGCGTTACGGGCGGTGCCGCCGGAGCCTTCGGAGCGGCGACGGTGACGGTCGCGGCAGCCGGTGCAGATACTGGGGCCGTGCCCGATGCATTGGTAGCGTCCTGAGGCACGACGCCGTTCAGCAGATCGCCGAAATACGTCTGCCATGCATCATCTACGAGCTTCGGGTCCTGCTGATAGCGATTGAAAAGGCCTTCGACATAAGCGGCGTTCGAGCCAAAGCTTTCTTCAAAAAATGCGGATAACTCTTTTGTATTTCTGTTCACGGTTCGTTTAACTTAACCTCACGTAAATCTTCATTTTAACCCAGGCGGATGGAATTTGACAGCTAGAACCGAGGGAATCGGGTTCTTGACCGAGAAGGCAAATTCCACAGGGATCGCCCGGCGAAATGTCATCCCGAATTTTCGGAACCGCCCGAAAATGTAAGCCTTTCCTTTCACGACCCATTCCTTTTTCGGTGTTGTGAGTTCGAGCCATGCGCCTTTTGCGGCGCCAAGGGACGAGATCTCACCAAGAAACGGTTCGGGGAGCGTTACAAGTTCATTCGCTTTTAGGTCAAAAGCGCGATCGAATTCGTTGATCTTGACCGCGATCCCGTTGACCGTCAGATCGTAGAACCGGATCTTCTCGATCTTCGCTGCTCGGTCCGAACTGAGGGCGGCGGCGAACTTGAACTTGACGGCGGTCAGAGAAGCGCCGGCAAATGTCGGCGGCTTCAGCACAAAATCCACATCCTTCTTAGAGTCCTTTCTCTCGACGGAGTTGATGACGATCGGTTTTTTGTGGACTTTGTAGCCGTCGATACGATCGGGATACTCCTGCCCCATTGCAGCAAACACCGCAAGAAGCAGAAATATCAGGGAAGCACCGGCTTTCATGGATTTGATGAGGCTTGGGTCTTTTCGGAAGGTTTGCCTTCGATGTCCTGCCGGATCGCGTCGAGGATGCCGTTGATGAATTGCGTTGCCTCGTAGGTCGAGAAACGGCGTGCGATCTCAAGAGCCTCGTTAATGACGACGGTGTTCGGCGTGTCCAGATAGGCGAACTCAAAGACGGCGAGCCGCAGGACATTCCGATCGACGATCGCCATCCTCTCGATACGCCAATGCTCGGCACGCAGGCGTATGCGTTCATCGATCGCCTCGCGGTTGGCAAGGCAGCCGGCGGCGAGTTTTGTTCCGAATTCGCGCGTTGCCTCGTCGAGAGTTTCGTCGCCCAGCTCTCGCCAATATACCTCGATCTGATCTTGCGGCGAATCCGTCGCCATATCGGCCGCAAAGAGTATCTGCAGCGCGCACTCGCGGGCCTTGTGCCGATTGGCTTGAGATGTTTCTTGGGATTCGATCGTCATTTTGCGGAGGAACTGCGAGCGGAATTTTCTGAACTGATATCGGCGATCACTGCCGCCATTTCGATCGCAGAAACGGCGGCCATGTGGCCTGCGTTGTCATCACCATCGCCGGATCGAGCATTCGCCTGATCGATATTCTCAGCGGCAAGGACGCCAAAAAGGATCGGAACGCCGGTCTTCAAGTTAGCTTCTGAGATCCCGCGTGCGGCGTTTTCGGCAACGAGGTCGAAATGCACGGTCTCACCGCGAATGACCGTTCCGAGAGCGATCACTGCATCGTATTTTTTTGTTTCTGCGGCTTTTTGGGCGGCGAGCGGGAGCTCGAATGCACCGGGAACCTCAAAAATATCCACCGCCGAGGCATTCGCTTCGGAAAGGGCGCGTCGTGCTCCTAAGAGCAGTTTCGAGGTGATGCGGCGATTCCAACGGCTCACGATGATCGCGAAACGATATTGGGCGGCTGAAATGCCTTTGTTTTCAAGATCCGTTTTCATTCAAACGGCGATACTGCCGATGCATAGAGTATAGATAACCGCCGACAGTGTTTACAAGGACAGAGGAACACAACGGCTCGCAATTTTTTCGTCGCGAGGTATTCCGAAATAAGTGAAAATGAAAAGGTAAGAAGCAAAACGACGCATTTCTGCAGATCGTGCAAATCGTGCACTTTGATACATTTGCGGTTTGATACATTCTGTGAAATTGTGCTTCAAATGAGAACGTGACGTCGGATAAGATTGTGTTGGTTGTTGGTCTTTGAAAAAATGTAAATGGTGAATGGTGAATGGTGAATGGCGGAGCTAAGCTCCCCTCCTTACGAAGGAGGGGTGACAGCCGCTTGGGCTGGCGGGGTGGTTCTCTTTTTCGAAAATTGCGTCCTTCACGGCTACACCAAAGAGAAAGCGCAAAGGCCGCAAAGCGAAACCCCGCAAAGGTACAGGACTCGGAATCCCAGATTCGAAATTTGAAATTCAAAATTGAGAGCGACTAGATCCGTGCATTCGTGGCGGCCTTCTTCCTTTGCGAACTTCGCGTCGCCTTTGCGTTCTTTGCGTTTAGTTTCCGGAAACGCAAAGTTCGCCAAGCGAAACCCCGCAAAGACCGCGAAGGTTTGCATCTCGAATTTCAAATTCAAATCTGAGATTTTAGATAGACTTCCGATCCGTGCATTCTTGGCTGATCCAAAGTTCTTGCGGCTTGCCGCCGACGTAGTCCCCGTAGGGGACGCGAGATTATAGCCCAGGGTAAGGCCGCATCGGCCGCCACCCTGGGAACGAGGTCGCAAAACAGATCGCTGGAGCTCCGTTAGGAGCGACAGGATCTTGTCGGCGGCAAGCCGCCTCCGAGGATTCATTTGCCGTCGTCACCCACGCCGTAAACGACGTGGCTATGCGAGGCTATTGTCGGCGGCAAGCAGCCTCCTAGGTGGTGCGTTGGCTGAGGCGTGCTACAAACGTGCGGCTCCTACGGAGCCAAGAAGTTGGCGGAAAGGGGCTTCGAGGTGTTGAAAGTCTACGCCGGCGATCACTCCGAGAGCGATGAGCGGAAGAATTCGATCAGCCGTTGGTCATACGCCTCGGATTGTTCGACGGACGCATTGATCATCGTCATTCCGGTCGGGCTGAGATCGAGTTTTGCTTCAACACGCGTAGATGACGGGAAGCATTTTGTTAGACGGCCCGTCGCGTCTGCATATGCCGGGGCATCCAGGCCCGCGAGCAGCATAACACGCCTGTCAGCCAATTTTTTCGCCGCGGAACAGGTCGTTTCCCGATCAAAACATCCTTTGTAGTAATAGAATCGAGTGCCTAGAAGAGCGAGTTTCCCGGTAACCGAACTCAAGAACGGGAACCGCTGATCGACGACCTGTTCGACCAACTGCTCGGAGCTGTCAGGAACAGAGTCAAGGGCAAGGGCAGTGACCTCGGGCTTATCGGCGGCGGCGGAAAGAGCATAGAGTGAGCCAAGTTCGATGCCGTAAACACCGACCTTCTTCTGGATAAGAGCGATCCCGGTCGGCGTTCGCAAGCTAAACAGGAAATCGACCGCATTGGCCGCGTCTTTTGCATCGCACCCGCCAAACGTGCAGAAACCATCGGTTGTAGTTCCATGCGAACGAAGGTCGGGCATCAAGACGGTGAAATTTGTCGATTCGTTGATCTTCACACCCAGATCGAGCAAGTGTGAGCGATTCGCGCCGTATTTGTGATAGAGGATCACCGCCGGAGCAGATTCGGCTCCGCGCAGCAGCCAGCCGTGCGCTTGCGAACCGTCCTTATTTGACCACGATTCCTCGGTGATCTGAGCCGCACGCGACGAAAGCCGTCCGTATTTCTCCGGTGTTAGGATATGCTGCGTCGGCATCGGATGGGCGACAGTATAGACCAGCCAGATAGAAAGGCCGACAACTACGATGACGATCAGAGCAGCTACAGGTAAGATCAGCTTTGCAAGGCTCTTGAAGACTTTGGTGATTTTTGCCATGGCGTTTCCTGGGGGAAATGCAGGTTGAGGCCGCGTGTGCGGGAAAGGTCAATTGCGACTAAAGAAATGCGGGAAAACGAACCTTCCCAAAAAGAGCAAAATGCTTTCGAGAAGACATCTCTGATGATAACATACTCATCTGATTCGCAAAGACCTATTTTTTACAATGAAATCTATTAGATCAGCATTCCCGGCCATTCTAGCGATCCTCTTTTCTGCGGCGTTTGCGGCTGCGCAGATGATACCGACGATTCCGGGCCGGGACCTTATGCCGCTTTCTGACGTGCGCGCCGGAATGAAAGGCACGGCCCGGACGGTCTTTAGCGGCACAAAGCCGGAGGAATTCGGCGTTGAGATACTTGGGATCGTTCCGAACGGTATCGGGCCGAGACAAGACCTGATCGTTGGTAAATTGAGCGGTGCGAATGCCGACCGCACGCTTGTTTTTGCCGGTATGTCCGGCTCTCCCGTTTACATTGACGGCAAACTCGTCGGCGCCATTTCGTACAGCTTTCCATACGCAAAGGAGGCGATCTGCGGGATAACGCCGATCGGCAGTATGGTATCGATCTTCGAACAGCGGCCCGCTCCTGAGCGGTCTGTCGGGAAACGGGCCTCATTCAATTTTTCCGAGCTTATGGGCTCGAATTGGAGGACGATCACAGGGCCGTTTTCAGCAATGACGCCGGGCGATGCCGTGATCGGAAGCAATATGGGGCCGAGTCTCGCACCGGTTATCGGGCAAACTTTCAGGCCGATCGCGACACCCCTAGCCTTCGGAGGTTTTTCTCAGGCGACCATCGACGCGTTCGCGCCAGATCTTATGCGAGCCGGAATGCTGAGCGTTGCGACGGTCGGCGGATCGCGGGAGATGGATTTTAAGAAGCCGACGGCAAGCACGCTGCTCGGAGGTGATTCGATCGTCGTTGAACTTGCTCGCGGAGATCTTTCCGTGTCCGCGGCGGGAACGGTGACGTGGCGTGACGGCGACAAGATATACGCGTTCGGCCATCCGTATTTTTCGCTCGGTTCGGTTGATCTGCCGATGAGCGAATCGCACGTCGTAACGGTTGTCCCGAACTTGAATAACTCGTTTAAGGTCGCGGTTCCCGATTCAGCAGTTGGAACGCTTACGCAGGATCGTGCGACGGGCATTTACGGGATCCTTGGGCGTGAGCCGAAGGTGCTGCCGATCGAGGTTCATGTGCGGACGAGTCGCGGACGTGACGAGACGGTACGCTTCGAAACCGTTATCGACGATTTCTTGACACCGCTGCTCTTGAATTCCGGATTGATGAACACGATCCAGGGAAACGAACGATCGATCGTTGATACCACGATCGATGTCAACGGCACGATCTCGATGAAGGGATTGCCGGACGTTAAGATCGTGCGTCGTTACACAGGGCCGCAGGCCGCAGCCGTTGCCGCCGCATCGCCGTCGGTGCCTCTTGCGGCATTGTTGAATGCACAGTTGGCAGGGATCGATATAACGGGGATGAGACTGGATATGACAGTGAGCGAAGGTTCGCATGTGGCGGCTCTCGATCGTATCTCGGTAGATCGGACCGAGGTCCGTCCGGGCGAGACGGTCGATGTAACTGCAACATTTCGCCGCCAGGACGGCACGCCGTTCAATAAAATATTTACGCTCACAATTCCCGCGGATGCAGCCCCGGGCAAACTAACGCTGACCATCGCCGACGGTGCTGTCGTTCAGCAGGCATCAGCGCAGCGGTGCAGCAATTTGCTCCGCAGGATCCGAAAGAACTGATCGCGACGCTAAATTCACTTCGTCGATCGGACAAGCTTTACGCGGTATTTTCAAGGGAATCAGCGGGAGCGGTCGTAGGAGCAAGCGAGATGTCTGACCTTCCGCCGTCGATGATCGCGACCTTGAACAACGGCCGTTCGACCGGCGGCGTTAAAGCGACCACGACCTCGACTTTGCAAGAAGCGATCTTGGACGCAGGAGACTTTGTTTTCTCAGGTTCCCAAGCGATCGTCCTTGAGGTCGTCAGATAACGTCATTCGGCGGCCTCACCTTCGGACCAGGCCTCACCGTCGGCGTAAACTTCTTTTTTCCAGATCGGGACCGTGCGCTTGAGTTCCTTGATAAGCCATTCGCACGCCGCGAATGCATCTTTTCGATGAGGTGCCGCTACTGAGATGACAACGCTCGTCTCGCCGATCTCGATCTTGCCGGTGCGGTGGACGATGCCGACATTCGAGATCGCAAAGTCCTCCTTTGCCTTTGCGGCGAGCTTTTGCATCTCTTTGAGAGCCATCTCCTCATAAGCTTCGTAAACGAGGTATTCGGTCTCGATGACCTTCGAGTCGCGGGTTGTGAACCTCCGTGCGTAGCCATCAAGCGTTACGGTCGCTCCGCACTCCGGTGGGACGACGCGGCGGGCCACATCGCTGATCTTGATCCGGTCGGTCGTGAGTTCCCAGAAGTCCATCTTATCAGCAGTCAACCGCCTGAAACGGCCGTAAAGATAGCGATCTCGTCGCCGTCATCAACGATCGTACTGGGAGAAGCATATTCTTGATTGATCGAAATGTTGAGCTTCTGGTTCGCAAGAAGCGGATATACGTTGCGGAGCCGAGCGATAGTTTCCTCAGCGGTCGAGCCGGCAAGCTCCATTTCGATCGAACGCTCGCCGGCCGCATCTGCCGTTGCACCGAAGAACAAGATCTTGGCCACCATTCCTGCTCCTCCTACTTGATCGCTCCCTGGATCGGGCTTGATGCCGATGCGTAAAGGCGTTTCGGCATACGTCCGGCGCGATATGCCATTCTGCCTGCCTCAACACCAAGTTTCATCGCCCTTGCCATCGCGGCCGGGTCGGGCGATTCTGCGATCGCCGTATTCATCAGAATTGCGTCCGCACCGAGCTCCATGGCGATCGATGCATCTGAGGGAACGCCTACTCCGGCATCAACGATGATCGTTGCGTCGGGAAGTTGTTCGCGCATGATACGCAGATTCGCCGGATTTTGAACGCCCATTCCCGACCCGATAGGAGCTGCAAGCGGCATAACGGCAGCGCAGCCCGCATCGAGAAGCTTCTTCGCCATTATCAGGTCGTCAGTGAAATAAGGAAGCACAATAAAGCCTTCTTTTACCAGGACTTTGGCGGCTTCTAAGGTTTGTTCGTTGTCTGGGAAAAGCGTTACCGGATCGCCGATGACCTCAAGTTTGAGCCATTCAGTATCGAGGGCTTCGCGGGCGAGCCTAGCGGTGCGGATAGCATGATCGGCGTCGTAGCATCCGGCAGTATTCGGGAGGATGCGCATCTTCGGATCGAGATGATCCAAAAAGGATTCGCTTGACCGGTCAAGCGGCACACGATTGACGGCAACCGTCACCATATCGGCGCCAGAGGCCAAGTGTGCGGCCTTCATTTCATCGTTAGAACGGTATTTGCCGGTCCCTATAATAAGTCTTGAAGAAAAGGTAATGCCTGCGAATAAAAAAGTATCTTCCATTTGCTCTGATTTTTACGCAAACGGAAGCTGGAAGCAATGTTTTGAGAGGGAATTCGTCAATTTAGCCGCCGCCGACGAAATGAACGATCTCGATTCGGTCCCCTGAATTCAGGATCGTTCCCGGCCATTCAGCCTTTCGAACTACTATGCCGTTCAACTCGACGGCAAGGCGTCTTTCGGGCATCGAAAGCTCTTCGACAAGAGTTGCTATGCTTATCGAGGTCTCCAGGCTTCTAGGGCTTCCATTTAGCGTGATCTCTAACACGCTCTTAGTATATTTGAATTACAGGATCTAAGCGAATCTTAGGCGGGGGTTACAAGGCGGCGAGTTTCAAACTCTTCGCCGTCCGCGATCACGCGTACGACCATCGCCGCTCGGCCGGCTTGAAAGTGCGGGATCTGCAAATGGATCCTTGCAAGGCCGTTCGCGTCGGACTGCGCGTGAAATATCACGGGGCGGAACGCTGAACCGAGTACTTTTACCACTATTTGTGCGTCCTTTACGATCCGTCTGTCAGTGCCTCGGCAGACGAGAATATTCAGAGAGATGCGGTCACCGCCCTTAAACTTTGTTTCTCCGAGAATATCAACAGAAAGGTTCTCATTGTGCGGTCGATCGATACCCGATAATTCGCTCACGACCTCGATATCTTCAGGAAGCAGCTGTATCTCATCGATGATGGTTACTGCGTCCTCAAATAGAGGCAGGTCAAAGAAATCGTCCTCGAGTTCAACGTTGGTTGAAGGCGGAGCCTCCGCCGGGATCTCGATGGGAGCCGTTTCGGGTGTTGAAACAGTGATGACACGCTGCGTTTCGATCGGTGCGACAGGCACGGCCGATGCCGCGAGGCTTTCCTCTAAAGTCTCCCGAACTTCGGCAGCCGGCAGTTCAACTTTGGCCTCAGCTGCCGCTTCGCGTTTTGCCGCACGAGCTCGGCCGGTCATCTGCTGAAGGTCGCCGATACGGCCTGCACGAACGGCAGCGCAGATAAGCTTGTGTTGGTGCGAAAGCCGATCCGAGAGCGCCGCTTCATCAAGAATGCCGTCGTTTAGGTCATTATATGGAGTCCGTTTACTCGCGAGGATCGTACCGCGATCGTAAACAAGAGACACGATCACCTGCGACGAAAGGCCCTTGTCCTCCGTCTGGATGTGGTAAACCACTCCATTATGTTCAACGTCAGTATTAAATCCAGAGATCACGGGAAAAGTGGGTGAAGATCAATTGAAATGCAGGGATAACAGGCGAAAATGACGACGTTCGCCACATTCAAGGTATCACACGAACTTTTGATCGGTCAATGTTTATTCTTCCGCGCGGTGTCGAGTTCAGTGCCTTGACACTCCCAAGGGCTTAACTTACGATTTAAGTGTGCTTTAACGCCCAATTTTCCCGCATCTAAAACACGCTTTTTGAATGAAGCGTATTGCTCGAACTTGGGCTAAATCGGTCGGAAGGATCATTTATGTCCGAATTCAGCTTTTTCGACTACGTTCCCATCGGAATCATGTTTCTCGTCGCTGCCGGTTTTGGCGTCAGCCAGCTATTGGTAACGCAGCTTATCGGTCCGCGTAAACGGACCTCGATCAAACTCAGTCCGTATGAATGCGGGAAAGATCCGGTCGGCACGGCGCGCGAACGTTTTTCCGTAAAATTCTATACGGTCGCGGTCATCTTCCTTCTGTTCGACATCGAAGTCCTGTTCATCATCCCGTTCGCTGTGGCGTTCAAAAGTCTTCTCAGGGAGCCTGCGATCTTCGGTGTGGTGGCTTTTCTCGAGATCATGGTCTTTATTGCGACTTTGATCGTCGGCTATATCTACGTTTGGAAAAAGGGTGTATTTGACTGGGGCGTCCAATCGCGGGTCGAAGCACGCGAGGAAGCAAAGCGGATCGCCCGCGAGCGAATGGAAGGAGCAAAGATCGCACCGGCGAAGATCGCCGCCTGATCTGATATTGTATGGGGCTTGAGAACACACTATTTGATTCGCTGCCGGACGTTGTGACGGTAAAGCTTGACGCTGTCGTTAACTGGGCTCGAAAGTCCAGTCTTTGGCCGGCAACGTTCGGCTTGGCTTGCTGTGCGATCGAAATGATGAATACCGTTTCAGCGCGGAACGACCTTTCGAGGTTCGGGGCCGAAACGTTTCGTGCAAGCCCACGGCAGGCCGACGTAATGATCGTCTCGGGACGTGTTTCACGAAAGATGGCTCCGGTCCTTAGGCGCATCTACGACCAGATGCCTGAGCCGAAATGGGTGATCTCGATGGGGGCGTGCGCGACTTCCGGCGGTGTATTCGATAATTACGCCATCGTGCAGGGTGTCGATAAAGTGGTACCCGTGGATGTTTATGTGCCAGGCTGTCCGCCGCGTCCGGAAATGCTCGTCCATGCGATCACGATGCTTCAGGACAAGATCATGAAGGATTCAGTGAAAGACCGGCGCGATGCTTTCGAACCGGAATCTCGGGTGTCGGCGATCCCCGGAACGTTACCGGTTACGGAGAATACGGCTCTCGAACGTGAAGTGCAGGACGAGGTTCGCAAGGGTGAAACGTCACGGCCGTACTCAGTGCCGTCGCGGCACGAACGCCGGCGTTCGTCGTAACTTGAGATTGCTTTTATGGCCGATAAATTGGAGTTCTTCGTCGAAGAACTGAAGAAAAAGAACGCATCTTGGGTTCAGGGTGTAAGGGTTGGACACGGCGAAACGACAGTTGTTGTCGGGCGCGATGACGTCCTCGACGTTTGCGTTTTCCTCAGGGATGAGCACAAGTTCGATATGCTCGCGGACCTTTGCGGCGGCGATCTCGGCCCCGAAGAAGAGCCGCGGTTCTTTGTCAACTACCACCTGTTTTCGACCACGCATCACAGCCGCCTGCGCGTAAAAGTGCTTCTCTCCGAGGATGATCCAAAGGTCGCGTCGGTAACGCCGGTCTGGAAGACCGCGAATTGGCACGAGCGCGAGACCTACGACTTCTTCGGGATAATTTTTGACGGCCATCCTGATCTTAGACGTATTTTGCTTCCGTCGGATTTCGACGGATTCGCTCTTCGAAAAGATTATCCCCTGCGTGGATACGAACCTTATAGCTTGAATTGATGATGGAAACCGTCACAGAAAATTCGCCGGCGGCAGAGAGCGTTGTGGACAACGCTCTCGAGTCCGAAATGACCCTTTCGATGGGGCCGCAGCATCCGTCCACGCACGGCGTGCTTCGGCTCGATCTTCGTCTCGACGGCGAGCTTGTGCTCAAAGCCGTGCCGGATATCGGTTACCTGCACACCGGGATGGAGAAGCTCTTTGAGTACAAGAAGTATCAACAGGGCATCGTCATCACCGACCGAATGGATTATCTTAATCCGCTCGGAAACAATCTCGCGTATGTGATGGCCGCCGAGAAGCTTCTCGACCTTGAGATACCGGAAAGAGCTCAGGTGATCCGTGTGCTTTTCTGCGAACTTCAGCGCATCGCCTCGCACATGGTGTGGCTTGGGACGCACGGGCTTGATCTCGGCGCGATGTCGCCGTTCTTTTTTTGCTTCCGTCAGCGTGAAAAGATATTGAATCTTATCGAGGCAGCGTCCGGCGGACGTATGACGCCGAGCTATTTCCGTATCGGCGGTCTGATGATGGATCTGCCGGCAGGCTTTACCGAGCGGTGTAAACAGTTTCTTGACGACTTCCCTGAAGCGATGGAGACGTTTGACACGCTCTTGACGGGAAATACGATCTGGCACAGCCGTACAAAGGGTATCGGTATCATTTCTCGCGAAGACGCGATCAGCTGGGGCTTGACCGGACCGTGCCTTCGCGGCAGCGGTGTCGATCTTGACCTAAGACGCGATAACCCATACACGGGTTACGAAACTTACGATTTCGACGTGCCGGTCGAACACGATTGCGACGTCTGGGCGAGGTACATGGTCCGTATTCGCGAATGCTATGAGTCGGCGAAGATCGTCCGCCAGGCACTCGAACGACTGAAGCCCGGCCCGATCAAAGCGAATGCACCAAAGATCGTGCTGCCGGATCGCGACGATATGCGTAAGCATATGGATTCGCTCATTCACCACTTCCTGATAGTCGCGGAAGGCTTTAACGTCCCGGCGGGCGAGGTTTATCACGCGATCGAAGCGTCTAAGGGCGAGCTCGGCGTCTATATGAAGTCCAACGGCGGGCCGAAACCGGAACGCGTGCACTTTCGTGGACCGAGCTTTGTGAATCTTTCGGCATTGCCCGACATGGTAAAGGGCGAAATGGTCGCCGACGTCGTCGCGGTCATCGGCAGTCTGGATATCGTCCTAGGAGAAATAGACCGGTAGATAATGGTGAATTGTGAATGATGAGTGATGAGTGAAAGAAGGAGTTCTGGGGCGAAAGTGTGCTGAGTTCAAAATTCGATGCTTTCGCGCTACGGATCGATCCAACGGATACTTGTTGCCGCGATCAAGACTGCAAGATCGAATCTAAAAATGGCAGCACAAAATTGAGGAATATAGGTAAATTGATCAGCGGTAATTGCTTTTGTATTCACCATTTAGCATTCACCGTTCACCATTAATAAGATGGCAGCAGTAAAACCTTCAGACTATACGAATCAGGTTGCGGTCACGGACGAGGTCGCCGAGTTCTCGCCCGAGGTGATGGACGAGATCCGCTCGCATCTCGAGAAATATCCGCCGGACAGGAGCCGTTCGGCCCTGATACCGCTTCTTTTTGTCATTCAGAGAGAGCGTGGGTATGTAGATAATCCGGGCGTGAATTTCCTTGCGAAATTCTTGAATCTCGAAGTTACGGACGTTTGGGAGACGGCGACCTTCTACACGATGTTCAATATGCATCGCGTCGGGCGCCACCACATACAGATCTGCAAAACTCTCTCGTGCAAGATCATGGGCGAACCCGATATCACGGATCACGTCTGCTCAAAACTCGGCATCAAGCCGGGCGAGACGACGGCAGACGGTAAATTCACCGTTTCGTTGGTCGAATGCCTGGGCAGCTGCGGTACGGCCCCGATGATGCAGATCGGTTTCGATTATCACGAAGATCTGACGATCGACAAGGTGGATAAGATCTTGGCTGAGTGTGAATAACCGAAGATGACCAACGGCGATATCATTCGCGGACTTTATGACGCTTTTGCAAGGGGCGATGTTCCAGCTGTACTCGGCGCGTTAGACGAGAACATTTCGTGGACCGAGGCTGAAGGCTTTATGTACGGCGGAACTTACATCGGCCCGAAAGCCGTCCTCGAGAATGTTTTTATGAAGCTCGGTACTGAGTGGGAAGGCTTTGCGGCCGTCCCGGACAAGATCGTCGATGGCGGTGATGGAAATGTCATCTCGACCGGGACTTATTCGGGCAAATTCGCGGCAACCGGCAAGAGAATGAGCGTTCCGTTCGCACACAGCTGGGAATTGGCCGAAGGAAAGGTCACGAAATTCACGCAGTACACGGACACTGCCGTCATAGAACGCGATCTAGGGCTTTAAGGGCAGGCCTTCGCGAGCGGCGTTGAGATTTGTGTAGTTAAGGTAAGGAAGACAAGTTAAGCCAAATGGAAATAAAGGCAATAGGCTGTGAACCGCTTCAGTTGAGGCAAGTGCTTGCAAAAGACGGGCACACACTCAAGGTGTATCGCGACATGGGCGGATACACGAGTCTCAAGAAAGCGCTTGGAATGGCTCCGGCTGACGTCATCGAGATGGTAAAGACCTCAGCGTTGCGCGGACGCGGCGGTGCAGGCTTTCCGACCGGAATGAAATGGTCGTTCGTTCCGAAGGATTCGCCTAAGCCGAAATATGTGGTTTGCAACGCCGATGAATCCGAGCCCGGCACCTTTAAGGACCGGTATCTGCTTGAACGCGACCCGCACGCGCTGATCGAGGGGATGGTCATAGCGGGCCATGCTCTCGGCGCCGCGACGGGCTATATCTACTATCGCGGCGAATACAACTATCTGATCGACATAATGGACGCCGCCCTGGCGGAGGCTCGCGATGCCGGGCTTTTAGGCCGTAATATCCTCGGAACCGGTTTTGACATGGATATCTTTACCCACACAGGGGCCGGTGCGTATATCTGCGGTGAGGAAACGGCTCTGCTGAGTTCGCTTGAAGGTTTTCGCGGCCATCCGAGAATGAAGCCGCCGTTCCCGGCTCTTGAAGGCCTTTACGCCTGTCCGACCGTCGTCAATAACGTCGAGACGCTGACCGCGGTTCCCGAGATCATCGAACTCGGTGCCGAAGCGTGGCGCGATCTCGGGACGGAGAAGTCCGGCGGCACGAAGCTTTGGTCCGTCAGCGGCCACGTCAAAAAACCGGGCGTTTACGAACTTCCGATGGGCTACGCCGACATGGAAAAGTTCATTATGGAAGACTGCGGCGGAATGCTTCGCGATGATAAGAAGTTGAAAGCTGTAATTCCCGGAGGTTCGTCCGTTTACATAATGAACACGAGCCAAATCCTCGGCAAGAAAGTCACCTTGGATTATGAGGGACTCGTCGCAGCGGGTTCGAGCGTTGGTTCGGGCGGCTTTATCGTTATGGATGAGCGGGTCGATGTTGTGGAATCAACAAGAAATCTTACGGAATTCTATAAACACGAATCCTGCGGGTGGTGCACCCCGTGCCGCGAAGGAACCGATTGGCTCGTGAAAATCTTTGATCGGATAGCAGCAGGCGGCGGCCGTCCCGAAGACGCGCAGGTGATGCTCGATCTTTGCGACAACATGGAAGGACGTTCGCACTGTCCGCTTGCCGACGCGGCAGCGTGGCCGATACAGTCCGCGATCCAGCGTTTCCCTGAAGATTTTAAGAAATGGCTTTGGAAAAATACCGGAAGTGCTGAGGGCAAGGAGTTAACGGTAAACGCATAACGCGCGCGAAATGAGGCGGTCAATCTTTTCACTATCTTTTCGCTTGGCGATCTTGCTGCTGATGACCTCGGCGGCAGGCATTCTTGCGTTTGCGAAAGATAGAGATCCGGTCATCATCATTCCGGGAATTATGGGCTCGGAACTGGTGAATAAGGAGAATCGAGACGAAGTCGTTTGGTTCAGTGTTGCCCGCTCTAAGACAGATGACATCCGCTTACCGATCACGGCCGATCCGCTTGCCTCGCGTGACGATCTGTCGGCCGGTGATATTTTGCGGTCGATCAAGTTAGGGCTTGTTCCGCGAATCGATATCTATAAGGGCCTGATCGACTCCCTAACTTCGAATGGATATCACGAAGAGGCTTGGAACTCACCATCCAAAGATGGCGGTAATGCGGGCATCTACGTGTTTGCTTACGATTGGCGTCTGGACAATGTCCATAATGCGAAGCTGCTTATCCAGCAGGTCGAGAGCGTCAAGCTGCAGCTCAAGGAGCCGGATCTCAAGTTCGACGTTATTGCGCACTCGATGGGCGGCCTCATAGCAAGGTATTCCGCGATGTATGGCATTGCGGACCTTCCGCCCGGGAATCAAAAGCCGGTTCCAACCTGGGCGGGTGACCGTCATTTCCGAAAGATCGTGCTTCTCGGCACGCCGAATGAAGGATCACCGCTTGCTCTCGAAGGGTTCATTAATGGTGAATCGTTCGGCCCGATCGCCTTCAACTTGCCGTTCGTTCGAAACGTCTCGCGTTTTGACGTGTTCACAATGCCGGCGATCTACGAACTCTTGCCGGCACCGGGTACCTTTACGCTGATGGGCGAGGATCTGCAGCAGGTCGATGTCGATCTTTATGATCCGAAGGTCTGGACCGAGTACGGTTGGGATCCCGTCAGCGACCCTAAATTCGTCAAGGCCTTCCCGACGGCTTCGGAGCGAAAGGCCGCTCCGGAGTTCTTTGCAAAGATGCTCCAGCGGGCGAAGCGATTTCATCAGGCCCTGAACGCAGCTTCGGGCGTGTCGCCAAAAGTCGAATTCGATCTGGTCGGTGCCGAGTGTAAGGATACTGTCGCGGGAGCTGCCCTTCTCCGCAGTGAGAAAAGCGGCGATTGGATAACCCGGTTTTCCGTACCGGACCAAAAGAAAAAAGACGGCGATAGCCGTGGAACGGCAGCCTTAAGAGCGGCTATCTATGCTCCTGGCGACGGAGTCGTTTCCACCTATTCGCTGCAAGGGAACGGCCGGCTGAACTCGATGTTCGCTTCGACCAAATTCTTTTGCGATGCGCACAACCGGCTTGCCGCGAACGCAGACGTCCAAGAATACATTCTAGGATTGCTGAATGGCGTCGATGCAACATCTGCAAAGGAGGAAATATCAAAATGAGACGCCTTGTTGCAGTTGGATTTTTTCTTGCGATTCTATCCTCTGTCACGATATTTGCTCAGAGCGGCGAACTGGTCTCTGCTGTTGAGGTCGGCCGTATGAACGCGGAGCAGTTCAATAAGCGCACTTCTGATGTATATGGTGCAGACGCGCCGGTTCCGCTCAACGGAAGATTGACGCTCTATAAAGTGACGTATCGTTCAAAGGACGCGAGGGGCCGAAATACTATCCTTTCGGGCCTAATCGTGATCCCCTCGAACGGAGCACAAAACGGATTGGTTCTTTTTAACCATGGAACGATCGTCTATCGCCAAGCTGCGCCATCGCGTTTTTCCGGCCAATCGGATGGATCTGAGGTCGAGACCGCGACGCTTGCCTTCGGTTCGGGAGGGTATGTGATCGCAATGCCTGATTACATTGGCCTTGGGGACAATTTGGAGGCACATCCTTATCCGGCCAACGTTGTTAACGCTCTCGCTGGTATCGACCTTGTAAAGGCCGCTCGAGCACTTGCACGCCGACACAAGGTGACGCTCGGCAGACGGATTTTTGTGACGGGTTACTCCGAAGGTGGCGGCGTGGGAATGGCTCAGGCCCGCGAAATCGAAAAGATGAACGATAAACAAGTTCAGCTTACTGCGGCCGCTCCAGCCGCAGGACCATACGATCTTAGCGGCTCAACGCGAGAGTTCATGCTTGAGCAGCCGACCGACCAGACCGGCTTTGTTGTGAGAACGTATCTGATGGGCTACCTCGTCTATTACCTGCACAAGGAAAAAGGCTTAAAGATCACTGACTACTTTAAGAATTCGATGGCCTTTACGATCAACAATTCTTACGGCGGTAAGACAAAAGATGAGGATGTAGTAAAGCGCATTGGATTGACTGCGGTCCTTATGCGTTCGAAGAACAGTATTTTCAATGTTGTGACACCTCGCTTTAGGCGTGTTATCGAAACGTTCGATGTCCGCGATCCTGCGGCAAAGCTGCTGAAAGATAACGATTGTTACGATTGGCAGCCAAAGGCACCGATGATGCTGATCTATCTTGATGGCGATCGCGTGGTGAGCCCGGCGAATTCGGAAAAGGCGTTCAGAACGATGAGAGGCCGCGGCGCTGGGCGTAACACGCTAAGAAGGTCGATCATCCAAGATACGCAGTTGAACCATTTGACGGCGGTTCCTGAAGCGATGCTTCGAGCAAGAAATTTCTTTGACCGCGGCTTTGCCGGGGTTCGCGGTCTCGACGAAAATTGAGAATTTATTGAGGAGAATTATGGGAAAGGGAGATAAGAGAACGCGACGCGGCAAGATCTTTGCCGGCAGTCATGGAAAATCAAGGCCGAAGCACAAGGCCGCTTCGTTCGTGCCGTCCGCGGCTGCCGCTACGGCCGAGGAGAAAAAGCCGGCTCGCAAAGTAAAGGTAAAGGCAAAGGAATAGGTGAAATTTACCGAGTCAAAAGAGAAGGGCCCGCACGCCGCGTTCGATGCCTTGATAGGCGATTGGTCGGGTACCACGAGAACGTGGTTCGAGCCCGGCGTCGTTGCCGATGAATCGCCGATGGCGGGAACGATCCGGCCGATCTTGGACGGACGTTTTCTCCTGCATGAATATTCAGGCAGCCTGGACGGGAAGCCGTTCGATGGCATTGCGATCTTTGGCTTTGACCTGTTGACCCAAAAATTTCAGGCCGCTTGGGTGGATAGTTTTCATATGTCCACCGGAATATTGTTCTCAGAGGGCGGTGCGGGCGAGCGGTTTAACGTGCTTGGCAGCTACTTTGCCGGCGAAGGCAACCCGCGTTGGGGTTGGAGGACCGAGATCGAGCAAACGGATAACGACAATATCGTGATCTCGGCATATAACATCTCGCCTGAGGGCGAAGAGGCGATCGCGACCGAAACACGGTATTCGCGAAAAGTTTAATGGCAGAACCGATAAAAATAAAGATCAACGGGCAGGAAGTTGACACCGAGAAAGGCGCGCGCCTTATTGATGTATGCCGTGACAATGGCGTCGGCATCCCTTCTTTTTGCTACTACAAGGATCTCGCACTGCAGTCCTCGTGCCGAATGTGCTTGGTGCGCATCGAGAAGATGCCGAAGCTGCAAACATCCTGCACTATCACCTGCACCGATGGAATGGTCGTTACGACCGTCAGCGAAGAGGTCGAAAAGGCGCAGCGTGCGATGGGCGAATTCCTTCTCGCGAATCATCCGCTTGATTGCCCGCAGTGCGACCGAGGCGGCGAATGCGAACTGCAGGAGGTCATTTTCGATTGGGGCGATGTTGAGGAGCGATTCTTTGAGAATAAGAACGTTGCTCCTGAGAAGTTCCTCTCACCGGTTATTGCGAACGATCCGCAGCGCTGCATCCTTTGCAAGCGATGTACGCGCGTCTGCGACGAGTGGATGGGCGAAGATGCCATCGAGGCAGCGAACCGCGGCGTGAGTACCGTCATCGGAACTTACGGCGGATGGCTCAATTGTTCGCAATGCGGAAACTGCGTTGAGGTTTGCCCAACCGGTACGCTGCTTGATGCGGTTTACCGTCACGAAACCCGTCCCTGGGAGCTTGAGCAGATCGTCTCGACGGACGTTTACAGTTCCGACGGTATGCAGATCTCCATCGGTGCTCGCGGAGGCAATGTTCACCGCGTCGTTGCTCGCGATCGTTATGTAGATGGCCTTAACGGCGAGTTCTTGGATGTGAAGGCGCGCTATGCACACGGGTTCATCAATCACGATGATCGCCTGAAAACGCCGCTGATCCGATATTCAAAGGGCGGCAAGCTTATTCCCGCTACTTGGGATGAGGCGATCAAATTCGCCGCTGGGAAGTTGGCCGAGGCAGGTTCGGATACCGCGGTTATCGCGAGCCCGAGGCTCACGAATGAATCGATCTTCGCGTTGAAGGAATTTGCTTCTTCGGCGGTAAAGACAGACCGTGTAGCTGTCAGTGACCCTTTCGATCTCCGCCCGATCTTCGAGAATCTTAGTGCCGACCTTGCTACGCACGCTGAGATCCGGAAGGCGGCGGCAATAGTGCTTATCGGAGGCGAACCCGAAGAGGAGCAGACGTTTACCGCAAAGCAGATCAGACAGGCCGTGCGAAATGATGGGGCGGCGTTCGTCTGCGTCAATGACACGCCGACAAATCTTTCGCGCCGTGCGACGCATTTTATTCATTCGGCTCCAGGAACTGCGTCGGCATTCGCGCTAGCCTTGCTCGACAACTCTTCGATCGACGCCGCAGCACAGAAAATGGCGGTCGAGCCCGGAGACGTTCGCCGAGCGATCGAGGCTGTCTCATCCGCATCAGGCGATGTTGTTTTGGTGTTCGGTGAGGATATCGCGGTCGAAGCTCAGATCGCACTAGCCTCAGGAGCCGCTAAGCTCAGCGCCGCCGGACGGCGTGTGCTTCTGCACCCGCTTGCGCGTTATAACAATTCGGTCGGAGCAAATGACATACTCCCGCAAAGGAAGACGGCCGCTGATGCGCTAAGGGGTGCAAAGGCGGCGTTGGTCGCAGGGAGCCTTCAGGATCCAAAAGCTCTCGACGGAGTTGGTTTTGTCGCAGTTCAAGAACTTTTCCTGACAGAAACGGCCGAGATGGCCGACGTTGTCTTCCCGGCAGCAAGTTTTGCGGAAGTTGACGGCACATTTACGAACAATGCGGGCAATGTTCAGCGAGTACGCAAAGCGATCGAACCTGTGAACCAATCTCGTGCAGACTGGCTGATCACGGCTCAGATCGCACGCGAAATTGGAACGGAAATATTGCCCGAAAAGGCATCGTCCGCGGTCTTTAGGCAACTGACGAGGTCCGTTGGCGTTTATGAGGGCTTGACGTACCCTCTGATCCGTGACGAGCGAGAACCGGTTCAAGCGAAATACCCTACTACGGCCAATGCGGCGCCGCTTGATGGCCTGCGAAAGGCCGTCGAGGCTATGCAGCCCGGCGAAAGGATCAACGAAACGCCGCGTATCGGCCACAAACTGCACAGGCTGACGACAATGACCTCAAAAACGCCGCAGTTCCATTTACTTGCCAATGGCAACCCGAAGCCGCCGAACCTTATGGTAGCACCGCTTGTTCAGATCAATTTGGATGGCTCACCGAGAGAAGAAGGCATTGCAGAGGCGGCCTGCGTTAGCGTGAGCGATAGGAGCATTCCGAGAAAGTAAGAGAACATGGAAGAGACTCTTAAACTGATATTTCCGTATGTCGTCGTTCTGATCGGCGTGCTTTTGGCGTTTCAAGGTGTGCTGATGATCGTGGCATACACGGTTCTTGGAGAGCGAAAGGTGCTCGGATGGATTCAAGGCCGCGTCGGGCCGAATCGTGTCGGCCCTTGGGGAATACTGCAGCCTTTTGCCGATCTTCTGAAATTCATCTTAAAGGAAGACATCGTCCCGAACGAATCGTCGAAGGTGATCTATTACCTGGCACCATTTATCGCTCTTACATGTGCGTTGATGCCGATCGTTGTCTATCCCTTCGGCCCGACCATCACGACCATCGACTGGAGCTTTCTGCCTTACGGCATCGCAGAGGGCGTACACACTCTGCGGCTTGTTATCGCCCAGATCGACGTCGGAGTGTTGTTTGTGCTGTCGATAACCTCGGTAGGCGTTTACGGCATTATGCTCGCGGGTTGGTCATCGAACAGCAAATACAGCTTGATGGGCGGACTGCGTTCATCCGCGCAGATGATCTCGTACGAACTCGCTATGGGAGCGTCTGTCATCGGCGTCGTGATGCTCGCAGGTTCGCTCGATCTTACCCGGATAGTCCAGGCACAAATGGGTTCGCCGTGGTATATGCGGTGGTTCATCATTCCGCAGTTCATAGGATTTGTGGTCTTTCTTATTTCTGCGTTCGCGGAAACGAACCGCGTTCCGTTCGACCTGCCGGAAGCAGAGACCGAACTCGTCGCGGGATTCCACACCGAGTATTCGGCCCTCAAGTTCGCTCTCTTTTTCATGGCCGAGTACGTGAATATGTTCACGGTCTCGATGATGGCGACCGTGCTTTTCCTTGGCGGTTGGTATGTGCCGGGGCTCAGCCATCTATTTGACGTCGGCTCTGTTCCATACGCGCTTATCAGCATCGGGGCTTTCGTCGGAAAGGTCATCTTTTTCTTGTTCCTTTACATTTGGATCCGCGGTACGCTTCCGCGTTTCCGCTTCGATCAGCTGATGAATTTCGGGTGGAAATTCCTTCTTCCGCTCGGCCTTTTGAATTTGATCGGGACGATCATTGTGGTCTTTTTCCTGAATCGTTAGGAAAAGGCACGAAATAATATTATGGTTTCGACCGCATTATTTTTCTTATTCGCCGGGTTCGCGATAATGTGCGCCATTTCGATGGTCTATCACAAGAATCCGCTTTACAGCGCGATCTCGCTCGTTGGGGTATTCCTTTCGCTTGCCTGCATCTATCTGACGCTCGCAGCTCCATTTATCGCCATTGTGCAGATATTGGTCTATGCGGGAGCGATCATGGTGCTCGTTGTCTTCGTCATAATGCTCTTGAATCTTGACGATGAGCCGAACACGTCGCGGTTGAAGTATTTGTATGCGATCGGCGGCGGACTCGGCATCGTGCTGCTCGCGCAGACGCTTTTTGTCGTCTATGCCGTCTCGCGGACGCCGAATCAGGCGATCGACCCGAACGTGACCGTCGGCAACACACTCGACATCGGGCGTGCCATGTACACGGATTATCTTCTCCCGGTCGAGATCGTCGGGGTGATGCTGCTGATGGCCATTGTCGGCTCGGTCGTGCTTGCTCGCCGTTTGTCTCAGCCGCAGCTTGAGCTTGTGATCGACAGGGAAGAAGAGCGCATCAGCGAGGAGATCAACTCCTAGTAAAGGGAATTTATGGAACCGAATCTTGCAACATATCTGGGCCTTTCCGGAATACTGTTCACTATCGGATGCGTTGGCGTCGTCTTTAAGCGGAACGCATTGGGGATGTTTATGTGCATCGAGCTTATGCTCAATGCGGTAAACCTTACCTTCGTCGCATTTTCACGATATTACGCAGACGTTCACGGCCAGCTGTTTGTATTTATGGTAATGAGCGTTGCGGCGGCCGAAGCAGCCGTCGGCCTCGGCATCTTTATAGCATTTTTCCGCAACCGGCAGTCGATCGATGTCGATACCGCAAGCATTTTGAAGAATTGATCGATGATTGAAACTAACCTTCTAAGCTTGATCATTTTTGCCCCGCTTGTCGGTGCGGTCATCAATTGGCTTATAGGCGGCCGGCTGAAGAATGAGACGTTCTCCGGACTGATCGGCTGCGGTACGATCGCGATCTCGACCATCGCGGCATTTATGGTCGCTTTCGGGATCGGAACGGGACACCCCGGAGCATTGGTCGCCGACCGGCCGATATTCGACCAGATCTGGACGTGGATCCAGGTCGGCAGCTTCCGCTCGGACTTTGGCCTGGCGATGGATCGCCTTTCCGGCATCTACGCGTGCTTCATCACGTTCGTCGGCCTTTTGATCCACATTTTTGCGACCGGTTATATGCACGGGGACAAAGGATTCTACCGCTTCTTTGCGTACCTGAATCTCTTTATGTTCTCGATGCTCACGCTGATCCTCGGCGACAACATCCTGCTGATGTTCGTTGGTTGGGAAGGCGTCGGTCTTTGCTCGTATCTCTTGATCGGCTACTACATCAAGCTCGACGAAGCCCGTCGTGCCGCAAAGAAAGCGTTCGTAATGAACCGCATCGGCGATTGGGGCGTGCTGATCGGAATATTCCTGCTTTTTACGCTTACCGGCTCGATCTCGTTCTTCGACAAGACGGTTGACGGCGTACAAGTTCACAGTTCGCTGGCCGCGATCGCGCAGATGGCTCAGGAACCTTTTGCCTGGGGAACGATATTCGCGGGCGGGATCACATCGGTCGCGGTTCTGCTCTTTATTGGTGCGACCGGCAAATCGGCCCAGATCCCGCTATTTACGTGGCTGCCCGACGCGATGGCCGGCCCGACACCTGTTTCTGCTCTTATCCACGCGGCTACTATGGTTACCGCGGGCGTCTATATGGTCGTTCGCTGCAACGCGATCTTCCAGAATGCACCGACCGCGATGTTCATCGTCGCGATCATCGGATGTGCGACCGCACTATTTGCTGCGACTGTCGGGCTTGCGCAGAACGACATCAAGAAGGTGCTNNACGCACGCGTTCTTCAAGGCATTGCTCTTCCTCGGTTCCGGTTCGGTGATCGCGGGAATGCACCACGAGCAGGATATGCGTCGGATGGGCAATTTGCGCAAGTATATGCCGATCACGTACGTGACGATGGGAGCCGCCTGGCTCGCGATCTGCGGCATTCCGATCTGGGCAGGATTCTTTTCAAAAGACGAGATCCTTTTTAAGACATTTGCCGCTTCCGGGCCGCTCGGCAACTGGGCGTATGTCCTTTGGGCTGTCGGCCTTGCAACGGCCGTGTTAACAGCGATCTATATGACGCGTCTGATGGTTATGACGTTCTTCGGCGAAGAGCGTTTCCACCAGGTGCTTGACGGCGAGGATCACGCGGACGATCATGCACACGATGATTCTCATTCCGCGGCCGAGGATGACGAGGATGATGCACACCACGCACTTCCGGCCGATTTCAAACCGCACCGCACGAATCGCCGTGGTCTATGACGGTGCCGCTTATAGCGCTCGCGATACTTTCGACGGTCGGCGGCCTTGTCGGAATTCCGTATGCGGTAAGTTCGCTTTTTGGTGCCGGCGACGTGAACGTATTCCATCGGACGCTTGCGCCGGTAATAGTCGAGGTCGGTAAACCGCATGCGATCGCGCCGTCAACGGAGCATGCTGCGGTTAATGGACAACACGCAACGGAGTCTGCCGCTGCCCCGGCCCATGGTGAAGAGGCTCACGACCCGCACGAGATATCACTCGAACGCACTCTTGCCGTTGTCTCGGTCGTGCTTGCTCTANNTCGATGAGCTTTACAACGGCTACATTGTCGATCCGATCACGAAGCTTTCGCGCGAAGGCCTATGGAAAGCGTTCGATCTTGGCTTCATCGACGGTATCGTAAATGGCATCGGGCATTTTATGGTCGAGGCGGGCAACGCGGTGCGAAGCCTTCAGGTCGGTTTTGTGCGTAGTTACGCGGCGATCATTCTCTTCGGAGCACTCGCCGTGATCGGATATTTTATTTATTACGGACTGAAGCTCGTCGGCTGATCCGGAGGTAGAAATGGAGCTTTCCGTTAATGAAGAGATCGTCGCTCGCGAAGCGACAGAGAACGACATCGAAAGCGCGATCCGCGGGCTCAGGTCTTCCGGAGATGATTCGTTCGCGATCTTGACATTGTTTGAGAACAGCTTTATCCAGACCGTCTTTGCCGACGATGGCTATGGCCTTGAATACAAGAAAGACGACGATCTTTTTGGCTGTTACGACGAATTGAACGAGGACGCTGTCATAAAGGCTTTCGTCTATTATTTGAATCGCGACGAAAGGTTAAAGACGGAATATACGTGGGAGCCTGTCGAATACTAAAGAGAACTTTAACGAGGCTCATTGACGAATAGAAATGGATCTTATAAAAGAAAATCTGCTCACGATCCTGATCCTGCTGCCGACGGTCGGTGCGATCGCTGCGATCGCATACAAAGCGGTTACGAAGGACGACTCATCGCAAAGATGGTTCGCTCTCATCATAACAACGCTCAATTTTCTGATCTCGCTGCTCATGTTCACACGCGGCGTGCCTGCGGTCGGCGGCTTCGAGTTCGAACAGAATGTACCGTGGATCCCCGCGATCCACACAAATTATCACGTCGGCGTCGATGGCCTCAGCTTCTGGCTCGTATTGCTCACGACCTTCATAATGCCGCTTTCCGTGTTGTGTGCATGGACGGCCGTTGAGAAGAAAAAAACAGCCTTTTTCGCATTCCTGCTTTTGCTTGAATCTGCAATGCTCGGCGTTTTCGTAACGCTTGACCTGCTCGTTTTTTATCTTTTCTTCGAAGCATCGCTCATCCCGATGTTCTTCCTGATCGGCGTTTGGGGCGGAAAGAATCGCATCTATGCGGCGGTAAAATTCTTTATCTTCACGGCCGTCGGCAGTCTGCTGATGCTGGTCGCGATCATCTCGCTTTATTACATCTACGCAGGTGCGGTACAAGGTTCGGGATCGTTCGACTTTGTTGAGATCCTGGCCGCAATGCAATCCGGCAAACTCGTTCTCGGGTCGCAGGCGGGAATGCTGCTCTTCTTCGCATTTGCGCTTTCATTTGCGATCAAAGTGCCGATCTTTCCGGTACACACGTGGCTGCCTGATGCTCACACCGAAGCGCCGACCGCCGGTTCGGTCATTCTCGCTGCGATCCTTCTAAAGATGGGAACCTACGGTCTGATGCGGTTCAATTTCGCATTCTTCCCCGATCAGGCGCGTGAAACCGCTTGGATATTTATCACTTTGGCGGTGATCGGCATCATTTACGGAGCGCTCGTTGCGATGGTCCAGCCGGACTGGAAGCGTCTGATCGCCTATACCTCGGTCGCGCACATGGGGTTTGTCGTGCTCGGAATGTTCTCGTTCACCGAACTCGGGATGCAGGGCGCGGTCTATCAGATGCTCAATCACGGCGTCTCGACCGGAGCTCTCTTCATCCTTGTCGGCTTTGCTTACGAGCGTCGCCACACGCGTGAGATCAGCGAGTACGGCGGGCTTGCAAACGTAATGCCGAATTATGCGGCGATCTTCATCATCACGACCATGTCGTCGATCGGCCTTCCGTTCCTGAACGGCTTTGTCGGGGAATTCCTGATCATGGTCGGTATGTTCAAATCGAACATTTTGAATGTCACTGCGGCCACGAACTGGAACTATGTCGCAGCGATGGCCGCCGGAATCGGCGTGATCCTCGCGGCGGTCTATCTGCTGTGGCTCGTCCAGCGGGTTTTCTTCGGCAAGGTGACGAACCCCGAGAATAAAAAATTGACCGACCTGAACGCGCGTGAGATCGGCTTGATGATACCGCTTCTTATCGCGATGGTGGTGATGGGCGTTTATCCGAAGCCTTTCCTCGAAAGGACGGATCGAGCGATCAAGACGATCGAAGCCCGCGTTATGAAGTCGGCCGGAGGAGCGGTCGAGAAGACAGAACTCGATACAAAGGCCCTCGAAAATAGATAATGAGCAACTTTTTGTTAGCACAACTGACCACGCCGAATGCAGACGTAACCTTGATCCTTCCCGAGATCGTGGTCGCACTCGCCGGTATCGTCGTAATGCTTTACGACAGCTTCTTTCCGAAACAAAAGGCGGCCTCAGGCGCCACTGGAATGCTCGGGATCCTCATCTCGGCGGTCCTGCTTGTCCTAATGTGGGGCAATAGTTATTCGGGAGACGCCTGGAGCGGGATGATCGCTCACGACAATCTCCGCTTGAGCTTCGGACTCGTCTTTCTGATGATCGCCGCAATGACCATACTCGCATCGACGCTGTGGGTCGAGATCGAAGGCGTTCCGACAGGCGAATTTCACGCGCTGCTTTTGTTTGCGACCTTCGGAATGATGATGATGGCGGCGGGCAACGATCTCGTTGTGATCTTCCTTGGGCTTGAGACTTCGTCGATCGCGACATACGTAATGGCGGGTTTACGTAAAGGCGACCTTCGCTCGAATGAAAGTGCGTTGAAGTACTTTGTGCTCGGTTCCTTCGCATCTGCATTTCTGCTCTATGGGATGGCCCTCGTTTACGGAGCGACCGGCACGACGAATATCCCGCTTATCGCAGCAAGCGTCGGTGCGGCGAAGTTCCCTGCCTTGCTCCTTATAGGCAGTGCGATGATGATCGTCGGTTTCGGGTTCAAGGTCGCTCTTGCTCCGTTTCACGTTTGGACGCCGGATGTCTATGAAGGCGCACCGGCACCGATCACGGGCTTTATGGCCGCAGGGCCGAAAGCCGCGGCATTTTCATCGTTCCTGCGCGTATTCGTTCTCGGGTTTCCCCTTGTGGCCGGAGCACAGGCCGCGGGCATTTTGCACGAAACGTGGATCTCACTGCTTGCTGTTCTCGGCATTATCACGATCCTATTCGGCAACGTGGCGGCGATCCTGCAGAACAACATCAAGCGAATGCTCGCCTATTCGTCGATCGCACATGCGGGCTATGCAACGGTTGGCTTTGTCGGCGCAGGTTTGGCGAAGACAGCGGCAGAGCGAAACGAAGCGATCGCTGCCGTCGCTTTTTACCTCTTTGTTTACGCGATCACGAACCTCGGTGCGTTCGCTATCGTCTCTCTGCTTGGCCAACGCAATGACCGCCGGGCCGAGTTCGAAGATTACAACGGAATTGGATTCAAGGCTCCGCTCTTGTCCTTCTCGCTGTCGGTCTTTATGCTCTCGCTTTTGGGGATGCCGCTAACGGCGGGCTTTATCGGCAAGGTTCTGGTCTTTCGGCCCGCGTTGGAATCGGGCAACGTTCTTCTTGTAACGCTCGTTGTTGTCGCCGTGATCGGTTCGGCGATCTCTGCGTACTACTACTTGAGGCTGCTTGTCGTTATGTTCTTCCGCGAGCGTGCGGTCGATTGGACACCGCCAAGAGTTCCCAGCGCGCTCATGACCGCGATCGCCGCGGCCGTTGTGGCCGTCCTCTATTTTGGCCTTTTCAGCGACGGCTTGATACGCAGGTTCTCGAATGCTGCACCTAAGGCCGCAGATGTACGGGCTGAGCGATAAGTGCGCGAATCGGTTGATTCTTTAATAGAGCGCATCCGCGAGGCTCTCGGAGCCGAGTGGCTGCCGGAGCTTTACCGGAAGAAGGTGCGTTCCCAGCGGACGCGGTCATATCTGCTTGATATCCGAGGTGCTGAAAGGGAACCGGAGATCCTCCACACGCTGCTTGGTATTGAGGTGAAGGTCGGCAGGCGTCGGTTTGCATGTCCGGATCTTGCGACAGCCCGCTACATTCGGATCTTCGCCCGCCTCGGCTGCCGGGAATTTGCCGTTCCATACGACATCTCAAAGATCTCACGCATAGCTGACGAGCTTGAGACCAGTTGGCAGCGAACTCTTCTCGTTGCCGCTGAGGTTTCGTCGCGTCGTCCTCCACGTTCAGCGATGCTTATTGGCCGGAAATTGGTGTCGGTCATGCGGGAAGAGATCGAGAGCATCGGCGCCGGCGAACCGATGCCTGCATTTGACACAAGGACGCGCCAGAGGAAAAAATAGTAATCACGCGTTTTCGCAATACATTCTAAAAGTAGATCGACCTTTAACAGATGCCGTTTTTCGATGCAGAGGACGTAGTCCTGCCGGAAAAAATTGAGCTTCGCACTGCCTGCAAATTATGTGACCGCTCGACCGATGTCACGGATGAGGTGGTTTGCACCTTGCGTAGGATCGCACAGCGGGATGAACCCGTGTTCACATGTGCGGCGTTCGTAAGTCTTTACGGCATCCTTAATGATGATATAATCATCTGATGCGCGCAGGCGACCTTTTTTTCGCGCCTGCGGCATGCGTCGCCTTGCGATGTCGTTTGACCGTAAAGTTACTGATTATGCACGATAGCGTAGCAACAGCAGTTGAGTTCGAAGACAGTATTTCTCCATTCTCAAACGCGAACTTTTGCCGGTACGAGCCGGTCCTAAAGCGGATCGATCATGCGAAAGTTCTCATCGTGAACGATCTTCTTCGCTACGCTTCTGACCTTTCTCCGCTCGCATTTACGGATTGGAAAGGCTCTATAGAGTCGAAACTGCGGTTCGAGCGTAAGGTCTCAGGCTTAGCCTGCAATAACATTGCCGAGAATGTAATTCGGCTCGTAAAGAACCCAAAAACGCTCACGGTCCACCTTTCCGAGGTCGAAGCGGCCGCGGACAGATTCCAGCCTGACGCGATCGTGATGAGCGGGACTTTCGCCGACTTTGATTATTACAACGCGAGGCATCTCGGCGATTTTCATAAGTTCATCCGCGAGACCAAGATTCCCGTACTTGCCATCTGCGGGGCTCATCAGCTTGTTGCGGTCTCATTCGGGGCTGAGTTGAAGACCCTCGACGACCTGGAACTTGCTGAAAAGCGAAACGACCGCCTCGTCGAATATCAATACAGGTTCGTGAAGATCGTCGATCCGACGGATCCCATCTTCGCCGGCCATGACGACGGATCTTCGCGGCGTTGGCAGGAATATACGAACAAGGACGATATTATTCGGGTCTGGCAGAATCACGGCGTGCAGGTCGATGGAGTCCCGGCAGGATTTAAGCTGCTCGCAAGCTCATACCTCTGCCGCAATCAGATGATGGTCAAACGAAATGAAGGCCAATTGATCTATTCGGTCCAGTTCCATCTGGAAAAGTCATTCGAAGATTGGTCGAAGAACCCGACGCGTTGGGAGCATGTCAACGAAAGCCGCGACGGCCGCGTCCTATTTGAGAATTTCCTCAAGCTCGCACTCGCGCACAACGCAGCGTAGACAACCGCGCTACCGTAGTATTCAGTTTGGACTAGAAACAATCGCCGGGCACGTTCTCGAGCGTGTTCTTCATCAGCATATCGACCACGGCCTTGAAGTCGCCGCCTGATTCTTCAAATACCTGCAGCTGTTCGTCCGCAGATGTGCCGCGTTCGAGGATGGTATGAACATGCTCGACCTCTTTTCGCGAACCGAGCGGATCGAGAACATCATCCACAAAATCCAGCAGCTCGTGAATGAGGTCCTTTACCGGGACCTCTTTCTGCTTGCCTAGATCGAGCAGTTTACCGTCCAGGCCGTAGCGGATCGCGCGCCACTTGTTCTCGAGGATCAATCGGCGATGATAGATGCGGAAGCCGAGGTTACGGTCGATGAGAAGATGAAGTTTTGCGACAAGAGCCTGAAAGAGCGCGGCAACGGCGATCGTATCATCGACGCGAGTTGGAATGTCGCAAACACGAAATTCGAGCGTCGGAAACTTATAGTGCGGCCGTACATCCCACCAGATCTTCGAGCCGTCTTGAATACAGTTCATCTTTACAAGCAGATCAACATAGCTCTGATACTGTGCGTAAGATTCAAAATGATCCGGGATCTCGGTGCGCGGGAACTTCTTAAAGACCTCGGAACGATAAGATTTGAGGCCGGTATTGTGGCCTAGCCAAAACGGCGATGATGTCGTCAGCGCAAGAATGTGCGGCAGCATATACCGAGCCGCATTCATAATATGGATACGGCGTTCAAGGTCCGGGATCCCGACGTGCACGTGCACACCGAAGATCAGAAGGCTTCGGGCGACCATCTGCAGCTCGTCGATCAAGAGCTTATATCGGTCGCCGTCATAGATCTGCTGCTCGCTCCATTTCGAGAAAGGATGTGTCGATGCCGCAACGATCTCCATTCCTTTCTTCTTCGCAAGCGACGAAATAATGCAGCGGAGCTTTGTGATGTCCTCGCGAGCTTCCTGGATATTCTTGCAGACGCCGGTGCCGACCTCGATCATCGACTGGATCATCTCCGGCTTCACCTTTTCGCCTAGAAGCAAACGGCCTTCGTCGAGAATTTCGGATACGTGCGATCGGAGTTCGCGTGTTTTCGGGTCAACTATCTGAAATTCTTCTTCAATGCCCAGCGTAAATTGATCGAACATTTAATATCCTCGCTTTGCTAGTTTTATGCTTCCAGATCGAGTCGAGACCCCAAAAAAAGAACGTCCTCATCTCCGACATCCTTAAACCGGACTCCGACACCGTGTCCGGGGTCCGTGTAGGCAACGACGCCTTTTAGCCGCAGTTCGCGGCCGTCAAGGGTCAGTGTTACAACGAGCGGCATTCCTGCAGAAAACTCTGCGGTCGTCGTCATATAGAATCCGCCGCTTCCGATGTCGCGCGTATTGGCGATCCCGGTCGCATCGCCGCCTTCAAAACGCACGCCAACGATCAGCTTTTTTCGGTCGTTCTGCCGTCGCTCGGTCGAAAAATGTCCGCCTTCGGAGTCCGATTTCATGATTTCGGGTAAGGATCGATAATGCAACCGCGGATCCTGGCTATATGAACTTGTTTATCGTCTCCATTCTAGCCGAAAACCCGAAAAGTGGAAACTATTTCTTTTCCGCGACAGCTTTAGGCGAACGGGCCGCCTCCAGAAATGCTTCTGCGGCGTGCGATAGCTGTGCATTCCTGCGGTAAATGATGTTCAATTCTCGAGTTAGCTGCAGCTCGCGGATATTTATCTCCGCGAGACGGCCGTTCTCGATCTCGGCCCTTACAGAGAGCCGTGGAACAAGGGCCACACCGACATTTTTCATCACAAGCAGCTTAATGGCCTCAAGCGAAGGCAACTCGACGGAGATCTGCAATTCGACGCGATGCTTCGCGAAGGCCTCGATAACACGTCTGCGATATGGCGAAGGTGCGTTGTGCGCAATAAAGTTCTCATCCGCAACGTCGCTGATAGAGACAGTGCCGCGGCCGGCAAGCGGGTGTTCGGGCGAGACGATCATCACAAGGTCGTCGGTCGCGATCGGTACAGATACAAGCGACGTATCATCCGGCGAGAATGAGATCACGCCCAGTTCGACCTCGCGTGCCGTGATCTGCTTCGGAATGCGACTAGCCACGCCCCTTTGCACCTCGATCTTGATCGTTGGGTGGCGCCGCAGGAACTCCTCGATCACCGGCAACAAAAAGAAGACAGTGTGTTCGTTCGCGCTGATCGTCACCTTCCCGCGACGCAATCCCTTAAGCTCGCGAATGGCATTCTTTGCATTTGCGCGCAGCGACAGCATCGCTTCCGCGTGTTCCAGGAGAACTTCGCCGGCATAGGTCAAAGTGCCGTCCTTGGACGAGCGGTCAAAAAGCTTCTCTCCGACATCGTCCTCGAGCCGACGTATCGCCTGGCTGATCGCCGGCTGCGTACGGTCCAAGGCCTCGGCCGCTCGCGAAAAACTCTTTTCTCGGGCCACGGTTACTAAAACTTCAAGTTGGTTTATATCCATAACAACCTCACGCAGAACAGTGAACTCGCCGACCTTACGACTAATAACTATATTACAATATATTATGGAAAATGGCGAAGCATAACGTTGACTTTCATTTTCTGCGTCGATAAGATTTGCGCTTTAACGAATGCTCCAATCCATTTCGGAGGCAAATTTTATTTACGGAGAAGGTGTATGACCCAAGAAAAGATACGGATCTTCGACACGACATTGCGGGATGGCGAACAATCGCCCGGCTGCTCGATGCATCTTGATGAGAAGATCAAGATGGCTCGTCAGCTCGAACAGCTCGGCGTTGATATCATCGAAGCTGGTTTCCCGATCGCATCCGAAGGCGATTTCAATGCAGTGCGTGCAGTATCGGCGGAATGTCAAAATGCCACGATCGCGGCTCTTTGCCGAACCGTCGAAGGTGACATCTATCGTGCGGCCGAGGCGCTAAAGGGAGCACGACATTCGCGAATCCATACATTCGTCGCCACATCCGACATTCACTTGGAGTATAAGCTCAAGAAAACTCGTGCCGAAGTTCTTGCGATGACGCGCAACGCGGTTCGGACCGCAAAAGGATTGGCGGATGAGGTGGAATTTTCGGCTGAAGATGCGACCCGCAGCGATGTGGATTTTCTTTGCGAGATATTTGGCGTCGCGGTCGAAGAAGGTGCGACTACGATCAATGTCCCGGACACGGTCGGCTATACTCTACCGACGGAATATGGCGGCCTGATCCGCACGGTCAAAGAACGCGTTGTCGGTGATCGCGATGTTACGATCAGCGTCCATTGTCATAACGATCTTGGGCTTGCTGTCGCAAACAGCCTTGCCGCCGTCGAAGCCGGCGCTCGGCAGGTCGAATGTACGATCAACGGCATCGGCGAACGTGCAGGGAATGCCTCGTTGGAAGAGTTCGTTATGGCGTGTGTCGTACGTGCCGATAGGATGCCGTTCGCAAATAACATCGATACGACCGAGATCTACCGCACGAGCTCGCTGCTTACGTCGATCATCAGCTTCGGTGTCCAGCCGAACAAAGCGATCGTCGGGCGCAATGCCTTTGCACACGAAGCCGGAATTCACCAGCACGGCGTGTTGAGCAATCCGCTGTGTTACGAAATAATGACCCCTGAGTCGGTCGGCATTATGAAGAACGACATCGTGCTCGGTAAGCATTCCGGTCGGCACGCATTGACCGCGCGTTACGAGGAACTCGGGTTTACGTTCGGCCAAGATGAGATCGCGGACATTTACACGCGCTTTGTCGCACTAGCCGACAAGAAGAAGAATATTTACGAGCAGGACCTGATCGCGATAGTGAACGAAAGGCCGCAGGCCCAACTCTATGCAGCGTAAGGTTAAAGGTTTATGAAGATCACAGTTTTGCCCGGTGACGGCATCGGGCCCGAAGTAACAAGCGAGGCGATCGCCGTTTTGACCGAGGCCGCCTCGGCGTTCGCTATCGATATCGAGATAGAAGAACATCTCATCGGCGGGATCGCCATCCGGGAAAAGGGCTCGCCGTTTCCCGAAGAGACTCGGAAGGCGTGCGTTGCAAGCGATGCGGTGTTTCTCGGCGCGGTTGGAACACCTGAGTATGATCATTTGCCGCCGGAGCAGCGGCCTGAAGCGGGTCTTCTCCAACTGCGCAAGGCTCTGGGCGGCTTCGCAAATCTCCGCCCTTCAAAGGCGATACCGGCATTGATCGATTCATCGCCGCTTAGGCGCGAGATCTTTTCCGGAACCGATCTGCTGATCGTCCGCGAACTTCTCGGCGGCCTGTATTTCGGCGAACCGCGGGGATTCGAAGAAGACCGCTCGGCGGGCTACAACACGATGCGTTATTCGGTCGAAGAGATCGAACGCGTCGCCCGTGTAGCGTTCGATTCCGCCCGTGTTCGCAGCAAGAAAGTTACTTCCGTGGATAAGGCAAATGTACTCGAAACCTCGCAGGTCTGGCGCGAGACCGTGACGAGAGTTGCAGCCGAATATCCTGACGTCCAACTCGAACATCTATTTGTCGATGCCTGTGCGATGCACCTTGTTACGGCACCAACCCAGTTCGATGTGATCCTGACCGAAAACCTATTCGGCGATATTCTCTCTGACGAAGCGGCCGTGTTGACCGGGTCGCTCGGGATGCTCGCCTCTGCAACGATCGGTTCGGAGATCGGGCTTTTCGAACCTGTACACGGCTCGGCACCGCAGATCGCTGGACAGAACCTTGCAAATCCGCTCGGGACCATAGCATCCGCAGCGATGCTTCTACGCTATTCGGCAAAAAGCGAAGCCGCGGCATTGGCCATCGAGGATGCGATCGAGAGTGTTCTTGAAGAAGGTTACAGAACTGCGGACCTCGCATCCCAAGGGACCGAGAAGCTCGTTTCGACATCCGAAATGGGCCGCCTCGTCCGCGAGCGAGCTGTCGCAAATGCAAAGGGGAAGATCGCCTCACACGCTGCTTAGTAAGATGGGAACGCTTTACGACAAGATCTGGGATTCTCATATTGTTTATGAAGAAGCTGACAAACCCGCGCTTCTCTATATCGACCTGCACCTCATACACGAAGTGACATCGCCGCAAGCTTTTGAAGGTTTGCGTATGAATGGGCGAAAGGTGCGGCGGCCCGATCTTACGTTCGCGACCGTCGATCACGCCATTCCTACGAGGAACAGGAACCTTCCTTTCAAGGACGAGATCGCAGCGCAGCAGGTCGAAACGCTGCGGAAGAATACACGCGACTTCGGCGTCAAATTCTATGATCTTGACGCCATTCAGCAAGGCATTATTCACGTTTTCGGTCCAGAACAGGGCCTGACGCAGCCGGGGATGACGATCGTCTGCGGGGACTCGCATACGTCCACGCACGGGGCATTCGGTGCGTTGGCGTTCGGTATTGGAACCAGCGAGGTCGAACACGTTCTGGCTACGCAGACGCTTCCGCAAAAGAAAGCAAAGAATCTACAGATCAGGGTCGAGGGCGAGCTGCAGTTCGGCGTAACGGCAAAGGATCTGATCCTCGCGATCATCAACCGCATCGGCACGGATGGCGGCAACGGCTCCGTCATCGAATACACGGGCTCGACGATTCGCGGCCTTTCGATGGAAGGGCGAATGACCGTCTGCAATATGAGCATCGAGGCCGGTGCGAAAGCGGGCTTGATCGCACCGGACGAAAAGACGTTCGAATACTTGAGGGGCAGAACATATTCGCCGCAAGATGCTCGCTGGCAGCAGGCGATAGAGGCTTGGTCGACGCTTCCGACCGACGAAGGTGCAGCGTACGACCGAACGGTGGAATTCGACGCCGCGGAGATAGAGCCTTTTGTTACGTGGGGAACCTCTCCCGGGATGTCGGCGCCCGTGAGTAAGAGCGTTCCTGACGGGCCGGAGAGTTCAGACAAGAATAGTCGGAGTTCCTTTGAGCGAGCTCTCGAGTATATGGGCCTTGAACCATCGCAAAAGATCGAGAATATTAAGATCGACCGGGCGTTCATCGGCTCTTGCACGAATTCACGTATCGAAGATCTCCGAGAGGCGGCCAAGGTCGCAAAAGGCTATTCCGTCAGCGATAAGGTCAACGCGATGGTCGTCCCCGGCTCGATGCTTGTCAAACAGCAGGCTGAGAAAGAAGGCCTCGCAGAGATCTTTGTAAATGCCGGTTTTGAATGGCGAGATGCGGGCTGCTCGATGTGTCTCGCGATGAACGACGATATTCTGGCCGAGGGTGAACGCTGCGCCTCGACGAGCAATCGGAACTTCGAAGGCCGACAAGGCCGCGGCGGCCGAACACATCTAGTCAGCCCTGCAATGGCGGCCGCAGCCGCGATCGCGGGACATTTTGTAGATGTGCGGGAGTGGAGGTTCAACGACTAACTAGCTTCCAATGGAAAGATTTATCACACATACCGGCACGGCCGCTCCGCTTTATCGGCCAAATATCGACACAGACCAGATCATCCCGAAGCAGTTCCTNNACGACTGGCGCTATCGCTCGGACGGCGAACCGATATTGGATTTCGTGCTGAACGATCCGCGATATTCTGACGCTTCGATCCTTGTTGCAGGTCCGAATTTCGGTTGCGGCAGCTCACGTGAGCATGCTCCTTGGAGTTTGCTCGATCACGGCTTTCGTGCGGTGATCGCACCGAGTTTTGCCGACATTTTCCACAACAACAGCCTAAAGAACGGCCTGCTTCCGGTCACCCTGCCTGAAGCGACGGTCGCGGGCCTGATAAGGCTTGCAGAGACGGACCCGGCCTTCGAACTTACGGTCGATCTTGAGAGCCAGGAGGTGAGGTCCAAGGATCATCTTTTTGGCTCCTTTGAGATTGACGCCTTCCGTAAACACTGTATTTTGAATGCTTTAGACGATATTGCCCTCACGCTTGAGCACGTAGATCGTATCGATCATTACGAAAATNNGACCGCGCTACTCCTTCCTGTCAAACTAAGTAAAACTCGGCCTCTACGGGCCTTCCTGTTTGCTTTTTGGTACCCGGCAAGCTAACATTAAGCCTGTTAAAATGGGGATTTGTTCACCTCGATCCTCCGGCTTTTTGGGTAATAATTTTAATAAAATCTGATTATTTTGACGGTCTATGGGCTTTTCTACAATTGCAATACACGCAGGCAACGAGCCTGATATTGCTACGGGTGCCGTCAGCGTTCCGATCTACCAGACATCAACGTTCGCACAGGAATCTCTTGGTGTTAATAAAGGTTACGAATACGCGCGCACCAAGAATCCGACGCGAACGGCACTCGAGCGGAATATTGCAGCACTTGAAGGTGCCAAGCACGGATTTGCATTTGCCTCCGGAATGGCCGCGATCGACACGACTTTGAGGCTCTTAAAGAGCGGCGATCACGTAATTCTTGGCGACAATACGTACGGCGGGACATTTCGTCTTTTCGACCGCATTTTGTCGAATTACGGCATCGAGTTCGACCTTGTCAACACGTCGGATGCGGCAAATCTCGAGCCGGCTTTCAAACCGAACACTAAGATGGTCTTCGTCGAGACACCGACAAATCCTGTGATGACGGTCACGGACCTTGCCGCTGTCTCGAATATCGCCCATGCTCACGGTGCAAAGGTCGTTTGCGACAACACGTTCCTTTCGCCGTATTTTCAGCGTCCGATCGAACTTGGCGTCGATATCGTCGTGCACTCGACGACCAAGTATCTGAACGGCCACTCAGACAGTGTTGGCGGCTTTGTCGCGTTGAATGACGACAAGGACGCCGAATGGATCGGATTCGTCCAGAATAGTGCAGGAGCGATACTTTCACCGTTCGATTCTTTCCTTGTCCTTCGGGGCACGAAAACGCTTGCGGTCCGGATGGAGGCTCACGACAAGAACGGGCGGACGGTCGCAAACTTCCTTGAGGAACACCCGCGAGTTCAGAAGGTGCATTATCCGGGTCTTACGTCGCATCCGCAGCATGAGATCGCAAAACGCCAGCAAAGCGGGTTCGGGGGAATGGTTTCTTTTGAGACGGGCTCGCTCGATAACGCAAAAAAAGTTGCGAGTTCCGTCAAACTATGTACTCTCGGCGAAAGTCTCGGCGGCGTCGAAAGCTTGATGTGTCATCCGGCGTCGATGACCCACGCATCGGTTCCTGCAGAACGCCGGGCAGCTCTCGGCATCACGGACGGCCTTTTGCGTATGTCGGTGGGTATTGAAGATATCGAAGACATCCTGAGCGATCTCGATCAGGCATTGTAGCTGACAAATTATGTTCATTGTTGAGGTTCATGCGACATCGCATATTGGGCGCGTCCGCAAGGGCAATGAGGACAACTACCTTGTCCTCTCGGTGTCTGATACCAAGCGCTGGACCGGTTCCCAGGATGGCGGCGAATTCGTCATCGAATCGCAGAAACTTACCGTTGATGACAACGGCGTTGTCGTCGCTGTATCAGATGGCATGGGCGGTGCGCTCGCCGGTGAGGTCGCAAGCACCATGGCGGTGGAGACCGTTAGCGAACGGATACTCGAAGACGACTCCGACAAGACGCTGACGCCCGAGGAACATGATTACTTCCTGATCTCTAAACTATACAACGCCACAGTTTACGCAAATTATCTCATCCACAACCAAGGCCGGACCGACCCGCAATATCAGGGAATGGGAGCGACATTCACGGGCATTGCCGTTTCGCCAAAATTTGCGGACGTTATTCAGGTCGGTGACAGCCGGGCATATCTGGTTCGCAACGGCAAGATCTATCAGGTCACTAAGGATCAATCGCTCGTCCAGCAGCTTATCGACACTAAGCAGATATCTCCCGAGGAGGCAGAATCACACAACCTTAAGAACGTGATCCTGCAGGCGCTAGGCGCTCAAAGCGATATTTACCCCATCTCCGCACGCATCGAACCGCATCGCAACGATGTATTTTTGATCTGCAGCGATGGTTTGTCGAACAAGGTCTCGGCGGCGAATATGCAGCGGATCGTCGAGGAAAATATCGATTCGCTCGAGCAAGCTTGTGCTGAATTGATCCGTGAGGCGAATAGTAACGGCGGTGAAGACAACATTACCGTCATTCTGTCGAAATTTACGGGTGACAATCTTCCCGATCCTATGGGTGACGACCTGAAGTTGGAACTTCTCGACCTTGGCGGCATCCACGACACTGCGGATCAAGAAGATATGGAAGACACGGCCGAGATCGTCTAACCTTCACGCCAATCCGGAAGAGCATCCGTCTTTCGTCTAACGTAGAGGGAAGAGCCTCGAACTTCGACGACCTCGACCTTTTCACCTTCTCTTAACAAGGTTTCGTCGTCTATAGGAAACGCCGTCCACGTAGAGCCAAAGACCTTCACCGCCGCCTCATTCAGCGGACCGTTGCTCATTCCTACGACCGTTCCGATCTGGCCGGGAAGCGAGTCCATGCCGGTCTTTACGAAATCCTTATCTCCGTGCGAAAAATAATCGGCAAAGATCCGTCGCGACATTACGACCATCACCACCGACGAAAAGAGAAACAAGAGCACCTGTACGAGGAACGGGGCACCAAAGAAAGCGGCTATTGCGGCTGCAAGAGCGCCTAGGCCGAACCAGAAAAGTACGAACCCAAGCGTGAAGATCTCAGCGACGATAAATGCCGCTCCGACCAGCACCCACAAAAGCCAAACGAAACTTTCCATCTTTTCCTTAGTAACTCCTTTTTGAAAGGATAGCATTGCCTGTCCGAATAGGACGACGTCTGCTAGGCAGATGTTCGCAAAAGCGAAATAATTTCGATAAAATTCAGCTTATAGTTGGGCTTGTTGAGGGAAAATAAGCCAATTATTATGTAAAAAATGCCGCTTTCAACGATCGAAGAGGCTGTCGAGGACATTCGCGACGGCAAAATGATCATCATTGTCGATGATGAGGACCGCGAGAACGAGGGCGANNGACGGCACGATGGCGCGGATGCCTGACCTTGAGGTTTTTGCGGAAAAGCACGAGATGAAGATCGTCTCCGTGGCCGACCTTGTCCGCTACCGCATTGCGAAAGAGAGCCTTGTCAGCCGCATCATCGAGACAGATCTGCCGACTGAGGACGGCCTTTGGCACGTCGTGGTCTTTGAGAACGTGATGAACGGCGAGACGCACATTGCCTTCGTGCTTGGAGACGTTTCCGATGCAACGGAGCCGCCGCTCGTTCGCGTCCAAACGGAGAACGTAACGTTCGCGATGTTCGGTTCACACTTAGGCGAGGCTTCGGCCGCGATGCGGTCTTCGATAAAGGCGATCACGGACGAGGGACGCGGTGTCATTCTTTATTTACGTCAGCGAGAGAACAATCTTGACCTCGTAAATCAGCTAAAAACATACAAGCTGATGCAGGAGGATGGCGTCGATTTCTCTGCCGCCAGGGCAATGACCGGTTACGGAAAGACGCATGATTATGGGGTCGGGGCACAGATACTGAAGGACCTGGGGTTGAAACGGTTCCGTCTGCTTTCGAAGAATCCGCCGCCGCGATCCGTTGTGGAGGCATTTGACCTGGAGATCGTCGAAACCGTAAAGGTCTGAAGTTTTCTAATTTCTAAATGGACGAAGAGCTAGAAAGATCGATGCCGCCGGATGATCCGGAACCTGCTCCGGCACGGCGTCCATTCTTCACGCGTCGAAGACTGCTTTTTGCTGTCGGGATCACGGCGGCCGCGGCAATTGTGATTTCCGTAGCGGCAACGGTGATGTACCGCACCGGAGTTTTTGATTCTTACGTCAGGAACCAATTTATTTCAAAGTTGGCAGAGATCGGCATCACATTCTCTGCGGAGAATGTCCACCTTTCCGTCTCACCCCTAACTTTTGAACTTCAGAACGCCACATTCAATAACGCGGCGACCGGCGAGAAGATAATGTTCATTCGAGAGGCAAAGCTTGGGCTTACGGTCCTCGATCTACTTTCCTGGAGCACGAGCCGCGACATACGCATCGACACCACCGACATAAAGGGCGGCGAATTGTGGATAACATTTGACAAGGATGGTCACTCCAATTTCTCCGGGTTGAAGCTTGTCGAGGACCAGAAAGGTTCCGCCGTAAATTTCCGCTATGAATCGGTCGTTGTTTCGCTAAAGGACTCGGTCGTGCATTTTGGCGACCTTTCCCGAAATATTTCTGCCGAAGCGAATGAACTTTCGGTCGCACTTACGCCTGAGAAGATGGATGGTTCGAGCGATACTCCGCGATTCAGCTTCGATATCAATTCGCGAAATTCCAGCTTTGGCTACGGCGAAGGCCGCGTCGAAAAAGTATCGATACTCGCGAAAGGTGTCGCTGACGAAAAGCACGCTGAGGTCACAGATCTTCAGGTCTCATCGCCGATCGGCGACACGTCGATTTCAGGTACGATCACCGACTGGGCGAACCCAAGATACGATCTCAACGCTGAATCTTCGCTCGATCTAACGCAGCTTTCGCAGATATTTTCGACCGGAACGGCCCTTCGCGGGGTAGGCAATTTCAAAGGCAAGATCACGGGCGAGGGCGAGAAGTATCGCGTCGAAGGTACGGCAGCTTCCGAGGCCTTTCGGGCGGCGGGGGTTTATCTGAAGGGAGCGAATATCGCGGCGACGGTCGAAGGTGCGAACTCGAATTACACCGCAAATGGAACGGCGATCGCAGAAATGCTGACGTTCGACGACTTCCGCATCGACTTTCTCAAGCTCGCCGGAAATGTTCGCGGCACCGGAACGGACTTTCGCTGGGTCGGAGAGCTGCAGGCGATCGCCGCCAATACGCCGTCAATGACTATCGGCAAGCTTTTTCTTGCGGACGCCGTCGCGGAATATCGTGACAAGCAGCTCGCTGCATCGTCTCCTGACGGCCGCGCGCAGCGTTTTGCGATCGGTGATACGGAGTTCGAGGATCTTCGGGCACGAAACTTAAAGATCGGCTACACCGACGGCAGTGTTACGGTCAGTTCGAATGCTGCGACCACTGCAAAATTCTCTACGGAAGATTTTTCGATCGGCGGAGTGAAAGGCGGTGCCGTCGATGTGCGTCATCGCAAAGGCCAAACAGATGTCACCGTTAACGATGTTCGGGCTTCGGATGCAACGCTCGGCGACGCAAAGGTCAAGAATCTTACGGCGAAAAGGTTCGAGCTTGCGGACGTGCCGTCCGAAACGCGCGTCAAACTGCAAAACGTCCGCGGCGGAGACGTCGAACTCAACGGAACGCACATCACAGGTCTTGAATCGCCGCTTCTTGAGACAAGGACCGCGGATGGCACGACCGTTATCTATTCCGATACGACGCGCATCGCAAAGCTCGATAACGATGCAGCGACGCTCGGCAGCCTCAACGTCGCAGGTGTCCGCTTGACCATTAGGCAGGGACGGGTCGAAGGGCGTTCGCAGGATATCGATGCCGGCAGCGTTACGCTCAAGAACAGCGAAGCGCTTGCTAACGGCGGAAATGTGGAAGACGTGAAACTCGCCCGTCCGGTCTTTGTTCTCGAACCGTCAGGCCGATATCGAGCTTCGGCGGATATGAGCATAGGCGGCGGAATGCTTGGCAGCATCGCTCTAGGAAATGGTTCGGCAAAGGTAGTCGTAACGAATGATCGTGCAGAACTCACCGACCTGCACGCTTCCGTGATGAACGGCAGCCTCGACGGGAAAGTTTCGATCGCTCTTAATAAGACAGACGCTTCGACGATTGACGCGAACTTTACGGATCTCGACCTTTCGAAACTTGCGGCCATCCAGAGCGGACGTGTGATCGCCCTCAACGGAAGCACGAACGGCAACGCGCATTTGACCTTTCCGGGAACAAGTTTTCGACTCGCTAGCGGCACTTTACAGGCGACGATCGCGGCAACCGCGGGAGCGGATCAGAAGGACGAGCTCCCGATCAGCGGACGTATCGATGTTGCGGCGACTAACGGACTGTTTCGGATAAACGAAGCGAACCTAAGCACGGACAAAAGCAAACTCGCGGCGACCGGACAATTCGATCTTGCAGCGGATAACTCGGATCTTGCTGTCAATCTCACCTCAACGGATGCTTCCGAGATCACAAAGCTGATCCGCGTGACCGGTGCGTTGCCCGCACTCGAAAGACAGCTCGATGATATGCAGGCCGAGATCGGCGGCAGCCTTGCCTTTGACGGAAAGCTGACGGGAGATCTATTCGATCCTGATGTGAATGGCAAGGCGTCTATCGGTGTCGTTGCCCTTCGTGGACGGCAACTCGGAAGCGTTGCATCAGATCTGATCGTATCGACCGACGGCTTCAAGTTGGAGAACGGAAAGCTGGTCGAGAACGGAGGCGGGGTTGCGAATTTCGACGTTACCATCCCGTCGTACGGCAGTAACAACACGCGGGTCAATGCCACGTTGACTAACATCAATGCCGGGAACCTTCTTGCTGCGTTGCCGATCGAACTGCCCGAGCGGATAAAAGATCTAACCGGGAACACCTCCGGCAAGGTCAACATCGACGGCCTGCCAAACGCCGCAACCGGAAATATCGATCTTTCTGCCGATAACGGACTTGTTGCCGGACAGAATTTTGATTCGCTGAAGGCGAAGGCCGTGTTCGCGGGAACTCAGATCGAGGTGCAGAATGTCGAGATGAATATCGGAAGCGGCCGTCTAACTGCCGAGGGCAATTATGACCGCGGCTCAAAGGATTTTGACGCGAACATTACGGGCAAGGCCATTCCCGTTCCGCTTATCCTGGCCTTCCTTCCGCCCAATGAATCGATCCCGACGATCGGCGGCAGTGCGGATGTTTCGCTCGTCGCGAACGGTAACGCAGATCGGTTCGCCACCATAAATGTGACAGGAACGGGCATCGCGAGCGATGTTATGGTTGGCGGGAACAGCATCGGGAACGTGAACTTTGACGCAAAGACCGTCAACGGACAACTGACCGCGGATCTTACTGCCGATTTCAGCGGTCATCCGCAGTCTTTGAACGCAACGCTCAACCTCAATGACGAAGACCTTCCGCTACAGGCTTCGACGGAGTTTCGAGATAATCCGCTCGAACCGTTTCTCGCCTTTATTCCGAAGCTTCGCGATTTTGGTATTTCAGGCACAGCTCGCGGGCGAGTGGATTTTGGCGGGAAATTGAATCCGCTTCGACCCGACGGCACTCGCGCGATCAGCGCCGACGATCTTTCCGGCACAGCACGTTTCGATGCTCTTTCGCTTCAGATCCAGGACACGCCGCTGAATGCGGCAGAGCCGATCGTCGCAAAATTGAGTGCTAAAGCGATCACCTTTGAGAGCGCACATTTTACCGGTGCGGGTTCCGATATTCGCATCACGGGAACAAAGGCTCTTGCCGACACTGTAGAGAACAGACTCTCGGTCGAGGGCAAGATGAATCTTGCCCTCTTGAATCTCGCGACGAAGGATATGTTCTTTGCCGGAAATGCCGACGTGTCGGTCCGCCTTGTCGGGCTCAATCCGCAGGCGAATCTGACCGGCTCGCTTGCGACCGAGAATGCGGCCGTCGCAACCTTTGTCGGCAACGACCGCTTAACGTTCAGTAGGGTCAAGACACGTGTTATCTTTACGTCCGACCAGGCGGAGATCGAGGAGGCATCGGGTTATCTGGGCGGCGGGAAATTTACCGCGACCGGCGGTGCTCTGCTCGACGGGTTGTCGATCCGAAATTTCAGATCGACCCTCAATGGCGAGAATATTACGGTGCCGTTTCCGGAGGATTTTTTAACGACGGGCGACGCACGTCTTGAGATCTCGGGCATCCGCCGAACACGGACGGACCCGCTGCAGACGACCATCTCGGGCCGCGTCTATGCAAGCCGCAGCCTCTATACGAAAGATATCGATCTTGCGAACATTATTGGCGGGCGGCGCTCCCGTGCATTGTCCGCCGGAACGAGTTCGATGACGGCACCCCGTTTTGACCTCGTGATCGAGGGCCGTAATGCATTGGTCGTTCGCAACAATATCGCCGATCTCACTGCGTCAGTTTCCTTGAATCTGACCGGCGATGCGGACAATCCGATCCTATCGGGCCGCATCGTCGCAAATGGCGGGACGCTTCTTTACCGCCGCGATCGTTATGAGATCCAACGCGGCGTGCTTGAATTTCCGCCTGATACCTTTATCGATCCTGTAGTGAACTTGCAGGCCGAATCGGATATCAATGGTTACCAGATCTTCGTTTCGTTGAACGGACCGCTTAACGATACTGAGCAGGTTACGGCTTCCGTGCGTTCGAGCCCGGCATTGCCGCAGGCCGACATCGTGTCGCTTATCACGACCGGTTCGCTAACGAATGCCGCCGGCGGCATTCCGACGCTTGCGCAGACCGGCATAAGGACGGCCGCTGAGATCTTGACCGATGCGGTCATCAACAATCCGGCAAGACGAGCGACCGATAAGCTTTTTGGCTTGAATGTCTTTGAGATCGACCCGATCCTGGCCGGCGAACAATTGAATCCCGGTGCACGCCTGACGGTTGGGCGACAAATAAACAACAACCTGCGAGTTACCTACGCAACGAACCTCTCGCAGGATCAGAATCAGCTGCTAGCGTTTGAATATCGCGTATCGAACAAACTCTCGTTCGTTGCTCAATATGAACAGCGTTCGCTGACGAACGTAACGCGGAACAGAGATAATTTTAGCTTTGAGATAAGGTTTAAGAGACGGTTTTAGAACACTTTTTTTGAGAAGATCGCTTAGTGCAAGAGAATATTCTTTAGCGCGCGTATTGGCCGCGGCGATCTTTTGCGCGTGCATCCTTAGCGGTGCTGCCAAGGCACAGTCTTCTCAGTTCGAAGGCAGGACGATCGGCGAGGTCAAGGTCGTGGTCGATCCGCCATATGGCAACGGCGTCGAGGACGACATTATGCCCCTCGTCGCGAACATGGGCGGAAAAAAGTATACCTCCATCCGCGTACACGACAACATCCTCCAGATATACAACAACCGGGCGGTCGTTTCGGTCGAAGTGATTGCCAGATCGCGGGGCGATCTCGTTGACCTGGAATTTCGCGTAAAGCGAAAGGCGGTCCTCAACAAAGTGTTGATCGATATCAAGTCCGTCGAGGGCGACGACAACCGCATCACCGAGCAGGAACTTCTCTTCAAGCTGAACATTTTGTCGTCCGGGACAGCGATCACCGACCAGATCCTCCGCAACAATGCCGACATCATCCTGGATTATTTGCGCGATCAGGGCTATTACAAGGCCGAGATCGCCTTCGAACAACAAAAGGTCGCGGGAATCGATGAGGTGAATGTCCTTTTTCATGTGACCTTGAACGAACAGGCAAAGGTCGAAAAATTTTCTATCGGCATCGACGGACTCGCAGAACCGATCGACCAAAAAGAACTTTCGCTAAAACCGAATGAGAACTTCTCGCGAGATCGTCTTCGCAAGGATGTCGAAAAGGTTCGTTCTGTGCTCCGTGAGGGCGATTTTATCGCCCCTCGGCTCAATGAACCCCGGGTCGTTTACGATCCGGACCTGAACAAGGTCGAGATCGAACTCACCGGCTCCAAAGGCCCGCGGGTGAAGATCGCCATCGATCCGGAGACGGACAAACCGAGCTCCAGGACGCTGAACAAAATACTGCCTATCAAACGCGAAGGTACCCTTGATTTTGCCGCGATCGTCGAAGGGGAGCGACGGCTCGAGAACTATTATCAGGAACACGGCTATTTTTTTGTAGATGTAACGCCCGTGTGCTCGGTCGAACCTGTGATCGTCGAAGGTGACGGGTCAACTCTCTCCAACGGCACCGAATTCGTGTGCTCGGCCCTTGCGACCAACGAATTGTTGGGCCGCGAGATCGAGATCAAATATAACGTCGCACTCAGCCGCAAACTTCGCCTAAGTTCTATCCGCATTCGCGGCACCGACAAGCTTTCTTACGAGGCAGTGAGCTCCGTTCTAAATTCGCTGGAAGCGAATATTCTCGGCATCATTCCGCTCTTCGGATACGGCCGCGGCGTTACCAGTGCCGACACGCTGGAACAAGACGCTTCGACGATCCGTTCGCTGATGAATGAGCTTGGATATCGCGATGCGACCGTAAGCGTTCGGCAAGGTGTATCGCCGAACAGCGACGACCTGATCATCACGTTTCAGGTCGATGAAGGGCCGCCGACGGTCGTTGATGAGGTAACGATCTCGGGGAACGCCGCTATCCCGACCGAAGAGTTGAAGAAGCAGTTGCCGAAGCTTGTCGGCAGGAACTATTCTCGTGCGCGCGTGCGGAATGCAGTCCGTGCGCTCCAGGCATATTACGCCGACAAGGGTTATTATGATGCCCGCGTAGTGTCTTCGATCGTCGAGCCCGCAACACCTGCTTCGGAAGACGTCGAGAAGATCAAGGTCGAGTTTCAGGTCGAGAAGGAGGGGTATCCGGTCACGATAGGGCGCCTACTGGTCACCGGCAACCAAAAGACGAAAGTGTCGGCGATACGGCGTGCCATTGCCCTTGAGCCGGGGAAATTGCTTAAGGCCGCGGACATCTACGCCAGCGAGCAGAGCCTTTTCGGCACGGACGCCTTTGACACGGTCAACGTCAAACTCCAGCGTGCCGGACGCAATACTGACGGGCGAACCACTGACGTGATCGTAAATGTCAGCGAGGCTCCGCCGCGTGTGCTTGGCTATGGCGGCGGATTTTCGACCGATCTCGGCGTCAACGGTTTTTTCGATATCCGTCACGTCAACCTTTTCGGAAGACTGTGGCAGGGCGGAGCTCGGCTGCGGATGAGCCGACGGCAGCAGCTCGTCCAACTTGATTTCGTCCACCCGCGATTTCTCCACGATCGCGACGGACGGTTCAGTCCGCTCACTATCACCGCACAATATCAGCGCGACTCGACGGTAACGCGATTCTTCCGCTCAGCGTTCGATAAGGGCACGTTCGGTATCGTTCAGCGGCTTGACGCGAACGGCGATCCGATCGACGAATTCGGTAACGCGGCCGGCAGCCCGACGCTCAATCGGCTTACGCTTACTGCCGAAACGAGCAGGACTCTCAGCATCAAGAATCGAAGCCTGATCTTTGCCCGATTCAAGTTCGAGGATGTGCGCCTGATGAATTTCGAGAGTCTGCTGGTGAATGATCTTCTCCGGCCCGATTCGCGCATCCGCACCTCCGGATTCTCCTTCACATATGTCCGTGATACTCGTAAGAACTGTCAGATCAAATACTCGCTTCTTGAGACGATAGCAAAGGGCGAGCCGGGCGACCGCTGCCGCTATAATGCGAGCGATCCTACCAACGGAAGCTACATAACGGCGCAATACGACATTTCCACGCCCGTACTCGGAGCGAACGTCGGTTTTCACAAATTCCAGGCGAGCTACAACTTCTACTATTCGATCCCGAAGATCCGGCGGATGACGATCGCTGCCCGAGCGATTATCGGGCTCGCACATGTTTTTTCGAACGGAAACCGCTTCTCGAACTCACAGTTTCCGGGCCTCGATGGAATCTTGCCGATCAGCGAGCGCTTCTTTGCGGGCGGTTCGACCACCCTGAGAGGCTTCGATTTCGAGGAGGCCGGGCCGCGTGCCGTAATAGTTCCGCAAGGCACGTTCAGGAACAGCAAGGGCGAACAGGTCTATCTTGACCCATTCACGCTGCCCATTGGCGGAAATGGCCTTGCCGTCGTCAATATCGAGGCACGTATTCCGCTTTCAAAGACGCTGCGGGCCGTGCCGTTCTATGACGGCGGAAATGTTTTCAGACGCGTCGGCGATATTTTTAACCCGCCGAAGACAATCGGAACGACCGCGTTCGAGGCGAATCTTCGTGCACTGTGGACCAACACGATCGGCCTCGGCCTGCGTCTGAAAACACCGATAGGCGGCGAGTTCGGCGTCGATTACGGCTACCTGCTTAATCCTCCGCGATTCCGCATACCGCAAACGGTCGGCCCCGATGCCTACTATCGTCTGCATCAGGGCCAACTCCATTTCAGGTTTTCACAAGCCTTTTAGTTCACAGAATCGATCAGGACGGCCGATTCATCAAGTTCGACGATCAAACCGCCGGGTGATGCCGTCGGCATTCGCGAAAGCGCGGACTGAAGATCGTCAAATTCGGGAGCCTGCGTTTCACGCATCAGGTCGTAATTCTTCCTGTCGCTCTTTCGGCGATACATCGCACGATCAGCGGCAACGACCAGTTGATCCAGCGACTCACCCTTCTCAGGGAATGCCGCTGCACCGGCGCTTACGCCGACCGATGCGGATCCGCTGCCGTTTACAGCGAGCCTAAAGGAGCGGACGGCATTTTCGATACGTTCACAGAGCTCGGCGACCTCGGCATCGGCCATATCAGGGACCAGTGCGATGAATTCATCACCGCCGTAGCGCGCAAGGAAGTCATAGTCTCGCAGCTGAGAATAGATCACCTCACCGACCTCGCGAAGCATCTGGTCGCCGGCCTTGTGGCCAAAAGTGTCGTTCACGCCCTTGAAGCCGTCAAGATCGAGCATTATCAACTGGAAGTTCGAATTGCTTCGGTCAGCTCGTGCCACTTCACGCTCGAACTGCATCTGCAGGCTTCGGGCATTCGGCAGGCCGGTCATCGTATCGGTAAGTGCATGAGCACGAGTGCGAGCATGGATCTGCAGCTTCTCGATCGCCCTCGCGGCAATGTCAGCTATCGTCGTCAGGACCCGTATATGCTCATCATCGTACTCGCCGATCGACGACGTATAGATCGATACGGCTCCGACAAGCCCGCTCTCCGAGATAAGCGGCACGCTGGCCATCGTTCGATATTCCTGGACAAGGTCGAACTGCGAGATCGAGAAATCAAGGTCAGGATTGACGTTGACGACCGGCTCAAGGTTCTTCAAGACAATGCCCGTGGCACCTTCACCCACGTGGACGCGTTTCGAGAGGAAAATGTCGGCATTCTGCCCGCTAACCTCGGCTACGGACGCAAACTCGTTACCCTCGTGCAGCAGATAGACCGCACAAGTATCCGTCGGTATCAGCTCACCGAGCTTCGTCACGAACCGCTTTAGCATCGCGCCGAGGCTATCCGATTCACCGAATTCGCGGACGAGTTCGAATAGCGTGAACACTTCGCGATTGGCCGACTGAATGCGGTCGACATAGGTTTTGCCTTCGATCGCACGCCGCTGCGGAACCGCTTCTTTCGGATAGTCGACACGGGCCGCCGCGATCTCGACTTCGAACTTCGTCAGATTCTTCAGGAAGTGCTGAACAAGGTCAGGATCGAACCTTGATCCCGCAAGATTCGAGATGTGCCTGCGAGCTTCGTCGCGAGACATCGGCTTGCGAAAGGGCCGTTCACTTCGGAGTGCGTCATAGGTATCGGCTATCGATAGAATGCGTGCTCCAAGGGGGATGCGATTGCCTTTCAGCCCGCTCGGGTATCCGCTGCCGTCCCAGGCCTCGTGGTGATACCGAACGATCGGAACGACCGGATAAGGGAACTCGATCTCTTCGAGGATCGAAGCACCGATCGTGCAATGCGTTTTTACCTTCTCGATCTCAGCGAGTGTCAAACGATCCGGTTTACTTAGGATATGGTCGGGGATCGCCAATTTTCCTATATCGTGAAGGAGCGAGCCAAGGCGGAGCGCATCGAGACTCTCCTGCGACATTCCGGCCGCCCGGCCGAGGCCGAGAGCGTAGATCTGCGTACGGCGGACGTGGCCCGTCCCGATCTTGTCCCGTGCGTCAACTGCGGTCGCGAGAACTTCAACGGTGGTCTGGTTCAGACGATTTGCACTCTCGATCAGCTCACTTCTTTTTTGCAGGCCGGTAAGGTGGATCTTGTAGGCAGCAGCAACACATGCGGCAACCGGGAAGAGGATAAGCAGGAATGTGAGGCCAAAGACCAGAAAGCCGGCGGCGATCGCCGCAAATGCGATCACGCCGCAGGCCGTCAGACTTAGGGCTGAGTCCTTAAAGATTTTTCCTGAGTCTTGCATGGCACTCGGGCCGGGGTCTTGTTCCCAGCGCCGTGCTTACATAGATCAAGATGCGTGCCAAAAAAGAAAAGGGAGGCTAAGTGTTGATTTTCTCTACATCTCCCGAAATTCCCACGGGAAGACAGGGTGAAGAAATGCTGCCGGAATCGGTCAAGATGACGGACGATTTCGGTCAAACTGCATCGACTTGAAGGCGGAGCTGCCCTCAATACGAGTCGCCGTCGAAACCGTATCCGTCGTCATAACCATCGTCACGCTCATCATCCTCATCGGATCTCAGATCGACCTCGACCGGATCGAGCCCGACCACAACAAGGTCAGAACCGCACTCCTCACATTCGACGTGGTCGCCTTGTTCTGAATCGGCATCAACGTAAACTTCTTCATGGCATTCGGGGCAAACGGCAGTCGGCATTATTATTCCACCTCAATTAAGAATGATCGTTTTCGGCGACGTATCAGACACCGAAAATTGGTATGCTAAACAATCTATCGCGCTCGATATATCATTTGCAAGACCCGCGTGGCCCTCCGGAAAGACCGGGTCATCCGGTGCACTATTTTATCTTGATAAATGGCTATGTTTCAGTTTGTTTCAGATAAGAGATTCGATGTCGCAGGATTCGGCACGAACGCCGTTGACTTCCTGATCGAAGTCCCTTTTTACCCAACATTCAACTCGAAGGTCGAACTTTCACGCTACGTGCAGATGGCGGGCGGCGAGGTCGCAAGCACGATGGTCGGACTTCAGCGTCTCGGCCTTTCGACGTCCTATGCCGGGCGGTTCGGCAGCGATGCGGCCGGCGACATCGGCATCAGGTCCCTTGCCGATGAAGGCGTCGATACGGAGTTCGTCGAACGCATTTCTGCAGCCTCGACGCAGATCGCGTTCATTATCGTTGACGAAGCCTCCGGTGAACGCACCGTCATCTGGAAACGGGATCAGAAACTTGCTTACTCGCCCGACGACGCACCGCTTGGTGCCGCACGCGAGTGTCGTATCCTGCACATCACTCCGCATGACGCGGCCGCATGTATCGCGATGGCGCAGGCCGCAAAGGAGGCCGGTGCCTACGTTTCGATCGATATTGACAATGTATTCGACGGGATCGACTCCTTGCTGCCGCTGGTCGATGTCTTTGTCGCATCATCGGACTTTCCCGAACGCCTGACCGGCATTGATTCACTTGAGCGATCCCTGGCCGAACTCTCTCAGACCTACGGTTTTAGGCTCGCGTGTGCCACGCTCGGAAGCCAAGGTTCGATCCTGTTGGCCGACGCAAAGATCATTCGGACACCCGGATTTGACGTGCCCGGCGGCTGTGTCGATACGACCGGTGCCGGAGATGCCTTTCGTGCCGGGCTTCTCTACGGCATTCTCTCTGGCGGCTCGCTTGAGACTGCCGCAGCGTCCGCAAATGCTGTAGCTGCCCTAAAATGCCGGAAATTGGGGGCAAGAGACGCTCTCCCAAGCGTTAAAGAGGTTACAACGTTGTTAAAAAACGCTGGACGCGGATGACTTTTTAGTATTACAATGGTTCGGGACGAGTCCTCGTCCCTTCGCGAGAACCCTCATTCTCAGCTCAAATTGACTCTTTCGGTCTGTCCTAAGGTCCTCACGCTCGATATGGACGAAAACATTGGCTTAATCGTACAGATCTCCGGGGTAGCCCTCATTGCCCTGCTGACCGTTTTCCTGCGACGCTCGCTAAAGATCGTTGCCCTTAGCTATTGGGCGAACGCGTGGTGCATCTTGTGCTTTGGACTGATCTGCCTCAGGTTTGCGGCCGGCCAGTCGTCACTGATCCAACTTCTCGGGCTCTATTTCGTAACGCAGTATCTATTTGGATTTCTGCTCGCGGCCGGCTGCTACAGCCTCGCAAGAAATGAAAGACTGAAGAGCCACTTTGAGTTCGCCGTCGTTCCATTTATCGTCTTCGGTTTTGTCCTTCCATTCCTCTCTGACGACGTCTCGCTCCTGCTGTACATTCACTCTTTGGTGATGGCGATCTTTTTCGCAACGTCCTACGTTATCTTGTGGAAGACGCACGTGCGAACCCTCGGCTGGCATGTGATGCTGATAGCGATCGGCCTGCTCACCGTAAACTGCATTCAGTATTTTATTACCTCCCTGATCGGAGCGAAGACGATGATCGCTATAGATCTCGTCCCTTCCGGCCCGCTTTTTGATTTCATTCTGCAAAACCTTCTCGGTTTCGGCACGGTCATTATTCTGCTCGAACGCGTCCTCTCGGATGCGAACAGAGCGAATGCCGAGCTTACCGTCGCCCATGCCCAGCTAAAGGAACTCGTTCATGTCGATCCTCTCACCGCGGCCTTGAATCGCCACGCGTTCCACGGATACTTACGGCAAAAGGGTGAGGACGAGGGCAGCGTTTACGGCTGCGTCGGGTTCTTTGACGTTGACGATCTCAAGGACATCAACGACGCCTATGGTCATCCGGTCGGAGATTCGGCGATCAGGGCCGTGGTTCGCGCGATCCGCGACATAATTCGAGCCGAAGATCTGATCTTCCGTTGGGGCGGCGACGAATTCTTTGTCCTGATGGTCGGACTTGATTGTGAGATGGCCAGCGAAAGAATGTCGCGTATTGACGGCCTTCTGACAAATATTTCCCTCGATGGACTAAAGACGCCGGTTACGATTCGGGTTTCGCGTGCGTTCGAGAATTTTTCAGATTTGGAAAGACTCGAAAATGCCATCGAAAAAGCTGACGCAAAAATGTATCTTGAGAAAGAACGGCGAAAAGCTTTCCCGATGCTTCGAGACGGCAGACCGGCCCTCTCACCGAGCACCAAGCGAAGCGGTGTCGCCCTATAGCCTGTTCTCAAAAAATCCGACCGCCAATGCCCATGCATCTTTTGCAGCATCGGCGACATAGACTTCCGGCCGCGTATCGTTAAAGAATGCGTGGTCGGCTTCGTATTTTACGCTCTCGACCGGCAGTTCATACCGCTCCGCCGCATCTTCGAGCGAGGCGACCTTTTCTGCATTGATCCAACCGTCCTTGGTCGCAGAGATGAATATCGTCGGCACACGCAGCTGTTTCAGCACATCTTCCTCCGGAATGTCGCCATAGAACGGCACCGCGGCACTGATCCCTTCAACAAGGCAGGCCGCACGCAGGGCAAATGTTCCGCCCATGCAAAATCCTGTGATCCCGAAGTGATCGACGCCCGTTGCTTTCTGAAGCTCGCTCACCGCGGCTCGGATCGTGGCAATGCCGTCGTCGAGCGGAAGTTCGCTCATCAAATGAGCTGCTTCAGCAGGCGTCGCTGCGGTCTTTCCGCGGTATAGATCCGGAGCGGCCGCAAAAAAACCTTCCTTCGCATATCGCCGCGTGATATCGCGAATATGGTCGTTCAACCCCCAATATTCCTGGATGATGATCACCGTCTTGCCGTTCGGGCTCTCCGGCCGTGCGACGTATGCCGTCGTTTCGCCGTTTGCCGTCGGAATCGTGATCGTTTCGTCTGCCATTTCTTTTCCTCCTAAAACCACTGTGCTTTCTTGCACGATCTGCCATCCCAAGAATAACCAACCGTCGCACCCATTTGAAGCACAAACCGCACAAAATGTATCAAACCGCACAAAATGTAGAAAACGCACAAAATGTAGAAAACGCACAAAATGTAGAAAACGCACAAAATGTATCA